>JAEEGI010001751.1_pt1 | contig 53670 bp, 36 predicted proteins | sample 8958751 | NCBI WGS metagenome assembly JAEEGI01 (sample SAMN16246545, study PRJNA631951) | gut metagenome | biome: gut microbiome; feature: rumen; material: KS-attached | host: Bos | place: Iran: Karaj | collected 2018-10
CCTGAAGGAGTTCGCGCTGCACATCGTCAACGATGGATGCAGACAGGAAGATACACATGGTGCTCTGACTTCGAGCCAACAGATGTAACTGTTCTTTCTCTGGCATCGGCGTACGGCCTTCACCACGAGTGAGAATGATAGTCTGGCAACGCTCAGGAATCGTGAACTGGCTCTGCAATTCTGCGGCAGCAGCGAGGAATGAGGAAATGCCTGGAGTGATGTGATAGTCCATACCATTAGCATCGAAGAAAGCCATCTGCTCTTGAATGGCACCAAAGATACAAGGATCGCCCGTATGTAGACGAACGATGAAGTGTCCCTTGTCGTAGTACTCTTTCATCAACGCACATTGTTCCTCAAGATTCATATCGGCAGAAGAACGCACGACGGCTCCAGGTTTGTGGCAGTCCGTCAAGGCCTTGGGCACCAAAGAGCCTGCATATAAGATAAGGTCAGCTTTCTCCAACATCTTACGACCACGCACAGACACCAAGTCAGGATCTCCTGGTCCAGCGCCCACGATCTCAATATGTCCGTGTTTCTGGCGCAGATGATTGTAGTCGATGGCTAAAGCTGCTGTCCAGTTTTTGCCTTTCACTTTGGGAATGATGAGTCTGCCGTGATTGGAGCCGAGGATGGCAGCCGCCTCACAGACACTAGGTGTTCCCACGTGCTTCTCAACGGTTGCACTCGGATTTGGCACATCAACTTCCGAGAGTTCTTCGGCTGTAAAGAACACCACCTCCTCATCATACTCATCTTCGAGCATCGCACAGAACTCCTCATCCTCTTTCACATCAATCGTACAGTACTTATGAGAACAGGGAAGGATGCCTCTATTGGCAAAGGCCTCATCTATCTCGTCGTAGATCGCCTCGTAATCCTCAGGATGGTGCGCCAGTCCGAAGCCCACGGTTCCCACCATCGGCACGAAATGAAGTTCGAGCATACCATCAGGCGCATGACGACTAAAGGGTGTCACCATGATGAGCAGGCTGTATTTATTGGGATCTGCCTCGCTGATATCATCGATGATGGTCACATAATCAGGCTTCGTAGCTTCCAAATAGTCTGTTCCCTCGTCGCGAGCCTCCAAAAGCAGGGCCGTAGGCTTACGATTCACGAAAGCGAAGATACAATCCTGCATATCGTCGATATCGCTTGCTACAGGCCAGTCAAACCTCGCCTCAAGCATATCCAGTTGCCATAGACCTGCATTGTCGCTTTGGGTAGTAATCACCTCACGGGCACCAATCATCGCTGCAATATCTCTCGTCAGGTCGTTGGCTCCCCCCACATGCCCGCTAAGCACAGAGATGGCATTCAGTCCCAAGCTGTCGACACACACCACAGCAGGGTCTTCGTGCTTATCCTTGATATACGGCGCTATCGTCCTCACACAGATACCCATCGCCCCAACGAACACAAACGCATCGAAATCCTTCCAGCGCTTGCCTACATTTGTGCGGCTGATAATCTCTGCTTCGTTCTTCTGGGCAAACACCTGACTCAATATCAGTCTGGCAATATTCTTGCCCTCCTCACTGATTTGTATTATTGCTATCTTCATTCTTTATATTGTTAGTCTTCCTGCTCCTTCATACCACAGCCACCATGGAATTCATCCACCAGATTGATGGAATAGGCCTCTTCGCGAGACACTTCCGTCTTAGACCAGTCTATCTCTCCCTCATGCCCCGCATAGTCGCTGATGCGCACAGAACAGAGATAGCCTTCGTCGTTACGGGTGTAGGCACTACAGCCAGACATGGCGATGCGGTTGCGTTCCTGTTGTCCCTGCTTTGAGACAATATGACACCATTCAATCACGCAGGTCTTGCCATCATCGATAATGGTCTCATACCGCATACCCACACAAGCGGGAATATAGGTGGCCAGACCATAGCCGAACTTGTGGGCATTCTGCGACATCTCTTCCTTAGAGAGGATGGGGGTGCCCCAAGAATCGTATCCACCGACGATACATTCATCAGCAAAGACTGCGTGGATCTTGTCCGGATTGCAGTAAGGCGCATGGTGAAGGGCTTCGTAATAGGCACGCATGGCACCTGTCAGCAAGCCAGGGTCGCCCATCTCGTAATGTGCCGGCTTGAAAATGGGCTTCCGGTAAGGTGTCAGGCCAGGAACAAAGGAATAGTGTGTGTACATCCTGACTTCTTCCAACAGCGTAGGTGTACGAAGATCCGTAATGACAAAGAAAGGAACTTCCTCGATGGCTCCATCCACCACGAACTTGAACACGCCTTCCAAGGCAATCCGTCCACCACCGATGGTCTGGAATACTGGAGTAAAGGTAGCTGAGGTTGCTTTAAACTTGGTCAGGAACCCCTTGGCAAAGGAGCGTATGCCATCAAGGCCTTCAAATCGGCCATAAGGAGCATCGACAGCAGGCCGTTCGTCCCAGAACAGTTTTTTCTCACGGAACAGAGCGGCCACCTCATCGGCCTTTCCTGCACAAAGGGCATTGACAAACGCCATATCGGGAGTGTCCGTCCGGATATTTTGGGGCATATCCTTATAGAGTCGCTCCAGGTTACACGACTTGCGAACAGGAAAGTCCGCTTCTTTCGCTGATGATCCGCATGCCTCGATCAGAATCAGGGCTATGCCAGTAAGCAGTAGGATTTTAATCTTATTCATATTTCTTCTTCCGTCATATATCGTTTTGCAAAGTTACTTGTTTTACCTCGTCAATTTCTTTTATCAGTTGTTCCGTGGTTGGTAAGTACAACTGATATTTGCTTGCCAAGATTGTGGAGTTGTTTTCAGGCAATGCCATTTTAACCACCGTATCGTTCTTGTCGGAACAAAGCAGAATGCCGATGGTCGGGTTCTCATCTTCCTGTTTTTCGCAACGGTCATAGTAATTCACGTACATCTGTAATTGTCCCAAGTCCTGATGTGTCAGTTTGCCAGTCTTCAGTTCTACCACGACGAAGCAGCGAAGCAAACGGTTATAGAATACCAAGTCTGCAAAGAACTCGTCATCTTCAAGAAGTATGCGTTTCTGTCTGGCTACGAATGAGAAGCCTTTTCCCATTTCAAGTAAGAATTCTGCGATATGAGAAATAATGGCACTCTCCAAATCTTTTTCGTAGTATGCCGCCTTTCGTTCCAATCCCAGGAACTCCAACACCATCGGATCTTTGATTACTTCTGTGGGGGATTCAGGAATTCTCTGATTGCGGGCAACAGCCAGGACTTTTTCTTTTTCATTGCTGAGCAAAAGCCGTTCGTACAGCATAGAATTGATTTGTCGCTCCGTCTCTCTGGCAGTCCACCCACTATTTACGGATTCCAGTTCATAATATTCCCGTTTGTCTGGATCTTCAATCTGAATCAACATACGATATTGACTCCAATTCAATTGCGACCGCACTGTGGACGCAATTGGATATACCCTATAAAATTGTCTTGCTCTTTCCAGTTGCCTGACACCAAATCCACTACCATATTCAGGTTCCAACTCCTTTGCAAGATTCTTGATTAGGTACGTTCCATAGTCGGCTCGTTCTTTACCATGCTGCTCTTCTTCTACGATACGCCTACCGATATTCCAATACATCTGCACACGGCTGAAGTCTACACTGCGAACTGCTGCCGAGCGTGCCTGATTGATAATCGTCCGAATCTCACCCACAAAGGTATCCTGATTCATTAACGCATTATTTTTTCCTATTTCGTTTGCCATATTCATATTTCGTTTGCAAAGTTACATCTTTTTCTTCTACTTAACTGTTTTTGCTGTCAAGAAACATCTTTATCTTGTCTCGTTCATGTCCCTTATTTGTTCCATCTCACAAGGGTCTGCGACACTTTGTGAGCACGACTTCAATCTGTTTCATATTTCTTCCTCAGCAGCTTTCAAGTAATTTTCACATTCTTCTTCAATCTTCGGATAGGGAACTACTTTTGCCCTATGGTCTTGCAACCAGATATGATTCAACGTAAAAGCCAGCGATTCCAAAGTCTCTTCACGTTTCGATGGTTTTAACTCGCATTCCCATATTGTGATACAATGCCAGCCCATTTCTGCCAGTTTGTGCTGTTCCACCCTGTCTCGCTCCTTGTTCCTGCGTATCTTCGCCACCCAGAAGTCGCGGTTAGTCTTTGGTATCTTGCAGCACTCAGAGTTTTCGAGTATCTGCATATCTACTAAATGGCCATGCCAGAAGCAACCGTTCACAAAGATGCAAGTCCTGTATTTCCTCAGTACCAAGTCTGGATGCCCAGGCAAACGTTTGTGATTTAATCGATACCTGAAACCACGTTTCCACAACCCCTTACGCACAATCATCTCAGGCTTCGTATCCTTCCCTCGGATCGCCGCCATCGTTTTGTGCCGCTGTTGCGGAGTGAGCTTGTCCATATTATTTCAATGCATCTATAAGTTCGTCCATTGAGCAATAAACCTTATTGAACAACTTGTACATCAGTTCTGGCTCTTGTTTCACTGGGATATAGGCAATCGTCAGTTTCCCACGCCCAGCAAACCATCCTGCTTCAGTATGAGCGCTACGCCCGCAAGGCAACACCAGCACACACGCATCGCAAGCCTCCATCGCTTCGATATCGTTGTGGAACTGCCGCTCAGCCTTGGGATGTTGCAGCATATCACGATACTTCTGCGGCGACCATTCCATATAGTTTTCGCTCACGCAACTCCACTTAAATCCTGGGTCACCCGATGGCGGATTGCGGAAGTCATAAACATCATGCCCCGCTGCCCTCAACTTAGCGACAACATCTGGATAATAAACGTTACGCCAGCTGCTGGCTACGTATATCTTTCGTTTCATAACTGAGGGCAAAGATACTAAAAAATTCCACTCATGATGACACGAATGGAATATTATTAAGAGAATTTAGGAAATCAGGTCTTTTATTTATTTCTAAAAATTCTTCCCAGCAACGTGTCTTTATACCAATACCTCGTCAACGACAGCATTTCATATTCAGGCAGGCTCTCCAGATATTCCAATTCAAACACCAAACGTGGCTCTTCATCGTTAGACTCAGGACGAATCTCAGCCTTGTTGCCAATACGAGCCACACGAATCAGATATAGGTCACGCACTCCCTTCTCCTTAATATAAGGCATGAAGTAATAGAGCTTATTGATGGCTACCGTCGATGGGAATGTCTTGGTATTACCTGTATAATATATCTTTGTAGGTTCTTCCTTCAAGAAGTAATCCTCATTATCTTTCTTCACCAGACCAATCAGTAGATGCTTTGCAGGGTCAAGTGTATATTGCTTCTTCGGACGATTGACTACCAAGGGCTTTTCTTCGTCTGCAAATAGGCCTAAATCAAGCATCGGTTTGGCATCGCGGTTTGTGAAGATGGGGCGTGATGATTCGGGTGCCTCGTCGTAAATGAACTGATAGAGACACTTACCAATCTGCTCCACAATACCACACACCAAAGCATTACCCATCAGGAATGCACGTCTGCCATCAGATACTTCTATATGCAACGTATGATTGTCAGGGAACATATTCATACGTTCCAACTCAATAGGCAGCAGGCGACGATAGCGGCCTGACTTCGTTTTTACCACGTGTTTGAAACGTGACGGCGCAGTGCCACCTTCCCCAGTTATAATAGTTCGTGAAGGCTGGTCAAGAGAGTCTGGGAAAGCCATACCACCCTCAGAAAACATATACTTGTAGCCCTCCTTGGAAACTCGCTCAATCTTCTTAGCACCCTTTTCATATTCCCATTTAGGAAGTTCTTCATCAGAAATAAAGAATTCTTCTGGCACGAAATCTTCATCAACAAGATTGCCTCCTAATGTCTGGCGTGGTCCATCATAGACAGCTTCTGCATCAACAGAATACACATGACGGTCCATCATCATGCCTGCATTACCAAAAGGACTATCTTTCTTGCCTTTGTTAAATCCGTCAGAAACCTCCTTGATGGAACCTTCTATGTCAAACTCAGACACTGTTCCTGTCTTTGGCCTGAACTCAAAAGCCTTTGCCATAACTCCATCGAACTCTACCCAGTCTGCCATTTGCTCTACCTTATGAGCCACCACGGAATTCTTCTGGTAACCCACGATGTAAGTTCTGCGCCTACGCTGTGGCATACCATAATCGGCAGCATTGATGATACGCCACTCTACGACATATCCTAGATCTGCCAACGATGCAAGGATTATAGCAAAGTCGCGACCTCGCTGAGTAGCTGGAGAATTAAGTAGACGATCAACATTCTCAAAGAAAATATACTGAGGGCGTTTGTCGCCTTTCTCCTGAAGGATGCGATAAATCTGCCACCACAGTACACCTTTCTTGCCCTCGATGCCACCTGAACGGCTTAACGTTGCAGCTACAGAATAGTCCTGGCAAGGGAAGCCTCCAACCAACAAATCATGATCAGGTATGTCTGTTGTCAATACTGTATTGATGTCCTTATTGCAATGGCCTTTTCTGCCAAAGCGAGCCTGATATACTAACGAAGCGTCCTGATGCTGGGTCGATGGTTCCCATTGGTTATTCCAGATGGTCTCGTATGCATCCGACGCACCTTCAAGTCCGATGCGGAAACCACCCACACCGGCAAATAGTTCTACTACACGAATTTTATTGTTTTTCTTCATTGTTTTATAAGTTCTTGTACGAATTTACTATCCAGCCAAATGCATTGTGGAATCATTCTTAAGCCGTTTATTTCGAGTGTTTTGTATTTGTCTTCCGATGTTTGAGCACCACCTCTGACAAATACATTGTGAGTTGCCTTCTTTGGGAAATTCGGTGCTTCACGATAACTACCAGATTTATTCACGATGTAGTTACCGTCGCTATCTCTGTCTCTTACGATCATTAGTTTCTTATTCGTAATAAGGTCTCTTACATCATCCCAAGTTCGCTTGACATTCTCAGTTATAAAATCCTCAGAGAAATAAATGCGTTTGAAACCTTCGAAGATAACATCCTTTCCATCGTGGCGATAGATGATAAAGATGAAATGATGACCAGTAAAGTAGTCGTAGATTGCTGATTCCTCGAACTCTGTTTCACGAGTCCATTCAACCAGATCAGGCTGGAACAGTTTCATATCCTCTTTTCCCTTGCCATTAGCCTTCAAGGGAACGCTCTTTGCAATAATGCCAATCTTGGCAAAATCTTCTATATCATTCATCTTGGAAACATGTCCTCCGAACATCTTTACGACAGCACTCTCTGCAAAGTTCTTTGCGTCCAGATTGATGTTGACTCCCAATTCAAAGGCAATTTGTGCGAACGTCTTCCCCCTGTATCTCTGGGTCATCAACAGACATTTCCTATCGATATCAGCATACTTGTTGATGGTATCGCCCAGTTTCTCAAAATGCTTGTTTGAGAAACACTGGTCAGCAATAACAGTCGCATATGATCTCTTAAGTCGGAAACGAGGATTATTGGGAAATTTTGGCGCCGTGTCAATTAGCATCAACTGACCTCTCAATTCATGTGATAAGCGTGGATATTGCTTGTCTCTTTCTTTTTGTGTTCTATAGTCTCGATGAATGACTATCAGAAAATCACGAACTAACAACCAATCCTGTTTTAACAACAGTTTGTCACCATCACTAAACTCATAGAACTGGAAGCCAAGGATAGGGAAGTCTTTATACCCTTCAAGTTTTACTGTCACGGGGGATTTGTACCAATAGTACACCCAAAGCATATGGGCCAGTTTGTGCCAGAAGTTAGAGGTTTCAAACTCTTCGTTCACAATGACAGGAATTGAAACGGCAGTAATACTAACAGGCTCTTTGCATTCGTATACGTATTGTGAATCCTTCTTCTTAGGTTCCACCATTCCTGTTGTTTTAATCTCTGTCTTTACCCCATCAACCAAGATGTCCGGCTCTTGTCGGCTATCTTTCTGACACCCAAGAATAGAAACTTCCACAATGTCACCAGCAATACCCTTTACCTTGTCGCGCCCTTCGTGGTGAACAAACAACTCTGCACTGTCTACTTGCATTAAGGTCTTACCAACAGCAGCGGTAAGCAAGCTATTAACTTGCTCCTTGGTAAACACTCTGCTTTGAGAAATCCCTGTATCCATTTGTTGTCTGAATTATATTGTTTGAGGACACAAAAAAGCCCTCTTTCCTGTTTCTGAAAAGAGGGCGTGGAAGAGATGTGTTTAACCAAGGCCTTGCACAGCCCACATCAGACAACAATCCAACAGTCCACGCCCGTATGAGCGCAAACATCCAATTGCTTGTCCGACTGATGTGTCTGTGAAGTGCAAGTTCTGGTTAATCAGTCAATCAAGGATGTCAAAGACGCTATATTTCCTTCGTCGTTATTTCATTCGTTTATAACTGTCCGCAAAACACCCAAAGCGAACGGGTTCAATATTATGTGATAGCTACAAACGAAAAAACGTGGGTGCTTACATCTGCCTGTTCTACTTCGTGGCCTACCACAGCCAAACTGGAAAACAAGCAGAGAAACATCCACGCTGGAGTATATAGATACACCGTAAAGTGTGCATTGAGGATATTCGATCCTCGCAGCACACTACGGAGTCTGATATACACACCCCGTGGCAGTCACCCCTGCGATGTTCTTGTCCAGTATTCGATTGTGGTAGTTTCGAAGTACAAAAACAAAGCGTCAGTAACGCCTTTCAATATGTAGTGCCCCACCCAGCGGCTCCTCCCTACGATTAGGGCCTCAAAACCATAATGGGCAGATAGCGTTGCAAAAGTACGAAATATTTTTGAAACAAAGGAGGTTTTTGGAGAAAAAGATAAAATATATCGAAATTTGTTTGGAAGACAAGTTGAATATTCGACGATGCGACAATTCGACAAAAGGTAAATTGTCTTGTGTGTCCAAGAACGCCGCTACGCTGCTACACTGTCCCGTTTGGTATATTATGAAAGTTATTCTGTTTGGAGGCATGGATGACTTCGAATACAGAGGGGCGTCTCTTTTTGTGTTATATATATCTATTATATTATATATATTATAATATATATAATATAATAGATATTAGATATTGCTTTTCTTCAAACTTCGTTTTTTCGAAATGGGACAGTGTAGCAGTGTAGCGGCGTGGATGTTTCAATGCAAATTGTCGAATTGTCGAATTGTCGAATCCCACTCCAGTAATTATACGAATATTATTTACAAAACAATTTCTCATATCAAGGACTGAAAGAAGGCAGAAAGGAAACAGGGACTTTCATGGCAGGAAAGTCGTCTCACAAGGGGTCTGACACTTTATGAGCAATATTCCCAGCCTTCTTTCATATCACGTTCTCTCATTAATACTTGATTCTGAAATAGTCAAGTACGGCTTTATAGTTGTCCTGTGCGGAGAGACAGGTGTCTGTAAGATAGCCATCGATATGCCCCCACTCACGCAGGCCACGATAATAGAACATCTTCAATTCGTCGGTGATGATGAAGGGAACGACACCACTACGCAGGCACTCTTTAAACATGACGAGACGACCTACACGCCCATTACCGTCTTGGAACGGGTGTATCTTCTCAAAACGGACATGATAATCGAGGATATCTTCTAACGTGTGCTGCTGCTTAGCATTGTAGCTTTCTATCAGTCGTTGCATACTCTCATGCACACGTTCTGGCTCACACGTTTCCTCACCACCTACTTCGTTTGGCAGTCGTTTGTAGTCGCCTACGGCAAACCAGTCCTTGCGGCTGTCGGATGTGCCTGATTTCAGGATGCCATGCAATGTTTTCACCAGTTCTTCCGAAAGAGGTTCTTCTGCCTTGTCGATAATCAGGTCGATGCAACGGAAATGGTTCACCGTTTCAATAATATCATTCACGTTCACAGTCTCGTCTGTATTCACACCAATGGTATTCGTCTCAAAGATATAACGCGTCTGGTCGTGCGTCAGACGGCTACCCTCGATATGGTTCGAGTTATAAGTTAGGTCTATCTGCGTTTTATGATAGATACCGCCTTTCATCTTCATCTCTTTCTGCTCACGAAGGATTGTAAGCAGCGGTGTTATATGTTCTTCCATACTTTGTTAAGTTTATTTCACCATCTCCATTATTTCTTTGATGAGAGTCTGATTCTCACTATTGAGGGCAAAGATACGAGAAATATTTCATATTTCCAAAATTTTCTGTGTTTCTTTTTATCATCAAGTACAAAATGTGTATCTTGTGTGTCCAAGAACGCCGCTACACTGCTACACTATCCCATTTGGTACATTATGACCGATGACAGTGATTATACGAATATTATTTACAAAATAACCTCTCATGTCAAAGACTGAAAGAAGACAGAAAGGAAACAGGGACTTTCATGGCAGGAAAGTCGGGGTTTCATGACAGGAAAGTAGGAGTTTCATAGCAGGAAACCCAGAGGGCCTAAAAAGGAAGGAAAAAGGCAGTCCAAGGCCGCCATAAGTGTTGGTAAATAATATTTACTTCTACTAGACGGTTCGTGGCCGAATGTAGGAAAAATCATTTGTAGGTCTTTAGGATTTCGATGGGATTATAGTCGTTCAGTTGGATGCGGAGGGGAGGGGCTTGGCGTAAATTGAGTTCTTGGCAGGCCTCGTCCCAAAGTTGGCGGCTGCTCTTGCGGGCTGTCATCTGGGATACAACGGGAGAGGTGACGCTGTTGAAGACGATGACACCATCGTCAGACAAGACGGATAATACTTTCGCTATCATTTCCTTTAGCTGGCCACCATGACCTCCAATGAAGACGGCATCTGGACGTGAGAGTGCAGAGATATCCGTTTCGAGGAAGTCACCGATATGGATGTCGATGCCTGGGGCTCCAAAGCGACGGGCATTTTCGTTAATGATAGCCTCGCACTCTGGACGGATCTCGAATGCACAGATCTGAAGATGCGGAAACTGCAGACGAGCCTCGATAGAAACACTGCCCGTACAGAAGCCAACGTCCCAGAAAACGTGTCTCTTGGGCAGATCGAGGGCTTGAAGCGTCAGCAGACGGATGGGCATCTTGGTGATCATCTTCTCACGACCGTCAAGAAGAGTGAAGTCGGAATCGGGTATTCCGAAGGATCTATTTTGTCTAAGGAATATAGGAATAGAGGAATTTTCTTTTCTTGCTCTGCAAGTTATTCCTTGATTCCCAGATTCCTTAGAATATAAAAGAATTACACAGTTGGGCATCTCAAACACCCGTTCTGCCGCTTGTTCGAGGGAAAGCGAGACAACTCGCTCCTTTTCGGGATTACCCAGATGCTCACCAACGGACATATTATAATAGGTGTAGCCATAGTCGAGCATCCGCTGGGCGATGGCAGCAGGGGTATGTTCGCGATCCGTCAGTACACCTATCTTCCCTACCCTCTCGATGAGAGCCCTGTCGAACTCTGGCCAAGGACGGCCTGTGAGCGAGACAATCCGCATGTCGTGATAAGGCATCACCAGCCGATGAGCCAACATCTGAAGCGAGTTAAAGGATGGATAGAGCACAATCTCAGCCTCTGGTATCCTGCGCTTGATGGTATTGGCAAAGCCGAAGAACAGCGGGTCGCCGCTGGCAAATATTATACAATTGACAGTTGACAATTTCTTGTATTCCTCGAAGACGGCATCGAGGGGAACGGTGATGTCGATCCATTGGGCATCGGCAGGCAACAACGGCGCCACAATCTCATGGTGCCGCTTGCCACCAGAGAACACGTTCCCCTTCTTGATGATCCCCAACACCTCAGGCGAGAACCAAGGCTCTGGATTGTCTGTTATCCCAATGACAATAAACTGCATAAAATATGTTCTTTTGTTCTTCTGTCTAAAAAATCTGTCCTTCTGTCTAAAGATCGCGACCTGGTTTAAGTTGCTCTGCATCGTCGAAGGTGAGAATGGCATTGCAAAGAGTCGCAGCCAGGTTTGAGCCTCCCTTCCTGCCCTCAACGATAATCTTCGGAATGTCCTTGAAGGGTTTCACCATGTGCTTCGATTCCCTGACATGCACAAAGCCTACGGGAGCGGCGATGATGCCCGCAGGATGGGCCTTGCCCTTACGGATCAGGTCGCAGAGTTCCATCAGGGCTGTTGGGGCGTTGCCAAAAGCAAAGAGGGCATCAGGATGTTCCTCGACAGCCAGACGGATGCCAGCCTGAGTACGAGTGATGTTCTGAGAGTTGAGAGTTGAGAGTTGAGAGTTGAGAGTTTGCTGCGCCGTCATTTCTGCCACACGAGGGTCGGAAAGATAGCACTTGGTCTCGATGCCCAAGCGCTGTAAGGCTCCCTTTCGGATGCCGCTGGTCACCATTGTCACATCTGTCACAATGGTTTTCAGCGAGCCGTCCTTTACCTTATTATATAATGTCTCCACAGCCTTCGGATCAGTATAGAGGATGTTCTCCATATCGAAGTCGGCAGTGGTGTGGATGGCATGAAGCAGCGCCCATTTGTGGTCTAAGGGATAATCTTTCTTATGAAGTTCCCCCGCGATGGTACGGAACGACTCAATCATGATAGACCTCCCCAACCCCTCCGAAGGAGGGACTTCTTGTTGATAGTATCCACGCGGCGTAATAATCTTGTTATCTGAGATATACGACTGCGAATTGCCGATGATAATGACCGTAAACATATCGATCTCCTCTGGGTCGAACTCACCCAGGGTCGTCACCTTCACTTCCTGTTCCTCACGTCCTGCCTGACGGACATAGCCCACAGGCGTCTCCGCAGAACGATATTTCAAGAAGAGTTCTTGCAATCGGTAGAGTTGCCAATAACGCCCATGAGACTTCGGGTTATAGACAGCCGTCACGAAATCGCCCACAGCAGCAGCCTTGATGCGCCGCTCGATGACTTCCCAGGGCGTCATCAGGTCAGAGAGCGATATCAGACAAGTATCGTGACCAATAGGCGCACCCAACAACGAGGCTGCCTTCTGGAAGGCCGAAATACCAGGCAAGGTGCTGACTTCAATCTCCGACGACCTTTCCCGCTTCATCTCATAGATCAGCGGAGCCATACCGTACAGACCTGCATCACCAGAAGAGATGACTACCACAGTCTTCCCCTGCTCTGCCAACAGGAACGCCTGCTCAGCCCGCTCACGTTCCTTCTTCATACCTGTGTCGATGCACTCGCACCCTTCCTTCACTTCTGCCTCGATGAATTGGAAGTAGTACTTATACCCTACAACGACATCCGCCTCGCGTACCGCTTCCAGCACGGCGGGAGTGATGTCTTCTTGACTGCCAGGACCTATGCCTGCTATGATAATCTTTCCCATATCTGCTGCAAAGATACACTTTTTTTGAGAAATGATTGTATATTTATAAAATAATGTGTAACTTTGCATCCGAATTGGTGATGCATGGGTGTTTCATCCGTGCAAGAAAAGGGAATCAGGTGAAAGTCCTGAGCAGTACCCGCTACTGTCATCCTCATTATGGTAAGTCCAAACCAAGCCACTGACGGAAAAGTTGGGAAGGCGGACTTATCGGGGAGAGCCAGGAAACCTGCCAATAGCGAGCGCAGAGCCAAGTTAGCTTGAGCTATGCCGAGCGTGGCAAGGTAAGACCAAGGTCAAACCTGCCATTCAGACATGAAGAAGCGAAAGCCTCGGGAGTTGGGCTGAGCGGAAGAGATGCTTAAACATAACGGATGAAAAGACTGCTTTGGCTGTCGCTCTGTCTGCTGATGATGATACCTGTGTATGGGCAGGATGTCAAAAAGCGGAAGAGTCAGATGAAGGATTCTGTGATGCTGGAGAATGTAACCGTCACTGGCAAATCGAAAACCCAGCGTTTGCGTGAGGGAGCCCTCACGGTGAACGCTATCGACGTGCGTTCCATCGCCAGCAGCATCAGTTCACTGAACGGACTGGTAGACCGTACGGCGGGGGTGAAGCTGAGAGAAGAAGGCGGCGTGGGCTCAGACTTCGACCTGTCGATCAACGGCATGTCGGGCAATTCCGTACGCTACTTCATCGACGGCGTTCCCCTCGATACGAAAGGCTCAGGGGTGAATCTGGCGAATCTGCCCGTCAATCTCATTGATCATATCGAAATCTATAAGGGTGTAGTGCCTACTTGGCTAAGCAGCGATGCTTTGGGCGGAGCAGTTAACATCGTTACCAACCGCAAGAAGGTGAACTATCTCGACGCGAGCTACGGTTTCGGTTCCTACCATACTCACAGGGGTGACCTGAACGCCCAGTATGTACTGAAGAACGGCCTGACCATCCGACCTACGCTGGGCATCAGCTATTCAAAGAACGACTACATGATGCGGGGCGTGGAGGTCTGGAATGAGGAGAGCCGTGAATATATCGCCGTCGACCGCCGACGGTTCCACGACGACTATCTGTCGGCCATCGGCCAACTGGAGGTGGGGTTCACCGACAAGTGGTGGGCTGACGAGTTCTTCGTGTGTGCCTCGTTTAACAAGGTGGAAAAGGAGGTGCAGACGGGTCAGATCCAGACGAAGGTGGTGGGCGAGGCAGAACGTCGCTCTAAGTCTTGGAGCATCAGCGCGAACTACCAGAAGCGCGACTTTCTGCTGAAGAACCTCACGGCGACGCTGTCGCTGTCGCATACCTGGGACCACTCGCAGACCATCGACACCGTCTACCGCAAATACGACTGGAACGGCGACTATATCAAGAGTTCACGCAACGAGATCACAGGCAGGGCCCGTACCCTGCGCCATTACAAACGTCCGCTCACCATTGGACGGGCAGACCTGAGATACCGCTTCAGCGATGCGCACCAGCTGAACCTGAGCTACGGGCTGAACCGTACTGGCAACGACCGTTGGGACGAGGTGGATAAGAGCTTCGAGCCCGCCAACGACATCCTGGCAAAGCATATCATCGGACTCTCCTATAACCAGATTCTTTGGGGAGGAATACTCAACAACACCTTCTTCCTGAAGGACTACGTGAACCATCTGAACATCAACCAGACGGACATTCCCACGGTGACAGGTTCCAGAGAGGTGCAAGGCTCATCGACATCGAATGACCTTGGCGGGGGCGTCGGCATCAAGCTGCAACCTATGGAACCATTGGCGTTGAAGGCCAGCTATGAACATAGTGTCCGACTGCCACTGGCCCGTGAACTATTGGGCAACGGCACAACCATCTATGCCAACGTGGCCCTGGAGCCGGAAAAAAGCGAGAACTGGAACGTGGGACTCTTTGGCACGCTGAGAATGGGAGACCACACGCTGTCGTATGAGGCGAACGGTTTCTTGCGGCGTGTAGACAACTACATCCAGCCACAGGTGTCGGAGAAAGAGGGTATGATGCAATACGTGAACGTGCCTGCCGTCCATATCAAGGGCCTTGAGGGTGAGCTGCGCTACGACTGGCAGCAGCGCCTGCAGGTTGTCGGCAACGTGACATGGCAGGATGCCCGCGACCGTCAGGAGTTCAAGAGCGACGGCAAGCCTTCGGTCACCTTCAACAACCATGTGCCAAACCGTCCTTGGTTCTATGCTTCAGCTGAAGCCCGCTACGATTTGGGAAGTCTGGTCGCTCACCTTTTACCACTCACCTCCCACTTCTATCTGGGCATCGACTATCAGTGGGTGCACTGGTTCTACCTCTCGTGGGAAGGCTACGGAGCTCTTGAGACCAAGGCCCGTATACCGGAGAAGAACATCGTGGGGGCCAACGTTACCTATTCCTGGCAACAGGAGCGTTACAGTTTGTCGCTGACCTGCGATAACCTGTTCGATGAGACTGTCTACGACAACTACAAGCTCCAGAAGCCTGGGCGCTCGCTGTTTGCTAAGTTCAGGATTAATTTACATTAAGACAGAGTAACATTTAAAAGACAGAATAACATATTAACATATTATTTAGACATAAGAACATAAGAACATATATTATTGGATAAATTAACATTTTAACATGTAAGAAAGATGAAAAAACTGAAATTCTATTTCATGCTGCTGGTGATGCTGATGGCCACCAGTGCAAAGGCAGAGAATGTGAAGTATCTGGTGCTCAACAGCGGAGGCGAGGAAACCGTCATTGCCTTGGCAGACGAACCAGTAATGACCATCAATGAAGGCATCTTGAAAGTGACGGTTGCAGGTGAGGAGAAACTCTCGGCAGACCTGTCGCAGGGGCTGTCGTACAAATTCGCAGAAGCAGATCCCACTGCCATTCAGGAAGTCTTGAACGAGGAGTCGTCGCGTCTGGAGCAGGGCCACGTCTACTTTGCCCATGCCAGAGAAGGCGAGATGGTCAGGGTATTCACGCTTGACGGCAAACTGGTTGCCACAAAGCGCATCAGCGGAGAGGGTACAGCCGACATCGACCTGACCACTCTGGGCAAAGGTCTCTACATCGTGAAATCAGCGAAGACAAGTATTAAAGTCATGAATAAATAAGTATAGTTATCGTTTAAAGTTTATAGTTTATGAAAAAGTTTCTACTTACATTAGTTGCAGCAACACTGTGTCTTGGCATCAGCGCCCAGAAGCAGTATGTCATGAAGATTACAAAGGCTGACGGCAGCACAGTCGAGATCAATGCCGACGACGTGAAGGACGTGACCTTTGTCCAGGAGGGTACAGATCCTACCGTGTTAGGTCCCCATCACTTCGACCTGACGGTCACCGTAGGTAAGCAGGGCGGTATGGGTCGTGACGTGACAACCATCATGCAGAGTCGCGACAGGCTCGACCAAGGTGATGTAGTGGACTTCAAGGACGCTGGAGCCGAGATCAACGCCGACTACTCGATGGAGGCCATCGTCCGCGGCAAGTATTACTATCAGGTGCCCGTTTCAGCCGACCGTTTCGTGAAGCTGCAGTTCAAGGACAATAAGATGGAGGTCGTCCAGGCACAACCGTTCAAGGAGAACACCTACAACTGCCGTCAGTACACCCATGCATGGATCAACGACCACACCCTGGTCATCATGGCCGCCAATGGCGACAAGAACGCCATCGTCTGGACCAAGATCAACACCCTCGACATGAGCATCGTCAGCGAGGGCACCCTCAGCACGCGTCTGGCCGACGGATGGGACTCGTTCACCACCAGCGGTATCGCAGCCTATCGTGAGAGCGACGGCAAACTGTTCTACTTCTACTACAACAAGAAAGGCTCCGGGCGCACAGCCACTAAGGAAGACGCCTTCCACGTAGCCGTCATCAATGCCGAGACGATGGAAGTGGAGCACGACAACCTCTGTCCCTTTGCAGCCGAGATAGCAGGCTCAGCCTATGGCGAACTGCTTCAGCAGACCACCTTCTTCGATGAGGCAGGCAATCTCTATCTGGCAGCGTTCAGCGACACCTCTATTGGTGAGGAAGGCAAGCTGCTGCGCATTAAGAAAGGCGAGTTCAACATCGATGCCGACTACAACGGATTCCCCAACAGCGACGGCAAGCTGCTCACCGTCCAGTACCTGGGCAATGGCAAGCTGTTCTGCTACTCGCGTCACGACGACAAAGACCTTGGCACTGCCATCGACAGTTATGCCCATTATTACAGTGTTGTCGATATGCAATCCCTCACCCGCACCCGCATGAGCTTCGGCGGCACAGAGATTCCCTATAGCAGCGGCCGCTTCTCACAGCGCTCTGCTTTCGATCCCAACGACAATAAGGTATACTTCGGTGTGAACACCGAGACCGCCCAGCCCCAGATCTATGTCTACGACGTGAAGACGGGCGAAGTGTCCGAGGGCATCAAGGTCTCTGAGGGTTACTATTTCGAGCAGATCCGCATCCTGGAAGACTAATCAAGCAGTCACAAGCGTGTGATGAAATACGTGTATTATTATATAAGTTTGTTAATGGTGCTCCTGTGCTCAGCCCTCTGCCGGGCGCAGGACACCTCTTTATTGATGGTTCACTTCGGCACCACCTATGATGATACCCGGCGAAACACCATCGATGCCATCAACGAAAAAGCTCGTATGGCATTCCCCACCATGACAGTGCGCGAGGCCTACACCTCTCGTATTGTAATCAGCCGTCTGGCCAAGCGGGGCATCAGAAAAGACACCCCCACCGAGGCATTGCTCAAACTGCGTAGTGAGGGTGTCAGAACGGTGAAGGTCCAGCCTTCGTATGTCATTGACGGCATTGAGATGGACCGCCTGCGGAAAGAGATAGAGCAAGTGCGCCCCTTCTTCGACAGTATCTGGGTGAGCACCCCGTTGCTCTATAGTGTGGAGGATGCTGGGAAAGTCTGCGAGATCATGGTGAATCGTCACCCTGCCGACAACAAGCAGCGGGAGCATGTGCTCTTCATCGGTCATGGGACGAAGGGACCAGCTACAGCACTCTATAGCCAACTCGACTATATGCTGCGAGCCAACGGACATGCCAACTACCATGTGGCCACTATCGAAGGCTATCCTACACAAGCGACAGCCTTGGCTCAGATCAAGGCGATGAAAGGACGGAAAGTGACACTCGTGCCTCTGCTATTCGTGGCTGGCGACCATGCCAACAACGATATCTCCGTAGAATGGAAAGAAGCGCTGGAAAAGGAAGGTCTCTCCGTCGACGTGAAACTTGAGGGTCTGGGCGAAGTGCCGGAGATACAGGATTTGTACGTTGGAAAAGTAAAAAAGTAAAAAGGTAAAAAAGTAAAAGTCGATGAAGAGGAAGCTGTTTGGATGGTCAAAGCGTCGTAAGGGAATTATTTTATTTCTTTCTGGCGTTATTCTTTTTACCTTTTTACTTTATTACCTTTATACCTTTTATATGGCTCCCACACGGATTATCGTCGTGAATGCCCTGAAGACCCAGCAGGCAGACATCGTGCTGAGCAACGACCATCCGCAGATCAAGGTGGATTGTGTAGAGGCTGAGGAGATGGGCAGTCTCGAAGACTATGATGCCGTCGTGATCTATGCCCGTCGGCTGTTCCTGACCCCAGAGCAGGAGGCAGAGGTGAAGCGGGTGGCAGAGAAAGGCATCCCCATCTATACCAAGACGCTGCGCAGCAATGACTTCGTAGAGAACCATAACCTCAGCGAACAGGAGATAGCCACTCTACAAGCATACTTCGACAACGAGAACCGTCAAAACTTCCGTAATGGTCTCAGATTCCTACGATATATCGCCACGCCGCAACGCTGGGGTGAACAGACGTACGAGAAACCGATTGAGGTGCTGAAGGACATGTTCTACCATCGTGAGTACGGCCGTTATTTCAAGACTCACGATGAACTGACACAATACCTGAAAGCACATCATCTTTATCATGAAGGTGCCCAGACGATTGCATTGATTTCCGGTATTACCTTCCCCATGGAGGGTAACCGTGAGCATGTGGACACGCTCATCTCCATGCTCACCAAACGCGGGTTCAACGTCTATCCCATGACCAGCACAGGCAAGAAACGTGAGAAGATGCTTCACCAGCTCAAACCAGACGCTGTTGTCTATATGGCGATGGGGCGCCTGGGTAACGACACACTTATCCAGTGGATGCAGGAGAGGAACATCGCCCTGTTCTGTCCATTCCCTATGGCAATGACCCATGAGGAATGGCTCAATAAAGATATCCCCATGAGCAGCGGCTCCAAGAATGCCCGCATCGTCATCCCAGAGATCGACGGCGGTACGGCACCTTTTGCCATCGCCACCCAGAACCCCAACAAGCAAGGCTATCACATCAATACCGCTGAAACAGAACGGTGCGAGATGCTGGTGGAACATATCAGTCGCCGCATGTCGCTCCGCCGGAAGAAGAATAGCGAGAAACGTATAGCCATCGGCTACTTCAAACGTCCTGGCAAAGATGCATTGCTGGCCAGTGGTATGGAGGTGATACCCTCGATGTACAATCTCCTGAAACGACTGCAGCATGAGGGATACAATGTGAGTGGCTTACCCAATTCACTCGAAGCCTTTGCGAAAGACATCAAGACTGAAGGCCTTGTGCTGGGCTCGTATGCCAAAGGTGCACAAGAAGAATACATGAAGAAAGGCCATCCGTTATGGCTGAGCAGTCAACAGTATGAACAATGGGCAAAAGAGGTGCTGCCTATAGAGAAATATCAGGAGGTGGTGAGCCGATACGGCGAGGCCCCAGGAGAACTATTGGCCAAGGGCGACAGTATCGCCATCGCCTGTGTTCGCTATGGAAACGTACTGCTCTTCCCCCAACCTCGCCCCGCCTTGGGCGACGACGATTTTCGTTTGGTGCATGGTGTAGAGGTGGCTCCTCCCCATAGCTATCTCGCACCTTATTTATATATACAGAAAGGATTTCAGGCCGATGCCCTGATCCATTTCGGCACACATGGCAATCTGGAGTTCACACCAGGACGCGATGCCGGGATGCGTCCCCACGACTGGAGCCAGCAGCTCATCGGTCCTACTCCCCATTTCTATTACTATACCACCAGCAACATCGGCGAGGCGATCATTGCCAAACGTCGTTCGAATGCCGTGCTGCTGACCTACCTCACCCCACCCTACGCAGAGAGTGGGATGCACCAGAAGTATAATGCCCTGCACAACGATCTCCACAAGGCATTAACGGGAGCAGCGATGCCGGCCTTGAAGCAGCGCATCATGAAAGAAGGCCTTCATCGTGTCTTAGGAATAGACAGCACCCTCACCAAGGCTCTCACCCATGAAGAGCTGGAACGTATCGACAGTCATTTGGAGGAGCTGATGAACGAGAAGATGCAGGGAGCCTACTACACTTTAGGACAGCCCTACACAGAAGAACAGTTGAATCAGACGGCCCGTGCCATGAACAACGATGCCTCGCAGTGGCCTCGCATCAAGCAACTGCTGACGGCCTCCACCCAGGCAGAAATGGATAATATGGTCTGTGCGCTGAATGGCGGAACGATAGCCCCAGCCCCAGGCGGAGACCCAATCCTCAATGACAACGTGCTGCCAACGGGCAGGAATATGTTCAGCATCAATCCTGACAACACCCCTGACCCCCAGGCTTGGGAAGACGGCAAGCGACTGGCGGAACAGACTATCGCCAGATACAGGAAGGAGCACGGCGAGTATCCCCGTAAGGTGAGCTACACCTTCTGGGCAGGAGAATTCATCGCCACAGGCGGTGCCACCATAGCCCAGGCACTATGGATGCTGGGTGTAGAACCGGAACGCGACAGTCAGGGCCGTATCGGCGCCCTTCGGCTGGTGCCTGCCAAGGATTTGGGGCGTCCCCGTATCAATGTATTGGTACAGATCAGTAGCCAGCTGCGCGACATTGCCGATTCACGCCTGAAGCTGATTACAGAGGCAATTCAAATGGCCTCAGCAGCAGAGAAAGAAGATTCGAACTTTGTTCGAGAAGGGACACTGGCTCAGGAAAAAGAACTCATAGAGAAAGGCCTCACCCCGCAACGAGCCCGTGAGCTTTCCACACTCCGCGTGTTCGGCCCTGTGAACAACGGCTATAGCACAGGCATGATGGACTATATCGAGCGGAGTGGTTCTTGGAGCGACAAGAGTGAGCTCGTGGACGGTTATCTGAACAACATGTGTGCCGCCTATGGAGACGAGACCCATTGGGGAATGGCCCAGCGGGAACTCTTTGCGGCAGCCCTTCAGGAGACGGATGTCACCGTTCAGCCCCGCCAGAGCAACACCTGGGGTCCCATATCCTTGGATCATGTCTATGAATTTACGGGTGGGCTCTCGATGGCCGTCAAGGCACTCACAGGCAAAGAACCCGATGCGCTCATGGCCGACTATCGCAACTGCCGGAACCGTAGGATTCAGGGCGTGAAGGAGGCCATTGATGTGGAAGTGCGCACCACCCTGCTCAATCCCAACTTCGTCCGTGAGCGGATGAAGGGCGATGAAGGCACGGCCCAGATGTTTGGTGAGACGTTCCGCAACATCTTTGGCTGGAGCGTCACCCGACAGTCAGCCCTCGACCCTCAGCTCTATGATGAACTGTATCAGATGTATGTTGCCGATGTACAACAATTAGGGATCCACGAATACTTCCAGCAGAAGAATCCCGCCGCCTATCAGGCCATGACGGCCACGATGCTTGAGAGTGCACGGAAGGGCTATTGGAAACCTTCCGACACCCAGCTACGACAGACGGCCCAGCTTCATGCTGACATCACGAAGGAGAGTGGTGCCGCCTGTACGGACTTTGTCTGCAATAATGCATCGTTGCAAAAGTTCATTGAAGGAAATCTGTCAGCTGATGTCCGTCAGAATTATAGCCATCAGATGACGCTGGTGAAGAGCGGGCAATCCAATGGCAAGGCTACGGTATTGGAAAAGACGGGAGCAAGGGGCGTGGAATCTGGCGACAAAAGTCAAGGGTGGTCACCTATTCTTCTGGCGGCCATCATCCTGGTATTGCTAGCCGTCATGATCATCTATCTCCGCATGAGGAATGGAAATCGTCGTTGACACTCTCATCCTGTTGGTCATACTGCAGACGGCACTACGACTCAGCCAATGGTCCGATAAGCGACTGTGGCTGGCATACTGCATCGCCATAGGTGCTGCGGTATGGCTGGCTACCGACTATGCGGCAGGACTGTCGAAGCCACAGGCAGAAGGCTGGCTGCACGACACGGAGATGCTGCAGAACCTGGCCGTGGTCTGTATCCTCGATGCCCTGCTATGCCACTTCAGATTTTATCCAGGACTGCTCATCCTACCTGCGGCGTTCTATGTGCTCTGTCAGATGCTCTTCACGATGACAGGTGTCGGATTCCAGACTACAGGACTATTGGTGGCTGTCACACTGGCAGCAGCACTCCTGATACTTTCAAAAGGGATGACGTGGCTTCTGCCTCAAAAGTCAGACCGCAACATCCTTCATACCATCATCACCATCCTGATCTGCCTGACATGCCTTGTGGCTACCCAACAGACTGTGATGGTCTATCCTGCAACCCATCAAAATATCATTATGGAATATATCTCAAAAGCTCTCTTCGGGATAGCAAACATCCTGCTCATCCCAGATGTAATCATGCTGATCCTGTTTTTCATCAGGTCGCTTATCCTGCTGGCAACCACCTCTATGCAGTATGCCAACCGCCGGAGGGACGGCCACGGAAGCCTCTACGCCAAGTATCGCGACCTGCTGTATGGCCAGGAGCCCAGCGAGGCCTATGCCGACTATCTGGCTGCACAGATGGAGGCCGAGGCCGCCAAGGATGTGAACCTCTCGCGACTGCTCACCAAACTGGGGCCCGTGCTCGGACTCATCGGCACGCTCATCAGCATGTCGCCGGCATTGGTCGGACTGTCGACGGGTGACATATCCGGCATGGCCTACAACATGCAGGTGGTCTTCTCGGCTACAGTCGTCGGACTGGTCATCAGCGTCATCGGACTCTTCACCCAACAGCTGAAGTCGCGCTGGCATCAGCAGGACATCAGCCGACTGGAGTATGTATCAAGCCTATATATCGAGAAGCATGAGAAGGAAGCATAGGAACAGACTGCTGACAGAGGACGACGGCGATCCGCTGAGCGTGGTGGTGAACTTGTTCGACGTGGCGATGGTCTTTGCCGTATCGCTGATGGTGGCAATGGTCATGCACATGAACATGGCCGAGATGTTTGGCAAGGAGGATTTCACCATCGTGAAGAATCCCGGCCAGGAGAACATGGAGATTATCCAGAAGAAGGGGCGCGAGATAGAGACCTACAAGGCCAGCGGCCAGACACAAGCCGGCAGCCCAAAAGGCCGCCGACTGGGTACAGCCTACCAGCTGGAAGACGGCAGCATCATCTATGTGCCCGACACCGCCCCCTTCCTACAGTCCTCCCCCTAAAGCTTTATACAATTGTATGGTGGAATCCATGAATCCATAGCGGTGGCTGAGCAGGGCGAGGCGCGCTTCGAGCAACGACTGGCGGGTCAGGAGTACTTGCAGATAATTGACCTCGCTGTCGTAGCGCATCCGTTTCTCCGTTGCATCCAGCACATCCGTGAGTTTGTCTACTTGCTGTGAGTTGAGCATGATGGCTCGTTGGGCATATTGGCGGCTGGCGAGCACATCGTTCACCTCTTGTCCTGCTTCGAGAATGGCCTGGTGGAAGGCAATCTTGGCCTCTTCTTGTTCGGCTTGGGCCTTCTTGACCTCAGCCCTCAGTCTGCCATTGGCAAATAGGGGCTGTGTCAGCGAACCCAGAGCCCTTGCGATCAGACCCGCCGGAGAAACCACTTCGGCGGCATCATTGGTCCAGCCTGCGATGCCTGAGAGATTCAGCGAGGGGTAAAGGGCCGCCTTTGCCTCGTTGGTGAGATAGAAGGCTCGCTTGAGGGCTGCCTCTGCCCGACGGATATCAGGGCGCATGGCGAGTGCCTGAATATTCACTTGAGGTATCAGAGGCATCTGTTCGCAGGATGTAAGGAAGTCGCCTCTTTCGATATGACCGCTATAACGCCCTAACAAGGCACAGAGCGCATTTTCCGCCTCTATCATCTGCAACTGCAGAGCCTCGAGGGTTGCCTCTGCTTCAAGTTTGCTGGCCTCAGCCATATTCACCTCGTCGCTGGTAGCCTCGCCCACAGCCATCAGCGCTTTCTGGGCTCTTACGCTCTCATCCCAGCTGTTGATGATGTCTCGGGTATCGCTGATCTGGGCATCGTACATCTCGAGTTGGTAATAACCGGTGGCTATGGTGGCAATCAGTTCCACCTGCACAGCCTGTACATAGGCTGTCTTCTCCTCAACGTCAGCTGCTGCGGCTTTCTTGGCATTCTGCAGTTTCCCGAAGATATCGACCTCCCAACTGGCTTCTGCACTGAAGCCGAATTTGCTTTCCGTCTGTGGATCGTTTCCCGTATTCTTGAAACGGGCTGTCTCACCTTTGGCCCCGAGTTCGAGTGAGGGGAAAAGTTCACCCTTAGCATTGCGCAAGGAGGCTTTGGCGGCGTCTACATGGAGCTTGGCGATGTTCAGGTCGCTATTGTGCGCCAACCCTTCTTCGATGAGAGCCACCAGACGGGGCTCTGTGAACATCTCGCGCCAACCCTCATTCGTGTGGAGTGTGGAGGGAGGAGTGTGGAGGGAGGAGTGTGGAGGGAGGAGTGTGGAGGGAGGAGCAAGGTCGGAACGGACAATACTGTCGTCAATGAAGGAGCCCTTGCGCTGATAATTAGAATAAGTACCGCAGCCAGTGAAGACGAACAAGGAGATGATGAGAGGTATAACACTCTTATGCACCAGCTTGGGCATATATTTCTCCTCCAGATGCTGGAAGATGATAAAGAATACGGGTACGAAGAAGAGCAGTGCAAGCGTGCCAATCGTCATGCCAGCGATGACACAGACACCCAACGATATGTTGCTGACGGCTCCTGCACCTGTGGCAAAGACCAGGGGCAGCAGACCGATGATGAGCGTCATGGCCGTCATCAGGATAGGGCGCAGACGGACTTGGGCTGCCTCAAGGGCTGCATCGCGGATGCCCATGCCCTCACGGCGACGGGCACTGGCATATTCCGTCAGCAGAATAGCCGTCTTGGCCAGCAGACCTATCAGCATGATGACACCCACCTGCATATAGACATTATTCTCCAATCCTATCAAATAAACGACTGCGAAACTGCCTGCAATACCAAAAGGAACACTCAGCAATACAGCCAACGGGATAAGCATGCTCTCATAAAGTGAGCAAAGCACAAGATAGACAAAGACCATCACGAGCAGGAATATCCAGGTCATGTTGGCGGTGGAAGAAATCTCTTCACGGGTCGTTCCCGTGAAATCGTAACCATAGCCCTGTGGCAATGATTGGCTGGCCACCTCAGCAATGGCTTGGATGACATCGCCTGTACTATAGTCTTCTTCAGGGGATATCTCGATATTGATACTTGAGAACAGGTTGAAGCGCCCCAGCGACTCTACACCATAGTTCTTCTTGAATGTGGTCAGTTCGGTGATGGGAATATAGGCGCCACGATCGGTATGGATCAGGATATTGTTGAGGTCGTCTCTGTCAGCGCGCAACTCCGGATCGGCCTGCAGAATGACGTGATACAGTTTTCCGAAGGCATTGAATTGCGAGGCATAATCGCCACCAATATAACCATTGAGAATCTTGAGCACAGCTGAAGGCTCTATACCGTAGCGCTTGCAAATGGCGGCATTGACAGATACGGTAAATTGAGGGAAGTTCACTTCGTAAGAACTATACACCTCACCAACCTCTTCACGCTCGCCCAAAGCTTTAGCAAAACGGTCGGTCACCTCTTTCAACTTATCTATCGAGCCGCCTTCATAATCCTGCACATACAACTCGATACCATCGCTAAAGCCATAACCCGTCACTGTAGGCAGCGCGTAAGCAAACATGGATCCTGTCTTGATGGCGCTGACACGCTCCTCTATCTTCTCGAGCACGTTGTCGATACGGTGTTCACTGCCGCTTCGCTCATCCCAAGGTTTAAGTTTCATGATGATCATGCCCATATTGGCACCATCGCCACTGAGGATGTTCCAACCCACAATGGAAGCACTCGTTTCCACCTCTTCAATGTCTTTCACTACTTCTGCCACCTTATGAACAGTCTTTTTCGTCTGTTCCAAAGTAGAACCTGGGGGCGTCGTGATGTCAACCATCGTAATACCTGTGTCCTCGTCAGGTACCAGGCTCGTTGAAGTAACCTTCTGAAGCCAGACCAACAAGACAATGGGTACCACAACCAATATAACAGCCAGCCATTTGTGGCGAATAAACGTTGACAATCCTTTCTGATATTTCTCCGTCAGCACTGATACCGACGCATTGAAAGCATTTCCGAATCGGTGTCCGAATGCTTGAACCCCGCGAGAGGGGGCAGCGTAAGCAGGGGTCGAGCCCCATTCTTCTCTAAGAAGCAATGCGCAGAGGGCTGGTGAAAGAGTAAGTGCGTTCAGCGTAGAGAAGACAACAGCAGCAGCCATTGTCAGTCCGAATTCCTTATAATAAGTGCCACTCAGGCCGCCTGAAAATGAAGCCGGAATAAACACACACATAAAGACCACCGTAGTCGTAACAACAGCCGTACCGATATTGCCCATCGCATTGAGGGTGGCCTGATAAGGGCTCCGCACCCCTTTCTCGAATTCGCTTTGTACAGCCTCCACCACCACAATCGCATCATCGACCACAGTACCGATAACCAGCACCAAGGCGAACAACGTGATGAGGTTGAGCGAGAAGCCAACCATATACATAAAGGCAAACGTGGCGAAAAGCGAGACGATGATGGCAAAGGCCGGTATCAGTGTGGCACGACTATTCTGCAGGAACAGCAGGACTACCAACACAACCAACAGAATGGCCTCGACAAGGGTTTTATAGACTTCCGCCATAGAGGCATTGAGGAAATCATTGCTGTCGAGTAGCACTTTGAACTCCACTCCCGGTGGTAATTGAGGACGGACCTGTTCCATGAGCTCGTCAATCTCCAGGTTCACCTGTCGCGCATTGGAACCCGCTTTCTGCGTGATAAAGGCCACCGTACCATTGTGACCGTTAATCCAACTGTCAGTTGCATAACTCTCAGACCCCAGCTCGCAACGTGCTACGTCGCACAGGCGGAGCTCTTCACCATCGGACAATGACTTAATGACGATGTTCCCAAATTCCTCTTCGTTGAGCAGTCGCCCGCGATATACCAACGTGTATTGAAAGGTATGCTTGGAATTTTCGCCCAATGTACCGATGGCAGCCTCGACGTTTTGTGCTTCCAGGACTTCCTCAATGTCTTGAGGTAGCAAGTCGTAATGCGCCATGCGCTTCGGATCGAGCCAGATACGCATGGCAAAGGTATTGCCAAGCACATTCACTTTACCAACGCCCTTGATGCGTTCCAAACGAGGTTTGATGTTAATATCGAAATAGTTGGAGATGAAGTCACTCTCGAAGCGGTTGTCAGGACATTCCAAGGCAATGACTTTCAGGAAGGTCTGCTGGGATGTCTCCACATGGACACCCGTCTGGAGCACCTCCTGAGGTAGGATACCCTCCACCTCGGCCACCTTGTTTTTGACCATCACCACAGCCATGTCCGGATCAATGCCATTCTTGAATACTACTTGGATGAAGGCAGATCCACTACTCGTCGATGAGGAACTGATATAGTCGATGCCGTTGGCGCCATTGATAGCCTGCTCGATAGGTACGATCACACTTTTCTGGACAGCCTCAGCACTGGCTCCTGGATAATCAGCACTCACCTCCACGATAGGCGGTGCCATGTCAGGGAACTGCTCTACAGGCAGATGGACATAGCCGACGATGCCCACCAGCGCCATCATCACCGCAAGGGCAATCGACAATATCGGACGGTCTATGAAGAATTTGCTTTTCATTTTTCTCTTTTCTCTTTCCTCTTTCCACTTTCCTCTTTCCTCTTTCCACTTTCCTCTTTCCACTTTCCTCTACTTTACCTTTACCCTCATTCCATCTTTCACCATCCCGGCTCCTTCAGCAATGATGACATCACCAGGTTTCAAGCCCTCAGTCACGACATAGTCCTTTCCATCATCATAACGAAGGACCTTGATTTCACAAGCCTTGGTAACCCCATCAACCACTTTATACACAAACTGTTTATTCAGAATGTCGTATGTAGCCTCTTGTGGGATGACGATGGTATTCTTAAGTTCGTAGGGCAAGATAATAGTACCATTGCTGCCGTTACGGAATAAGTCTTCTGAATTCTCAAACGAAGCTCTGATGACAAAAGAGCCTGTTGCCTCATCCACATTACCACTAATGGCTGTGATGCGTCCCTTTTGACTGAGTTCCTTTCCCCAATAAGTAACGAGTGACACCTCTGGCAGGACTGAAAGCAGGTCACTCACACGGCAATTATATATGTCCGCCAAATTGTGAATCGTCTTTTCCGACATAGAGAAATAGGCGAAAAGGCGCCGAGGGTCAGTGACGTTAGTCAACTCTGTCTCCATCGAGGGATCTACCAGTTCACCCAAGCGGTATTCAATCATGCTGAGCACACCATCTGAAGGACTGGTGATGACCGTATATGACAGTTCACTGCGGGCTGTCTCCAAGTCAGCTTGTGCCTCAGCCAGAGCACCCTCGGCCTCAGCCTTGGCATTGCGGGCCTTATTCAAATCGAATTCGCCCACGACATGCTGTCTGTACAGCTCTTCCTTACCCTCTAAATTTTGACGGGCAGTAGCCAGTTGTGCCTTTGCACTGACCACCTTTGCCTCTGCATTTCTCACAGCCGCCTGATAGGGTGCCTGGTCGATGATAAACAGTGGCTGCCCTTTCTTCACATGAGCACCTTCTTTGACGCAGATCTTAGTGATTTTACCACTGACCTGAGGGCGGATGGCCGCAGGATTTTCCGTCTCAATTTTGGCTGTTAACTCACGAGTAACAGTGTAATCTTGCAACTTAATCGTCAAAGTGCGGTATTCTTCGTCTTGCTCTTCATCATCCTCGTCGTCCATCAGGCTGTAGAATAATCCAACTGCCAGCAACAGCCCAACTAACAGACAAATGGGAATCCATAATCTTTTGCTCATCTTCTTATCATCATTTATTGACTGCAAAGATATAAAAAACATCGTTATCAACAAATAAAACTTCTGTTTTTATTTGATATAACCATATTTTTATTTACCTTTGCGGCAAGAAATCTGCTATAATAATGAAAATTAAAGGTAATTTTTGGCTAGTGATGCTATTGGTATTCATGGGCATTTTCTTTGTGCGTAATCTGATGCTGCCTATGGCGTCGGACGACATTCCCTATGCCTTTGTATGGGATGGGGAAAACAGAGGCAACCTGCTTGACAGTGTGGGCCCACGTGAACGAATCACATCATTTGGCGATATCGTCCGCTCCCAATATTCTCACTACATGACGTGGGGAGGGCGCATTATCGGCATCGGACTGACACAGCTCTTTGCCTGGGAGGGTAAAGGGCTCTTCAACGTGCTCAACACACTGGTGTTCACGGCACTGGCCCTGCTCCTGTTCCGTGTTGGTACAGGCAAGAAACTCAGCGAGATGAATGGCGTCTATATGTTTTGGCTCCTTTTTGCCCTATGGTTTCTGATACCCGACCCCTTCCTCACAGTGCTCTGGATGTGTGGCAGTTGTGTGTTCCTATGGACAGCTGTCATCGGCCTGCTCTTCCTACTGCCATACGCCAAGGCTTACTGGACTGAAGAAGACCCGCTACCCAACAAATGGAGTCTGCCGCTGATGGCTTTTGCTGGCCTTTGTGCCGGCTGGTCTGTGGAGACGAGTGCAGCCGTGCTTGATTTTGTGGTATTCTTTGCCCTTATCTGGTTTTGGCGGCAGAAGCAACTCAAGACGTGGATGGTGGTGGGCTTTGTCTTCCTCTGCATCGGCTCTGCCATGCTAGTGTTTGCTCCTGGCGAGACCGTCCGTCTGGAACTGCAGCGCCTGTATGAGTACAATCCAGCACTGCCAGAGGACATGTACTGGACACCGTTGATGTACTATATCAACTATATAGAGTGTTTCTACCCCGTTGTCAGCAAACAGATTCCGTTGCTACTGCTGATAGGCTATTACGTCTGGCACTTGCCTAAAGGACAACGATGGAACAAGACCACTCAGTTTCAGGCACTCATGTTTGCCGGTTCCATGGTGGTGATGATCATCCTGATATTTGTACCAGTGGCTCCTGCCCGTGCCGGTTTCTTCCCAACCTGTGCCGTTATCCTTGCCTCACTCTCTGCCCTTCGCGAACTGTTGAAGGAAAAGGATACTATCTGGCAGCGTCACCGTCGTCTGATACAGGGTTTCGTAGCCGTCAGCCTGGTGCTGTGGGTAGTGACAACCTCTATCTGTTTTTATATCGAATGGGATGTGCGCCAGCAGTGGATGAGCCGTATCGACTATATCAATGCCCATCAGGATCAGGATGTGGTGGTGGTGCATCAGATCGACGTGCCACCGATAGCCGATGAGCTACCCGACTGGTGGCTGTACAACTGTGTATCATGGAATACCGACGTACTGGCCTGGGGTTCTGACTTGGAACCACGCCCAGAGGGCAGTCATAACCTGATGTATGCGCAGTATTACGGATGGAAAAAAGTGATCACCGATGGTGAGGATCGGCGTAAAATAGAATAAGAACAAGGTGCTCAGTTGGGCACCTTATTCTTTCATTCTGATATCCTTCAGTTTCTTACTTTGGTCACCTATCAGCTGTAACGTGTATTCCCCTGAAAGACGGGCCATCGTGTCAAGCTGTTCCTGTGTATAGAGGGCTTCGCTGCCCTCAACATTGAAGGTCAGTCCCTCTTCACGTATCTGCACCACCAGGAAAAGATGCGCCTCGCTCTCTGGCATCTCAATATGAGCACAGGGGTAGTCGATGCCGTGAATGTCAACATACTCATAGATACCGGTGCCACTGACGTTCATCTCTGTGCCTACCTGCTCTTCGGGAGGAACCTGAAGGTCTCTCATCTGATGGAGCCAAGGGTAGATGAGGGTGCGCATCGTGCCGAAGAGAGTGGTGCGCGTCTGACTTATCAGTTCTGCCACGCTCTGCTCGGGATTCACGTCGATGCGCAACGACAGGCTCTTCAGGAAACAGCCCATCACGTTGCCTCGCAGGCGTTTGTCTAAACGTCCGTGATTGGTCGTCATGAAGACAACATCCGTTGTTCCTGCCATCTGTCCTAAAGCCATAGCATAGGCAGCCACGCAGATGGTAGTCATCATCGTATGCTGTTGCTCTTCTGACATGGCACCGGCATTCAGGCGGATGTGCTTCATACGGTCATAGTCCAGCAGATAGCAGGCATAGAGCGTCTGCCCCCAAGGGTTATCCGTCTGACGACAGATGTCCGTGTATTTGTGTCCTTTGAACTTCTCACACACCACTTGTTTGGCCCGCTGATAGGCTTCGCTCCCGTAAGACTCAATCTCCTCCCTGTTCCATACGGCTGCAATGTCATCCTGATCCTCTATGGGGATGCCGTTAAGGATATTACTGATGCCAGAAACAAACAGTTTCATAGAGATGCCGTCGAAGAAAATGTGACAGTAGGAGTTGCACATTATCGTTTGCTGCTCAGTCTCGATGACGTTCACTCTGACACCAGGCTCCTCCAGCAGCTTGAAGGGACGTGCAAACTCACTTTGGAGCGCCTCCCATTCTTTGTGTGTCATCTTATAGAGATGAACATTATTGGGCATATCCTTGCTTTCACTAATCATAAACTGCCCGTCCTCTTGTCTGACCAGATGGACATGGGCATAGTGATTGGTATCCAAGAATTTCTGACAGGCAGCAGCCATATCGTCAGCACTCAGACGTTTGGCTGGAACTTCAAAAAAAACCGTCACCTGAAATCCATTCTCCATCGTCTCCATGTTGCTCTCACGCAGCATGTCTTCTTGGGTTGAATTTAAAGGATATATATTCATCTATAGTTGTTTTTTCATGCAAAAATACTAAATACGGCTAAATAATAAGAAAATATAGGCTCTATTTTGCCTTTTTTAGTATTTTTGCTTACCTTTGCATACAGTTGATAAATAATAAACGTTTATGATGCGATTCTTACATATCCTAACAGAATGTTGGATACGAACACCCTGGCAGGTGGTATTGCTATTGTTTGCTGTACCATTTCTCATCCGCAACCTACTGTTGCCGATGGTGGGTGATGATTTTTCTTACGCTTTCATCTGGAACGGTGACGATCTTGGCAATTTGATGGATGACATCGGTCCACGCGAGCGCATACATTCCTTTTATGATATTCTTGTCTCGCAGTGGTCGCATTATTTCACCTGGGGTGGTCGCACACCTTCCATGATTATTATCCAATTGTTTGCATGGCTCGGAAAAATATGGTTCGACCTTGCCAACACCATCGTATTCACGCTGTTGATGCTGATCCTCTATTGGCTCTCTGTAGGCAATACTGTTTCTCCAGCCCGACATAAAGGTGTGTTCTTTTGGGTAATGGCCGGCATACTCTTCGGCGTTATCGATTATGTCAGCACCATGCTGTGGATGACTGGGGCGTGTGTCTATCTGTGGTCAGGATTCTGGGAGTGTCTGTTCCTGCTGCCATTTGTCACTCGGAAACATCCACCAATGCTCCTGATGGCGCCATTGGGTTTGCTGGCGGGATGGTCAGAGGAGGCGGGCAGTCTGGTTACCGTGATGCTGACAGCATGGCTGATGTTTGTCTTCTGGCGACAGAAACAGCTTGAGAAGTGGATGGTAGTAGGTTCTTGCTTCCTGCTGATTGGTTGCGGCTTGCTGATGTTATGCCCTGGCTCTTTACATCGTGAGAGCATCATGCTTGAATATGCACCGGAATATGTCTTGCCTGCTGAGGACTTGTTCTCAGCAAGGATGTTCTGGGATAATTTTACAGGCGGATTCCTGCCCATCCTTATTTGGGAGAGTTTTTTGTTGATTCCTGTTATTCTTTATTGTGTTTCGAGGAGTGTGGAGTGTGGAGTGTGGAGTGAGAATAGTTCTGCCGCAGAATCTTTCCATGATAGTAATCTCACTCCACACTCCACACTCCACACTCCTCGAATAAAACTCTTCACCGCTGGAGGCCTGCTGGTGCTCTGCGTCATGATGTTTGCTCCAGAATTTGAACTTCGTACGGGATTCCATTCCACCTTGTTCCTGACCATAGGTTCTGCTGCCGCCTTGAAGGAGATTGCCCCATGGCTCAAACAGGCTCTCGTAGCCACCCCATGGCGTAGAGCCATCACACTGGCCACAGCCAGTATCTTAGTGGCGTACAGCCTCTTCGTGCTGGCAGGCAGCCTGGTGGTCGAGTCGTCTTTCCGTCGGCAATTCGACGAGCGTCTGTCCTACGTCAGGCAGCATCAGGATGCAGACTCGCTGGTGGTGCCATACTACAAGATCCCCTACAATCTTGACCGCTATCTCGGTCCTCGCTCAATCACCGATTTTCATATTATCTACGCTGGCGATCTGGAGTCGAAGACCACAGATAATCGTTCTCTTATGTATGCCCGCTATTACGGGTTTCCCCCCATCCGTATTGACCGCGAAATAGACTGGAATAAACGAAATGAAGACTGATCGCAACTCATATCTCATCTCGAAGGCTCTGAAAAGCTTTGTTCTGGCCTCCATCCTGACAGCTGCTGCCGGACAGCTGGCCAGTACCTTCGATGCCATCGTCCTGGCACAATTCGTAGGCGAGGAATGCGTTTCCGCTCTCAGTCTGGTGATGCCAGTCACCACGTTTATCAGTTGTCTGGGGCTTTTGATGGCCTTTGGAGCGAATGCCCTGGCAGCCCGCGAGATCGGAAGTCACAACCTCGAAGGGGCTTCAAAGTTCTTTTCCACTGCCATCTGGTCCATCCTCACTATCGGTATTGCCTTCTCCTTGCTGATGTATGCAGGCATACCTGTCATCATGGATATTATCACCGACGAGGAGGCGCTTCGCGACCTGCCTGCCGAATATCTGAGTGTGTATGTGCCGGGGGCCTGGCTCGAGATGCTGTCCTACGCCCTTTGCCTTTTTGTGGCTACCGACGGTCATCCGCGCAAGGTGATGATGGCGGTCTTTGCAGGTGTACTGGTCAATGCCGTCGTCGATGTGCTGGCAGTCGGATTTCTGGACTGGGGCATGAAGGGCGCTGCAGGGGGCTCGTTGGCTCAGTATGCCGTCAATATCCTATTACTGACGCTCTATCTTCGCCAGCCTGCCTGCTCCTATAGCCTGAAGTGGCCGGGGCGAAAGGGCTTTCGCTGTTTTGTGGAGAACCTCAAGGAGGGAGCGGGCGTATCCATCAGCAATATCCTGATGGCTGTCAGCGTGCTCCTTATCAGTAATATCGTCTACAATGCACTCGGCGAGCCCGGACTCTTCTGCTGGTCTGTCTGCCTACAGATGCTTTTGGTGTCAGCGGTCTTTATCAATGGCGTGATGGAGTCACTCTTTGCCATTGGCGGTGTGATGCTTGGCGAGCACGACCTGAGAGGCTTCGACCTGCTGTCGCGAAGGGCCCTGATCACTGTCAGCCTTCTGGTATTAGTAATCGTTGTCCTGATGTACATCCCCGGAGCTGTTGGCCTGTTGTTTGGAGTCGAAGACCCACAGGAACTCGCAGCTCTCGACCACGTGTTGCGTATTTACTCCCTGGTCATGCTCCCCTTTGCCTTAACACTGGTGCTAGTGGCTGTCTATCAGGTGCTCGAAATGATAGTGCCCAGCGTCATCTGTGCGATAGGTCAGTTGGCGACATCTATTTTCGGTATATGGCTTTTTGCCACTTACGCCCCGTCGCTTTTATGGTGGGGATTCCCTCTGACCAGCTTCCTTTTCCTTCTGGGGCAATTATTTGTCTCTTTTATTTACAGTCGCCGTCAAGGCTGTCGTGTCTCTGCCCTCACCCTGATTCCGTATAGTGAGGGGGGGCGTACGTTCGACAGTTCTGTGCGCTACCAGTCTGATGAGGTCTATACCATACTGCGAAATATTGACGCTTTCCTTCAGGAATCAAAAATGAGTGAACGTGACCAATTCCATCTGAACCTCTGTTGCGAGGAACTCATGACCAACATTGCCCAGCACTCTCAAGGGCATGTCGTCGATCATTCATTCGATGTCCACATCTATTCCGACGACAAAGGCACCTGTGTGGCACTGAAGGACGGCGGCAAGCCTTTCAATCCGCTTTTCGTCGGTAAGAGGCCAACTCCCGACCTCAGCAGCAAGGAAGGCGGCGAGGGGCTGGGCCTGTGCCTCATCAACAATCTCGTGGAGAACATCTCCTATAAATATATGTATGGCTTGAATATTGTCTTAATCAAGATATAATCCTATGATCAGATTAGCAACCGTTTCACCGTGTTATAATGAAGAGGACGTGCTTCGCCACAGCGTGGAGCAGCTGACAGCCCTCTTCGAACGAATGATAGCCGAAGGGCTTGTCAGTAAAGACTCCATGATGGTATTCGTCAACGACGGCAGCCGTGACCGTACATGGGAGATAATCCGCGAGCTCCACTTAGAGAACAAGTTTGTGAGGGGCATCAACATGTCGCGCAATGTGGGGCATCAGAATGCCATCATGGCAGGCATGATGACAGCCCGTGAGTGGGCCGATGCCGTGATAACCCTCGATGCCGACCTGCAGGACGATATCGAGTGTATCCCTCAGATGGTGAGGGACTTTGAGGCCGGAAACGATATCGTCTACGGTGTCAAGGTGTCGCGCAAGGCCGACTCCTTCATGAAGAGGATGACCGCCCAGGGGTTCTACAAGTTCCAGTCGTCGATGGGCGTCGAGAGTGTCTACAACCATGCCGACTTCCGTCTGATGAGCCGGCGGGCCCTCGATATGCTGTCCACCTACAAAGAGCATAATCTCTACCTCCGCGGACTGATTCCGCTGATCGGGCTTCGCCACACCACTGTCGACGACCGGATTGGCGAGCGTTTTGCCGGCAAGTCGAAATACACCTTCAGCAAGATGATGCATCTGGCCATGAACGGCATCACGGCCTTCTCCGTACGACCGCTGTTTGCCATCTACAACATAGGCATGCTCTTTCTTATCATCGGCTTCCTGATAGGCATCTACGTCATTTGGTCGCTCATCGTAGGCCATGTCGTTCAAGGTTGGGCTTCTCTGATGCTCTCCGTCTGGATCGTCGGTGGCTTCATCCTGATATCGCTAGGCATAGTGGGCACATACATTGCCCAGATCTATACCGAGGTGAAGCGACGCCCGCTATACCACATACAAGAGATACTCTCCTGACAATCCCTGCAGTCAGATGAAGACAGCTTTTCTCATAGCAGCGCCAACCAGTGGCTCGGGCAAGACTACCGTTGCCCGGGGACTGATGGCTTTGGCGGCGGCAAAGGGTATGAAGGTGCAGCCCTTCAAATGCGGGCCCGACTATATCGACACGAAATTCCACGAGGCGGTCTGCGGGCGCCCCAGCATCAACCTCGACACGTTCATGGCCTCGAAGGAGCACGTAAGGGAGTTGTTTGCCTATTATGGCACAGAGGCCGACATCTGCATCGTGGAGGGGATGATGGGACTCTTCGACGGCTACGACCGCGACCTGGGCTCTTCGGCTGAGATAGCTGCCATACTTGGGGTTCCCGTAGTGCTGGTGGTGGATGCGAAGTCGGCGGCCTACTCGATGGCTCCGCTGTTGCAGGGCTTCGTCAACTTCCGCAAGGATGTGCATATCGCTGGCGTGATATTTAACAAGGTGGGATCGGAGAGGCACTACAAGATGCTCCAACAGGTGTGCGAAGACCTACACATTGAGTGCTTCGGATATCTGCCCAAGCAGGCTTCTCTGGAACAAGGCTCACGCTATCTGGGGCTTGATTTCTCTGAAAAGACAGAGAACAGGGAGCTGACAGACGTGATAGAGCAACATGTCTGCTGGGAAGGGCTGACTAAACTCAATGTTCCCACGCTGGGAACATCGCGTTCCCATACTGGGAACATCACGTTCCCACGCTGGGAACAAACAGTCGTCATAGCCCGGAATGCCGAGGCATTCTCCTTTGTCTATCAGGAAACCCTCGACTGTTTCGATGTAGTAAGAAGTTTCGACCCTGAGACTGAGGTGCCAGAGCTGGCGGATGCCGATGTGCTCTATCTGCCAGGAGGCTATCCAGAGAAGCATCTGGAGGCTCTGGTGAGCAACGAGGCGTGCAGAAAAGCCATCAGGGAGTATGCAGAGAGAGGCGGACGAGTGGTAGCCGAATGTGGTGGGATGATGTACCTCTGCGAGCGCATCGTCACAGATGATGGCGATTATCCCATGTGTGGCGTGCTTCCCTACTCTATCACAGCCCGCAAGGCAGATCGTAAGCTCTCATTAGGTTATCGGCGTTTCGAGCTTGACGGCAGGGAATATCGTGGGCATGAGTTCCATTATACACAGTTCAAGGATAGGACGCCTCAGTCTGTCACCCAAGTCTATAACGCCAAGGGCGAGCCTGTCGACACACCTGTGTTCAGGTTCAAGAACGTCTTAGCCAGTTATACACACTTGTACAACATATAAATTGTTAATTGTAAATTGTCAGATTGTAAATTACTTCATCCCATCATGTTCGCAGGAACGGGCAGCGACGTTGGCAAAAGCATCGTGGCTGCAGCCTTCTGCCGTATATTCAGGCAGGACGGCTACCATCCCGCCCCCTTTAAGGCCCAAAACATGGCCCTCAACTCCTACGCCACACCCGATGGTTTGGAGATAGGTCGCGCCCAGGCTGTCCAGGCCGAGGCCGCAGGCATCCCCTGCCATACGGACATGAACCCCCTGCTGTTGAAACCCCAAAGCGACCATACTTCACAAGTCGTTCTCAATGGCCGTCCTCTCGGCAATAAAGATGCCTACGACTACTGGCGACCCCTCCCGAAGGGGAGGAGGGCCTGCCGGAGTTTGGAGCCCGTAGGCCCTCCTCCCCTTCGGGGAGGTCGGGAGGGGTTCGACTTCCGTGCCGAAGTCTGCTCCGCCTTCGACCGTCTGGCTGCTCGCTATAACCCCATCGTGATGGAGGGAGCAGGCAGCATCGCAGAGATCAATCTGAAAGACCGCGACTTGGTGAATATGTCGATGGCTCAACACGCTAAGGCTGATGTCATACTGGTGGGCGACATCGACCGCGGGGGTGTGTTTGCCTCCGTCTATGGCAGCATCGCCCTGCAATCCCCAGAAGACCGCAAACTCATCAAGGGCATCATCATCAATAAGTTCCGTGGGGACATGCGGCTCTTCGACGAAGGCCGACGGATGCTGGAAGACATCTGTGGCGTACCAGTCCTGGGGGTGATACCTTATTATAAAGATATCTATATCGATGAGGAGGATAGTGTGGCATTGGAACAGAAACGCCGTCAACTGGCTGAGGGCAAGGTGAATGTGGCTGTAGTGCTGTTGCGACATATCAGCAACTATACTGATTTTGATACGTTGGAGCGTGACCCTCGCGTCAATCTCTTCTATACCAATAACACCTCTGACATCCAACAAGCTGATATCATCATTCTGCCAGGAACAAAAGCCACGCTCGACGATCTGATGGAACTGCGTCGTAATGGTTGTGCGCAAGCCATCCTGCGTGCTCATCGCAAAGGAAAGATGGTGGTAGGCATCTGTGGCGGTTATCAGATGATGGGTCAGACTGTTGAAGATCCTGATGGTATCGAAGGCAGTATCATGAGTTTGCCTGGTCTCGGTCTGCTGCCGATTCATACCACGATGACACCTGAGAAGACTACCCGTCAGGTGACGTTTATGTTCGAAGGCCAAGCGTGTCAAGGCTATGAGATTCATCAGGGCATCAGCGATACTGCCGAGGCTATCCTGCAGACTGACCACTGCATCGGCACTTATATTCACGGTTTTCTCGATAATACCCCTGTGATTGAGCATTTGCTCAAGGATAAGGCCGTTTCTATCCATTCTGAACAAAGTCTTGCTGACTTTAAGGACGAACAGTATAATAAGTTGGCTGACCACGTAAGAAAACATGTGGATATCGATAAGATTTACAAGATTCTGACCAATGACTAATCCCTTTTCCCTACTCATCGGCTGGCTGCTCGACCTCATCTTTGGCGACCCTCAGAAGTTGCCACATCCTGTCGTATGGTTTGGCAAGATGATTGCCACTTGTGAGCATCAGTACAACAAAGGGACGCATCGCAAACTGAAGGGTGCGTTAATTGCCATCGGGTTGATTCTATTCGTCTTCGCTCTCGTCTGGATGCTAAGAAAAATACTAGGAATCTTCGCCCTTTTCATCTTCGACGGCACTCGTGAGCAGGTCTATCAGATACCCTTGCTACTCTATATCTTCGATGCCCTCGCTATCTTCTTCTGTCTGGCAGGAACGACACTCATCCGCGAGGTGCGAGAAGTCTTTCTGGCTCTCGACCGTTCATTAGATGAAGGCCGTAGACAGGTGGCCCGTATCGTGGGGCGCGACACGTCTGAGCTCTCAGCCCAAGAAGTACGTACTGCAGCCCTCGAGACCTTAGCAGAGAACCTGAGCGACGGTGTGATTGCTCCCCTCTTCTGGCTTGCCATCCTTGGCACACCCGGTATGCTGGCCTATAAGATGGTGAACACCCTCGATTCGATGATCGGCTACAAGACAGAACGCTACAAGGACTTCGGCTGTTGGGCTGCCCACATCGACGACATCGCCAACTATATCCCAGCCCGTCTGACGGCATTCCTGATGGTCCTGACTACAGGACGATTGGGGCTTTTGCGCTTTGTCTGGAAAAACGGCCGCAACCACGCCTCGCCCAACAGCGGCTATCCTGAAGCCGCCCTTGCTGCCATCCTCGATTGTCGCTTTGGCGGTCCCCACTACTACTTCGGCCAACTCTTCGACAAACCCTACATCGGCACAAACGACCGCCTCCTCACCACCGAAGACATGAAAACAGCCGTCCGCATCAACCGAACGGCAGAGGTCTTGATGGTGCTACTGACTGTTTCCGTTAGCCTTTTTGCCCTTCTTTCCATACCCTCATAAGCAATTTTCCATAGTCCGCAGCGTGCGCATTTTTGTAATTAGTTGATTTGCAGCCGTTTCAAACTTTCTTCCGTTTACGTCTTTTCCATAGGTATCTGATACATCTTTCGAAATAATGTCGTAACTTTGCAACCGAGAAATAACGAAAATTCGATTGCGATGTTTACAAGAGCATTACACATATTGATGATAGGCATTCTGATGATTGCATGCAGTCAGCAGCAGACGTCAGATTCACAGACAGCAGCAAGTTGTTTAGAGGATGCAGAGGCTGCTTTAGCCAACGACAGCATCCGTCAGGGTGAGACATTGCTGCGAAAGGCCATACAGTTGTCGGAAGCGTCAGAGGATTGGCACACCTATTATATCGCGTGCCAGCGATTGGCGGAAGCCTTGTCGCAGGGCAACCCCGAAGAGGCCTTGCGGCTGATGAAGCAAGCCCTGAACATCTATGAGCAGCATCCCGACAATGAGCGCAACAACGTCCTTCTGCTCGACTATGCAGGTACTTACGCCGCACAAGTGGCATACGACAAAGAGGGGTCATTCGACGAGGCGCTCGACTTCATCCATCGCGCCTACGACATCGCAAAGAAGAATCAGATGACAGACCTGATGTGCCAGACGATGACCAGCCTCGCCAATATCGCCTGGGCAAAGGAGGATTACCGTCAGGCGCTCGACTATGCCCACCAGGCAGAGTCGGTGGCAACAGACAACCTGCGACAGGGGACACTTCAGGTGCTGGCCCGCAGTTACCTCAGCCTCAACATGCTCGACTCGGCAGAAACCGTCTATCGGCAGATACAGCCAGGCGATGACGTCCATCTGGCCTATATCGTGCAGAGCAACCTCGCCAAGATCGCGCTCCGACGGATGGGAGCCACAAAGGTGGAGGATGACATCGACGAGGCTTTCGGGCAAGTGGAGGACTTCTATTATCAAGCGCTTGAGCAGAAGGACCAATACTATCAGGAGACGCTGCGCCAGGAGATGGAGAACCAACAACTCGAATACCGTTCACAGATATATGCCCGTACACTCCTGATCGTTATCATTGCTGCGGCGATGATTCTCTTGGTGGTTGTGTTGGCACTCCGCTATCGCATCCGGATGCTTCGTCAGCAGCGAGCCTTCGAACAGTCGAAGCTGGAGAACAAGCTACTCGTGCAGGAACAGGAGAAACGTCAGCTACAGCAGGAGGCGGAACATCAGAAGACTCTGTTGCATCAGGCCAACGAAGTGGTGGCCTTCCTGCAGAACTTCATCCTCGAACGGACGGAGGTGATGAAGAAGCTCAACCAGAGCGGCGATTCGCTCATCTATCTCAGTCCGCACGAATGGAGCGAGATCGAGCGCACGCTCAACGCCATCGATAACAACCGCTTCGCCAACATCCGGGAGCAATACCCCGCTATGCAGGAAGACGACATCCGACTCTGTATCCTCACCCGCCTTGGCCTCAGCAACCGTACCATCGGCAACATCTACTGTATCACCATCTCAGCCGTCCAGCATCGCAAGCTCAAGCTGAAGAAGGACGTGTTCGGAGAGACCAATCCAGACATCACGTTGGAGCAGATACTGAAGAATTAAAAGCATCTTATGAATAAAAACAGAAAATATCAAACCATATTATACAACTAATTATGAAGAATGTATTTTTGTTATTGGCAGCGTGGCTGCTCGGATTATGTGCTGTAGATGCGCATGAACAAGGTCTGACGAAGTCGGATGTACAGAAAAGTAGTTACCTGTCAGAAACACGAGGGGAAGAAGCTAATCCCATGGATTCTCTGTACGGTGAATGGTGGCTAGTGGGATGGAACGACAATGGAACTTGGTACGAAGTCAACAAAAAGTATGTCTGCCATCAGCAGCTGAGCCTCGAAATCAATGAAGAAGGCTATATGACAGTCTATTCTATGGTGAATATAATTACCTTCGGGCAAGTTACTCTTGACGGTAACGAAATGCATTTCGACGTTGAAAAGGTAATAACCACGCAAGTCTGTTGTGATGCCTGGGAGAACAATTTCTTCGAGAAACACCTCATCTACATTAAGTCCTATCAGTTGGATGGGAACCTGTTAAGGCTTTACTATACAGACAATGACTACTTTGTGTTTACCAAAGATTATAATGATATCGAAGAACAGAACGACTACATTCCCTTTGTAGAGTTGGGCAAGCTATGGCATGTGGTCAACAACCCCACTAATCCTAATGTTCCCTGTAGAATTCAAAGATTCAAAATGAACCATGAAGTGGAACGAGACGGCAAGACATACGTCAACCTAGAGCCATTTGATGACATCGTACCAGACACAATTTTTCCAGAAGCAGGATTGTTCCGTGAGGAAAACCGTCGAGTATACAAGTACGAGGGAGGCAGGGATGTCATGCTTTATGACTTCTCACTCAAAGAGGGCGATACATTCACTTACGAGTATGAAACCGGCTTGACTGTGAACTGCAAGGTGCTAAAACAAGGATGGCTGGAAGATGGTCCAGAAATTATGACGTATGCAGACGAGTATCGTAAACTACGCACATGGACCATTGGTATCGACAACGGCTCAGGTGAATATATTGAAGCCGTAACATGGATAGAAGGTATTGGAAAACTAAGAAACATGTTCTATCGTCCAGACCATATTGGGATAATGTCTTGTCTGGCTTACGTAGAAAGAGATATGAATAAAGTCGACTTTTCCAAAAACGCTTATCTGCCTTTCTCATTTTATAATATGTATGGTCCCGTTTATGGCTGCAACCTGCCGAAGGGTGCAGAAGATAATATGGAAGAGGCCTATTGTCATCAGCTTAACTATGAACAGGAAAGAGACTGCCTACATGTCTATGGAAAAGTCATTCTAAATTGCGCATCTAAAAACCACTATGCATACTTCATTGAGGAATCAACAGAAGATCCTTTGGTGCGTAAGCTCCATTTGCAAATAGAATATGTCGGTTCTGGTGAATTAGCCACTTGTGTGAGCTTATTTAACACAGACTTTTATGTCTCTGGTTTAAATCCCAATATCAACTACATCATTGTGGATAATATAGGAGAGGAGCATCCTGTCATCAACAAGACGCCACAGGACGAATATCGCCCATTCGTCGAAGAAGGCAAGGTTTGGCAAGTAGGTGACCACTCGGGTAATCCTGTGCAGAGGGTTGAGTACTATTACTTTGAGGGTGACACCATCATCGACGGAAGGACCTGCAAGCAGATGATGTGCCAACGTTATGTCGCCCCAGATCATCCTGATTATGCGATTATTTCACAATTGCCCTCCCTGAGCTATGTAGGAGCATGGTACGAAGAGGACAAGAAAGTGTACTTCTGCGACGCAGAAGACAATCAGTTCAAATTGATGTACGACTTCTCCATCAACGCCAATGATACCCTATGGGTAAATAACAATTATCCACCTTATATAGTGGGGCCGAGGCAGACTGGAGGTATAAATGGTTTCAAGGGTGTTTATAGAGATGTCATGAGGTCTGGAGAGGGAGAAAATTCTTACAATACCACTTGGCTGGAAGGTGTCGGAAATATTGATGGCCCAATATATAGTGTCTATTATGGAAAAGAACGTCATGTGTTATTCCTAATGGCATGTGCTGTTGGTGATGAACTGATCTATTTCAATGATGAATATGAGGATGGAGCCACTCCTGCTGGAGCCCGAAAGCAGCGCTTCGATTTCACCCATACCATCAAGGAAAAGCCCAAAACGCGAATGAGGGGTGAAGAGGAGCAGTCGCTATATGGAGAATACAACGAGCATCAGTTAAATATCAATCTTAACCCCATTAACGATGCCTACATGGTAAGCATTACTGACGAATCAGGCAATGCCGTCTATGAGAAAGCCATCAACGCAGGCAGCATCGTGGGTCTCAACATCGACATCTCTAAATATCCTGAGGGAAATTATACCGTTACCGTTGAGAATAGCAATGAATCCTTCACAGGCGAATTCAAAGCCCAACTGACAGGAATAGAAGAGGTAAGAAGCAAGAAGATTGAAGCCAAAGGCCATATCTACAACCTCCAAGGTCAGCGACTCAGTCGCTTGCAGAAGGGATTGAACATCGTTAATGGACAGAAGATTTATGTAAAGAATTAGAAGTATTTGGCGGTCTGTGCCTTCTCGAATTGTTCATCTCGTTCATCTTACGAACGGCAGAATCGACAATAGGGAAGGCACTTTTATTTTGCCCCAAAAGTTAAAGTTGGCGAATAAAAGCACTGAATTTGAACGGTTTTTCGTAACTTTGTCGCAAATTAACGCGGAAGAAGCAATGAATACAAAACTTAAATCCTTATTGCAGCAGTTGCTGCAGAGTCCACGGCGGTTCCCTGTTGAACTGGCTTTGGGAGTGGTGTTCTTTATCATTGCCGTATGGGATAGTGAGACTCACGTATGGAATGAGAAGACGGCAGAGTATGTAAGTGCAGTAAATGGCGACATTCTCTGGTTCTTTGTGCCGCTGATGGCACTGACCTTCTGGCTCCATCGGGTCAACCGTTGGGCTTATTATGCCTCGTTCTTCCTCTTCTTACCATTGATGGCACTCAATCTGAAGCCTTTCCTGTGGACTTACGGCTTCGGCTTTACCTACGTCTTAGCGGCGATTCTGCTCATTATCGGTTATAAGAGGATGGACAACCGCTCGTTTGCGGCTCATGCTCTGCATGTGGCCACCCAGATGTTCTTCGGACTGCTCATCTCCGGCATACTAAACATGGCGGTAATAGCCATCGTTGCCTCCTTCTTCTATATCTTCGGTATCGAAGAATCCTGGCATTTCTACGAGCATATCTACCAGTTTGTCTGGTTCGTACTGGCTCCGCAGGTGTGCTGCACTCTTATCCGCCAGAATGAAGACGAGGTGGCCGAGCCTTTCAAGATACTCCGACTTATCCTCAATTTCATCCTATCCCCAGCCGTCATCATCTACACCGTCATACTATACACCTATTTTATAAAGATAGCATTCGAATGGGATCTGCCCAAGGGTGGTGTGGCTTGGATGGTCATGGGATTCATTACCGTCGCATTGATTGGACGTGTAGCACAATCGATACTCAGTCAGCGATACTACGACTGGTTCTACCGCTGGTTCACATTGATTGCCATTCCTCCGCTCATCATGTACTGGATCGGCTCCATCTACCGCATCCGTCTCTACAGCTTCACAGAGAGTCGCTTCTATCTGATGGTGGCAGGTGTGCTGATGACGCTCTTTGTACTGATGCTGTTCCGTACTCGCACCCGTCGCTATCAGCTCATGGCACTCATCTTTGGTGCGGCTATCATCCTCTTCACCTATATCCCCGGCATCTCTGCCAAGAGCATAGGATTAGCCTGTCAGAAGCAGCGGCTCACAGAGCTTATTAGCGAATTGAAACTGACAGACGCCAAGACCGGCAAGCTGAACGATGATCTCGACACCTGGAGTATCAAGCAGGACAGTATGTTGTGCGAGCGATACAAGGATGTCAGCAGTGTCATCAAGTATGTACGCGATGAAATTGGCGAAAAGGAGTTTGAGGCGAAATACGGCAAATGGTCGCATTCGGAGTATAGCTTCACCTATGCCAAGGCCAAGGATCGCGATTATAGTGATTACGACACGTATAGCAGGAGAAATCCTGTAGAGTTAGGCGAATACACAATTATGCAACCCTCAAAAGCATACGAATACAACTATAATGACACGACTATCACTATCACACAGGGTAAGGATACCGTTCTCGAATATCCTATCCAAAAGATCGTCAGTCAGGACACATCGCTCCTGCGTCATCCAGAACAACTGCTCACTTATCGCAACGACTCACTAATGATAATACTTGAAGGTCTCTGCATTAAAGACACCGTCATTACTGATGTCAGGTACTACGGCCTACAATTGTTCAAGAAGAAGTAATAGTTAGATTTAAAACAAAATAATAAATATGTGGCGTATAATTACATTCATTATCATCCTTACGAACTACAACAGTATAGCCCATGCTCAAAACGATTGGTATGAAAAATACCTATCATGTGTTAATGACAGCGACGTACATGCGTGGAAAGCGATGATTGAACAATGGGAACAAGCTGAGCCAGAATCGCCAGATGTGTATGCAGCATGGTATAACTATTATATAAAGTTGGCTATGACCGATGTCGTAGCCCTCACCACGACAGCCCCGGAAGATAACCAAGAAGCACTTCAATTAATGGATAGTACGGGCGTAGTGGCAGGATACATGTATGGCATTGAGTCATATAATGATTCCATCTTACAGATAGGTTACCAGAAATTGGATACTGCCATCAGGCTCTTTCCTGACAGGTTAGATTTGCCATTTGGCAAAGTGGCAATGTTATTCAGGCAACAACTTTATTCTGAGGTCATGCAGGAATTGCGTCGCGTTTTAGACCGTTCTGAGAAAAACGGAAACAGATGGCTTTGGACATTAAATCAACCATTAGATGATGGTGAATACGTTTTAAAGGATAGTATGCAGGACTATTTTGCCCAGTTGTTTGATGCAGGACAAAGCGACTATGCGTCGCAATTAGTCGAGTGGATGTTGCGATTATATCCTACTGACATTATCTTTCGTTCTGACAAAGCGTCCTTGCTTGCCATCGCTAAGCGTTATTCAGAAGCATTGCCAATCTACCTGTCTATATATGAGGACAATCCTGATGATATAATTGTGGCATCAAATATTGCTCACATTTATTACACTCTAGGGGACAAAGAGGCAACATTGAAATATTATAGCAAACTTGTGCAATGTGGTGACAGTGAGATTGAGCATATTGCCAAACAGCGGATTAAGGAAATTGAACAAACAGACTGAAGGACAAGAGAATTACACATCGTTCCTACACATCGTTCCTGTCCCCATGTGTATTATTTGATATTTGTCTCATCTAATCCTGGTTCTAGACCATAGAGGCCAAGAGGCTCCCTTTTATAGACAATGGAATCTAAAACCCGTCTATTGTCTGTGTATGGAGGTGGGGACGTTCTTACTTGATAGACATAGTAATAATGACTCTTGTCTTTTTTCAATATATACCTCTTTGCTCTAAGATTATTGTTGTTAGAGTTATATTTGGAAATGATATGCTTAATCTCATTTAAAGGGTTTTCAACATCACGAATACTTAAATCCCCATCGAAAGGTATACTTATGCTCAAACATGACCGGCTATCCTTTACAAGAAGCGACATCGAACAATCTGTTACAGCATTGTCATCACCCGAAAAAACATATCGAAGTTCCAAAATAGAGTCTGCCAAGATATAACGATCATAGATTCGTGCCATACTATAATCTGAACATTTGATTGGCCTTAGATTGGCTTTTTGCATGTCGATTGAAATACGGTTGTGGATATATCCGTCTTTCCTGACATACTTGAATATGATATCTAAATCACTTCGTTTTACATAGACAGTATCTTTATCATTTATGACATATACAAACGGAGATGATTTCGCTTTCCCCAGACCAAGAAGACTATGCTCATCAAAAGATTGATATCTTTTAGCCTTTGAATAATTGAATGCGGTATCCTGTGAATAAGATGGAATCACAACAGTTTCAGCAGTTTGGGGTGTTTCAGACAATTCTGCTTTATTGCCAGTCTTGGCAGAATCATTATTGCATCCATATACTAATAGTTGTATACATATTGAGATTATAATATACTTCATATTTCACTCTTTGATAGACACTATTCGACGAATTACACATTGTTCCTGTCCCCTCTATGTTTTGTCATCTCTATGTATTCGACCTCGATATACCCCTACAAAGCAGATGGAACCGAAATTGTCGCGGATGATGTATATAAACGGGCGATTAGCATAAAACTCGGCCCTGGTAGGTTTGCTCACTTCACTTAATGTGGCAAAGGATGTAGATGTAATAGCCTCTACATGAGTACCTTTTTCATCTACATCAATCTCTATATTCTGTTTCATCTTGTTGACATAAAGTGGGGAGACGCTCATTAAACTGAGGTCAGCTTTCTTCGAAAAAATATCTGCGAGTCCCATCTCTGCCAACAGATACTTAAGATCAATCTCTGATTTTACGTGAAACTTTGGGAAGCTTACATCTATGATATCATACTTTTTAAGCACTTTAGTGCTATTCTTATACTGTTCCATATTCATCTGCTTTATCAGACTATCAACAATCAGATTCTCATTTGGCAATATCACATCCATATAGAAACTTCCGACATAAGGCATGCGAAGCATAGCATATTGATTGTTCTGCATATACCAAAAACATCCTTCTTTTTCTGTTTTACTCATCATATCCACAATCCGCACATCATCTTTTGTTACAAAGAAGGAATCTGGCTTAGCATCATAAAATTCCTGAACCCATGCCCCATTAAAAAGCAAAGTATTGATAAGATAAATATCGGCATTTGTATCATATTCCATCGGAATATCCTTGAAAGCCCCATGATTGGTTTCTTTATTCCAAGTATCTACAATGCTTTTTGCATCATCCTCATTCTGATACGAAAGACAGTCGGCAAAATAATCATGGCCGATTGTTTGGACATAGTCTTGCTTTATCGTCTTCCCTTCACGAAAAAGTAGCAAATTGGACGATTTCATAAAAGCCGTTTTTGTAGCAAGGAAATCGTCTTCGACCACTTTTGCATGGTAAAGCATCATTTTGCGTCTCAACGCATTGATGTCATTCAAACTGTATTGGCTTGTGCCCAGTTGCTGCTGCAGAAGTTGTTTGGTCTGTCCGCTAGCACCATTGCTGATAAGTTCGAGCGAATATACCACGCCTAATGGAGAAATCAGGATATCTTTACCATTACTATTCGCAACCACAGACTGAAAAAGTCTGAAGGAGAAATCATTGGTTGCACGAATGATTTCACGTTCCGATTCGCTAGTAGCATAACTCACATCAGTATTTGCAGCCACTTCTTCTACGGTATTTGAGAAAAGAAAATCATCGGGACGATTTCTTACGTCACTCGATGTGTTAGGAACGTGTGGATCTGAAATGATTGTTATCAAAAGTGGAATTAGCAAGATACAGATAGCTGCAATAGACCACATAATAGATCTGAGAGCTTTGCGCCGTTCTTTAAATATTAATAGGCATATCCATGAAACCGGCAATGTAATCAATGCAATAAATAGAAACCAAAGAGTGATTCTCTGAAATGCAGACTGAATTGTAATTAATACTATCTGTGATAGCATTAGCAAGACCACCAAAACGATTGGCGCATACCAGAATCTAATAATCATTCTTTTCATTGTTTCACACACTAAACTATAATTCGTTGTAACAGCGGGACGGTTCTTTTGTTACATGAGTTAAAATACTGCTGCGTGACTGACGACTTTCCATTCTTCATTTAATTTGTCAAGCAAGTACGGCACCTGCTTTATAAAACTCAAGCAGATAGCTTGGACTTTCGTAATACATCGAGGAGTTGTAATTGTCAATAATTCCATGCACATTCCTTGTTTACGATGTTTACTCTTTTCTGTTCAATTCCGTTTCTGCTGCAAATATAGAGAATAATTCTGAAATTTGCAAGAATTAGCCAAATTATCTTTCGATTAGGGCAAGTTTTGAAGGGGTTTCCTTGATTTGTGCCCTTTGGGGGCAGTTGTCGCTATAAGTTGGAGAAATAAAGACGCTCCCCTAGATCTTTCACCTTTTAGAAGTATTTGGTAATCTTCGCATTGTCGAAGTTGTTCATCTCGTTCATCATACGGACGGCTGAATCGACGATAGGGAAGGCGCAGAGGGCGCCAGTTCCTTCGCCTAATCGCAGTCCTAAGTGCAAGAGGGGCTTGGCATCAACGATGTCGAGCATCATCTTGTGACCACTCTCGTCACCACAATGGGTGAATATCATATAGTCCTGTGAGGCAGGATAGAGCCTGATGGCTCCCAAAGCACAGGCCGTCATGATAAAGCCGTCTACTAATATAATAAGGTGTAACTCGGCAGCCCGCAGCATCGCACCAATGGCAGCAATCATCTCGAAACCGCCGAAGTATCGGAGAATCAATGCACAATTATTTCCTGTGCCATCCTTTGCGGCAGCCGATTGTGCATTATGCATTATGCATTGTGCATTATCCAATGCCTTTGAGAGGACCTCGTACTTATGTCGGATGCCATCATTGTTAAGGCCGGCACCAGCTCCTATACAATCCTTCAGGGGAATATCGCCAAAGAGACTCATCCAGATACTCGATGGCGACGTATTGCCAATGCCCATCTCTCCGATACTCAAAACGCGACAACCCTCTGCCACACAATCATCCACGAGGTCGCTTCCTATCTGTATGGCCTTATCAAACTCCTCCTCGCTCATGGCTGGTTCATAAAGGAAGTTCTTCGTGCCTCGGGCTATCTTGCAATCGATAATCCCAGGAACGTCAGAAAAGTCGTAATCGACACCAACATCGACGATACGAAGATGAAAACCGTGCTGGCGGCAGAACATATTCACGCCTCCACCACCACGGGTGAAGTTGATCATCTGCTGCCAAGTGACCTCACGAGGACTGACACTCACACCCTCACGTTCAATACCGTGATCGCCACCCAACAACAAATGACAAGGATGGGCCAACGACGGCTCTAACGTCTGCTGTATCAGACATATCTGCATCGCCAACTCCTCCAAACGGCCTAACGACCCCTTGGGCTTGTTCAGGTTGTCGATCTTTTCTTGTATCGCCCCCTGCAACGATCGGTCTACTGGTTGTATGTCGAATGTCTTCATCTTTACTTTTTTACCTTTTTACCCTTTTACTTTTAAAGGTATTCCGCTGACCATCAGAATCACTTCGTCAGCCTTCTGCGCTATATACTGGTTCATCCAGCCCTGCAGGTCGGTGAACTTCCGTTGGATAGCATTGTCGCTGACGCCCCCGCTACCTATCTCGTTAGTCACGAAGATATAGGTGGCATCAGCCACTGTGAACTTGTCGAACTCGGCCTTCGCCAATTCAAGCGAGCGTTCTGTATCGGAGTCATTGGCAAAGAAGAAGTTCGTCAGCCAGAGTGTCACGCAGTCGATGACCACCATGCGGCCCGTCATATCGTGCTTGCTCAAGGCCGTCTCTTCTTCGATGTTCGTCCATTGAGGCCCTCGGCGCTCCTGATGCCTTCTCACCCGCTCTCGGAACTCCTCGTCCCAGATGTGGGCTGTGGCGAGATAGACGGGATGGTCAGAAAGACTCAGCGCCAGTTCCTCGGCCTTGCCGCTCTTGCCAGAGCGCTGGCCGCCAGTAATCAGGATGATTCGTTTCATAATGGATTCATATAGTTTATGGCACTCACTAGCAGATACACCGTCAGTTCCACCAGCAGGCACACCGCTCCGCAGCAGTCACCCGTATAGCCCTGAAGCTTGCGCCAGATGAACAGATAGAGCAGATAGAACACGACGGCGGGAATGAAGATCATCACCTGCCAGTCGAGGCCTGCCATCCAGATGAAGAACAGCATCGGCGGCAGTCCCTGCAAAGCCAGACTGACGCCTGCCCAGCCGTTGAACTTCCGATAGACCGTCTTGGCCTTCGCCTCCTCCTCACGTCTGGCATAAGGCATCATCAGTATCATCTGCGAGGTCACCATCTTTGAGAACGTGTCGCCCGCCAACACCATGAAAGCAGCGATATGGGGAGGTGTCGATATAATCGAGGCGGCCAAGAGCAATTCGTAGAAGACGAGTCCCAGCACGCCATACGTGCCGATGTGCGAGTCCTTCATAATCTCAAGGATTCGCTGACGATTGTTGCCCCCACCACCAAAGCCGTCGAAGAAGTCGGCCAGCCCGTCCTCATGCAGCGCTCCCGTTATCAGCAGTCTCGTGACAATGGCGAGCAATACTGCAACAGACATGGGCAGCACCAGACTGGCGAAGTAGATGACGAAGCCCATCGCCCCACCCGTTATCCAGCCCGCCAGCGGCCAATGCTCCACCACCGTCTTGTAGCACTCCTTCGGCGGCTGGTGCAATCGCCAGAAAGGCAACCTCGTGAAGAAGATCAGCGCCGCCCAGATGCGGTCGTACCACTTGGTTTGATCAATGCTTGTCTGCATACATATTACCTTTGATAGTGCAAAGGTACAAATAAGCCGGCGAATAACCAAATGTATTTGAGTTTTTTCCTGTCTGAGGCAGTTTGACTGTCATAATTTTCATTTATAACACCAAAATTGCCGAAATTAATGACATATGACATAGTTGACAACGTATATAGCTATCGTTCAATAACTTAGCGACAACTAATAATACGACTTAATGACATAAAAACGACATAGAAACGACATACTAATGACATAAAAACAGCATAAATGCTGCGGAATGGATGCTTCTGCGACGAAGTTTGCAGCCACTAAAGTGACAGAAAGGTGGCAGGTAAGCAGAAGAAAGGTGGCAGGAAAGTCTAAAATTCTCTAGAGAATTTTAGACTTTACCCTAACTAAAGTCCAAGTTTACCTAGCCTAAACTCAGAGTTTACTTAGCCCAAACTCTGAGCACACCTAGACCTCACTTCACAAACAGTCTATCATCAGCATGTCGTTAGTATGTCATTAGTATGTCGTTTCTATGTCGTTTTTATGTCATTAAGTAACATCCTGATAAACAGTTAAACCATTGATATATAACAACATAGAAAACAGACTATGTCATATGTCATTAAGTTTGAGCATTTTCACAAAATAATTTTGAAATTCTGCGATTGACTCCATAAAATCCGAGAATCAAACCTATATCATTTTAGGTTCTCTCGCGTACATTATTACTGCTGAATGAAAGTTTTATTCAGAAACTATTGTCAGTTTCAAAAGTATTTCGTATCTTTGCGGAATGAAATGAATAACAGCTTTGTGTGCAAGGACGATTCTAAAATATGACAAAGAAACAATTGATACAACTGTTTGAAGACAGGAAGGTTCGCACAGTATGGGATGATGAGCTGCAAAAGTGGTTCTTCTCCATCGTTGATGTGTGTCACGTACTGACTGATAGTAATGATTATCAGACTGCACGTAAGTATTGGAAAGTCCTGAAAGGTAGGCTCAAAAAGGAAGGAAATGAAACGGTAACAAATTGTTACCAGTTGAAAATGAAGGCAGAGGACGGCAAGATGCGCCTCACCG
>JAEEGI010001753.1_pt1 | contig 53635 bp, 45 predicted proteins | sample 8958751 | NCBI WGS metagenome assembly JAEEGI01 (sample SAMN16246545, study PRJNA631951) | gut metagenome | biome: gut microbiome; feature: rumen; material: KS-attached | host: Bos | place: Iran: Karaj | collected 2018-10
GGGCAAAAACTCTTTTCTTAGTCAGTTTTGAGTAATAAGAATTGCAGACGAGATACAGTCCGTGGAGACCTCCCCAACACACAAATGTCCAATTGGCTCCATGCCATAAACCGCTGGTTAACATTGTGATCATTAGGTTGCGGTAGTGCTTGACCTTGCTACAACGGCTGCCTCCTAATGGGATATATACATAATCTGAGAACCAGGATGATAATGAGATGTGCCAACGACGCCAGAACTCTTTTACTGATAGCGACAGATAGGGATGATTAAAGTTCTGCATCAGTTTAAAGCCCAGGCATTTTGCTGTGCCAATGGCAATAAGCGAGTAACCGCCGAAATCACAAAAAATCTGAAAAGTGAAAAAGAAGGTTGCTAAAAGGAAACTGGTTCCATTATGGTTGTGAACATTATTATAGACGGCATCAACATATGGTGCAACATTGCCGGCAATGCAGAGTTTCATAAAAAAGCCCCAAATCATCATCTTTATTCCATCAATGAAGGAATCTCCATCAAAGGTGTGCTTGGCGTGAAATTGTGGCAATAAGTTTTTTGCCCTTTCGATAGGACCTGCTACTAATTGAGGGAAAAAAGATACAAATAAGGCATAAGTTATGAGATTTCTTTCTGGCCTTATTTCTTTGCGATAGACGTCGATAATGTATCCAATACATTGAAACGTATAGAAAGATATACCTACGGGTAGCAGAAAGTCTGAATGTGGTATATATAGTTTATAACCAGCCAATGAAATTGTCGATGTGATGGTGGTGATGGCAAAATTATAGTATTTGAAGGTAAATAGAATGAATAGATTAATGATGATGCATAAAGAGATAATCTGTTTCTTTTGTTTTTCTTTTTTATCAATTAGCAAAGCGCATCCCCAAGTCGAAAGTGATGTGATAATGATTAGAATGGCATATGTCGGTTCCCAACTCATATAAAAATAGTAGCTGGCAATCAGGAGCATTGCATTCCTATACTTGGATGGTAAGCACCAATACAGTATGCATATAGTCGGAAAGAAAATGAGATATGTCAGTGAATTGAAAAGCATTCTTGGTTATTATTATTTCCATTTGCGATAATACAGATACAATGTTTTGGGAACATATAGGATAGCACGTGCACCCCAATTGCTGAATCCTAATTGGGCATGATGTGCCAGAAGTATATCAGCATGATTCCTGATATAGGAGATGACTTTACTGACTCTTCGGTCCCGATATAACTGAGGGAAGAGACAAATACGGCCAATCAGTTCATTATAATAGAAAATGCAATGATATGCGCTGTATTCCTGCAAGTGGGGAAATTGCTCCCGTATGATATTGTCAACGAGTTCAAGTCTTAAGATCCGATTGTCAATATACTGACTAATGTGATTTCTGTAATAATCTTTGGAAAGCGATTTTGAACGGTGAGTGTATATGTATAGTGGCTTATCTACAATGCAGACAGTCTTGCTACAAGCGAAAGCCTGGATATTATAGATGAAATCTTCGTCTGTCTTCAGGCCTTCGGTATTTCTTATGTTATTCTTTTGGATGGTATTCCGCTTGAATATCTTTGTCCAGCATTGGGAATAAATTTTGTCTTTGATGAGAATTGCTTTCAAGGCTTCGTCCTGAGTCAGGACATATTCCTGACCAGTATGTCTTGTGTGTGAGATATGGCCTTCTTCGTTAACTTGGATATAGTTACAGCAGACAATATCAGCATCGTGCTTGTATCCAGACTGAAGCATTGAACTAAACATGTCATGTTTGATCTCGTCATCACTGTCTATAAAGGCAATATAATTACCTGTCGCCATGTCATAACCTTTATTCTTGGCTGTGGCAGGCCCCGAATTACTTATATGAAGACTTTTTATATTTGAGTGATTGGCTGCATATTCATCACACATTTTACTCGATGAGTCTGTGGAACCATCATCGACTAGAATGATTTCCATAGAAATGCCTTCTTGACGAAGCACGCTGTCAACACATCTTTTCAGGTATTTCTCTACGTTGTAAACGGGTATGATGACGCTGATATCCATAAAGGTATTATAAATTGTGGAATAGTTGTTCCCATTGATTCATTATAGTCTTCCGGTCAAAACGAGCAACGTTAATAATTGCTTTCTCTCCCATGGATCGGCGAAGACTTTCATCTGTCATGAGTCGTTCAATGGCTTTTGCTAGCGCCTCGATATTACCATTTTCAACTAAGATACCATCTTCTTTGTCCGTTATGATATCACGTGGTCCATATGGACAATCAAATGATATGCAGGGTAGGCCACAACTCATCGCTTCTGCAAGGACGAGACCGAACCCCTCAAATCTTGAGCTTAAAACAAATATTGAACTCTTGGAAAATTCCTCAACGATTTCTGGAGTGGCAGGCATGAGGTGAACATTATTCATTTCGTATTTGTCAACTATATGTTGATAGGGTTTTCTGTTTTCATTCCCAAATATATAGAGATGCCAGTCGGATAAGTTCTTGTCGAGCAGATGCCATGCCTCCAAAAGCATGTCAAATCCTTTTTGGTGGACGTATCGACCTGCAGCAATGACCCGTTTGGTGCGATAGTCACGGACTTTTTGGGGTGTAATGGTCAATATGTTTGGAATGACCTCGATGCGTTTGGCATACGAACTCCAAAACTCCTTATCTTCTTGGGTTAATGTGACAACACAATCGGCCTTTTTGACTTTCTTTAGAATATAGGAATCCCAGATAGAAAAAAGGGATGCCAGTGCGTGGTTGAAGATGTATTTCTTCATAGACACCGTATCTCCTTTTACGTGAGACTCCATAATAATCTTTGCGTTGCATTGCCGTGAAGCATCGATGATAATGTCAAGTACAGGATATGCATAGCCTGTACATATGACGATGTCAGGGCGAATGTCTTTTAGAAGATGAGTAAACTCGAGTTTGAATACTTTCCTAGCAGAGAAATATGCTTTCATCCACCCCCATAAAGACAATCCTTCTCGTTGGGGAATGGGGGCATTGATGGGACAATAGGTAATCCTTTCGTTGATTTGGAATGAAAGTGCTTGGTTGGGCTGCTCATATGTAAGTAGATAGACAGCGTATTCAGATTCTTCTGACAAATAATTCATCTTGCAGGAAAGGATTCTTTCAATACCTGCCAGATTCGTCATTTTGTTTATCACATAGAGTATTTTCATTTTGTAAAATATTTGATCTTAATGAGGAAGCTTGCAAGCCAGTAAATCCACCGTTGGATGGTTGGAGAATCTTTCAATTGGGGAAGTAATGTCACCATTGGTACTTCATAAGAAGTATACATTGTTGCGTAGTCTTGAATAATTCTGGGAGGAAATAACTCGTATAGAAATTTCTTTCGTTCAGTCTTATATAGTTCGTAATTGGAACTAATACCATTTGTGTCATAATCAGCAATGATGTCCTCTGTGATTTTAACTGAGCAATTATCCAAGATGATGGACTGAAAATTGAATTTAGCATCAGCCATTACCATATAGTTTTCATCATACAGTCTTTTTCCAAACAATGATTTCTTTATAAAAGTTGCTTGATGATTAATCGTGTATTTCATCAATGTTAGGAGTGTTACATCTTGTGGAGGTATAGCATGTGAAACACCTTTTCCCGTTTCATAATAGCCTCCTATGATGATGTCATCATCAGAATGTAGTCCTGCAATTATTTCCAAGGCAGATGTTGAATGAAATGTATCACCAGAATTCATGAAATTCAGATAATCGCCAGCGGCCTTCCCAATACCTTTATTCATGGCATTGTAAACCCCTTTGTCTGGTTCCGACACCCAATAGTCAATTTGTGACTCATATTTCTTGATAACCTCTACACTCCCATCTGTTGAACCACCGTCAATGATAATATATTCAAAGTCTAGGAATGTCTGTCCCAAAACACTATTGATGGTCATTTCAAGTCCGTCTCTATTGTTGTAGTTGATTGTTATGATTGAATATTTCATTTTCTGATAATGGATTTGATTCTATTTAGACTATCTTTAGCCCCTTTTGCAAACAACAAGGTCGCTGTTATATTAATGGATAAGAAGATTATTATTCCAATTGCAGAATATGTCATCCAACTCCCAATGGTGTTGTATGGATTAATGGGGAGGCAATGGAGTATATATGTTGCCAATGCAAATGTCGATAATGAGATAGAATAGTTCTTGATAACTCCTTTCCAATAGGTGGTAACCGACTCCTTGAAGCCGGAAGAGAAGAGGTAGTATGGCTTCCATAAGACAACAATGGGCACAAGACTGGCCAATTTGCCTAATAGAATACCTATAATACCCCATTTAATTCCGCAGATAATGGTAATCGCCACATTTATGATTAATTCTGCCCAGGCAGACCAGACGTCAGCATACAGGCCATGTGCGAAATTAAATCCATCGACTGATTGACGTGAATTAGTAATGTATATATATATAATAAGCAAAACTAAAATACGGTGATCCATGATATATTCTGGTCCAAGCCAATGGGCTATAAATGGCTCCAGAAATGCGTATAACGAGAAACTGATAATGGCTGCGATCGTGTGTTGGATAGTCGTTAATTCCCAAAAGACTCTCATCATCTTATCTTTGTTCCCTTCTGCCACCAAATTGCCGATACTCGCACCGATGCTTCCAGTTATGGAAAAGAACAAAGAAATAAGTTTGGAGATGACAATCATATAGTTGCCATAAAATGCGACCATCTTCAAGGATACAAATAGGAATATAAAGAGTTCATCACTTTTTACCAATACGAAATCCTTGATTTTGTGAATAAAAACTTGTTTGGTTTTATTTATTACTTCTGGATATTGTTTAATAAGGTATTTACCCTTTTTCTTTTCTACATGAAGCCATGGGTATTCTTTGTTGATTTTCCAATTCAAAATGATACAGCCTATGATGCCAAAAAGAAATTCTACCCCCACCCAAATGTACAAATTCCTAAAGTAATATGCTAAGAAAATTTGTAAAACGATTCTTACTATTTTTGCAGATTGGAAATAGATGGTCACTAAATAGTTTTTCTGATCTGCTGATAGTAAGGTTTGTCGGTAGTTGATGAAATACCCAATTAATGAAGAACCTAAAAAAGAATAGAAAGCAAAATATATGATACCTAATCCAAGATCTTCTTTTGCAAAAATCAGAGGGAACAATAGGCTGACTATAATACCTCCACATAGAATAATGATACCAATCTTGTTATAGAGATAACCTAACAATGACAGGATGTCTTGTATCTCCTGGCGATTGTTAGACTGGAGCGGTTTAAATAGGAAATAGCCAATACTTGCAGAAATACCGAATTCAGCCAGATTAAGGTAGCCTAAAATATTACCTAATGTTCCTGTTAAACCTATAAATTCTGTTCCTAAGCAATCGAGGAATATTTTCCTTGAGAAGAAAGCCAAGAAAAGAGTCAGGAAGTAAAATATGAGATTTACTTCTGCGTTTAAAAAACTTTTATGTACTCTTCCACTCATTTACGTACTATGCTCTGTATGAATGAAATCAGTATTCTTTCGGTCAATATGGAGTAGGTTTTTCAGCATGCGAATTACAAGTCCTGGAATTGCAAGTACTTTTGCAATGGACTGGTATCGGAGCTGTCGGGGCAGGGCGATGTAGAGAGAAACTGCCAACAAGGCAAACAGTGCCCACCACTTTTCGCACCATGATGGCATGAAGATAGTCATGAGGACAGAGATGCCTGCCAATAAAACAATCAGAATGGAACGGGGAATGAGAGCTTGCTGGATGGTCTTGTCAACAAAATTGATTTTTCCATGGATGATGGCATCTGGGATTTTGGGCAAATTGCTGAGTAGACTTTGAACTTGAGCGGTCATCCAGCGCATGCGTTGACGTTGGAAATTGTCTTGATTGCTGACCTTTTCGTCGAAGACATGAATATCTGGTGCATACTTGATGAATACTTCTTGATGAAGCAGGAGGGCTTCCATCTCACGGTCTTCGCCTGCCGTTTTCAACTCAAAGACATTTTTTTTGAATAATTCGTATTTAAAACACATGCCAGAACCAATCAATGCAGAAGACAACCCAAGGCGATTATGGGCTTTACGGAAAATAGTGTTGTTAATCTCTTCACTGGCACCGTCGAGCACAGCCACGTCGTTATCAGCATTTTTAGCACAACGGTGACACTGGATGGCATCATAGACCGTGCAGAGAATGTTCAGTTGGGACAAGAAATCGGGACGAACCACATTATCCGCATCGAGAATAACTACCTGGTCAAATTTCCCATCTATTAACTGTAACTTTCCACTTTCCACCATTTCGATGGCATACTGCATGGCCTTGGCCTTGGAACTCTTTTCAAAAACAGGTTCGAGCAGGGTGATAGGTAATTGGCGCAGGTAATCATTGGTTTCGGGCTGCATGTGATCAGAGATGACGGAAACTCTGTAATGGCTTGCCGGATAGTCTTGCAACAAGAAATTCTCCACCGCATTGATAATGACACGGTCTTCTTTGTAGGCGGGGTAGAGAATCAGGAATCTACACTGCTTATTGCTGAGGGCTGCTGCGTGGGCTGCGATATGATCTTCTTTGTCGTAGAATAAGGAGATAATGGCAAAGAACACCACGTAGATTACCGATCCCGCGATAATTACCCATAGAGTAATGTCGATGCTATGTAGAATAGACCAAATCATCTTTTTGGGTGGGTGAGGTTGGGCTTATAATGATTCCATAGACGCTTGAAAGGTTCACGTAAGAACGTCTTATTCCACATCTCTGTTACCAAATAGTCTGGAGTGGCTAAGGCAAAGACAAAGAGAGCGATGGCGCCCAAAATCCACCATTTAATAACCAAGGTCATATAAATGAACGGCAGGATAATACTCATAAGCAGTATGATGACTACCATCGTGGCGCGCGGAACGAGCATCCACTGGATTATTTTATCTGCCAGATCATATTGCTTCCGGAATATAGCTCCTGGTAGGAATTTGATGTTGCGGATAAAATTGCGGAATTGCTCTCTGGCCCAACGACTATGCTGTTGGTTTAATTTGGCTGTGGTGCGTTTCTTTTCACCGTAGACATAGATGTCATCGAAATAATCGATAAAAATCTCTTGACGAAGTAGCAGTGCTTCCATTTCCTTATCTTCACCTGATGTGCGGGCTTTCATAACGTTAGACTTAAACCAGGCAAAGTCGTAAGCGATGCCAGACCCCGCCAAAGCAGAAGATAGTCCGACATTGATATGTCCTCGGCGGAAAATAGCATTATTAATTTCTTCAAAGATAGATCCTAATAAGGCTGCCTTGGTATCTCTGTTTCGGGAGATACGGTGCATTTGGATGGCTTTTGTTGCAGCCGTCTCAAAGGCCTCGTTAACCTTGGCTAAGAAATCTTGCTCTACAATATTGTCGGCATCAAGAACCAGTGCAATATCGTAAATCTTGAATTCTGGCAAGTTAAGAATGGCGTACTGTAAAGACTTCGCTTTCGTACTTTCCTCAAAGTTAGGCGTGAGAAGGGTAATTGGATATTGTGCCAAGCGCATGTTGGTCATTTCATCCTGATGGTCGGAAATGACTGTCACATCGAACATACGTTGGGGATATGCCTGGGAAAGGATGGAGATGACCGCCTGTTCAATAACAGAATCTTGTTTGTAGGATGGAATTAATATTACAAAGCGGTTTTGTTTTTTTGTACGTGGGGATTCGTGATTCTTATTGAACAAAGATGCTATTGCAAAGATGCCCAAGTAGAGAACTGTCATTGCTACAATTATGAACAGAAGCAAATCTCCCCAAATCAAGATGTCCCAGAAGGTGATGCTCATATTATATTTTTTGTTTATAGTTTAAAGTTTATTGTTTATTGTTTAAAGATGAAATGACCAAGAGCGCTAAATATAGATTTCAAGAGGTCGAAACGTCCTGTGAAGGTATACTTCAATATGTCGCGAAGGGCGACGACGCTAATGAGGTAGATGTATGCTAGAGGTCTAATAAACTCTTGGGGATTACGACGGACTAACAGTAGTCTGTTACGTGTGAGGTAATAAGTACGGAGTGGGCTGTTCTGGCCTGTGGATTGACTCTCCTTGTGGTATATCGTACATGCTGGTTCGTACCAGATTTGATAACCAGCACGGGAGAACATCATTGACCAGTCTAATTCCTCGTAATATAGGAAAAAACATTCAGGCATGAGTCCTACCTTATCGAGGGCATCCCGACGAATCAACATGGCAGCACCATGGGCGTAAGGAGTAGGGTGGGCTGTGTCGTGCTGTCCATGATCGTCCTTGCCAAAACCAATGGCACGATTGCGAACAGTCACTTTTGAAAGTTGTGTGTAACCGGCAAACTGGATGGGATTTTTGTCCCAGGCAAATCGAATCTTAGGACATACAATACCTATCTCAGGTGAGGATTCCATCCTGTCGATGAGAGCCTGAACGTTGAAATCTTTGAAGACTGTATCGTTATTGACTAAAAACAGATACTTGCCTTGAGCAGACTGAATCCCTAAATTGTTACCTCCTGCAAAGCCAAGGTTTCGTTCACTCTTGATAATTTTAACCTGCGGATAACGTTTGGCAATGATGTCTGCTTCTTGATTGTTGGAGGCATTGTCAACCACAATCACCTCCATGTTCTCATTGAAGGGGATGGTCTCAATCAATGCACAGGTGTCTTCCAGTCCATTATAATTGATGCTGATAACAGAAACCTCAATCTTCAATCTTCAATTATCAATGAATTATACTCTTGATGCTAATTTCTTTTCGAGTTTTAAGCGTTTCCTCTCTTTAATTTTAGCTAATCTGCTTTCTTCATATTTGATCCATTCTGGCTCAATATATGGAAGTAAATAAACAATCGCCATCCCTCCGAAAAAGGTCAATCCATTTGGATACATATATAAAATCTGATTGGCGTATCCTCCTAATTGTATGGAAACAAATGCTGCACATAAGCCTCCTCCAATTCCTATAAGAGAGGGGCTCTTGAGTCTGAAGAGAACGATGATACACCCTCCTATAAGTATCATGACCATACAGCAGGTAAACACTGTTACGCCTATGACACCTGTCCTAACCCATATATAAACATATTCTGAATCAGGAGGTATATCTGATAATTTCTTATACTTATTCCACGCAGGGATGTCTTTGGATAACATTCCAATTCCTATTCCCCATGGAGCCTCGTCCATATATTTTGCTATAGCGGCTTTGTTAATGTCGCGGACATTGGCAGAAGCATCTTCTCTGTTAAAAGCAGATCGCATTCGCCGAATCTGCTGATTGCCTTGTCCAATGTTGGTAAATATTAGAATAAATAGAAAGATACCTCCAATAATGGCACTAGGTACAAGAATCTTTACAGATCTTGCTAAAAATAGATATACAATAAATCCAGCGATTAACGTAATCATGGCTGTTCTTGTTCCTGACTGGAACATCCCCCAAATTACAGCAGCTGCAGTCAATAAAAAAAATATTTTATCATACTTTATTTTGGAAGTAATCCCGAAAATCAGAAATGCCACAGCAGAGGCGCTGGCATTACATCCATATGAGGCTGCATCATTAAACGTAGACCAATATCTAATCAGGGTTCCTGCATTTAACAAATGAGTCGCGTTTCCTGGACTATACAACCATGCATTTTCTTTTTCCGTTAGTCCAATATGAATCATTTTCCATGTATAAAATGCAGAAAAGAGAGATAGTCCAGCCCATAATCTTATATATATTGTTAGTGATTTCGGGTCGGTAATATATAAAGAGAATACCAAAAGAATCCATACAAGATGTAGTGCCATCAACCGGAATCCGATGAACCATGCATTGATATTTATCCCAAGTCCACAAGTGTCATTCAATATCTCAATTGTGCAAAGCCCGCACCAGATCATAATGGCCAAGAACATAAAATTCCACGCTCTTTCAAAATGTGGCGTTTCTCGTATGTCGATGATTGCTACTGCAATCAATAGTAATTCAAGTGATTCATCTGCTAAAGAAGCCGGAAATGGCAGAGATAGGTTCCTATTCATGATGAACCAATTGACAATGATGAGGGCTCCAAAAACTCCCTTTTTCCACTTAAATGCTGCATAGACAAATAATATGGCTAAAGGAGATAAGCATATAACTGCAAATGCGTTAAAGCCGGCATTGATGAATAGATAAATTGCAAGTGCAAATAGGAGAAAGAGTAGTGCTACTCTTCCTCCGTTTTCGTGTGTGTACTCGGATAGTCTATTTGAATTAACGCTTGCCATTTATTTAGCGTGACTATTTTCAACTGCAGTCAGACCCATCTGGGACATGCGGTATACAAAGTTGTTGAACTTGGTATAAGGCGGTAGTTGTCCCACAAATTCTTCCACTGCATAGCGCTGAGCTTCAGTGAGATACATAAAGAGCGTATTCTGGTCTGTCAACTGGTCCTGAAGTTCCTTCAGGGCTTTTTGGTCAACATCTTTCCAAGTTCTATTGGCACGTGTAACCATAAGGTTAATGGTACCCATGTTAAGCAGGCCAGACGGAATGGAGTTGTCATCCAAATTCGGGTACTCAATGATAGCAATCTCATTAGGCAGGATATCCGGGCAAATATCCTTGATGTCCTTGGCCATGATGAAGCGACTGTCTTCTGCGAGGAAATCTTCATCATACGTTAGACGACGTACTTGCAGACCAATTGATATCCAATAGTTCTCCAACTCCTGTGCCAAATAACTCTTACCATTGGCAGCGTCTGTAGACAAAAGGTTGAGAACATTCTGTTGACCCTCCTTGAAGTGGGGGAGCAGGGCTTTGCTGAGTTGGCGTAGAGCCATGTCTGCTATGGTCTTGTTAAATCGACGATAGCGAAGTGTACTTTCTTTCGGGAAACATCCCATGACAGGTATTTTGGTAATTCGCTCTGAGCGCATACGATCCCGAAGAGTACGATCTAACAATTCGATAATGAAGAAGTACAATGCTGTCAGCAAGAATGTTAATAGGAATGCTCCTAGCAAAATCATCATTCGATTGGTAGGCTGAGCATTCATCGGGAAAAGTGGTGGATTCAGCACACGCAAGGTGGCTGTCGTCATCTGTAGGTTCTTTTGACGCAAACGGGCGGCATTCAGAGCCTTTAGCATCTCCATGTAGTTGCCTTCGATAAAACTGATATGGCGATCTTTGCGACCCAAAGTTGCTCCAATTGGTGCATAATATACCATTTGTTTGTCTATGTTTTGACGCATAATGTCTTGTGCTCCTAATTCGGCTTTGGTCCTTTCTAACAATAATACCTGTTCTAACCATCTGCTAATCATGTCATTAGCCTTAACTCCAGTTTCAGTACTATAAGTTCCTGCCTCGATATCTTTTATCAATCCTCGGACATTATTTGTGGCTTTTTGGAGCATATCCTCTGCCTTTGCTAATTCCAACTGAGACTCTACGCCACTTCCACCGCCTTCACTACTCATCAAACGGAGATTGGAGATGCGTGATTGAATACGGGAAATGTCTGTCACCTGATCTGTAAATTCCTTATTGGCCTTGATTATTTTTGCACGGTCACCTAACTGACGTTCCAAATAGTCCATCAAAGCCCTTGTCGTAGCCTGATTCTTTAATAAAGAGTTGTCAGACCTTTGCTGGTCTCCATCCATATTGGCCACAACTCTTGTCTGTTCACCATAGTTGATGATGCGCTTTTCCACATTGTAACGTATGAGATCATCTTCTGCACTGGTCAGGATGCGATAGAGACGAGCCACTTCACGCTCAAAGAACTTAATAACATTATTGGTCTCACCGTAACGCAATTGGGCATATTGGCGAGCAAAAACTTCATTCAGGATGTCCAAGGTATTATATGCTATGCCAGCATCGTTAGCGGAATAACCAATATCTATAATGTCACTTCGATTTAATTGTATTACTTTTAATCTGCTCGTAATATTATTGATCCCGAAATAGGGATGATAATTAGTTAATCCGAACAGATAGTTGTCTTGAGTTGGCTTTTCGTATGCTTTCAAATTGGCATAGGTGGCATTCTCGCTGTTATGATTAATGAGCGCTTTGACATCAGCCGGAACGCTGTTGTTTAACTGGCGGAAATGCTCTGCCGAAATATAGTTGTTATCTTTATTGGTGTTGCCATACATCATACATCGGGCAAATAGTCGGAGCGACACCTCATGGATGGTTACATCCGTTGTAATTAGTAACATGAGATTCTTCAGGTTGGTTTCGGAATGTCCTCCTGCCGTACCAGAGCCACCTTCAATGTTGTATGCAGTAATCATACCTGTGTAGATGGTCGTATTCGTATTGTAGATACGCTCCATGTTTCTGGTCATAAACCATGCTACCACTAATGCAATCAATGGAAGGATGATGAGATACCAACGAATCTTGTATAAAAACCTGACGATATATCTGAATAAATCCATAATGCAACTGTTTATTTTGTTTTACTATCTTTCTTGGCTGCTTTGGCTGCGGCTTTCTCTGCTTTTTTCTCTGCTTTTTCTAAAGCTTTTGTCTTCTTTTCGTCTTGTTCGACAGCCTTCTTAATCCGTTTTTCCACCGCCTTGTTTTCCTTGGCGATTTCCTTGTCAGATTTAGTGACATGGGTATCCAAGGTGATTTCTGTCGTAGAATTGGTGATAATAGGCGTATGGGTCAATATTTCCAAAGTAATAATATCTGTGGTAATAGATGTCTGCAAGGCTTGATAATTTGCGACCTCACTACTTTCGTACATTTTTGTACGGGCAAATGTTTCAATTTCCAAATTGCCATTTTCAAATTCTTCACGGGTTAATGCACCTGCTCCTTGGTATGCGGCAGCGCCTTCACCTACAGTTTTTAATGTGACGAGGTTATTTGTGATTTTCACAAAAAGTGTCGCAATTTCTAATTTCAATTGGTCGTATGCAATATCTTTGGCAATTACAGCTTGATCCGCTTCTAATCTTGAACGTCTGATAGAAGGAACATAATCTAAAATGTCTTCCACTGAAATGGAAGCATTTACACCCACATTCCAATAACTTTGCTCTGTCCCTTGGAATTGATAAATCATGTAACTAGTCGTAGAGGAATTATTACCCCACATATCGGCTTTACCATAACTATAACCCGCATGGCCATTAATATGCCCAAAAATACTTCTTTTAGTTTTTGCTACTTCAGCCTCTGCAATCTGCCTTGCTTTCTCCAAAGACATAATCTGCGGTGTAGACTTTGCGTTTTCAAACAGGACTGCCAATGGTGGCAAGTGGAACTCCGAGAAATTGATATCTTTCTCCTTACTCGAGTCAAAGAATCCGGCCGCAATACCACTTTCGTCGAACTGGGCGAAAGCGGAGGATCCGACACCTGCGGCCGCTACGATCATTAATAGACGTTTAATCTTATTCATTATGCTATGGTTTATGTTTTTTCGTCTTATACATTGTCTTTTTGGATGAATGCTGTCAGTGTACGGAATATGATCTTCATATCCATCGTGAAACAGTAGGTCTGTCCGTAGGTGATGTCGAGTTGTTTGCGCTCTTCTGCTGACATCATGCCACCCTTGCCGCGTTCTTCAACCTGCCAAAGGCCTGTGAGGCCGGCTGGCGCCATGAAACGGTCAATGCTGGAATCTACGGTGAGTTTCTCAGCCTCATAAAGAGGTAATGGGCGATTGCCTACGATGGACATGTCGCCTTTCAATATGTTGAAGAGTTGTGGCAACTCATCAATACTATACTTACGGATGAACTTACCCACCTTGGTGATACGCGGGTCGTTCTCAATCTTTACAAAGGCATTGTTGTTCTCCTCTTCCTTTTCCTTGTTGAAGTCAGACTCAGCCACTACGAAGTCGTCACCGACCAGCATGACCTCGTCATCACTGATCATCATATCCGACTCCATGCCCATGTCCATCATCATCATCTCTGCTTCCTCGCCTAAAGGAGCCGTGATGACACTCTGCTGATCCTTTTCTTCCTCAGTCTGGTCCTTTTCGGCATACTGATTACCGGCCTCCTTAGCGACTTCCTTCAGCCGTTGTTCTGCATCGGCATACATCGAACGGAATTTCAGGAAATCGAAGATGGTGTAGTTCGTGCCGACTCGCTTGGATTTGAAGATAATGGGTCCCTTGCTCTCCAAACGGATGGCAATGGCTGTGATGATGAATACTGGCGAGAGGATAATGATGCCCAATAGGGAGAAGAAAATGTCGAACAGACGTTTCCAAAGAGGAATTTTAAAACGCAAGATGCGATGCTTGGATGGGGCATCGTCGAACAACATCATCTCACGATCGGAGATGAACTGGATCTTCTTGTTGAGTTCAGTAATAGAGGCATTGATGTCAATCGTGTCATTGATGCCACATTTCTGATACATCTTCCGGTCATCCAACGTCAACTGGTGGGTGAGCAGGATGAGGTAGACATTCTTGCATTTCTTCTTAATATATGTGATGGCCGTGATGTCTTCTGCCTGGACACTCTGCTCGTAGAACATGATGAAATGCTCATTACGAACATGAGGGGCACAGGCGGAGGCTCCATCCTTGTAGTTGGTCGTGAATTGAACCAACCGACCGGGAATGTATTTCAAACGCTCCTGGGTTTCGGGATTGTTGCCAAGATAAACGATACCTATCATATATATTATATAATATGTGTATATTTATGATGACTCAGGGAATGATCTTCTTGACCCTGATCTTCAACTCCATAGGATTAAAGGGTTTGACAATATAGTCTTCGGCGCCAATTTCCAACAGGCGGATTCGCTCGCTCGTAGAATCCTCGCTGGATAGCATGATGACAGGGATATGCTTGAAAAGTTCGTTCTGCTTGATCCACTCCAGGAAATCGTCACCACGCATGCCTGGCATACGGATATCTGAAATGATGAGGTCGGGCGTGTTTCCTGCCTGGAGCCATTTCACTCCTTGCAATCCATCCGGGAGCCACTGCACGTCGTAGTCGCTCATCAAGTAGATGGAGAGCACCTTCGCGATGGTCTCTTTGTCGTCAAGTATTAGTATTTTCTTTTTCATATATGAAATGTTTATTACGTAATGATTCGGATTCTATCGTGCAAAGGTAAACAAAATATTTTAATTGAACACAAAATTTGGTAAAAAAATTACTTTTTTGCTTGAAATAATTGCAAAATTGAAAAAAAATGGGGAAATTTGCAATTAAAGCGTATTAATATTATAGATTGTTTATTTTAAAATTAATTATGGCAAATAGACTTTTGTTAGGTTTTGATGTCGGTAGCTCATCAGTGAAGGCATCTCTTGTAAATGCCGATAACGGCAAGTGTGTGGCAACGGCTTTCTTCCCCGAAAAGGAGGCTCCTATCATGGCTGTCAAGGCTGGATGGGCTGAGCAGGATCCTCAGATGTGGTGGAATAATGCCAAGTTGAGTTTGAAAAAGATTATGGCCGATTCTGGCGCCAAGGCCGAGGAGATCAAGGCGATTGGTATCTCGTACCAGATGCACGGACTGGTGTGTGTGGACAAGAACCTGAAGGCTTTGCGTCCGTCGATCATCTGGTGTGACTCCCGTGCTGTGCCCTATGGTGAGAAGGCTTTCAAGGATCTTGGTGCTGAGCAGTGCCTGAGTCACCTGTTGAACTCCCCAGGTAACTTTACGGCAGCCAAACTGGCGTGGGTTAAGGAGAATGAACCGGAACTCTACAGCCAGATCTATAAGATTATGTTGCCTGGTGACTATATCGCTATGCGTCTCTCTGGCGTGGCCAACACGACCGTGAGTGGTCTGAGTGAGGGCATGTTCTGGGATTTCAAGAATAATCAGGTGGCAGACTTCCTGATGAAGTATTATGGTTTCGACGCTTCTCTGATTGCTGACATCGTGCCGACTTTTGCCGAGCAGAGTGTGGTCAGTGCTGAGGCTGCTGAGGAACTGGGTCTGAAGGCAGGTACGCCGATTACCTATCGTGGTGGTGACCAGCCTAATAACGCCTTGTCTCTCAATGTGTTGAATCCCGGTGAGATTGCTGCTACTGCAGGCACATCTGGTGTGGTCTATGGCGTGCTTGGTGATGTGAACTACGACAAGCAGAGCCGTGTGAATACCTTTGCCCACGTGAACCACAGCGCAGACCAGACCCGTCTGGGTGTGTTGCTCTGTATCAACGGTACGGGTATCCTGAATGCCTGGACGCATCGTAACATCACACCTGAGATCGGCTATGCTGAGATGAACGATCTGGCTGCCAGCGTGCCCATCGGCAGTGAGGGTGTGACCATCATTCCGTTTGGCAATGGTGCTGAGCGTGTGCTGGAGAACAAGGAGATTGGCTGCTCGATCAACGGCCTGAACTTCAACAAGCACAACAAGGCTCATTTGGTGCGTGCTGCCCAGGAAGGTATCGTCTTCTCGTTCTGCTATGGCATGGAGATCATGCAGCAGATGGGTATGGACATCAAGAAGATCCATGCCGGTAAGGCCAACATGTTCCTGAGCCCGTTGTTCCGTGACACCTTGGCAGGTGTGAGTGGTGCTACCATCGAACTCTACGACACAGACGGCTCCGTAGGTGCTGCCAAGGGTGCTGGTATCGGTGCCGGTATCTATGCTAACGCAGATGAGGCCTTTGCTACACTGGATAAGTTGCAGGTAATTGAGCCGAAGGAGGCTGACCGTGCTGCCTATGCTGCCGCATACGCCCAGTGGAAAGAATCCTTGAAAAAGAATATGTAATGAGAAAGCCCGCCAACCGGCGGGCTTCTTCATTTATGCTAAACTGTCCTTATACCATTCAAACAATTTCTGAACGCCATCTTCGATTTCCACCTTGTGTGTCCAGCCGAGGGAATGGAGTTTCGACACATCAATGAGTTTCCGCATGGTGCCGTCAGGCTTGGAAGCATCAAATTCGACTGTCCCCTCGAAGCCTACAGCCTTTACAACCAGTTCAGAGAGTTCACGGATAGTCAGTTCCTTACCGGTTCCGACGTTGATGTGACAGTTGCGGATTTCACCTAAAGAAGGGATGGCTCCGCCACGACCTGCAGAGTGATTACGGTCTACAGCCCCATCCGTCGATGCACCATAGTGGACGGATGAGTATTTCTCAATGCCAATGACATCTTTGAAATCCACGTTCAGCAGTACATGCACAGAGGCATCAGCCATGTCCTCGCTCCAAAGGAACTCACGGAGTGGAGTGCCTGTACCCCAAAGAACCACCTTATTATTATATATACCATATTTTGCCAAAATGTCAAGGACTTTTTGGCGAGGTGAGAGGTGAGAGGTGAGAGGTGAGAGAAGGCCTTCGCCTGTTACACCTTCCACAGGGCGCTTGTTCAGGTCGATGGCAATCTTATCCCACTCCTCATCGTGGATGAGTTTGGCGAGATAGATCTTACGCATCATGGCCGGCATCACATGGGAGTTCTCCAGATGGAAGTTGTCGTTCGGACCATAGAGATTGGTTGGCATGACGGCGATATAGTTCGTGCCATACTGCAGATTATATGACTCACACATCTTCAGACCTGCAATCTTGGCGATGGCATATTCCTCGTTGGTATACTCCAACGGGGAGGTGAGCAGGCAATCCTCTTTCATCGGTTGAGGCGCATTCTTCGGATAGATGCACGTACTGCCCAGGAACAGCAGTTTCTTCACGCCATGAGCATAGGCCTCGCTGATGACATTGCACTGTATCTTCATGTTCATCATGATGAAGTCTGCACGGTAGAGTGAGTTGGCCATGATGCCACCCACAAAGGCTGCAGCCAGGACAACACCTTCAGGTCGCTCCTCGTCGAAGAACTTCCTGACCGCCACCTGATCCGTTAGATCCAGTTCCTTGTGACTGCGTCCTACCAGATTGGTATAGCCCCTTTGCAGGAGGTTATTCCAAATAGCGGAACCCACAAGTCCGTGGTGTCCCGCTACATAGATCTTACTGTTTTTGTCTAAACTCATTCTTCCATCTGGGCTTTAATGAACAACTTCTTGACGAACTTCATGTCGTGCTTGACCATGATCTTCACCAGATCCTGGAAGGAAGTCTTCTGCGGATTCCAACCTAACTTCGCCTTAGCCTTCGCAGGATTACCAAGCAACTGGTCTACCTCTGCAGGACGGAAATACTTCGGGTCGACCTCAACGAGTATCTTACCAGTCTTCTTGTCGTAACCTTTCTCGTCGACACCGTCACCACGCCATTCCAGTTCGATGCCCACCTCCTTGAAGGCCAGAGTGGCAAACTCACGGACGGTATGGTATTCACCGGTGGCAATCACGAAGTCATCCGGCTCTGGCTGTTGCAGAATGAGCCACATGCACTCGATGTAGTCCTTGGCATAACCCCAGTCGCGCAGTGAATTCAGATTACCCAGATAGAGTTTATCCTGATATCCCTGTGCAATACGGGCTGCTGCCAGTGTGATCTTACGGGTGACGAAGTTCTCACCGCGACGCTCACTCTCATGATTGAAGAGGATTCCGTTGCAGCAGTACATGCCGTATGACTCACGGTAATTCTTCATGATCCAGAAGCCATAAAGTTTGGCCACAGAGTAGGGACTACGGGGATAGAACGGGGTGGTCTCACTCTGGGGAACCTCCTGCACTTTTCCGTAAAGTTCAGAGGTGGAAGCCTGATAGATACGACAGGTCTTCTCCAGTCCGCAGATACGTACAGCCTCCAGCAGACGAAGCACGCCAACTGCATCAGTATCAGCCGTATACTCGGGTACGTCAAAGGAAACCTTTACATGGCTTTGGGCAGCCAAGTTATAAATCTCAGTAGGCTTAGTCTCGCCGATAATACGGATCAATGAGGAAGAGTCGGTCATATCTGCCCAGTGCAGGTTGACGAGGCGTTTCTTCTTCATGTCTCTGACCCATTCGTCGAGATAGAGATGTTCGATTCGACCAGTGTTGAAGGATGAGGAACGGCGTAAAAGACCATGTACCTCATAACCTTTTTCGATTAAGAATTCTGCCAGGTAGGAGCCGTCTTGGCCGGTGATACCTGTAATAAGAGCAACTTTTTTATCCATATTTAATGATTATTCGTTTCCTGAGAATTGTTTGATGCGCTGTTCCTCTGAGAGTTTGCAGATGAGGAGCGTGTTGTCCTTTTCTGCGACAATATAGCCGTCCAGTCCCTGGATGACCACTTTCTTCTCTTGGGTGGTGTGGACGATGCAGTTACGACTCTCGAAGATGCTGATGTCCTGACCAATGCTTACATTGCCGTAGAGGTCTTTCTTGCTCTGTTCGTGCAGAGACCCCCACGTGCCGAGATCGCTCCAACCGAAGTCTGCCGGACAAACGAAGATCTCCTCGGCCTTCTCCATAATGGCATAGTCGACAGAGATATTCTCGCATTCAGGGAACTGGCGGTTAATCTCTTCTTGTTCTTTGGCTGTTCCATAGATGGGCAACATGGACTCGAAGATCTTGGCCATTGCAGGCTGATAGACACGGAAAGCATTGACGATGGTGTTCACGTTCCAGATGAAGATACCTGCATTCCAGAAGAAATAGTTCTTCTTGATGTATTCCTGGGCCGTCTTTAGATCGGGTTTCTCACGGAAGGAGTCAACTCGGAAGATCTCTTTGTTACGGAGGGAACTGGTACTCAGATCAGCCTGAATATAGCCGTAGCCTGTTTCTGGGCGATTGGGCTTCATTCCAAGTGTGACGATGGCATCCGTCTCGCTGGTAAATAACATACACTCCTTCACAACACGCTGGAACTCTGCATTATTCATGACGATATGGTCGCTGGGCGTCACCACGATGTTGGCCTTAGGATCAGCAGACTTAATACGCCAACTGACATAGGCAATACAAGGTGCCGTGTTCCTGCGACAAGGTTCGCAAAGGATATTGCTTTCTGGCATGCCGGGCAACTGTTCTTTGACGATGGCAGCGTATTTCTGATTGGTAACGACCCAGATGTTCTCTGGGCGCACCAGTTCGCCAAACCTCTCTACTGTCAGTTGGAGTAAGGTCTTACCGACGCCGAGGACGTCGATGAACTGTTTCGGCTTCTCAGAAGTGCTCATGGGCCAGAAGCGACTCCCGACGCCGCCTGCCATGATAACCAGATGATTGTTTGTTCTTGCCATAATCTTCTAAGCTGATAATAATCGGCAAAGATACAACTATTTCCCGAAACTAACGAAGAATTTCGGGAAAAAAGTTATTTTTATGCAAGTTTCTTTATCTATTTCTTCTTAAGCACCCATTTCTTAGCCACAAAATAGAGGATGGCGAGTGCTAACAGTCCTATGATGACAATCTTGATGTATTCAGCATATTCGCTGATCTTGTCGTTCAGTTGATCCTCAGGTACGATGGCATGCAGATACCATCCCAAGGCAGCCAGCACACTATGCCAGCCTCCGGCGCCGATAGTGGTGAAGAGCAGGAACTTCCAGTAGTTCATCCTTGCCAGTCCCGCAGGGATGGAGATGAGGTGTCGGATCACAGGCACGAATCGCCCTGTCAGTGTGGCTGCTACGCCGTGATCATCAAAATATTTCTCACTTCTCTCTACCTTCTCCTGATTCAGCAGGCACATCTTTCCCCACTTGCTGTTGGCAAACTTATAGACAACAGGTCTTCCTACATAGAGGGCTACAAAATAGTTGATGCTGGCACCAACGTCAGCACCTAACGTAGCAAAGAGGATGATGAGAAATACATTCAGCGAACCGCTAGCCGCATGATAGGCCGCCGGGGTGACAACAAACTCGGAAGGTACGGGTATGACGGTACTCTCCAATAGCATGAGGATGAACACTGTGGGATACCAGCCCAGACTGTTCAGGATATTGGTGATGAAATTCATGTCTCTATGTTTTGTTCAATCTGTTTAATATGTAGTGATAGTACTCTTTGGGATCCAGTCCGGCGGGGAAGAGACCACTAAGGACGGTCTTAGCCTCTTTAGGGTTTTTCTCCGAGGCGAGCCTTAGATAGTGGAGGAATTCTTTTTCCTTGCCAAGATCCCGACAACAAAGCGCCATATACGAAAAGCCTTCATTCCAATCCTCGTCCATGTCTGCAAGCAGATGCTTGAGAAAGGTGTAGGAGGTCTGGGTGTATTGATTGTCGTAGAGCGAGACGATGATCCTCAGCATCGTCCTTGGCGAGTTGTCTGATAGTTTGAGGGCAACCCGGAATGCTTCTGACGCTTCTTCTGGTTGCTTGTTAGCCAACAGAATGTGTCCTTTGATGATTTCCATGTTGGCATGGTCGCAATCCAATGACTGTGTCTGGTCCAGATAATGCAAAGCGTTCTCTGTCTTTCCCAGTTCACTATAGCCGAAGGCCAACTCCTGATAGATCTCTGGAAGGTACTGCGAGTCGGGTGGGGCAGTGTCCAACGCCTTTTTAAGGAGACTGACAGCCTCTTGATACCGTCCAAGATTGATGAGGCAGGTTCCTTGGTACAGGTAACCGAACTCGTCCTCGTCTGCTTGTTCGGAGTATCGCTGGAAATAGTCGAGGGCTTCCTCGTAGTTCTGCAGGTTATAGAGGCAGTTGGCTTTCGACAACAGACTCTCGGGATCCTTCGGGTCGATGGCAATGGCATACTCGCTGCTGGTGATGGCCGCACTGTAGTCTTCCCTCATGAACTGAGCACTGGCCAAGGCATTCCAATAGCGGATAGAGTAGGGGTCGTGGTCTATCAGTTCGTTGAAGATGCGTTCACTGTCTTTGTATTTCCCCAGTCCGAACAGCGTGTGTGCCATGAGTTCCTTGAAACTGTCGGAGTCGTCTCCCTGTGAACGAGCCATCCACTGGAATGCCTTGTCGTGGAGATTGTAGTCGGAGAAGATGTTTGCCACATCGTAGACATAGTCCATCAACTCGTCCTGCATCACCTCTTTCATCTGGTCGATAAAATACTGGTCGGCCTCTTCCGTCTTGCCTTGACTGATCATGATCTCGCCTTTGAGATAGATGGCTTCTGCCGTATCCACAGCCTCAATCTTCTCCGCATATTCTTCCGCCGTGTCGAAGTCATTGGCCATGATGGCCTCTCTGGCCTTGAAGAGCAGGGGACCTACTGCTTCAGGATTGTATTCCAATGCTAAATTAACGGCCGCCCTGGCCTTTTCAGGAAAGCCGTTGTATTGGTAATAGTCTGCAATATCAGCCAAGTCGTCAGCATCGATATAGACGGGATGCTCCGACTCGACTGATTCCTCGTATTGGTTCAGGATTGTACGGAATTCTTCGCTGTCGAAATATGCGAGATCGTCTGATTGCATCAATATCGATTAGTTCTTCTTCCAGGTATCCTTGAGTCCGACGGTCTTGTTGAAGACAGGGTGCTCGGCCGTAGAGTCCAGGTCAGGGGTAAAGTAACCGATGCGCTGGAACTGCAGATGGCTGAGTGCTGGCATAGTGGCAGCAAAAGGCTCAATATAACAACCGGTCAGGACTTTCAGGTTGTCGGGATTCATCATCTGCTCCCTGGCCTGGGCATAAGTGAGACCTTCGTCCTGCAGACGGGCCAGTTCATCACGAGGATTCTCCACCTTCCACAGACGGTCGTAGAGACGTACTTCAGCCTTCTTGGCGTTATGACAACTGACCCAGTGCAGCGTCTTGCCTTTGATCTTACGGTCCGCGCCGGGCTGTCCGCTACGAGTGTCTGGATCATACGTGCAATAGATGGTGGTGACACGTCCTTCGGCATCTTTGTCGCAGGGGTGTTCCTCGTCGCACTTGATGATATAGGCGTTCTTCAGACGGACCTCCTTGCCTGGAGCCAGACGCATGAACTTCTTCTCTGCCACCTCCTGGAAGTCATCACGCTCAATCCAAATCTCACGCCCGAACTCCACCTCATGGGTTCCGTCGGCCTCGTTCTCTGGATTGTTGATGGCCGTGAGAGTCTCATTCTGCCCCTCGGGATAATTGGTGATAACCACCTTCACGGGATCGAGGACAGCCGACACACGGATGGCCCGACCGTTCAGGTCGTCACGAACCACACTCTCCAAGAGAGCCATGTCGTTCAGGGCGTCTATCTTCGTATAGCCGATTTTATCAATAAACTTCACGATACTCTCGGGCGAATAGCCTCTGCGACGGAAACCGCATATTGTCGGCATGCGGGGATCATCCCAGCCGCTGACGATACCATCTTCTACCAAAGCCTTGAGGTTGCGCTTCGACAGCAGGATATAGTTCAGGTTCAGTTTGTTGAACTCGGTCTGACGGGGACCCTGATAAGTGGAGAGTGTCGAGAACAACTTTTGCAGCCTGCTGCCGCTCTCAGCCTCAGGGCCACAGTCGGCAGCCCACTCGCGCATCCATTCCACGAAGAGATCGTAGAGGGGACGGTGCTCTACAAACTCCAAGGTACACCAAGAGTGGGTGACACCCTCCAGGTAGTCGCTCTGTCCGTGGGTGAAGTCATACATGGGGTAGGCATTCCATTTGTTGCCTGTACGGAGGTGGGGGATATTCAGCACACGATAGATCAGCGGATCGCGGAACAGCATGTTCGGGTGTGCCATATCAATCTTTGAACGGAGCACCAGCGTACCCGGTTCACACTTGCCGCTGTTCATAAACTCAAACAGTTTCAGGTTCTCCTCCACAGGACGGTCGCGATAGGGACTGTTCGTACCGGGACTGGTGGTGGTACCCTTCTGCTGGGCAATCACCTCTGCACTCTGCTCGTCGACATAGGCGCGGCCTTTCTTGATAAGCCAAACGGCAAAGTCCCAGAGTTCCTGGAAATAGTCGCTGGCATAGTAGACGTTGGCCCACTCGAAGCCGAGCCACTTGATATCGTGCTCAATGCTCTCAATGTATTCTGTATCCTCTTTCTGAGGGTTGGTATCGTCGAAGCGCAGGTTACACTCACCGCCATATTTCTTGGCCAGTCCGAAGTCGATGGCAATAGCCTTGGCATGACCGATATGCAGGTAGCCGTTGGGCTCCGGTGGGAAACGGGTCTGTATCCTACTGTCATTCTTACCTGTGGCCAGATCGTCCTTAACCATCTGTTCTATGAAACTGACAGACTTCCTTTCTTCATTCTCGTTGATGATCGTTTTCTCTTCCATATATCTTAATTCTTCAGTTCTTCGATTTTTACTTGATTCCCCGCTCGTTCAGGGCCTTGCTGTATTTTGCTGCATTCCTCAGATGCTCAGAATAGGTACTGGCGAAATTATGGGTGCCCGAGAAGTCCTCCTTGGCACACATATATAAATAATTATGCTTTGCTGCATTCAGCACCGCATCGATTCCAGCAACAGATGCCACCTTGATAGGACCAGGGGGCAGGCCTGCATACCGATAGGTGTTATAGGGACTATCGGTGTTCAGCATATTGTGGTAGATGCGCTTAAGGGCAAAGTCCTTGAGTGCGAACTTGATGGTGGGGTCTGCCTGCAGGGCCATGCCTTTGGCCAGACGATTCAGGTACATCCGGGCAATCATCGGCTTCTCGGGATTGTTTGAGGTCTCTTCATCGATGATGCTGGCCAGTGTACATACCTCGTTGGGTGTCAGACCGACGGCAGAAGCCTTCTCCTGACGACTGCTGTTCCAGAACTTATCATGCTCTTTCTTCAGACGGCTCATGAGGTTCTCAATACTGGTATTCCAATACACTTCGTAGGTGTCGGGCACAAACAGACAGACGATGGTGGCTGTGTCGTATCCTTGCTTGGCACAGAAGACAGAGTCCTTAAGCAGGATGGAGAGTGACAGACTGTCCATCATCAGTTTCCTGGAGAGTGCCCCAGCCAGACGGTCTGTCGTCTTGCTCTCTGGGATGGTCAGTCGAATGGGCTCCTGATGGCCGTTCTTCAGTTTCCGTAAGACACTGATGACACCCTCGCCTGGCTGGATGGCATATCGGCCACTCCTGATGTGCTTGCTATAGCCTGTGTGCCTTGAGATCAACTTGAAACTGAATAGGGCTTGCTCATTGGCTATCGGGGAGAGTTTCATCGCCACAGAGTCGAGGTTGTCATTATCATCGATATAGACATACTCACACTTCTCCGACCGTGACAGGCTGCCTGTCAGATAGTAGGCCACCACTCCTGCTATTGCCAGCACGGAGATGACGATGGGTATGATATAGTACTTCTTCTTGATGATGTTCATTTCTCTCATTATTAAAATTGCTGCAAAATTACAAAATAATTATCAATTATCAATTGTCAATTATCAATTATTTTGTATCTTTGCACTAAAATCGTGATTTATGAAGCTTAAGTTTGCCATTCAATACGGTACACAGTGGGGCGAGAACCTCTATGTTGCCATCACTTATACGAGTAAGGACGCCAAGGAAAAGGTGCGCCGTCTGCCTATGATGACAGAAGATGGATGGCACTGGGAATTGGAAACATCGGCAGTCGAGTCACGCCAGCATCCGGTTGAAAGTATCACCTATTATTATTATGTGGCAGATGCCGATGGCAACGAGCAGAGACGTGAGTGGACAGGCGTGCCTCGGACTTACTATTTTGACGCGACGAAGAACTATATCATGCCCGACCTTTGGCGCGAGGTTCCCCTGCAATATCATCTTTACAGTAAGGCTTGTCAGGTGACATCCGGTTTGTCATCCGGTGATGCGCTCTGTGTGCAGCGAGTGCCGCTTTACCGCAAGACCATCATCTTCCGGGTCTCAGCCCCACAAATACGTCAGGGACAGTCTGTTGCTATCCTGGGCAGTCATCCCGCCTTAGGCAGTTGGAATCCCGCACGCTATCTTCGCATGGAGCCGATAGGGCTGTGCGAGTGGTTGCTCTCGGTGAATGTCGATGCCATCCTGATGCCTTTGGAGTACAAATATGTGATCGTCGACGATGCCACTCACGGGCTTGTAGCCTGGGAAGAGGGTGACAACCGTACGGTCGAAGGCATGCTCCCACCCGAGCAGAATGCCGTTCCCGATGGGACTGTGTTAGTGGTCTATGGTGAGAGCCTGAGGGTGAAAGAGGAGATATGGCGTGCTGCTGGTGTCGCCATACCAGTGTTCTCACTGCGTAGCAGCCATTCCTGTGGGGTAGGGGACTTCGGCGATCTCCGTCTGTTGGTAGACTGGGCTGTGGCGACGGGGATGAAGGTCATTCAGATCCTGCCCGTCAACGATACCACTGCTGCCCGTTCATGGAGTGACTCCTATCCCTATAACATCGTCTCGGCCTTTGCCCTGCATCCTCAGTATCTGGATCTGCATGCCCTCGGACCGTTGCGTAACAAGAAGTATATGACGGTTTTCCTGCGCCAGCAGAACGAGTTGAATGCCATGAACCACACCGACTACGAGGCTGTGCAGCGTGTGAAGTTCGACTATATCCGAGTGCTTTATGAAGAGCGTGGTCAGCAGACCTTGGACTCTCGGGAGTTCAAACTCTGGTATGAAGAAAACCAAGATTGGCTTGTCCCTTACGCAGAGTGGCTTGCCAGCAAGCCATCTGTAAACAGTAAACCGTTATCTGTCAACATCGTCTACTTCACCCAATACCATCTCCATCTGCAACTGAAGGGTGCAGCCGACTATGCCAGAGAGCATGGAGTGGTGCTGAAGGGGGATGTGCCCATAGGCGTCAACCGTGACAGCGTAGAGACGGCCACCCATCCCGACTTGTTCTGTCTCGACGCATCCACAGGTGCCCCACCAGACAACTTCTCGCAGAACGGACAGAACTGGGGATTCCCCACCTATAACTGGGAGAGCAAGGAGATCGTCCCCTGGTTCCAGAAACGCTTGAAGTGGATGGAGCAGTACTTCGATGCTATCCGTATCGACCACGTGCTGGGCTTCTTCCGTATCTGGGAGATCCCTACCGACGCCATCTTCGGGCTGCTTGGCCATTTCTCGCCGGCACTGCCGATGACACAGGGTGAGATCGAATACTTCGGACTGCCTTTCCGCAAGGATCTCTTTACGCGGCCTCTCATCAACGACCGCGTGCTCCAGCGACTCTTCGGCCTTCATGTGCCTTACGTCCGTGAGCACTTCCTCATTCCCCGCAGTTACGGTCTCTACGACCTGAAGGCGGAGTATGACACCCAGCAGAAGATATGTGAAGCCTTCGAGGGTAAGGGTGACGAGAATAGCCTGTGGATTCGCGACGGTCTCTATCGGCTGGTCAGCAATGTGCTTTTCCTCGAAGATAAGCGTCAGCCGGAGATGTACCATCCTCGTATCGGTGCCTGGCTGGATCCTGTCTATGAGGCTCTGACTGCCGAGGAGAAGGATGCCTATATGCGGTTGTACAACAACTACTTCTACCAGCGTCATAATTTGTTCTGGGGGGCTACGGCCATGCGTCGCCTTTCAGAGGTGTTCGGCCATACCCGTATGCTCTGCTGTGCCGAAGACCTGGGAATGCTCCCCGACTGTGTCGCGCCTGTGCTCGATGCCCTTCGCATCCTCACCCTCGAGATCCAGTCGATGCCGAAACAGAGCGGCTTCGAGTTCACGCACCTCGATGGTAACCCCTATCGTAGTGTCGCTACCGTCTCCACTCACGACATGCCGCCCTTGCGGCTCTGGTGGGAGGAGAGTCCGGAGCGCACACAGCGCTACTATGTATCCATGCTCCAGAAACAAGGTCGTGCCCCAGAGCATCTGCCTGCCCATCTGGCCGAGGAGATCATCGCGCGCCATCTCTACTGTCCGTCGATGCTCTGCATCCTCTCCATGCAGGACTGGCTGGCTATGGACACCGAACTGCGCTCCAAGCATCCCCGCGATGAACGTATCAACGTGCCCAGCGATCCCTACAACCACTGGAAGTACCGCATGCATCTGCCGTTGGAGGATCTCATCGCCGCCACTAAATATAATAATAAGGTACGCACGATGATTCAGCGAAGCAAGAGATGATTACCTATAACACGTATATCTTTGACCTTGACGGGACGCTGCTGGATACCCTTACGGACTTGGCGGCATCCACGAACTATGCGCTGAGGACGCATGGGATGCCTGAACACACGATCGACGAGGTGCGACGTTTTGTGGGCAATGGGGTGAGGAAACTGATGGAACGGGCAGTTCCTGACGGGACTGACAATCCTTTGTTCGATGAGGCCTTCGCCACCTTCCGACAGCACTATATGGAGCATTCGCTCGATACGACGCGACCGTATGAGGGAGTTCCAGAGATGCTTGCAGCCCTGAAAGTGAAAGGTTGTCATCTGGCCGTCGTCAGCAACAAAATGATGGCTGCCACCCAGGAACTCTGCCGCCATTTCTTTCCCGAGACCATCGAGGTGGCCATCGGGGAGAACGAAGCCGAAGGCATCCGCAAGAAACCCGCACCTGATACCGTCATCGCCGCACTCCGTCAGTTAGGAGTAGGGGAGGAGGGAGCCGTCTACGTCGGTGACAGCGACGTCGATATAGCGACAGCCCGTAACAGCAACCTGCCTTGTATCAGTGTGCTTTGGGGATTCCGAGACCGTGATTTCCTCTTGCAGTATGGTGCTTCCACCCTCATCTCTGCCCCTAAGGAATTATTGGTTTAGCAACGCCAGTCGTAAATCTCTTACCTGTTCGCCTTCCTCCTAAACAGGTTTCTTTGTAATTCTGGTCTGCAGATTACAACTGCTGCAGGCGGGCAATGTATTTTCCGAGGATGTCGAACTCGAGGTTGACGACCGTCCCGACTTGGATGTCGCAGAAGTTGGTATGCTCGAAGGTATAGGGGATGATGGCCACCTGGAAGGTATTCGACGTGGGGTTGCAGACGGTGAGGGATACTCCGTTGACGGTGACGGAGCCTTTATCGACGGTGAAGTAACCCTTCTTCGCCATCTCACGGTTCTCCGGATACTCGAAGGTGAAATAGGTCGAACCGTCGGCATCTTCCTTCGCGATACATGTCGCCGTCTCGTCCACATGGCCTTGCACGATGTGGCCGTCGAGCCGGCCGTTCATCGGCATCGAACGCTCCACGTTCACCTTGTCGCCCACCTTCAGCAGGCCGAGGTTCGTGCGGTCGAGCGTCTCCTTCATCGCGGTGACAACGTAGGTGCCGCCAGCATTTTCTTCCGTCGGAGGGGTGATGGCGACGACGGTGAGGCAGACACCGTTGTGGGCGACGCTCTGGTCGATCGTCAACTCGCCGACGAACGAGCACGTCAGCGTGAAGTCTATATTCTCGCGGTCTTTCCTAATTGCCACAACGGTGGCAAACTCTTCGATGATTCCAGAAAACATATCTAAATTCACTTTCTCTATTCTTCTACTTTAAATAAATAAAAAAGCCGGGTACGTGCCGATGATTTGGTGAAAACTCCTGTTTCACACGATAAGGGTGCTCCCTGCTGTTGTAATCCACCGGCATTACTGCTCTCCCGAAGGATAACTGTGGCCCGCCATTGGCAAGGGAAACAGTCCCAATGAATTTGTTAATGTAGAGTATCCCGATCTATGCGGCACGACCCGTTTACTGGGTGCAAAGATACAACAATTTAGCGGAATGCGGAAGGCGGAAGGCGGAAAGTTGCTGTATCTTGTTATTTTTTAACGATTCATTTCTTCTTCTTCCTGTGTCTGAACCATAGGAACACGAGGACAGCCAAGGTGATGATGCCGCCAATCCAGTATACTGTCACATGGGAGATGGCCGAGAATGTCGGCACGATGACCTCGACTGTTCGCAAATCGAACTTGTCTGGCGACTCCAGCAGGTAGGCTTTTACCCTGAAAGTATAGTCGCCCGCAGGCACATCGTCGTAGAAGGCCATGCGGTCTTTGCCGGCATTGCGCCACTCCTGGTCGTAGCCTTCGAGTTTATACTGGTAGTGCACTCGGTGTTGCAATGCATAGTTCATGGCCGCAAATCGGAATGCGAAGTTGGCGCAGTCGGCGGGTAACTTGACTCTTCTGGCCATAGGCACGTAGAAGTCGTAGTTGTCGTTGAACCTTGGGCTCTGCAGTTCCCCGTTGATGAAGAAGTCGGTAATCTGGAGTTTCAGCAGCGAGCCCTTTGATGCCATGAGTTTGTTGCGGTCAACGATATAATAGCCGTTGAGGGTTCCGAAGATGATGTTGTCATTCTCCAGCGTGATGGCACCGCCTTCCGACATCATGGTCTCGTCTACGCCATCGAGGTTGGAAAAGAGTGTGAAGACCCTTTGCTCCATGTCGAGGGTGGAGATGATGTGCTCTGTGGCAAACCAGGCGTTGCCGCGCTTGTCGAAGGTGATGCTGCGGATCTCCTCCGAGGGCAGGCCGTCCTTGGAGCCGAAGTTCTCGAACAGCCAGTTGCCCTCGCCGTCCTTGCCAAGAGTATAGGCGATGCCGCCGCCATTGGAGCCTACCCACATGTGACCTTTCCTGTCGCGCTTCAGGCAGATGATGTCGTTGCTCATGAGCATCTTGTCGCCTGTCGGGGGCATCTTCAACTTCTCAATCTTTACTTCCTTATTATTGTACGACATGAGGAGTATGCCGTCAGAGGTTCCTGCCCAGATGTTGCCTTCTTTGTCGAGTTCTATCGTTCTGACTTTCAGATAGGTATTGTTCTTGGGATAATCCTTCATGCCGTTGCCTGGATGCAGGAATACCGTAGCGCCTTGGGCGTCTTTCGTCAGGAGGTTGACTCCTCCGCCATAGGTGGCTATCCAGATGTTGCCGGCCTTGTCTTCTATGGCATAATAGGCGTCATTGTCGCTGAGGCTCTGCTGGTTGCCCTCCTCATGGCTGAATTTCTCGATGTGCCAGCCGCCATGCTTCTGCGGCGACATCTTAAAGACGCCGTAGTCCTTGGAACAGAGCCAGTAGTTGCCCTTCGAGTCCTTCGAGATGCCATAGAGTCGGCCAAGACTGTTACCCTGTGAGTCTTGCGTCACCTTCTCCTGCCGACCGTCGTCATAGTTCATGAAGACGCAACTGCTCTTGTTGCCCAGCAGCAGCACCTTCCGCTCTTTATCGTAGTAGAGGGCACGGATCTCATTCTCCAGCGTCGTGATGGCATCGGCGACGGGCCTGACACGTACGATGTTGTCTTTTAGGATGTCGAGTTTCTCCAGTCCTCTGCGGCTGGTGGATTCCCATACGACACCCTCCTGGATCACTAAGGCCGCATTGACCGTGTTGGAGAGGTTCCAGGGGTTGCTGGGGTCGTTGTGGAAGTACTCCACCACGTCATTCTCGCGGTTATAGTAGCCATAGCCACCGTGATTCATCCTGATCCATACGACGCCATTGTGTTCGTTGAATTCTCCGCCTCGACCGTCTTGTTCCGGCACCAGTACGGTCTGCTGGAAGAACTTCTCGTTGCCCGTCTCCGGATTCAGGCGATACACACCCATCCGGTCGTCGCAGAACCAGATGAGTCCATGACTGTCTACATAGATACTGAAGATGCCCATGCCGTTGGGCTTCCTCAGCAATTGGGGCGCTTGTCCATAAGCGAAGGCATAGATGCTGCCTTCTTTGGTGGCGGCATAGATGTTGTAGCCGTTGGAGTGCAGACACGAGATATGCTGGTCGGGCAGGATCGCCTTCTTCTCGAGTGTCAGGTTATGACGATCCAGGCGATGGATGCCATGATTCGTGCCCAGCCAGATATCGCCCTGGTAGCCTTCGGCCATGCTTGTGATGCTGAGTTCTCTTGCAGACATCTTCTCGCTCTTCAACCCCCGACGGTCAAGGGTCATCATGTAGAGGTTATTGCCTGCGATACTGACCAGCACCTCGCCCGAACTGGTGACGAGCAGCGGCGAGTTGGTACGGAATTCCTCGTATCCGATATAGCCTTCGAAGGGATTGATGATCTGGTCGGTATGGCGATTCAATACAAACACGCGGTCGTCGTACATGTGCATCCAGACATTCTGCGACTGGTCGATGACAATATCGAGGATACGGTTATGCAGGTTCTTGATATAACTGGAGTTACCTGTCTTGTAGTTATAGAATTCATAGCCGTCGAAGCGCGACAGGCCGTTCCAGGTGGCGAGCCAGATAAAGCCGAGGTCGTCTTGGCTGATCATCGACACAGCATTGCTGCACAGGCCGTCTTCGGTAGACAGGTGCGAACGGGAGGCTTGAAGTTGCTGGGCTGTCACAGTCTGGCACATGAATGCCATCAGCATGCTCAGTAGTAGTTTAAAGTAGTTATTACTTCTCATCTTCCTGACAGTTTAGTATTTGCATGCAAAAATACAGTTTTTTCTGTAATAATCCAAATAATTCGGAAAAAAATACATATCTTTGCACAAAAATTAAGGAATTATGACAAAGACTATTTGTATTCTGGCCGGAGCAAGGCCAAACTTCATCAAGGTGTCTCCCCTGGTCCGTGCCATCGGCCAGCGTCCTGAGGCAAGTTGTCTGCTGGTCTATGCCGGCAGCGCTGATGATCCTACGCTTGAGCCTTCGCTCTTTGACGATCTTCAGATCGAGCGTCCGAAGTATTACTTAGGTGTCGTCAGTACGAGTCTGAATGAGATTACCAGTCAGGTGATGGCGCAGTTCGACCGTTTCCTCGATGAGCATCCTGTCGATGTGGTGATCGTCGTCGATGATCTCGCCTCTACGATGGCCGCTGCCATTGTGACGAAGAAGCGGGGCATCCGTCTGGCTCATCTGGTGGCTGGCACACGCTCCTTTGATATCACGATGCCCAAGGAGATCAACCGGCTCGTCATCGATGCCCTCTCCGATTACCTCTTCACGGCTGGTGTACGTAGCACAGGAGTCGCCACTCGGGAACAGTCCGAACAGTCGCAGACCTATATGGTCGGTAATATCCTGATGGATACGCTGCGCTTCAATCGCGATCGTCTTCGTCGTCCTGCCTCGCTTCCAGACCTGCAGGAGAATAACTATCTGGTGTTCACACTCAACCGCCGTGCGCTCCTGGCCGACGACGCCCATCTGAAAAAGATGCTCTCCGCCCTCATTTCCGCCGCTGGCTCTACGCCCGTCATCGCCCCCTTGCGCCCAGAAGCCGCCGAGGTCGTATCCCGCCTCATCACCACCTCCGATGAAATCATCATTCCCCATTCTCAATTCTCCATTCTCAATTCCCTGAGTTACCTCGAGTTTGGCTGGCTCACCGCCCACACCAAGGGCGTCATCACCGACTCGGGCAACGTCGCCGAGGAAGCCACTTTCAATGGCGTGCCCTGCATCACTCTTAACAATTACACCGAGCATCAGGAGACGGTTTCCGTGGGGTCCAATGTCCTCGTGGGCGAAGATCCCGACAAACTGAAAGAGGCTGTAGCCCGACTTGTCAGTGGTCAGTGGAAGCACTGTTCGCTGCCTGAACGTTGGGATGGCCGTACGGCAGAGCGTATCCTTCAGATTCTTCTTCTATCATAAATAAATGGAGTCAAAAAGAAAAAAAAACGTCAAAAGATAGTGCTTTTACAAATTATTTTATAATTTTGCATCCGATAAAACTAAATTCAATTAATTGTAACACTTAAAAGAAAGACAGAAAGTTATGAAAAAGATCATGATGATTGCCTGCATGATGCTGTTCTCAACAGCCATGTTTGCAGAGAAGGGTGATATGTTTGTAGGCGCAGGCCTCAGTTACGGTATCCACTCAGACTACAAGAATTTCGGTATCGGTATAAAGGGTCAGTACGAGATCCTCACCAACTTCCGTGCCGATGCACAGGTAGACCACTTCTTCAAGCACGATGGTATTTCGATGTCCGACATCAACGTCAACTTGGAGTATGTCATTCCTGCAAGCGATGCCATTAACGTCTATCCTCTTGCCGGTCTCGCTTTCGTTGGCCATAGCGAGAATGCCTTTGGTTTCATGACCGACGCTAAGGTTGGTTTCAACATCGGTGCCGGTGCAGAGTTGCCCGTCAACGACAAGTGGAAGATCTTCCTCGACGCCAAGTACCAGGTCGTCAAGGATTGGGGCCGCTTCATTCCCACTCTCGGTGTGCTGATTGCCCTCTAATCCATTTACATCGTTATTTCCCCCCGCAGGCTCTGCTCCATCAGTTGGCGCACGGCCTGCGGGTCGTTTTTGTAGTGGCTTTGCAGGAACATCAGTTTGGTGACGGCACTCTCTACGGTCATGTCGCGCCCACTGATGACACCAGCCTCCTGCAGATGATAGCCGCAGTCGTAGCGCGACATCTCGACCGCACCCTGCAGGCATTGGCTGATATTGACGATCACCTTGCCGTTTTTCGTACCCTCGCGGAGGGCGTTGAGCAGCCAAGGACTCTGCGGGGCATTACCAGAGCCGAAGGTGCGCATGACGATGGCTTTCAGATTCGGTGTGTGGATGATATGGCGGATGAGGTCTTCGCGAATGCCGGGGAAGAGGGAGAAGATGATGACGTTGTTGTCAAGTCGGAAGTGGGGCGTCATGGGCTTTGAGAAGTCTGGCTTCAGGATACGCTCACGATGGTAGGTGATATTCACGCCGGCATCCACGAGGTGGGGATAGTTAAACGACTCAAAGGCGTTAAACTCCTCAGCACTCTGTTTGGTCGTACGATTGCCGCGAAGCAGATGGCCGCCGAAGCAGATGCCTACCTCTGGCACCAGCGCATGGCCCTCGCTGTCTTTGGCAGCAGCAATCTCCACCGCTGTAATCAGATTCTCCTTACCGTCTGTGCGCAGTTGGCCTATCGGCAGTTGAGAGCCTGTGAAGATGACCGGCTTCGTCAGGTTCTCGAGCATGTAGGAGAGGGCAGAGGCGGTATAGGCCATCGTGTCGGTGCCGTGAAGCACGACAAAACCGTCGTAGTCGCCATAGTGGTCGGCTATGCAGTGGGAGATGTCTGTCCATCGGGCTGGCGTCATGTCGCTGGAGTCGATGGGTGGTGCGAACTGGAAAGTGTCAATCTCAGTATCAAACTGCTTCAGTTCCGGCACATGCAGAAGCAGGTGCTCGAAGTCGAAGGGCTCCAGCGCTCCCGTCTGCGGATTGCGGTTCATGCCGATGGTACCGCCTGTATAGATCAATAATACTCTGCTGCGCATAGGTGAAAGCAAACGTTTACGTTTATATTTTCTGCAAAGATAATGCTTTTTCACAAAATAATCACTAACTTTGCGGAAAATTTGAACTTAAAAACGTAATAACAAACAAAAATTATGAAGCAGTTTAATGACGATAACTTTGTGCTGGAGACCCAGGTGGCCCAGGACTTGTATCACAACCATGCGGCTAAGATGCCCATCATCGACTATCACTGTCACCTGATTCCTGAGATGGTGGCCAACGATCACCGTTTCAAGTCCATTACCGAATTGTGGCTGGGTGGCGACCACTATAAGTGGCGTGCCATGCGTACGAATGGTATCGACGAGAAGTATTGCACAGGCAAGGATACCAGCGACTGGGAGAAGTTCGAGAAGTGGGCTGAGACAGTCCCCTATACCTTCCGCAACCCGCTCTACCACTGGACACATCTGGAGTTGAAGACCGCCTTCGGCATCACCAAGCAACTCTCTCCGAAGACTGCCCGTGAGATCTTCGACGAGTGTAACGAGAAACTGAAGCAGCCCGAGTTCTCCGCCCGTGGCCTGATGAAACACTACAACGTGGAGTGTGTCTGCACCACCGATGACCCTGTGGACGACTTGCACAACCACATCGAGTATGCCAAGCATAAGGCTCAGGATGATCCCATCATGATTCCTGCATGGCGCCCCGACAAGGCCATGAACATCGAGAAGCCTGAGTTCGCTGCCTATGTCGAGCAACTCTCAAAAGTGAGTGGTGTCAACATCACCAAGTTCTCTGATATGGTCGATGCACTTCAGAATCGTCATGATTTCTTTGCCGCTAATGGCTGCAAACTTTCTGATCATGGTATCGAAGAGTTCTACGATGAAGAATATACCGACTCGCAGATTGAGACCATCTTCGAGAAGGCGATGCGTGGTCAGCAACTGTCGAACGAGGAGGTGCGTCAGTTCAAGAACTGCTTCCTCACCGTGATGGCTGAGATGGATGCCGACGCCGACTGGACGCAGCAGTTCCACTATGGTGCCATCCGCGACAACAACACCGCCATGTACAACAAACTCGGCCCAGACACCGGCTTCGACTCCATCGGCGAATTCAACACCGCCAAGGCGATGTCGAAGTTCCTCAACAAACTGAATATGAAGGGCAAACTGACGCGTACCATATTATATACCCTGAATCCCTGTGCCAACGAGGTGATCGCCACGATGCTCGGTAACTTCCAGGGTGGTGAGCCCGGAAAGATCCAGTTCGGCTCCGGCTGGTGGTTCAACGACCAGATGGACGGCATGATCCGCCAGATGAACGCCCTCTCGGTTCTCGGCCTGCTGTCTCGCTTTGTGGGTATGCTGACAGACTCTCGCTCGTTCCTCTCGTATCCGCGCCACGAGTACTTCCGCCGCATCCTCTGCAACCTGCTCGGCAACGATGTCGAGAAGGGACTGCTGCCGGCAGACATGGAGACGCTCTCGCGCATGGTCGAGGATATCTCCTACAACAACGCCAGAAGGTATTTCAAGTTCTACTAATCTCGCGTGAGGCAACCAATAAGGTAGGTCGGGACGTTATTCCTGGCCTACTTTTTGTTTTTGGCAAATTTATTGGCGTAAAAGTTTGTCGGTTCCAAAAATAATGTTTATCTTTGCACTATGTTAGTCTGTTTAATATTGAGTCATATGAAAAGAATTTGTTTATTATTCCTATTGACCTTGTTGTTCATGACGGCAAGTGCTGCAGTAACGGTCGGAATCGACGGTGTCTATTATGCATTGGATGTAGAACAAAATTGCGCTACGGTTGTCAAGCACCCGTTAAGGTATGCTGGCGATGTGGTGATTCCGGAGCAAGTAGAGTATGATAATGTAACCTATGATGTGAAGGCTATTGCCGCAGAGGCTTTCAGCGGTTGTTCATCACTTGTTTCCGTAAGCATTGGCAATGGAGTGACCAGCATGGGAAACAGGGCGTTTGCCTATAGTTCCGTCGTATCTGTGACCATCGGTGACGGAATGGAGGCTGTCAGCCAGTTCGCTTTCTATTTATGTACCTCTCTGACTAACGTGACAATAGGAAATGGCGTGCTCTCTATCGGTACTTCTGCCTTCCATGGATGTACCTCGCTTTCTTACGTCATTATCGGAAGCAGTGTGGCCTCTATTGGTGAGTCGGCCTTCTACGACTGCAGTAGTCTGACTGATGTGTATTGTCTGGCAGAGAGTATACCATCGACGGAGGACACTTCATTTGACTCCCGATACACAAACCTGACTCTCCACGTGTATGGTGTTGCTTACAATACCTATTTTAATACTGTTCCGTGGAGTAATTTCTCAGGTATTAGTTCAATCCACGACGGAGAAGTCGTCAAGTGTGCCAAGCCTGTCATCAATTGTGCCGGCGGTAAGTTATCGTTTAGTAGCGATACGGAGGGCGTCGAGTTTAAATCCTTTATTGAAATAGATGGTTCGGGGGCTCATTCTGGTGCACAGATCACTAATCCTAAATCATATACGGTATCTGTCTTTGCTGTCAAGAAAGGTTGTTACAGGTCAGAGACCGCTACCAAGACTTTCATGTTCCCTGATCCCATCCTTTTTGGTGATTTGAACGATGATGGTGAAGTCAATGTTAGGGATCATGTGAAATTGTCAGATATTATTTTGCAGAGGAAATGAGATACAGTTCAGACCATAACCGCGAGGGCGACTAAGTGAGGGGTGACCACGACGGCCACCCCTCTTTTGACTATTTCGCGCTGTATTTGATTTTGTATTCTTCCGTCTTGCAGTATCGGCCGCTGACATCGTCGAACACCACGTGTCCTCGTTTGACCCAACTGCGCAGCGTCGAATCTCCGTCGCCCGTACGCCCCTGACTCTGCCGCATCTGGCGGTAGTCTTCCTTGGTGAACTCGTCGGGCAGCAGTTCCAGCAGGTTCTGTGGTCCCGACTGCTGTTGTATCTCCACCTCCTCGCGCAGTTCCTTCTCCAGTTGCCTGCCGAAGTAGAGCATCTTACACCACAGGTTGTACAGTTCCGACCACCGCACGAAATCCGCTATCTCCTTCGACCACTTATAGCCGTGAGCCACGAAGAGCACCATCCCCTTCAGCCAGGCTATCACGTTGGCACGATACGAGAACACACGGTAGGCCTCCGAGTCGTACAGACGGGCGATGTCGGCATTCTCCTTGCTCATCTCGACCGACAGTTTCTTGGCCTGCTGACACTCTATCAGTCCGTTGGCCGATTCCAGACGGTCGATATAGGGTTTCAGTTCCTGCGCATACAGGTGGTCGTAGATGCCAAAGATCGGCGTGCTGTCGTCATCGTCGTTGTCGCGGATGATGGTCGAGATGTCCAGTCGGCTCACGGTACCGTCGTTCACCATCCTCCGGAAGAACTTCTGTCCGTTAGGCGGTGTGGTTGAGGCGTTGAAGTTCCATCTCAGCGGCGCGATGCCCGACACGGAGTCGCCCCCTACGCGCTCCTGACCGGCCTTGGCGTTGTCGAAGGCCTTGCGGATCAGCAGACCCACCTCGTCGACGGAGTTCTTCGATGTCACCTTCTTCAGACCGTCTATCTCGTCGACGATGGTGTAGATGTAGCGCTGCCCGTTGTTGTTGGCATCGATGAGGCGCTGGTTGAACACGGCGTCGGTCAGGTTGTCGATGAGCATCTGGATGCAGATGTCCGTGGGCCTGGGGTCTTTCTTCGGCTTCGCGCTGGGGTTCTTCTGCTTCCATTCCGCCTCGCGCTGACGGTTGGGCTGGTCACGCTGCTCGATGTCGGCCATGATATACTGGATGGGTTCCTTGATAGAGCCCTTGCCGATCGACTGGCGGCCGATGAGCACATTCATGAAGGTGGCCTCGTGGATGACGTTGTCGAAGTAGCGGAATGTCACGCCGTGCAGATGGGCGCCCAGTGCCGGGAATACCGCACTCGCCACCGCAGGCTTGTAGAGCGCAGGCACGTTCTTCGTCAACAGTCTGATCAGTGGTGGCAGCCGCTTCGGCATCGGGGGTGGGGTAGTCATCGTACCGCCGCAAGCCTTCACGCCCGATTCGGATTTCAGCCCCTGCAACACCTGTTTCAGCCTGAGGGGCATCCCCTTGCGCGGCTCCTTCAGGGCGTTCTCGATGGTCTGCTGCCACTCGGCCCTGTCGGCTGCCGTGCACGTCGCCTCACCCTTGTCGTTCTTCTTGGCCCAGTAGTTGGGGACCACCTGCAGCATCTTCTCCAGCGAATAGCCGCAGATACTTCTCAGCGTCAGTGCCAGTTCGAACGTCAGCGCATTGCGGTCGCCTTCCACCGGCGGCTTCCCGTTGTTAAACAGTTCCCAGTACTTCTCGATGATCTCCCCGAACGTATGGCCGTTATAGGTAACTTCTTCCCCTCCTGAGTCAGGAGGGGTAGGGGTGGTCTGAACAAGCGCCGGTGAGTCACCTCCCGCAGAAGTACTGCAACGCTGCAACGCCGCAACGCTGAACAGTTCGTCGTCCAGATAGATCAGTTCACCCTTGTCGGCCGTCGTCGTAAAGAACACCCTTGTGATGTCCTTGGCCTTATCGTCGAAGGCCACACCCAGCAAGTCTGAGGCCCAGCGCAGATTCTCCTCCTGGCTCAGTTCCTGACGACGACGGAACACCAGGTGATAGCCCTTGGTAGCCGACCGCTCGAGCATCAGAGGCATCAGTTCCTGCTTCTTGCTCATCACCAACTCCGGCACACCGGCCATCTGCTCCTGCAGCCAAGCCTGCTTCTCCTTGTCCGACAGACCCTCGGGAGCCTTGAAGTCGATATCCATGCCTACTGACATCGACACCCTCTTCGAACCCTTCAGCGACCCGTCGTCATTGGGCAGACACGAGTAGTTCATCTGAACCAGGTCGCCCTTCAGTTTCTCCTCGCCCGACCGGATCCTGCTCAGCAGACGCTTCTGCCCGCCGCCGTTTCTCAGCCCCAGATACTCCTCTCGGGTAAGGACGGGGCGCATCATCTTCGCCCCATCCTTAATAAACACATAATGTACACTCATCGCTTTTTCACTTCTTCACTTTTATAGAACAGTCCGCTGACCTTGGCTGCTGCCTCGTTGGCCTGTCTCACCAGTTTCTCGGGCAATTCGGCCAACTGTTCCTTCGGCAGTGTGAACACGAAGTAGTAAAATCCGTTTCGTCCCTGCGACAGCGAACTGTTGTCCTGCCTGAACATCGGCTTGTTCTTGATGCGCTTCGGGTACTCCGAGATGTACACGCACCCGCCTCTCATCGCCTGCACCTTGCAAGGCCGCTGGAAGGGTTCTATCTCCGCATTCTCGTAGGTCATGAAGTCGGCGGTGTGGCGTCCGTCATCCAGTTTCCCGAATGTCATCATCCCGTCCACCATCACCGTCTTTTCCTCAATCTTTTCCTCAATCTTTTTCTCATTTTTCTTGCTCATGTTTAATTAATCATTCTTCGGTAAAATATAACATATATCTTTTTCTTTGAACACGAATTACCATGTAATTATCCATTAATTCATGAAAAATTTATGTTCAATTCGTGGAAATATCTTTTTCTTTGAACACGAATTACCATGTAATTATCCATTAATTCATGAAAATTTATGTTCAATTCGTGGAAATATCTTTTTCTTTGAACACGAATTACCATATAATTATCCATTAATTCATGAAAAATTAATGTTCAATTCGTGGTAATTCGTGTTCATAAAATATTTCTGTGTTTCTGTGTTTTCTGTGTGACTTTATGGAAGTCGCTCCAGTCTCTGCGCTTCATCGGCTCCATCTCGTCGGGATCGAAGAACCGTCGGGCCTCCCACTCCCTGCGCTGCTCGAGCCCCCTCAGTTTCTGGCCTCCGGCATACACCCACTTCTTGAACTCCGCCTTGATCTCGCGCATCGAGCCGCCATTGCGTATCGTCTTCAGCAGCGTCGAGGTCTTCAGTTTGTAGATGCCGAGGTTGAAGGCGAAACTCACCAGGGCATCGAACTGCGGCTGCGTGACCGCCACCTTCAACTCGTCCACCGCCTTCTCCACATCATAGAGGTCGGCCTTCAGCAGGTGTTCCGCCCAGTACTTCGAGATCACATCCCCCGGTCTTACGTCGGGTCCCGTGTGGCCGTAGCCGATGGTCAGCACCCCTGCGGGATCGTAGTAGGCCTCATTCCTCAGCCCCTCGAAACGTTTCAGTTGTTCAAAACAAATGTCACTAATTCTCATCATCAATTTCCTTTCTTATTCTTCAGCAGTTTATCAATCATTTCTGCGCCTTTTAGAGTCCAGACGAGATAGGTGCGCTCCTTGTGTTTCCCGTCCTTCGAGTAGTAGATGAACAGCCGGTCCTGAGCCAGTCCGCGGCCTTCATATTCGGGAGTCAGTCTGTACTGGCCCCGTATCCATTTCTGAATGCCTTTGTCCACCAGAAACGAGTTCAGGTCCCTGGGCTCCAGATGGTGCACCTTGCCGATGTCCTTCGTGGTGATGCAGCCGTCGGCATGTTGGTTGTTCGACGTGAGCGTACGGCCTACGATACGCTCTGCTTCGTTCATGACGTCCTCGTCCGTCACCAGCAGACGTCTGACGCAGCCTCGCATCATCCGCTCCTGTTCCAGCTGCTGCCAGCGGATGACCAACTTGGCACGCGCCTCGTCGTTGAACTTCGTGGCGATGTAGAGACACTCCGTCTTCGTGAGAGAGTAACAGGGCAATGTGCGCCCCGTAGAGTCTTGGTATTCACTGAGCGCAAATTTGCGCCCAGCGGTCTTTTCCCACGCTGGCTCCATGTTTCGGATGGCTTTCAAGACATCCTTGTGCATCTTACCAGTCACCTGTGCAATCTCCAGCGATGTCATGCGCTGCGCATCCATCGCCTGTAAATTCTGAATTTCTGTCATTTTGTAAATCCTTTCTGCTATTGTAATTAATAAATAATGTGTTCTTTCTTCCCCTCCTAAGTTCTTGGCAGAGCCAAGCGGCAAAGCCGAGCGAGGAGGGGTTTGGGGTGGTCTGAACCGCCGCAATATCCGCCTCAGAATCTGCCTGTTCAGACCCCCTCTGGCTCCCCCTAACTTAGGGGGAGAAATAATTACTCCTGCCGTCCATTGTACCAATATGTCAAACAACGCCGTCAACCTCGTTCCGAACTGATTGACGATGCAAAGATACAACAGATTCAGATGCGGCGAATGGACTTTTTTCGTGCTGTCCGAAAAACCGTCCGACATTTCAGCGATTGTCCGAAAAACCGTCCGACATCGCCCTTTTGGCTTTGAAAAATGCACTCAAAAACATCCTGACGATATTCTTTCGTCTCAATGCCTCCTTAGGTTTCGGATCGTCGGTGAATATCCAATCCGGATACTTGCCGTCGACCTTGCTGAGGATATCGTAGACGGTAGAGCGACCGGGCAGACCGTCCAGTTCCAGTTCCTTCAAATAGTCAAGATACTCCTTGGGAGTGTGGAAGAAAGCCACCCCCTTAGCCAGCCCTTCATTGGCCGCTATCATTAAATAGGTATAGTCGCCGGGTAAACGGAACGCCCCGTCGGCGCGCATCTCACGTATGGCGCGAGCCACACAAAGGTCAATCGCCTCGCGAGTCTCGATAGCCACGCCTTCGCTCACCACCTCCACCTGAGGGCAGAGGCTCAACATTCCCATCAACTTCTCGTAAGCACAGTCTTCTACATGAATGATTACTTCTTTCATCTCTTCGACAAAGGTAGGACATTATCATGATGAGCGGAAACTATCAGGCAGGATGATACTATCAATTTACAGTCACCCAGCAGACAAAGGCACAAAAAAAGAATGTGACAGTTAGCAACGGCCAACTATCACACAACTATCAGTCAACTATCAATCAAACATCAGACGCCCATCCGCGACTGCTGCTCCACTGTTGCCAGCCGCTGCATCTCCTGATCCACGAACGCCTCTATGCGCTCCCTGAGCGACTCCTCCAGTTCCAGAAGTCCGCTGTTCAGGTACTTGCGCATGCCGTTGTTCGCACCTTCCAGCGTCACCGTCAGTTCCAGATTGGAGATCTGCCTGTAGGCTCCTTTCTGCTTCAGATGGCCGATGATGCAGTAGAGCGTCTTCTTGCTGTACTCCTTGAACTTCTCATGCGGGCCGGCCTTGCTGATCTCGCTGCGGAATGCCGTGAAGATGCTCTTCCACAACCTGGGCAGATGCTGTTTCCAATGCTCTGCCGTCAGATGGCGAATCTTTTCCACCAGTTCCTTCACCTTCTGCTCCAACTCGTCGACGACAGGAGCCTCTGCCTTGTCGCCCTGCTTCTTCTTAGCCTGCAAGTCGGACTGCATCATCCGCCACGTGTCGATGAAGTTGAACAGCCTGAGCAGTTCCTTGCTGAACGCCTGGCGCTTGTCGATATGCGACACGCCAAAACGCTCAGGATTGGTGAACAGGAAGCGCGATACACCTTCGATGTCCACCTCCTTCTGCTCAGTATCGTAAACCAGTTCGAACTCATTGTCGCTCTGGAACATCCGCCTGAACTCATCCACCTCGGTTTTCATACGATCCTTCACGTTCTTTCTCAACGTGCGGGGCGTAAACTTGAGTTTCCATTTGTAGTAGCGCTTCTGGCAGGCCTTGTGATACTGCTCCTCATAGCAGGCCATCCATTGGTCGAACGAGTTGGCGATCTGCTCCTCCGTAGGCGAATTCAGAAACTCGGACATCTCCATCAGCACCTCGTTCAATTCGCGCATCGCACACATCAGGATGACGCCAGCCTCACTGTCAGAAGTCATCATCTGAGCCCTCATCGGCACATCATCTCCTTCGGCTGCCTCCAGACTATCCTTGAACTTCAGGTAGCAGGTCGAATTATATTCATACAGGTTCAGTTGCACTTTGTTCTGGCTGTACACCTGGCGCACCTTCTGCATCTGTTCCCACACTTTCAGCCCCCACGTCGTAAAGTTCACGTCCCAGGCATCGCCCAGGGGCAGGCATTTGCGCCAGCCGTCCAGCAGCATCAGGAAATACTTTGTCAGCCTCCGGGCATCCGCAGTAAGACTCATGCTCATCATCGTCAGCGACAACATGCACGACGAACACTCCAGCGTCTCTACTTTGCGCAGGAAGTTCATGAGGATTGTATATGATTGGGTTTGATTATCCATGGGTTGCCCTTGTGTCTTCTATATTTCTTTACAACTGATTTCCACACCCCTCTGATTTTGGGGCAAAGCGGCTACAAAGGTACAAAAACACTCAAACATTATATCATCCATGAAGTTAATAAAACTAAAAAGTCACAAAAGGGACAGTCCCTATTGTGCGGTCCCTATTGTGCGCTGGACCCTCTTCTTCAAACCCGAAGAAGCCTGATACTCACTTTTCTTCCCAAATCCTTGCAAGTTTCAAGAATATTCCTTATATTTGCACCGTGAAACAAGAAATTAGTAGTAGATATTAATATGAACACAACCCTATCATTGGAGAGCATTCTCCGTATGCTGAGCGGACTGAGTCTGAGCAATCGTCAGTGGCTGGCAGAACATTTGGTGGAGCCGGAGGAACTTGAACGCGCAAGACAGCGTAAAAGCGACGAGGAATTTGTGCGTGAACTACAGGCACTGCACTATGATGGAGAGCCGAAAGCAGAAGAACTGAAAGACATGTTGCGCGAAAGCCACTCTTTCGGCGGTCGTGAGATAAGATTCAAGTACAACGATGAAGAATAGACAATATCTCCTCGACACGAATATCTTGATTGACTTCCTCGATGGAGTCCCTTCTGTGGTCGAGCATGTATTGAAAGTTGGAACTCTTCAGTGTTGTATCTCTGTGATCTCCATGCATGAGCTTTATTATGGTGCTTATCTGGCCAAGGAAAGGAAGGAAGAGTATTTTGAAAAAGAACTGCAAAAGATCAGAAAACTGACAGAACGATTCACAATACTTCCCCTTGACACTCATGGTGAGATATATGGTCGAATCAAGTACACGCTCAGAAAGATAGGCAAGCCTGTTGATGAGTTTGATATGGTCATTGCAGCCCACGCCCTTGCAGAAGGATTGACCGTTGTAACCGACAATATCAAGCATTTTGAGAATATGCCCGATGTGAAGGTCGAAAACTGGCTTGAGCATTAGGACTATATATACATATGTGTAACTCATAAAAACAAAACGCTTATGCTCACAGGGGGACACCCCGTGTGCTTGTAGGCGATTATTTCCAAAGCCAGACGAAGAAACGGAAGCCGCTGACTTCCGTTTCCTATTCTTATCTTTGGGGAACAGATCAATGAGTCCTGACCTCACCCCAGGTGCCCCATGACTATCTCCCATGACTATCTTATTCTCGAACATCCAAATTTTCAACGCAGAAAAGTGATCAGTAGAACCGACCCCGTGATCCCCTCTATTAGCTCAAAATGCTGGTAATCCTTGCGGGTGGTCCAGTCACCGCCCCAGTCGAAGCCGGCCTCGGTGAAGAGGCGGAAGCAGAGGTCGTCATGGTCTATCTTGTAGGGGAAGTTCCAATCGCGATTGCAATAGGCCTCGGCGGTGGCGGTCTTTCCCGCCAGCCATTCCGTGAGTGCCGTTGTGTCAGGCGGCGTACTATTGTCGTTGTTGCCGCACGATGTGAGCATGATGGTGCAAAGCACCAGGCATATCAGTTTTCTCATGCTTTTAGTCTCTCTCCCTGGTGAGCTTCTTCGTGATGTCGACTCCGTTCACGCTGATGGTGTGCGATTGGTAAGTATCATGCGTGATGGTCCAGAACTTATAGGAGTTGTTCGCTACGTTGAATTTGATTTCGAGATCAAAATCACTGGCGGTCCAGTCTTTAGCAGAGAAGAAGAGTATGCCGCCCTCCGACGTCAGGGATGCTCTGACATATTCGGTATCAGGACCATTGATGTCGCAGGAGAACGTTCCTCCATTATTGATGAAGGTGAAGACGGTTGTATTATTGTTCCACTTGTATGTAATCACCACCTTGGCGCCCTTCACGAGTGCATCGGCCAGGGTGGGAGTGGAGAGCGTCTTCGTGATGTTGGCCGCCGTCTCGGCGTCGGCCTTGGCCAGCGTGCCGGAATAGCTGCCGTTGGTCATCGTCACACTGCCGCCGGTGTAGGTCAGGCTCGTGTTGGACACGTCGGTCGCGCCCTCGCCATAACTGCCGCCGTCGGCGCCGCGGGTGCGGGCCAGCGCGTAAGTCTTGCCCGTGGCGGGGTCGCCAAGCAGCAGCGTGCCGTCGGCCTGCAGCCGCCATGTGAAGCCGGCATCCTCGGGACCGCCATAGATGGCCAGCGGCTCGTCGCTCTTGTCGTCGAACACGCCCAGGTAGATGCAGCCCGTGTGGTCGGCATTGGCCACCACGGCTAAGAGCACGCGGCTGAAGGGCACGCCCGTCTCGGTGACGTCGGCATATTCATACTCGTCCCACCACAGGCCGACGAGGCTCTGTTCCATGGAGCTGATATCGATAGGTGCAGGATTGTCGTCGTTCGACGAGCACGCCGTGAATACACTTGCGCCGCAAATGAGGATGGTGGCGAGCACCCAATGCTTAATCGAAATCTTCATCATTGTTTCTTGTTTAAGAGTTAATATTAAAATTGTTTATTCCTATTTGTCTCCGTCTTTGTGGCGGGCGGGGGAGTCGAACCCCCGCCCGCCTGTGGTTGTTGCCCCTTTGTTAAACTTTCGGGTTAGAAAGTTTCTTCCTATTCGGCATTTTTTAAACTAAACCACATGTCGGTATCCAATTCCTGGGCCGTTCCCGTCTGGGATATACTTGCAACTTGCCAGGATCTGTCAATCTTGTAAACCTTTGTTTTGTTACTCTTGCGCCCCATCTCTAACTCAATATCATATAATTTTCCTGCTGGCAGGCCAAAGCCAAAGGTGTCACCCTTTTTGACGAACACACTATTCAGATTCTCATAAGCAACGAAAGTGTTATTCGGGTCAGTCACGTCGATAGCTCTGACTGCAAAGATGGCAAATGCGTTGCCGTTTTCATCACCGGTGTTATTAATCTTCAAGAATCCGACATCGCTACGGTTAGGAGCAGGAACTTCAAATTCCTGTGATATCTCATATGAACTTTCTTGAACGCCCCACTCAGTAGAGGTATAGAAATAACTGGACCAGCTGACCGTCGGCTTGGCGACAACCTTCACTTTGATGGATGCATCCTCTGTGTCAGGACTGGTTCCGCTGACCTTCCATACCCAACTTTCATTAGTATTGAGGGATTTCCTGAAATTCACGCCACCACTCACTTCAAAGCCTTTGTCAAGAGCTGGGTTCACCATCCTCGGGCGATATCCGTCTTCTCCACCAGGAACAGTGATCGTATGGCCGATTTTTTGTCCGTCGACAATCTTTGCGACATCGTATTCTTCCACAGTGAACGTCTCTGTCTTCGACCAGTTGGCACCAATACCAAGACTTGCATCGACATTCCCGCCCATGGTATTATTCGAGGTCTTTGTTTCACCTTGCTTACCACTTTCCTTACCACCATTGAAACCACCTGAGACATTGGCGTCAATGCTGAAGGAACGCTGGTTGGTAACCGACTTTGAATGTTTCACATTATCGGGCTTCAGGTCACCATTGCTTCCTGCCAGCATCTGAACCGAATAATTAGTTTTGGTAGGTATAGGTTCGGAATAGAACTTGCACTCTATCGGGAAGAAGAGATAGCTGCGGCGATCGCGTCCTGCTCCATGATCGAACTGCTTAAATCCTTTCAGAGTCTCAGAGCAATCCCAGTTCACCGCTGTCTCTACAACATAGTAGTCTGCTCCAGAAGCGTTTCCTTTCGGGAACTCATACAACGGTTTGAGGGAGTAGTTGATTGTTACGCTGAGATGACAACTATCTTCGTCATCATCGCGTCCGGCATTGTGGTAACTTTTAAATGTGGGTTCAGCCCACAAGTGCTTACTTATATCTATACCACGGATCGTGTTTATATCAATCTTATCGCTTCCTGCCTGATCATATCTTGTCATAGCTCTTCTTACCGAGGCTTCATCTCCAGCATCGTATGCAGCTTTGGCATCAGCAATAGCCTGATTATATTCTGCGAGTTGTTTTTGATATTCGGTATATTTCTTATCTATCCTGTCAACCCACTGAGCAAAGGCCTTCAACCTCAGATAGGCCGCGGGGGCAATATCCCAGATGTCATCTTCTGCGATAGACAATGGGGGGATGTCACCAGTTGCCTCTTCATCATCATCTCTTTCGCTGAGAAATTTATCACCGAAACCGGTGAGGCCAATCAGCTCCAACTTAGAATAATCGGCATTCGGGTCAATACCCAGTGCTTCGGCATATTGCCTGACATTGTCCTCTTTTGGATCAATCACCAGCAGCGTTCCAAAACGATCCAGCACTTCGGCGATGGCTTCCTCATTGCCGGCATTGATCTCGTCGGTAATTACCACCATCGTTTCGTCAGTCACAGAAGTAGTCACATCCGTAAGCCAGTATCTGGCTGCCTCCACATCTGCACTATTGTTACCCAGTGAACCTAACAGGGCCACGCTGACGTCAATAGGTTGGAACTCACCGGGGTCAATCTCCAGTGCAGGCATCTCCGGCGCAATATCTTCCTCCTCTTGGGCTGTCGCCGGATTGTCGGTATTTTCTACGCACGATGTAAACATCGCTGCGGTGCCACATATCAGGATGGTGGCAAGCATCCATTTTTTCAATTTTCTCATAATTATATTATTTATTAGTTACATATATTTATAGTCACCGGATTAGATAACCGTTGGCAAAGTTAGCAATTTCTCCCCAAAAAGAATCACGGTTCAAGTCCTAAACCGTGATTTTTGCAGATTTTGGTACTTTTTTTGCAGATTTTGTTAAACTGGGACTGTTGTTTATTGTTTCATCCAGGCAGTCACAGACAGACCCATTTTGCGCTTGAAGGCATTGTTAAAGGTGTTATAATTACGGAAGCCGCTCTCCTTAGCCAACTGTTGGGCGGTGAAAGAGCGACGGGCATCAACGGCCTCGCGATAGAGGATGATGAAGTAGTTGACGCGCAAATCGTTGATATAGGCATTGTAAGTCGTGCCCTGATTGGAAAAATACTGGCTGAGATAGAAACGGTTGGTTCCAATAGTTTTAGCAAGCTGTAAAAGAGTCAGGTCGTGCTGTAGGTAGAGGTGCGTGTCTATGCAATACTGCTGCAGTAAGGGAGCAATGTATTCGTAAGTGGCTTGTGTGGTGATGGTTTCCTCCTCGACAGGAGAGGGCAGAGGCTCGGAGATGCTCAGGTCACTCAATGTCTCTACCCGCCACAGGAGATAGCATACAAGGAAAATATCACATGCCTGAACGACGTATTCATAAGCCGGCCACCCGAGACCAAACACATAAAAGCCTAACGTCAGCAGGATGACGGTCTGTATCAAGAAGCTCTGCCACACCTCCTTGTGTTCCAGGTCGGCATAGTTGTCGCGCAACCACCGTCCGTACCGTCTGACCTCGCGTACCATATATATTATTAAGCCCATGCACATCAGCAGGAAATAGATATATGCTATCGGCAGAAAAGCATAACTACGGGTGATAAAGTTGAATGCATTTCCTACAGCGATTGGTGCAAACATCACGGCAATAGGCCACAACGGTCGCCTGCGGTCTTGCAGCATAGAGAGCAATAATACAATCACCAAAGGACAAACAATCATGCAGTCGAGCAATGTGCCTATAAGATTGCACAGCAAAATATCATCGTCTGAGGTGAGAAAAACGCCCGGCAGATACGCCACGTGGCTCAAAGTCATGGAAGCAAAGAGGGCTGCCGTCCACCGGCGCAGTCGCAATGGCGGCGTAATGTCTGAGGCAAAGGCATTACCCCGACGGAGCAGAAGATAAATACTTGCTATCATAGATAACAAGGCCGCTCCTGCATAGAGCATATAATATAGGAGCTCTTCTTGTCCTGGCAGTTTATACATATTCAGAAATCTTTCAGCCAAAGCATGAATAGCAAGTCTGTAGGGCGTCTGATACCATGATTGTCACTGAGGATGCCTTTTTCTACCAACCCCTTGACTGCAGTCTGAACGCTGCTTGCCGTCTTCAAATTATACCTTTCCCCAAAAGTTATAATATTTAACATTTGAAAAAGATGCAAAATTGTAATTTCCTTGGATTTTATCTTAATCTAGTAAATTATTTCCTTGGATTTTGTCATTTTTGGATAATTTATTTGTTTGGATAAAATAAATAATGTATCTTTGTACCCGAAACAACAAGGCAATGTCATCATGTACTTGTTGGTCTCACGAGAACATTTATGCTCGTTGGAGGAATGCCGGAGGCTGTAGCCAAATGGGTAGAGACACACGACTACCTGGCGTGTCAGGAAATACAGGATGACATCGTGGTGACTTACGAGGACGATTTCCCGAAATACCGCAAGAAGATTGACCCCACATTGCTCCGTAACACCATGCGGAGCGCCGCCGTGCAGGCCACGAAGAAATTTGTTTATTCAGCAGTGGAGGGCGATTATAAGGCTGCCGAGGTAAAGAAAGCCCTAAATCTGCTTACGAAAGCAGGGATAGTGATACCTGTGACACATACCGATGCCAACGGCCTGCCTCTTGGAAGTGAAGCCGACAAGTCTTACCAGAAGATGCTACTTTTAGATACAGGTCTGATGCTCCGTCTTTTGAATATGACCACGGGTGACGTCTCGGAACTTACCGAACAGATATTGACAAGCAATGTCACTGACCTTGTCAACAAAGGACCAATGGCAGAGATGTTGGCAGGACTAGAGTCACTACACTACCGCACACCGAATATCCGTCACGAAATGTACTACTGGCAACGTCAGGCAAAGAACTCGCAGGCCGAAGTGGACTACATATCGAGCTATCGACAGACTGTATTGCCTGTCGAAGTGAAAGCCGAAATTCAAGGCGGGATGAAAAGTCTCTGGATATTTATGCGAGAGAAAAAACTCACGAATGCCATCCGCAGTTCATTAGAGAATTTCGGCGCCTTTGACTATGAAGATTCTGAAGCCAGTGGAGCCATTCGACACGTGCAGATATGTCCGCTATATGCTATATCACAAATGAGTACCCTACTGGAATCTTTTAATTGGTAAATGTTTCTCTTTCCTTGGCTCTCAGAAAAGAGCTATGAGGCTAAAGTTTTGCTTTCACATGTAAAGTTGTGGGACACATAGGTTCCACGCCCCTTTGTGTCCCATAAGGATGAAGGAAAGCGACAACAATGAAGTGTCCTTCCTTTACTGTTAAAACTTATAACGTATACCAGCGAGGATGATACCCTGCTCGCCGACACCAAGTTCGGCGAAGCCGCGCAAGGCACCGCCGACCTCCACACCGACAAACGTTGCCTGGAAGTTGAAGGTCGTACTGGCATCATCATTCTTGCTAGTTGACTTAGTAAGGCCGGACTCTGAATGGAATGTCAGACCGATGGCGGCCTTCGAGTACCAACTGACAATCTTCCTTACCGACCAGTTGTACTTAAATGCAGGCATAATGGTGATGTAGGTAGACTTGGCATCCGATGAGTCGTCCCACTTACAGCCGCCGAGGACAAACACAGCTCCGAGTCCCAGTCTGTTGATGTTCGTCAGACGATGGAAATACTCCAAGCTGATAGGTCCCCAGTAGTCGAGCTGCTTACCTGTAAACATACCCTTACCGATCGAACTGATTAAATCGGTGCTGGAACCGCCACCGTATGCCACGGCGATCTCGTTCATCGGCATCTCCTCCTGTGCGTTCACACTTACTGTAGCCATCATGGCGGCTACAACCATTAACAAAATCTTTTTCATCGTTGTAAATTATATAATCCCGCCATTTCGTATATGATGGCGGGATTATTGGGGAGGTGTTTACATATCCTCGTAGGTGTCGAGGTAGGTGACGTGGGTGACGAGGTATTCATCGACGCCATGCTTGCCGTCGGCACCACCGATACCCGACTTCTTCACGCCGGCATGGAAGCCCTGGATGGCCTCGAAGTGCTCGCGGTTGATGTAGGTCTCACCGAACTCCAGTTCGCGGCAGGCCTTCACGGCGACGTTCAGGTCCTTGGTGAAGATGCTCGAAGCCAGACCGTACTCGCAGTCGTTGGCATACTTGATGGCCTCGTCGATGTCGGAGAATTCTACCAGCGGGATGACGGGGCCGAAGGTCTCCTCATGGATGATGTCCATGTCCTGACGGCAGTTGTCGAGCACCGTGGCGGCATAGAAGTAGCCCTTCGTGCCGACGCGATGACCGCCGCAGAGCAGTTTGGCACCCTGCTTGATGGCGCGCTCCACCTTCTCGGTGACGCTCTCCAAGGCACGGGCTTCGACCAGCGGGCCCATGTCAACGCTCTCGTCGGCACAGACATCGCCCACTTTCACCTTCGACATCTTGTCTACCAGAATCTTCGTGAAGGCGTCCTTGACCTCCTTCTGCACATAGACACGCTCGGCGTTGTTGCAGATCTGGCCGTTGTTGCCGATACGGCTGTCGACGATCCACTGGGCAGCACGCTCCAGGTCGGCATCCTTCATGACGATGGCAGGAGCCTTGCCACCGAGTTCGAGACTGACCTTAGTGATGTTCTTCGAGGCGGCGGCCATGATGCTCTCACCGGCACCCACGGAACCCGTGACGCTGACGATGTCGATCTTCGGCGAACCGGCCATCTCGTTGCCGATGACGGAGCCCTTGCCCGTGACGATGTTGATGACGCCAGCGGGCAGACCGATCTCATCGACGATCTTGGCAAACTCCGTACAGTTCTCCGGCGTGAGCTGACTTGGCTTGATGACGATGGTACATCCGGCAATCAGGGCTGCGCCGGCCTTGCGGGCGATGAGGAAGAAGGGGAAGTTCCAAGGCAGGATGCCTGCGACGACGCCGATGGGCTTCTTCGTGAGCAGGATGGTCTCGTTGGGACGGTCGGATGGGATGATCTCGCCCTCGATGTGGCGGGCGAAGGTGGCCATGTACTCGAAATAGGCGATGGTGGCGCCCACCTCGATAGAGGCCCAGGTGCGGGTCTTTCCCTGCTCGCGCATGATGATCTCGGTGAACTCCTTCTCACGCTTCTTGATGCCGTCGGCCATCTTCAGCAGGTACTGTGCACGCTCGATGGCGGGCGTCTTGGACCAGGCCTTCTGGGCTGCGCGGGCGGCGTCGAGGGCGCGGTTCACGTCTTCAATGGTTCCTTCCGGCTGGCGGGAGATCACTTCCTCCGTAGAGGGGTTTAACACGTCGATCCACTGGCCGTTCGAGCTCTCGCAGAACTGACCGTTGATGTACATTTTTAAGTCTTTCATATCGATTGTTTGTTTAAAAATTAAGAGTAGATAAGTTTATCGACAGCAAAAATACAAATAATCTGTGAGATAACAAGCATCTTGAGAGCATAAATTTTGCTAAAATCACACGAATTGTACTAAATGATAACAATTAGGACGATTTGTATCGCTCTTTTTCGGGAAATATTCCGTAACTTTGTGCGCAAATAACAAATTACTTAACTGATATATGATGAGAAAGATCATTTTACTG
>JAEEGI010001757.1_pt1 | contig 53570 bp, 37 predicted proteins | sample 8958751 | NCBI WGS metagenome assembly JAEEGI01 (sample SAMN16246545, study PRJNA631951) | gut metagenome | biome: gut microbiome; feature: rumen; material: KS-attached | host: Bos | place: Iran: Karaj | collected 2018-10
AGACCTACCTGATCCTTCTCCAGAACGATCGCGCAACGCCATACGGCGCGTTCGTGAACGCGCAGTCAATCTTCCGGGCCGCCGTTGACGAAGTCCGCGATGCTTACACGATACAACATTACGGAAAGCATTATAGCAGCTACGAACTGGAAGAAGAAGGCCTTGAAATCCGCAAGGCCGTTCGGCTGAGACTCATGGAAACCGATATCAAGGGAATCCAGGTTCAGATTAAGTAGAAAGGCCGATGCCAAACTCCAGGCCGCCTTCGACCTGGGAAAAACCGTCTAGCGCTGCAACGGACACACTTGATTCCCAGCCGATTACGCAAGTTGATCCCCCCGAAAACCGGAGGGATCAACTTGTATAAGTAACTGATTGACTGACGTTTCCATTGCAGCGCATAGAAACTCTATTGTCAGGAAGCGCGGGGTCTGGGGCAGAGCCCAGCCGCCATCAGGCGGCCGCCGGAGGCCGGTACTTTGCTAAACCCAGCTCAAGAATGCACAACTCCCAGCATTAGCAAAGTACTAAGGCCGGGAGGCGCGGGGTTTGGGGTGGAACCCCAGTAACTCAAGTACGGGTGGCGAGACTCGAACTCGCACGCCTTTCGGCACCAGATCCTAAGTCTGGCTTGGCTACCAATTACAACACACCCGCGGATTGTCTGGCGCAAAGATACGAATTATTTTTGAACAAGAGCGATGCGGACTGCAGCGGCGCAGAGCAACGACTGGGCGACCAGATAGGTGGACATGATGACGAAGCCGCGAAGCGGAAAGTCAGCCAGCCCGAAGGTACGCATGGCAATCAGGCCGTCGGAGATGAGGAACAGCAATCCGCCGGCAAGCACCATCCACCAAGTGGCTCTGTCCGGCGTCTGACGGCGGAACAGACCACACAAGCCACAAAAGGAAATCACCAGCAGCGCAGCTCCGTATATCATCATCGGCGCAAGCAGGGCGCCGTTGATGCCGATTGCCAGGACTAACGTCACGAGGATGGCAGCCATTACAATCACGGCCAAAAACCAGGAGACAGGGCGCAGGCCTTTCAAGCTGCAAGAAAAGATGCTGATATAACAGACATGGCCCAGGAGGAAGGCGCCAATCCCGGAGGCAAACCAGACTAAGCCATTGCCCATCAGCAGGGAATCCCCCGCCCAACCCAGACACTGAGCCAACAGCAGCGTGGCAACAATCCGGCCCGCGAAGGCCCGGGGTGCCAGGTAAGCCAGTCCGGTCAAGGCCAGCAACGGCATCAGGGCACCTTTGACATAGCGTTCCACCACCAGGTTGTCCTGGATACAGCCATAGAGGTTCACGGCACAGGCTATCAGGAAAAAGAGGCCAGGAATCAGCCAGAATCGATTCGTTTTCATAGTACGAATATAGCGAATTATGTCAGTTTTTCTACCAAGATGACAATTATTCGTTTCCATCACCCGATAAAAGCTATCTTTGTTAAAAAATAGGACAATGAAAAGAACGCTGTTCCTTCTTATGCTCCTCTTTCTGGCGGCTTGTGGCAGGCCTTCTTCCGAACCGGCTGCCAGTGACTACCGGGAAACCAATTACGCAAAGAACGGTCCCCGCTTCAAACTACTGCTCCTTTACGATGACCGTGCGGAGGAAGCGCACGTCCAGTTCGATCACCAGGCCATCGCATTCTTCAACAAGCTTACTGTAGGCGAAGGGTTCATCGTCGATTCGACACAGAATCTGGGCGCTTTCACGGCCGATCAATTGAAAGAATACACCGCCATCATCGCGCTCAACGCTGCACCGTCCCGCGAGGCCCGTACGCTCTTCGAGAACTACATGGAGAACGGCGGCGGCTGGATCGGGTTTCACGCGGCCGCATACAACGACAGCCGGACCCAATGGCCCTGGTTCCTCAGATTCCTGGGCGGCGGCGTGTTCAAGTGCAACAATTGGCCGCCGCAGCCGGCCCTGCTGGAACTGGACCGCAAGGACCATCCGGTCACCCGCAATCTTCCGGACACGTACGTATGCCCCGCCACTGAATTTTATCAGTGGACGCCGGAACCGCGCGAGAATCCCGACATCGAAGTACTGGTGTCGCTCTCGCCCCGCAATTTCCCGATGGGCCTGAAGGACATTGTCTATGGCGGCGACTTCCCCGTGGTCTGGACCAACCGCAATTACCGGATGATCTACATCAATATGGGCCACGGCGACGAACAGTTCTCCGATGCCACCGAGCAACTGTTGTTTATCAACGCCCTGCAGTGGATTGTCTCGAACGATCCGAACGGAAACCCCCTCGACAAATAACGATATGCGCAAACAACTCTTTATCCTGACAGCGGCCGCACTCTGCCTGGCCGCCTGCACGGCCAAAGGCCCGACCCAGGAAGAACTGGGAACCAAGCACGGCGACCCGGCCGAAAAGATCCTGCTGGCCTATGTGTTTCGGATGAACGAACTGCCGGACGCCACCTACCTGACTCACATCAACTACGCCTTTGGGCACGTAAACGACACGTTCAACGGCGTCCGCCTGGACAATCCGGATGAACTGCACCGGCTGGTCAGCATCAAGCGCAAGTATCCGCACGTCAAGATTCTGCTGTCCATCGGCGGCTGGGGCAGCGGGAACTTCAGCGAAATGTGCGCGGAAGATGCGCTGCGGAGTGCTTTCGCCAAGGACTGCCGGCGTGTGGTGGATGAATTCAAACTGGATGGAATCGACATTGACTGGGAGTATCCCGGCGAGGATGTGGCTGAAATATCCGCCTCCGAGAATGACATCGACAACTATACGCTCCTCATGCGGGATATCCGCCAGGCCATAGGTCCGGACAAACTGCTCACCCACGCGACAGCCGGCTCCGGTAAATTCTACGATTTCCCGGCTCTGGATCAGTACATCGACTGGACCAATGTGATGTCCTACGACCTCGGCCACGCCCCCTACCACAACGCGCCGCTCTATCCCTCCGAGTTGCTGGAACCCGGCTCGATGTCCGTTTCCGAATGCGTCCAGGCCCATCTGGAGAAGGGCGTCCCGCCGGAGAAACTGGTGGTCGGCCTGCCTTTTTACGGAAGAGGTGCGGAAGGCTTCCCGCGTGGCGTTGACGTGACCAAAGCCCATTTGCTGCCAGGCTACACCTACCATTGGCACAGTGTCTCCCAGGTAGCTTACCTGACCGACGACACAACCGGCGAGATGGTCTTCGGCTTCGACGAAGAGAAATCCCTCCGCATCAAAGCCGAATACACCCTGGAAAACGGATTCAAGGGCTGCATGTACTGGGCCTATAACGGCGACAACGCTGCCGGAGACCTCCGACGCACCGTCTACCAGGCCCTCAACGGGACCTTGCCCACGCCGGGCCTTCGGGCAAGACGTCCGCAATAAACAAAGACCCTGTATTAGCGTCCACCTTTGACGAGGACCAGCAGGGCCCAGTCGTCACGGGTACGGCGGGCCTCCTCTTTCAGGCCGAGCGAAGCAGCCTTTTCGAGTAACAGCGGAATGTCTGCGGTATAAAAACCGCTGAGGAAGAGACATCCGCCCTGTGGCTTTAGTGCCCGGACATAGGAGCCCATGTCGGCCAGCAGGATATTGCGGTTGATGTTGGCCAGCACATAATCATACTGGCCGCGGATAAGCACGGAAGCATCGCCGCAAACGGTAACGAGTTTATGCGGAACACGGTTCCGCCGTGCGTTGGCTACGGTAGAGCGGCAGCAGCGCGGATCAATGTCCACGGCATGTACCGGAATGGCAGCACCGAGTTTGGCAGCCACGATAGCGAGAATTCCCGTACCGCAACCCATGTCGAGCAGCGCTTTGCCTTTCAACAACTTCCGGTATTCCAGCAACTGCTCGATCATCATCGTCGTGGTCTGGTGATGTCCGCTGCCGAAGCTCATCTGCGGATCGATGACGATATTGTAGCGGGTCCGCGGCAGATTCTTGTGGTACGTCGCCCGGACCGTGACCTGGTCGCCTACGACGACCGGTTCGAAATCGCTTTCCCACACGGCATTCCAGTTCTGCTCCTTCACCAGCTCGACGGTATGCGATACGGTGAATTCGCCGCCGACAAAACCGCTGAGCACGGTTTTCAGATGGGGTTCCGAGAAGAGCTCATGCGGGATAAAGGCGTTGAGCAACGGTTCCTCGACTGTAAAACTGTCGAATCCCAGCTCAGCGATCTCGGCCTCCACGATTTCGGCCCGCTCTTCACTGAAGGGCGTGATGTTGATATGCACAACGATGTAATCCATGGCTTCGATATCGGTACAAACGTTTCTGTCGTTAGCCGGACACCCTAATCGGCAAAGCACATTTCATCGAACAGATAGGCGGCGTGCCCGATCTTGTCGACGATGAAGAGCAAGTAGCGGATGTCGAGCGAGATGTTGCGGCAGTATTCGGGATCGAAGACGATGTCGCTCATCGTCCCCTCCCACACACGGTCGAAGTTGATGCCGATGAGGTCGCCGTCGGCATTGATCACCGGACTGCCGGAGTTACCGCCGGACGTATGGTTCGTGGCCAGGAAGCAGACAGGTTGTTTATCATGGCCGCCTTCGGCATAGACGTCGCGCAGGGTCTGCGGGATGTTGTAGTCGAAGATGTCGGGGTTGTCTTTCTCCATGATACCCTTGAGCGTGGACACGGGCCGGTAGTCGATACCGTCGGCGGGAGAGTAACCTTCCACATGTCCGTACGCCACCCTAAGCGTGAGGTTCGCGTCGGGATAGAAGATCTTGTCGGGCTCGAACTCCATCTGGCCCCGCATATAGTCGCGGTAAGCCAGGTTAATCTCGCCGTTCAGGCGTTGGACTACGGGGCGGATGTCGCCGGCGAACCATGTGGCAAAAGCATCGGCCAACTGGAGGGCCGGGTCGGCCGCGATGCGGTCGGCATCGGCAGGCGTCAGGGCGACGACCTTCGCCTTGTCGGTGAACAGCGACTGGGCGAAGATTTCATCACGCCAAGCAGCCAGGCTGCCGTGGGCTGCCAGCTGTTCCTTGAAGTAAGCCGGTTTGAATGTGTCCGACATATGCTCGTCGAAGGCCTGCAGCATCGCCACGAAAATCTCTTCGTCGATGGGCTGGTAGTAATCCTTGAAGAATGATTCAGCAAGGTCCTCGACCGGACGGTCGGCACGAAGCCGGCTCTGCACATTCGCAGCAAAAGACAAGAGCTCGACGGCACGCACTGTCTCGGTGTTGTACTCGCTGGCCAGATAATAAGGATTCCGCAGGGCATAGAGCGAATCGAGCCGTTCTACGAGTCCGTCATAGCGGGTACCTTTCGCCCATTCTTTGAAGCGGGCCTCATAGGCCTTCTTGGCGGCCACGGTGCCCAGACGCTTAATGCCGCCCGACTCGCCCTGCCACTTCTTCCAGGCGTTGGCCACGGATGCAAATTTCGACGAATACTGGATGCGCACGGCCTGCGATTGCATCATATACTTCTTCTGGATGTCAAGCCGCTGCGTACGGAGCGCAATTTTCTGAGGATCAGAGACCTCGCCCACATAGCGGACCTCTTCGGCCGTCACATACTCCTTCGTGCTGCCGGGGCAGCCATAAACGAAAGTGAAATCGCCTGCATTTACGCCGGCGCGGGAGATACGGAAAAAGCGTTTGGGACGGTACGGCACATTGTCGGGCGAATAGTCAGCGGGTTCGTTGTCCTTGTCGGCATAGATGCGGAAGATAGAGAAGTCACCGGTATGGCGGGGCCACATCCAGTTGTCGGTCTCGCCGCCGAACTTACCGATAGAGGATGGCGGGGCGCCCACCAGACGGACATCACGATACACCTTGTACACGAAAAGGAAATACTGGTTGCCGTAGTAAAGGGCTTCGACACGGGCGGAGAGGCCTTTGCCTGCCTGGGTTACCTGCTTGATAAGCTTGTCCCTATTTTCCCGGATCAAAGTGTCGCGCTGGGCCTCGCTCATACTGGACTCATATCCTTTCAGGATGATGCCGGTGACGTCTTCCATCCGCTCGAGAAAACTGACCGTCAAGCCCTTGTTGGGCAACTCCTCAGCCTTGGACATCGCCCAGAAACCATCTCTCAAGTAGTCGTGCTCCACGCTGCTGTGGCGCTGGATGTAGCTGTAGCCGCAATGGTGGTTGGTCAGCAGCAAGCCTTCGTCGGACACCAGTTCTCCGGTGCAACCGCCGCCGAACAGAAGGACAGCGTCTTTCAGCGACGCCTGGTTGACACTGTAGATATCTTCGGCCGTGAGCCGGAAACCGTTTTGCTGCATATCCCCGATGCGTTGTGAGATCAAGGCCGGCAGCCACATACCTTCGTCCGCCCGCAGCGGAGCGAGATTAACAAAGAGCAGGAATGCGATGAGGAGATGGATCCGTTTCATAATCAGCTCTTCGCGATGGCAATGAAGTCGTCGGCCTTGAGCGAAGCGCCGCCAATAAGACCGCCGTCGATATCGGGGCATGCAAAGAGTTCCTGTGCATTGGAAGGCTTGCAGCTGCCGCCATACAGGATGGTCGTCTTCGCCGCGACATCTTCGCCGAAATGAGCGGCCAGCGTCTTGCGGATGAAAGCGTGGATTTCCTGTGCCTGCTCAGAGGTAGCCGTGACACCGGTTCCGATGGCCCAGACTGGTTCATAAGCGATGACCACTTTCGCCATCTGTGCGGGCGTCAGGCCGAAGAGGACTTCCGAAATCTGAGCGGAAACCACGTCGAAATGTTGGCCTTCCTGCCGTTCGGCCAGTTTCTCACCGACGCAGAAGATCACCTTCAGGCCGTTCTCGAAAGCCAGGGCCATCTTTTTGACGAGTTTTTCGGAGGTCTCTCCGTAGTATTCACGACGCTCGGAGTGACCAAGAATCGTATAGCTGCAGCCCGCATCTTTCAGCATTTCGGCCGAAACTTCCCCGGTATAGGCACCTTTCGGCTGGTCGGCGCAATTCTGGGCCGAGAGGGCGACGGGGCTGCCCTTCAGGACTTCTGCCACGGAGGTCAGGTGCGTGAACGGCGGCGCTACGACCAGCGAAACGCCGACAGGGATTTCATTAACTTTGGCAACAATGCTTTTTGCGAGTTCCACTCCTTCGGTAACGGTGGTGTTCATCTTCCAGTTACCGGCAACGATTTTTTTTCTCATCTTTAAAGTATCTTATGTTATCGATTCGTATCCAGATTCCCGGTCATGCCGGGAATGACCTGAGTCAACCGGGAATGACAAAATACAAAGTTAGAAAAATATTGTATTTTTGCGGCACCAAAATGAGAGAGATATGAGTTTCAGCTTCAAAGAAATCATCAGTGCGTTCATCGTACTGTTCGCCATCATCGACATCACGGGTTCGTTGCCCATCATCATCGACCTGCGCAGCAAAGGCGCCAAGATCGGTCCGCTGAAGGTCGCGCTCATCTCGTTCGCCATCCTGGTGGCCTTCCTCTTTGCAGGCGAAGGACTTCTCTCCCTCTTCGGGGTGGAAATCAACTCATTCGCCGTAGCGGGCGCCATCATCATCTTCATCTATGGCATGGAAATGATCCTGGGCCGGGAGATCATCAACAACGACGGTCCCGCTTCGGCCGCCAACGCCGTGCCCATCATCTTTCCCCTGATTGCCGGCGCCGGTGTGTTGACCACCCTCATATCGATGCGGGCAGAATATGCGATCCAGAACATCATCGTGGCCATCGCCCTCAACATGGTGGTGGTCTACTTCGTGCTCAAATACGTCGATTGGGTCGAGCGAGTGCTCGGCCCAACCGTCATTTACATTCTCCGTAAAATCTTCGGAATCATCTTGTTGGCCATGGCCGTCAAACTCTTCACGGCCAATCTCGCCACGATGATCTAAGCGTTTCCGTATTTGGCATACAACTGCCGGATGGCGTTGGCCAGCCGCCGGACGCCCTCATCGATCTTCTCGTCGGTCGCGAAGGAGAAATTCATGCGCAAGGTGTGCTTGCCGGTTCCGTCGCAATGGAAGGCATCGCCGGTGACGAACGCCACGTTTTCCTTGATGGCGAGGTCGAACAGTTCGCGCGAGTCATACTGTTTGGGAAGTTTCAGGAAGAGGAACAGACCGCCTTCCGGGTTCGTCCATTTCACGCCTTCGGGCATATACTTTTCGAAGGCCTGGATCATCAGGTCTTTCTTGCGTTTGTAGAGGGCGCAGGTCTTCTTCAGGTTTTCGTCGTACGCTCCGGAAGCCAGGTAGCGAGCCGCGACCAGCTGGTTGAAAGCCGGGGTGCAGAGGTCGGCCGATTGTTTGGCCACAATGAGACGGTCGATGACGTTGTCGGGAGCGACCACCCAGCCGAGACGGAAGCCCGGGACGAAGGTCTTGGAGAAAGTGCCGAGCATCACGACGCGGTCGGGTGCCATCGAATACATCGACGGAAGGCGTTCTCCCGCGAAACGGATGTTCTTATACGGGGTATCCTCGACGATCAGCAGATCATACTTCTGGGCCACCTCCACGGCGTATTCGCGCTCTTCGAGCGTCATCGTCTCACCCGAGGGGTTCTGGAAGTCCGGGATCGAATAGAGGAACTTCGGCTTCTTGCCCGTCGCACAGAGGACGTTGCAGGCCTCGTCGAGGCCGCGGTTATGACGCAGGCCGTAAGGTTGTCCCTGATACGACCAGAATGCCTGAAGTGCACCCAGATAGGACGGAAGTCCGCAGACCACCACGTCTCCCGGATTGATGAACACGCGGGAGACCAGGTCAAGGGCCTGCTGCGAAGCCGTCGTGATCATAATATTCTTGACCGGAACATCAAGTCCTTCTTCGCGTTTGTATAACTTGGATATTTCCTGGCGGAGCGAGAGGACGCCGTCAGTGGAGCCGTATTGAAGTGCCGCGTAGCCCTCCTGGTCGAGGACGTCCTGCATGATGGATTTGAGTTGTTCCAGCGGAAAGGTTTCAGGATTGGGGAAGCCACCGGCAAAGGAGATGATCTCGGGCCGGGTCGCCACGCTGAGCAGGTCGCGAATCTGGGAACGGCGCATGCTCAGGGCATTGTTCGAAAGCAGAGGTGTAATATCCATATTGGTTAAGATAATTATTTCACATTCTATGCAAATATAACAATTCGTAACAACTCCAGCAAATTTTTACAAAATTTTCAACCTTGTTTTTCATTTTGTAAACCGACGAAAAAAAGCATTATATTTGTAAGTTATGAATACGCTCTACCTGATTGACGGACATTCCCTGATTTTCCGGATGTACTACGCTTTCCTGCGAAGGCCCATGATGAATTCCAAGGGAGAAGATACTTCCATCCTCTTCGGATTCACCAAATACCTGCTGGAACTGATCGCCCGGGAACAGCCGTCTCACCTTGCCGTGATGTTCGACCCCCCGGGAGGTACCTTCCGGCACGAGATGTACCCGGAATACAAGGCCACCCGGACGGCCACGCCCGAACTGGTCAAGGCGGCACTCGAACCCTTGAAGGAAATTGTGGAAGCCCTCGACATCCCGGTGCTGATGAAACCCGGTTTCGAGGCGGACGATGTCATCGGCACGGTAGCCCGGCAGTTTGCCGGACAAGGCTTCGACGTCTATATGGTCACCCCCGACAAAGACCTCGGCCAGATTGTGGATGACCACATTTTCCAATACAAACCCGGCAAGGCCGGTGCAGACAACGAGATTCTCTCGAAAGAAGCCATCTGCAGCCAGTACGGCATCGCCGATCCCCGCCAGATCATCGACATTCTGGCCATCTGGGGTGATGCGGCCGACAACGTGAAGGGTGTCGCCGGAATCGGTGAAGTGGGAGCCCGCAAGCTGGTCGCGAAATACGGTTCCCTGGAGGGAATCGAAGCGCATCTCGATGAACTCCCGCCGAAGCAGCAGGCCGCCTTCCGGGAAGCCCTGCCCCATCTCGACCTGAGCAAAACCCTGGTCACCGTCAAAACCGACGTCGACATCCCTGTCGAAGAGGCACAACTCCGCATGGGCCGGCCCCACGAAGATCGGGTCGCAGCGCTCTTCAACCATTACGAATTCAACTCCCTGCGCGGCCTCGTCCCCAACCTGGAACAGGTGCGCGAGCCGCAGCGGAAAGCCTTCGATTGCACCGAGGCTTCCACCGCAGATATTTTCCGGGAAGCCCGCGTGACCGGCCGCGTAACCGTCCGCCTGTCGGATTCCGTCATCCTGGCCTGTGGAAACCGATACTGTGCCCTTTCTTATGCCGAGGCGGCACCGCTGCTGGGTGACGAACAGATCATCAAATGCGGTTTCGGACTGAAGCACACCGCCCTTCGGGGACCACTCCACGACATCGAGATCATGCACTACCTGCTCAATCCCGAACGGAGCCACAAACTGGAGACCCTCGCGGCTGCCTATCTGGACACGGACCTGGCCGAAAGTGGCACCGACGGCCAGCTGATGCTCTTTGATTTCGAGCACAAGACGGGCGGCAAGGAATGCGTCGCAGCCGGCCTGATCGAGCCCCTGCTTCAAAAAGAACTGCAGGAGCAGCACCTGTGGGACCTCTACACCCGCATCGAGATGCCGCTGATCAGCATCCTGGCCCGGATGGAAACCGATGGCGTACGGATCGATCCGCAGATGCTGGGCGCGTACAGCCGCGTACTGTCGAAAGAACTGGGACAAATCGAGCAGGAAGCCCGTGAGCTGGCCGGAGAGCCGACCTTGAATCTTTCCTCCCCCCGCCAGATCGGCATCGTGCTCTACGAAAAGCTCAACCTCAACCCTCGCGCCAAGAAAAAACGTGACAGCTATCCCACCGACGAAGAAACGCTCAGCGAGATTGCCGACCGCCATCCGCTTGTGGGCAAGATCCTGGAGTTCCGCGCGATTAAGAAGCTGTTGTCCACCTATATCGACCCCCTGCCCGCCCTGATCAGTCCGGCCGACGGGAAAGTCCACACCACCTTCACCCAGGCCCTCACAGCGACCGGCCGCCTGAGCAGTCTCAAGCCCAACCTGCAGAACATTCCCATCCGGACGGAACGGGGCATGAAGATCCGTGAAGCGTTTGTCCCGAGCGATCCCGAAGGATGGATCGTATCGGCCGACTACTCCCAGATCGAACTGCGGCTGATGGCTCACCTGAGCGGCGACCCGCATCTGGTGGAAGGATTCGCCCACGGTGCCGACGTGCACCGCGCCACCGCAGCCCGCATCTTCCACGTCGCACCCGAATCCGTGACGGCCGAGCAGCGACGGCACGCCAAGGTGGCCAACTTCGGCATCATCTACGGCATTTCGGCTTTCGGTCTGTCACAGCGGATGGGCATCGGACGCGGCGAAGCGAAAGCGTTTATCGATGCCTACTTCCAGAGCTATCCCGGGGTGAAGGCCTATATGGAACGGGTTGTCGCCGACGCGCGAGAGAAAGGCTATGTGGAGACGCTGTTCGGCCGCAAACGTTTCCTGCCCGACATCAACAGCCGTAACGCCGTGGCGCGCGGCCTGGCCGAACGAAACGCCATCAACGCCCCGATCCAGGGCGGTGCGGCCGACATCATCAAACTGGCCATGATTGCCGTCAGCCGCCGGCTGGAAGCTGAACAGCTTCGGAGCCGGATGGTACTCCAGGTACACGACGAACTGGTGTTCGACGTCGTACCCGATGAACGCGACCGCATCGTGGAAATCGTCAAACAGGAGATGGAAGGCGTCTGTACGCTGAAAGTCCCGCTCATCACCGAATGCAACTATGGCAAAAACTGGAGAGAAGCCCACTAAACTCGAGGACATCGCCCTCGTGGAACTGGCACTGCAACGCGACCAGGGTGCTTTTGCGCTCCTGTTGGAGAAGTACCGCGGCTCGCTGATGACCCACATCCTGAAATATGTCACCGTGGTGGAGGATGCCGAAGACATCTGCCAGCGCAGTTTCGAGAAGGCTTTCATGAACATCGACAAGTACAATTCCCAATATGCCTTCTCCACCTGGCTCTACAACATTGCCCAGAACGAAGCGATCGACCACCTGCGCCGCAGCCGTGCCTCCATCAATTCCGTGCCTATCTCTGAAGAACGGGACGCCCTCGACGTCATGGCCGCCACCACGCCGGAAGAAGAGCTCATCATCGACCAGGCCGTCAGCGAACTGATTTCGGGCATCCAGCGTCTGCCGGAAAGTTACCGGCAGGTGGCGGAACTGCGTTTCATCAAGGACTACGCCTACGAGGATATCGCCCGCGAACTGGGACTTCCGCTGGGCACGGTCAAGACCCGGATCAGCCGGGCCCGGAAACAACTCGAAAAGATTGTGGAGAATCCCGCCGATGGAAAAGCTGACTGATTACTTCCCCGGCCTGACCGAAGACCAGCTGACCCGGTATGCAGCCATGGAAGGGCTGTACCGGGAATGGAACGCGCGCATCAACGTCATCTCGCGCAAGGATATGGACCAGCTCCTGACCCATCACATCCTGCATTCGATGGCCATCGCCAAAGTCATCGACTTTCCGGCCGGAAGCACGATTCTCGACGTGGGGACAGGAGGCGGTTTTCCCGGTATCCCGCTGGCCGTCCTTTTCCCACAGTGCCGCTTTACCCTCTGCGATTCCATCGGCAAGAAGATCAAAGTTGCCCAGGCCGTGGCCGACGGGCTGGAGCTCGACAACGTAACCTGTGTGAACGCCCGGGTCGAAACCCTCCCCGGACAATACGACTACGTGGTATCGCGGGCCGTCACCGACCTGGCCACGTTCTATCCCTGGATCCGGCACAAATGCACGAAGGCCGTGCTCTACCTCAAGGGCGGCGACCTTGACACGGAAATCGCAACCTGCGCCCGGCAGTGCCGCATCGATCCGGCAAGGTTCTATCAGGCAAAGATTTCCGCCTGGTTCGACAATCCGTGGTTTGAGGAAAAGAAGATTGTGATTATCTCGCAATAAAATTTGCAGATCAGCAAAAAAGCGCTATCTTTGCGGTCCCGAAATTGAGAAATAAATAGATTCAGATATGAAACGTACCTTTCAACCTTCTCAGCGCAAGCGTCGCAACAAGCACGGTTTCCGTGAAAGAATGTCCACGCCCAACGGACGTCGCGTCCTTGCCGCGCGCCGTCGTCACGGCCGCAAGAAACTGACCGTCAGCTCCGAGGATCTTTGGTAAGACTTTCCCGGAAAGCACTGCTGGAACTTTATGAGGCGCCCCTGCCGGAATTGCAGGCGGCGTCTTCTTTTGTGCGCCGCTCGCGCAACGGCGATCGCGTGTGGTACAACCGCAACTTCCACATCGAGCCTTCTAATATCTGCGCCCACCGGTGCCGTTTCTGCGCCTACCGGCGGGACGATGCCTCCCAGCCCGGTGCCTGGAGTCTGGATCTGAAAGACATCCTTCCCTACTGCGAAAGCAAGTTCCGGCCCGGCATGACTGAAATCCACATCGTAGGCAGCGTCCAGCCCGGCCAGTCCTTCGACTACTACCGCCAGATCATCGCGTTGGTTCGCAGCTTTGCCCAGCAACACGAAACATCAGGAAAACCCATCGCCATCAAGGCCTACACGGCCGTTGAAATCGACGATATGTGCCGCTACAACGGACTCACTGCCGAGGCCTGCCTGCAGGCGCTGCGGGAAGCGGGACTCGACACGATGCCGGGCGGCGGCGCCGAAATTTTCGCACCGCACATCCGCCGGCAGATCTGCCCCGACAAATGCACGGGCGAACGCTGGCTCGAGATCCACCGCATCGCCCACGGGATGGGCATCCCCACCAATTGCACGATGCTCTTCGGCCACATGGAAAGCCGGGACGACCGCATCGACCACCTGCTCTCCCTGCGCGAACTGCAGGACGAGACTGGCGGTTTCAACGCCTTCATCCCCCTGAAATTCCGGGCCCGCGACAATGCGCTTTCCGCGCTGGGAGAAATCGCCGACGAGGAAGTGCTCCGCACCTTCGCCATCGCGCGCCTGGCTCTCGACAACATCCCGCACATCAAAGCATACTGGCCGATGCTTGGCAAAGACCTCGCCATCGAAGCCATGGCATGGGGCGCCGACGACCTGGACGGCACCATCAACGACTCCACGAAGATTTATTCCCTGGCCGGAGCCGAAGACCAGCGTCCAACCCTCTCCGTCAGCGAGTTGAAAGAAAAAACCGCCGCCGCCGGATGGAAAGCCGTCGAAAGAGACAGTTTTTACAAGATTATTTCTTAACTTTGCTCAGTTATGGAAGTAGATAAGGATAATAAACCGACCGGGCGCTGGATCCTGAGGAATGTCGTACTGGCCATCCTCTTTTTCGTCGCCCTGCTCATCGTCACGCAACTGAGCCTGAAAGCCCTGACCCGGCACAACCAGGTCATCACCGTGCCCGATTTCACCAATCTCTCGGTGCCCGATGCGAAGATTGTGGCCAAACGCCATGATATCCGTACCGTGGTCGTGGATTCGGTGTACGTGAAACGGATGGAGAAAGGACATGTCTTCTCCCAGAACCCCGCCCCGGGAAGCCAGGTCAAGAAGAACCGTACCATCAAACTGACCATCAACTCCAGCCAGACCAAGATGGTCAAGATGCCCAACCTGGTGGGATACTCGCTGCGACAGGCTAAAACCGAGATTCTATCGAGTGGCCTGACTGTCGGAAAACTGGCTTACCGGGAAGACCTGGCCACCAACAACGTACTGGACCAGTTCATCAAGGGTCGTTACGTCGCTCCCGGCACCGAAGTGGAAGCCGAGACTCCCGTGGATCTGCTTCTCGGACTTTCGCCCGACGAGAACGAGACCTTCATTCCCTACCTGATCGGCTTCACTCTCCCCGTCGCGCGCGACAACCTTTTCGAGAATTCCCTCAATCTGGGTAACGTATCTTACGACGAAACCGTCCAGACCTATCAGGATACCCTCAGTGCCGTCGTCTATCAGCAGACGCCTGCCTTCCATGTGGGAGCGCCGGCTGCGCTGGGGACGGCCATCCACCTCAAACTGACCACCAGCCAGGCCAAGATCGCCGCACGATGAGCGACGAAACCCGCGACGACCTCCTCCCCGAGGACGAGCAGCAGGAGATGTTCGAGCATTTCCGGCTGGAGGCCGACCGCGGCCAGAGCCCGCTGCGCATCGACAAATACCTCGCCGACCATCTCCAGGATACGTCGCGCCACCGCGTCCAACTGGCCATCGACGCCGAATACGTCCGGGTCAACGGGCAGGTCGTCAAGGCGAGCTACAAAGTACGCCCACTCGACGTGATCACGCTCGAGATGCCCTACCAGCGGCGGGGCGTCGAAATCAAGCCCGAGCCCATTCCGCTCAACATCGTCTATGAAGACGACGACCTGCTGGTCGTCAACAAGCCCGCCGGCCTGGTGGTCCATCCAGGCCACGGCAACTACAGTGGCACGCTGGTCAACGCCCTGGCTTATTACCTGGGCAAGGAACCTGTTCCCGGAGAGACCGACGAACGCCTCGGGCTGCTGGTCCACCGCATCGACAAGGACACATCCGGCCTGCTCGTCGTGGCCAAGACCGATGCAGCCCAGATCGACCTGGCCCGCCAGTTCTTCCACCATACCATCGAGCGCCGATACTGGGCTGTGGTGTGGGGCAACATCGCCGAAGACGAAGGCACCATCGATGCGCCCATCGGGCGAGACCCGAACGACCGGCTGCGCTTCCGTGTCTGCGCCGACGAAACAGTGGGCAAACATGCCGTCACGCATTTCCGCGTTTTGGAGCGGTTCGGCTATGTGACACTGGTCGAATGCCGTCTGGAGACCGGACGCACCCATCAGATCCGCGTCCATATGAACCACATCGGGCATCCCCTGTTCAACGACGCCCGCTACGGCGGCGACCGCATCCTGAAAGGGACCCTCTACACCAAATACAAGCAATTCATTGACAACTGCTTCTCTCTTTGTCCCCGACAGGCGCTCCACGCCAAGACGCTGGGTTTCATCCACCCCATCACAAAGAAAGAGATCTCGCTCGACAGCGAGATCCCTTCCGATATGGCGGCGCTGCTGGAAAAATGGCGGCGCTACGCCGGTTCCAATGTCCTCGAAGAGGAATAAGATGCCCGTTCAAGCCGGGCATGACGCAGGCTAGAAGCGGCGTCCGCCACCCCATCCGCCGGGGCCGCGTCCGGGGCCGCCGGGACCATGACCTGGGCCGCCGGGGCCGCGCATGCCGCCGCGCTGACCACCGAAGTTGCCGAAGCGGTAGGTCAGACTGGCCATGATATAGCGGCCAAGCGTATTGTTCTGCGTGTCCTGCACGTAGTTGTCGGTAGTCATGCGATAAGTGTTGCGCGACTGGTTCAGGATGTCGTACACCTTCACGGCCAAGGTGAAACGGTTCTTGAAGATCTGCTTGCTGATCTCGGCGTTCCACACGAGTTTCGGATCGTTGTAGCCCGCGTTGTAGCCGTTGTAGAAGGTATAGCGGGCATCCGTGGAGATATTGATCACATCGGGAATCTTGGCGATGAAGCGGCCGTCCACATTGCTCGTCCAGGTCGCGGGATTGTTTTTGCTGATCGTGTACCAGGACTGAGAGAAGCGGGTACCGCCGCCTACCGAGGCCTCGACGATGTCGTCGCGGTACACGACACGGAGGTTTTCACCGACAGAAACCGTCTGGTTGCCGTTCTGCGTATAGTTGGCGATATTCAGATAGGAGCGTTCATCCTTCGCGTCAATGCTGGCGTCACCTACCAGCGAAACGCCGGTGGAATAATTGGCATTGGTAAACGACATGACCGAGAACTTGCTCTTGCCGATCGGCGTGTTATACATGACGAACGCGCGGGTGGACCAGGCACCTTTGTCGTTGTTCATCGGCACGGTGTACTGCACGCCGTTGCCGTCGTACCAGCTGGCATTGACGATGTTGTTGGTCCGGTAGCTGAAGTTCACGTTGGCGTTGAACGAGGCGTAGGTCTTCATGTTGGTGTTGTTGAACATCATGAAGAAGTTGTGTGAGAACGAGGGGTTCAGGCCCATGTTGCCGAGGGTCACACGCTGCGGGTTGGAGTTGTCGGGCACCGGCATCATCTGGTTGAGACTCGGCTGGCTGCTCTGACCGCGGTAGTTGAGGCGAAGCATCCGGTAGTCGCTGAAGTTGAAATCGATGCGGGCGTTCGGCGACCAGTTGAGGACCTTGAGCGTCAGGGTCGTATCGATGCCGCCCCGTTTCGTCTGGTTGATGGTGGTCTGCGGCTGCAGGCTGGCGCCCACCGTGATGTTGTATTTCTCTTCCTGCTTGCGGAAATTGATGCCGGCATTCTGGCGGTGTACCTGGTTGGAAATGTTGCTGCTATAGTATTCATCCAGCACATCGTAGCCATTGACACCCCTGTCGTAGGTATTCTTGGTCGAGGTATTCTTACTGTAATTGTAGGAATAGTTGGCCTCCAGGAAGAAATTCTTGCCGAGGGGTTCCGTATAAGAAATGCGGCCGTTGGCGCTCATCGACTTCGATTCCGTGAGGTACTTCTGGTCGATGACGGTGGAATCGGTCCAATACACGGGGCGGCCGTCCAGATAGGATTCCCCGATAACGTCATAGGTCCGGGTCACCGACTGGTTGTAGCCTTCCATGTCGCTGTTGTTGAAACCATAGCGGGCGTTGACCGACAAGGTGCGCCCCGGCTTGCCCAGACGCTGGCGCCACAGGATGCGGCCGTTTGCCCGCTGACTGTGACTGTCGCCGAAGGAGGCGCTTTGACCGTCGTTGACCTTGTCAATGCTGCCGTTGGTGCCACGATCCGTGGAAAAAGTGCTGCGGTCTTCGAAATCGCCCCAGCCCAGGTTGAAATTCGGCTCGAACAACAGCGAGGTGTTCTTGGAAATCTTCCAGTCGGCGCGGGCACCGGCGCGGACGCCCCAGGTGCTGGTACGGGTAAAGCCGTTGTCGGCGGTATAAAGCGTGGAACCGTCTTTCTGATAGGTCTCACGCGCGGTCTTCTCCTCGACGTAACGTTCATTGCCGTTGAACATCGCATTGCCTACGATTTCAGACCGGTCTTTCCAGGTATAGCCACCGTTGAAGCCGGCCATGTAGGAGCTGGAGATGCCGTTGCCGCCCCAGCCGCCGCCCTGGCCGCCCTGGCCGCCGCGGAATCCACCACCGCGCATGCCGCCCATGGCGCTGGCCGCCATGTCGTTGAAGCCACGGTTGTTGGTGTTGTTGGCGTTGCCGATAAAGGCCAGTTGTTTGTTCTCCGTAAAGTTGGCGACCATCGCCGCTGCCTGGTAACGGGGATCGTTGACTGCGCCCTGCCCTTGTAGGTCGTATCCGCCGCCACCCATCAGGTTGCCGAACCAGCCGTTCATCATACCCTTGCGGATACCCAGGTCAAGCACGGTCTCTTCCTCGCCGTCGTCAATGCCGGTGAATTCGGCTTGCTCCGACTTCTTGTCCACCACGCTGACGCGTTCGATGATATTGGCCGGCAGGTTCTTGCTGGCGATCGAAGGATCATCGAGGAAGAACTGTTTGCCGTCAATCTGGATCTTATTGATGGTCTTGCCGTTGGCCGTGATTGTACCGTCAGACGACACCTCCACGCCCGGGAGTTTCTTGAGCAGGTCCTCGAGCACGTCGTTGTCGGCCGACTTGATCAGGGTCACGTTGTGGGTAATCGTATCTTTCTTGACGGTGATGGGGTTTCCGACATCGGTCACCGTGGCGCCTTCCAGGAAATTGGCCTGAACGGCCATCTCTTTCGTGCCGAGGTCGACGTTCTGGCGGATGTCGAGCGTCTCGCTATAGTCGTCGTATCCCATCAGCATGGCGGAAACCTTGTACTTGCCGGCCGGAATTCCCTTAATCTCGGCCTTGCCTTCGCCATCGCTCTGGGTATACTTGAGCACCTCGGTCTTGCCGTCGGGCGTGACCGCCACCGTAGCGTAACCGACCGGTTCTTTCGTTCCCTTGTCGACCAGTTTGATTTTCAGATTGTAATTCTGGGCTTGCGCACCGAAGGCCGCCCCCACGAGAAGCAACACGAGTAAGGCTGCCTTGCAAAAACGATATTTCATGTAAAATTGTCACAAATAATTTTCAACGGTTTTTAGACTCTCGCGCACGCGAAAGGTTAAAACCGTGTGTAACTTTTTTCGCTTATTTTTTCTCCGGACTGACGCCGCCGCTGACTCGTCCCGGATGGGCTTCAATAAAAGATTTCCAGTTTTTGGAGGACGCCGTATCGACGAGCGGGCTGGTGAGCTGGTAGAAATGGCACATGGCGATAGCCAGCGCGTCGGACGCATCGAGGAACTTGGCGTCGAGCGTCGTCTTCAAGGTCTTCTCCATCAGCAGTTTGACCTGTTCCTTCGAGGCGTCGCCACGGCCCGTGATGGCCATCTTCACCTTGCGGGGCGCATACTCGAACACGGGAATCTGGCGATGCAGGCCCGCGGCGATGGCTGCGCCCTGCGCCCGGCCCAGTTTGAGCATCGACTGGACATTCTTGCCGTAGAAAGGCGCTTCGATGGCCAGGTCATCGGGCGCATAGCGGTCCATCAAGGCCCCTACTCCTTCGAAAATGCGGCTCAGCTTGAGGAAATGATCCTTCTCTTTCCGCAGGTCGATCACCCCCATGTCCACATAATGGACGCTTTTCCTGTCCACAAGAATGACCCCGTAACCAAGGATGTTGGTTCCGGGGTCAATGCCGAGGATGATCCGCTGCTGCGCTTCCATCATCAGATAAGGTCGAAGCCCGTGTACTTGCGCAGCACCTCAGGCACGACGATATGACCGTCAGCGGTCTGGTAGTTCTCGATGATGGTCGCGAGAATGCGCGGCAGGGCCAGCGAGCTTCCGTTGAGCGTATGCGCCAGCTGCGTCTTGCCGTTTTCATCCTTGTAGCGGAGTTTCAGGCGGTTGGCCTGATACGATTCGAAGTTCGACACCGAACTGACCTCCAGCCAGCGTTGCTGCGCGGCGGAGAACACCTCGAAGTCGTAGGTAATGGCGGAGGTGAAACTCATGTCGCCGCCGCAGAGCCGCAGAATGCGGTACGGCAGGCCAAGACCCTGGACCAGCGTCTCCACATGGGCAACCATCTCGTCGAGGGCGGCATAGGAGTTCTCGGGGAGCTCGAGGCGGACGATCTCCACCTTGTCGAACTGGTGCAGACGGTTCAGGCCGCGCACGTCCTTGCCGTAGGAACCGGCCTCGCGGCGCCAGCACGGCGTATAGGCTGTCATCTTCACCGGGAAATCCTCCCGTTTGAGGATCACATCCCGATAGATATTGGTCACGGGCACTTCGGCCGTCGGGATCATATAGAAACCGTCGAGCGGAGCAAAGTACATCTGTCCTTCCTTGTCGGGCAACTGGCCGGTACCGAAACCGGAGTCGGCGTTGACCATATACGGCGGCTGGTATTCCAGATAGCCGGCGTCGGTGTTCTTCTCGAGGAACCAGGAGATGAGCGCCCGCTGGATCTTGGCACCTTTTCCCTTATAGACCGGGAATCCGGCGCCCGTGAGCTTCACGCCCAGGTCGAAATCGATGATGTCGAGATTCTTGACCAGTTCCCAATGCGGAAGTGCATGCTCGGGCAGATGAGGTTCGGGGCCACCCCGCTTGACGACGAGGTTGTCTTCGGCCGTCCGGCCTTCGGGAACCAGGGCGCACGGCAGGTTCGGCAGCAGCACCACCAGTTCCTGCTGTTTCTTTTCCGCCTCGGCCATCTGGGTTTCCAGCGACTTCGATTTTTCCTTCAGGGCCGCCACGGCCTGCTTCGCCGCTTCGGCTTCTTCGCGCTGCCCTTGTTTCATCAGGCCACCGATTTCAGCGGCCTTGGCCTTCTGCTGTGCCAGGCAGGCGTCGAGTTCGGTCTGCGCCGCACGGCGCTGCCGATCCATATCGAGAATTTGATAGACGATCTCTTTGGCATCGAAATGCTTGACCTGCAAGCGCTCGATTACGAATTCCGGATTCTCCCGGAGGAGTTTGAGGGTTAACATCTGTCCGATATTTAGTTTATCCTGCAAAAGTATAAAAAATAACCTATGTTTTTCGTAAATTTGTGAGACAAATACCGAATGAATATGAAACGTACGCTCTTCCTCTCCCTGCTTGCCGTCTGCCTGCTGGCACCGGCCATCCAGGCGTCGGCCTGCACCAACATCATCGTAACCAAGGGCGCTTCCGCCGACGGCTCCTGCATGGTCAGTTACCTGGCGGACTCCCACCAGCTCTACGGAGAGCTTTATTACTGGCCCGCCGCCAATTGGCCGGCCGGCTCGATGACCGATATTTACGACTGGGACAGCGGCCGCTACCTGGGCCGCATCCCGCAGGTTCCGCATACTTTCCAGGTAACCGGCAACATCAATGAGCACCAACTCATCATCGGTGAGACAACCTTCGGCGGCCGGGAAGGGCTGAACAATCCCGACGGCCTGATTGATTACGGCTCGCTGATCTACCTCACCCTCCAGCGCGCCCGTACTGCCCGCGAAGCCATCGCCACGATCGGCGACCTGCTGGCCAAATACGGCTACGCCTCCGAAGGTGAGACGTTCTCGATCGCCGACACGGAAGAGGCCTGGATCATGGAAATCATCGGCAAAGGCGCCGAGAAAGGTGCGGTCTGGGTGGCCATCCGCATCCCCGACGGAGAAATCTCGGCCCACGCCAACTGCAGCCGCATCCACCACTTCCCCCTCAACGATCCCGACAACTGCCTCTATGCGCCCGACGTGATTACCTTTGCCCGGAAGATGGGCTTCTTCAAAGGCAAAGATGAAGACTTCAGTTTCTGCGACGCCTACGCCCCGGCCAGCCACGACACCCTCCGCGGCTGCGAAACCCGCACCTGGGCCGCCTTCCGCATCTTGGGCGGCGAGAACTTCGACGCCAACCGCTACCTTGACTTTGCCGCCGGTGACAACCCGGCCAACAAGATGCCGCTGACCATCCGTCCCAAGAAAAAACTGACGGTGAAAGACATCGCAGACGCCCAGCGTGACCACTTCGAAGGCACGCCCTTCGACTTTTCGGAAGATGTCGGCGCCGGTGAATTCCGCCGCCCCTACCGCTGGCGCCCGATGGGCTTTGAAGTCGATGGCAAAGAGTATGAGTTCGAGCGTTCTGCCGGTACGCAACAGACAGGCTTCTGGTTCGTCGCCCAGGCCCGCGGCTGGCTGCCCGACGAGATCGGCGCCCTCAACTGGTTCGGCGTCGACGATTCCGCCACCAGCGCCCTGACGCCCATCTATGTCTGCACAAAGAAGGTCCCGCAGAGCTATGCTGTCGGCAATGGCGATATGATGACCTTTAGCGAAACCTCCGCTTTCTGGCTGTTCAACCGCACCACCCACCTCGCCTACCTGTTCTACGACCGCGTGGCGCCCGAACTGCGGGCAGCCATCGACTGCTTCGAGAGCGAGAGCAAGAATCTGGTCGAGGAGATGGATGCCAAGGCGCTCAAGATGATCAAGGCCGGCAACAAGCCCCAGGCCGTCGATGCCCTGACCGCCTTCTCCAACAACCGGGCCCAGCAACTGTTCGACCAGTGGAAAGAACTCGGCAACCGCATGCTGGTCAAGTACATGGACGGCAACATCAAGCAGACTAACGACGATGGCAGTTTCAAGGACAACGGCAACGGCAAGCACATTCCGGCTTCACCGCTGCACCCGAAGTTCCGAGAACGCTGGCTGCGGGCCGTGGCGAAAGATTTACATTGACAAAAAAACGGAGGCCGATTGACTGGCCTCCGTTTTTATTCTGGTTCTTCCGGAAAACTAAGCTTCCGCCTTCGGCATCGGAACGACCGACACGTACGACTTGTCACCCAGTTTCTTCTTGAACGTGACAACGCCATCGATCAGGGCGAAGAGCGTATGATCTTTACCCATGCCTACGTTCTCACCCGGATAGTGGACGGTACCCCGCTGACGGACGAGGATATTGCCGGCTTTGCAAATCTGACCACCGAACAATTTGACGCCCAAACGTTTGCTTTGTGATTCACGGCCGTTCTTAGAACTACCTACACCTTTTTTGTGTGCCATAACTCGTTCTTGTTTTAATGGTTAGTTAAGCAATTCCCTCGATCTGGAGTTTCGTCAGATACTGGCGGTGGCCGTTCTTCTTCTGATAACCTTTGCGGCGCTTCTTCTTGAAGATGATCACCTTGTCTGCCTTGCAATGCTCGACGACGGTCGCGTTGACGGCGGCGCCATCGATGTAAGGAGTACCGACCTTGACGTCACCCTCGTTGTCGAGAAGCAACACCTTGTCGAAAGAGACGGACGATCCGACCTCGGCAGCCTGACGGTTGACGAAAATCTGCTTGCCCGCTTCCACTTTGAACTGTTGTCCTGCAATGTCTACGATTGCGTACATAAAATAAATTTTAAAAAAATTTACAACCGTAAGCGGATAGCCTATCTAACTATCTCTTAATCACTAGCTTAACGGTTTTCTAACATGCTTTTAGGGTTGCAAAGATACATAAATATTTGATTCCCACAAAATTTCTTTGCTTGTTCTCTGCGGAGTCGGGGCACCTCGGCACCATCAAGGCCACAGAATGACGATTCAGCCCGTCCCGTCCATTCTGTGGCCTTGAAACATGCTGCTTCTCAGTTTTTCTGGCCACAGAATGAATAGTCACTGGAATAAAACCATTCTGTGGCCAAACGCACATCGGCTACACCTCGCCGCCCTCTTCCATTCCGTCGGAAGACTGGAGAAGAGCGATCTTCGCAGTCATTTCCAGTTCTCTGGATTTTGGAGCATGACACGGAAACCAATCTATGGCAGTTTCTATACAGTACGTCAGGATTGAGTTCCATGGCAGGTTATTTAACGTCGATGCAAAGATTAAAATCAATCTTGTAAGATTGTTACCGAGGCGCACCGACCGCAAGAGGATCAGCGGAAAAAGGGGAGGCCAGCGTGGACAATCCTGATGCAAGTATCCTTTATTGAGCGACAGGGCCAGCGATGCTGGCTTGGGCGGTAATCCCATTTTTCGGCCGCGAAACCGATGATTCATCTATCTCGTCCTTTTCGCGGCCAGAAAACAAGGGGTAATACGTAAATTACGTCTGCGAAACGGATCAAGCGGCGCCCTCATCCGCGTCGCAGCCAAGCAAGCAGCGCAAAAACGCTGACTCAGGCTACGAATCATATCTCTAGGGCTATCGATGATTGTATTCCTTTCAACTGGACGGTTTCTTTCGGCCGAACGGGTATCCTCGGCCGGGTCCGGGAGCCCTCCTTAGGCTCCTGCGGGCCCGGACGGGAGATAACCGCCTCAGCCACAAGCTAGCTGAAAAGTAAAACGCCCTCGCAAACAGCCACTGACAGATTACGCGGTTATCCTTGACAGCGCTGGGCCGGTCCCATGGACTCCACGGGCCTCGGCGCTGCTGGCAGGAGATAACCGCCTTGCGCCAAAGACGGCGCTCAAAACATGAATCACTTGGCGAGCCCGATAGAATCCCTCTTGTCGATGGTCAGACCACGAGACAACGGGCTTGGGCTTTCCGTAAACCTGCCCAAGCCCGGTAAAAGGCAGCCAGCCATAGATAAATCGGTGAACAATCAGGCTTGGAACGGGGAAAAAAACTGGTACGAGCCGGGTAGAAGGCAAACCGGCAGTGGCAGGACAAAGGATGATCCGGCTCGGGACGGACACAAGGTGTACAAACACCTGGTGTGTGCGTCCGGCAGGACAAATAACTTCGTTTTCAAGCCTCTTTTCTTCACACCCTGGCCGGTCTAAGTGGTCCTAATGGTAATGTGTGTAATCATCTGCCGCGGCAATAGCCAGTAGAATGGTTGATAATGGCGTTTGGCACGGCAGGTCTGCTCTGGCGGAGCAGACCGAGCGCGGTAATCGTTGTTTCAGGCCGATGGGAAGAGGTTGATTGCGGCAGATGATTACACACACGCCAAACCTGCTTTTGGAAGGCTAGTGCACGCAGTTGTCATGCGATATACGGCATCTGGACGACCCGAAGCGCGCGCACTTTGGCAGAAGCATGTCTACCCCGGAGAACTATTCTCCCTAGGCAACTTGCATGGACTCTGGCGCACGTGTTCCTTCTCCGGAGTCAAAGAGTGGCGTTCCCAGGACTTCTGGCCTTGGGGAGTTGTCCCCGGGGAGCATACCCGAACTGACGAAGTGATGCTGCCGGGGAGATTCGGCGGAAACTGAGGGCGGTTATCTCCTGCCAGCATGCTGTCAAGGATAACCGCATTGATAGTCAGTTGCGGCCGAAAGGAGTGATCGAGTTGGTCGCCAGTGCGAGGGCGGAGCGGGTTTTCTCCCGACCAGGCCTGCAGGAGCCTGAGGAGGGGCTCCCGGGCCTGGACGAGGAAAACCCAACCGGCCGCTCGGTGAAAAAAACGGCCACTCGATAGGGAAGAAGGCCGCGGTGTGCAGAGACAGCCGATCCGATCACTGACGGCAATGCAAGAGACCTGTCTGCTCTATTCCGCCGGACGCTCAGTCTATCGTTCATCTATCTCATGGATCGAGCGTCCAGAAAAGCGCCGTTTTGCAGCCAATCATGGACGCTCGATCCACAAAATGAATCAACTATATACCGAGCGTCCGATAAGGCGGTGCAGAAATGGAATACAGGACGGTGACAGTTGAAAAAAGGGCTTCATCATGTAGCTGAAAAGCTACCAGGCCGCCTGGGTAAATTCTGTGATAGATTTGGCAAAAGCTGCGGCGGCGCGGACGCGTTCGGCCTGGGTGTCGCGGTAGGAATAACGAAACTCGCACTGGATGGCATCAACGACACCACCGCCGTAGGAGCCGTAGGTGCAGGTCGTATAGCCGCCGTAAAAGTACGGGTTGTTGCCGGGCGACGGATAGCCAGGGCGCGGAACACATTCCAACCCGTTGCGATGAAGGAATCCGCCGAAGGAGTCATTTCCCCGTAGCATCTGGGAGAACGAGTGGCCGGCCTTGTTGGTGCGGACCAAGTGCGGAATGCTGGAAGAGGAGACATACGTGCCGCTGTCGAGTTTGGCATCCGACAAGTCCAGCGTCGAGGGTGGAAGCAGGTAGCCCAGCTCGATGTCCTCGGAGTGACTCTGGCCGTGGATGTCGAGCAGCAAGCCGTGGCCATATTGCTGCGTGACTTCATTGCGGGCCGTGGTGATATAGGCGTGATAGGCATCGTAGATCTTGCCCACATTGTCATCGCCCGCCGGAACCGCATACTGGCGCTTCCGGTTGAAATCCACATGATTGCGCTTAATCAGCGCGATGACCATGTACGGGTGTTTCCCCGTCTGCTGGTAAAAGGCCTTGTCGATTTCGTCAGCCAGTTCGCGGGTATTGTAATCCAGATCCGTGGCGAAATCCGGGTCCGGACAGTTGCTGGTGTTGCGGAGCGTCAGAAAGGATTCTACGACCGTGCCGCCGTGTGGGACAGTCAGGATGACTGGACAGTTCCCTTGACGATATTCGACGTACTTCTCTATTTTGACGGTTTGTTCCTGCTTGTATTTTTCAATCTCTTCCGGCGTCAGATGACGCGGCCCGTCGTCGGGATCCTGGCAGGCAGCCAGACCCAGCGATGCACATAGAATCAAAAACCAACGATAGAATCTCATTTCACTCCTCCCGGGGCCTCACATCCCATCCCCAGATCACATTGCCTTGAACGACGAAAACCACTTCAAAAGACTTGCCGCTCGCCCGGTCCGTCACAGAATAGCGAGCAAGCCGCTCCGAACCGGGCAACGGCTCATACGGACTCAGGTCGAGCGCCGGATAGGCCTTGCCCGGAACGGCCGGTGCCATGCCATTGACAGTTTCCGCGTGCAGCGGATCGCCTGCGGCGAGCCGCTGGATGGCGTTTTCGACATTTGCCACCAGACCAGAATGGGTGAATGGATCGAGGTCGGCGGCTTTCGCTTCCGTAAAAGGTATCCGACCCTTATTATCAGCCCGCAGGGCGCGCATCTTGTCGGCATAGGCCTTGAACTGCTTACGCAGTTTCTTGGAGCCCAAACCTTCGCTCGTGTAGAGCGAAACGCCCTGTGCCCCGGCGCGGAACGCATTGTCCATCTTCTCGAAGATGGCTTCTGCCGGACCGCCGAGCTCCGTATCGAGGCCGCAGAACAACGTAGTGCGCGGATTTTTGTCGCGGTTGTTCATGACTGTCGCATCGTAGGCGAACTGCGGATCCTGCGTATAAAAGTCCGTATAGACCATCGGGAACACGAAGTCGAGGTCCCAGTCGTGGAAACGCTGGAAGACCATGAATTCGGCGACCTGCTCCGTTGCAAACGGCGAAGCCGTCACCTTCTTGCCGGCGGCGTGGGCTGCGTGCGCCATCCGGTTGGCGGCCTCCGTCACCACGTCGCATCGGAAGCGGCACCAGTTCGGATCCCGGGAGGGATCGGGCTGCGTGCGTGGATCGTAGCCATATTCAGCCTGGAAGCGCGCGAGCATCGCGGGATGGTAGCCGTAATCATATTCCGGCTTGACTTCCCCATCCTGAACGATACCATAGATATACGAAAGCGACATCGGCAGCACGCAGTCCACCAGGCGGCAGTAGTCGATGCAGATGCCTTCGATGCCCGGGATGGCGCAGATCGAACGCACCTTCTCTACCAGATAATCCTGTACTTCCGGAACGGCGGGATTCAAGAACTTGTAGGAATTGACATACGCCTTGTGATCGACCAGGTTCTCCCCTTTCCGGTTCACGTCGAACCAGTCGGGATGGGCCTCCAGCAGCGCGGCGCGGTCTTCATACGGCGGCTTGAGCGTCCACACCCAGGCATAGACGGCGATGTCGTGGCGATGCGCCATTTCGATATAGCGTTTGTAGGCTTCGGCGTCAGGTGCGTGCAGCATCACGGCATCGAGCCCCGCTTCCTCCATATGGGCGAAAGCTTTCTCCATGTCGCGGCCCTCCTCTTCCTCCATCCAGGTCCAGAACATCGGCAGGTCCGGCTCCTCGATGCAGTCCATCAACAGGTGACGGCCTTCGGAAGCGATATAGTCGCAGTGGTACTCCCACCAGAACACACCGCCGAAACCCTTCTCCTTCACCCAAGCCATCTTGGCGGCGATGGAACGGGCATTGTCGGCCGAAACAAAAGACGTGTGGTCGGGCGAGAAATAGTACGGGCACTGCGCCTCTTCGTCCCATTCTTCCGTCCAGCCGGCTTTCAGCAGACCGGGCAGGTCGGGATAGAAGAAATCGCCGGCACAGTCCGAAAGACGCTTTCCCTCAGGGGGCATTTCGCCCGGCGCGAGACCGTCGTAGCGATAGCCGTAACTGGCCAGGCCGATATGGATTTTCTCCGGAGCGAAACGGCTCCAGTTGGCCTCAAAATTAGCCTGGATGTCGGGCAGCGGTGTATTGTGCGTGCCGCATTTGCCCCACCAGCCGCCGCCCATGTCGTAGTACATGATGTTTACCCAGTCGCAGCAGGCGGACAGGGCGTCGGCTTCTTCCTGCGAATAATTGTGCTCGCTGTTGAGCGCCGTCGTCAGGCCGTAGCGGCGGCCGTCGAGGGTGCCGAGGCTGTCGAGTGCAGCGCGGATATCCTGCATCAGGGCCAGGTGCGTCTCTTTCGTGACGGTGTGCTCCCAATCGAGTTCCAAGCCGTCAAAACCGTGGTGCCGTGCAAAAGCGGCCATATAGACAGCAAACTTCGTGCGGCGCGCCGGATCAACCGTAATCTGGTTGTACCGCGTTCCGGAGAAAGACAGGTAGATCTTGTTGCCAGCTTCGTGGATCAGTCCGATATACTGGTTGATCCGCGACTCCGCCTCATCACTGTACACATGATGGTCCACCTTGTCCCGGAGAATATCTTCCAGCGGTGCATCGAATTCCTCAGGCTGCCAGGACGGCATGGCCTGGAAATAATAATACTGGTAGTTCTTGAGCTGGTCAACGCACATCTCTTCCGGGACGAGCCGGGAATAGACTGAATACGTGGCGTGGATCAGGGGTGCGGGCGCTTCCGTTTTCGGCTGTCCGCAGGAAGCCAGCAGCAGGAGCAGGGCGGCAAGAGAAAAGAACCGGGTTTTCATAGAGCGGAAAAGGATCAATAATTGGGATACCAGGCCGGAAGCGTCTCCACCGGCCCTTCAAAGAGTTTCAGCAGTTTTTCGTCCACAAAGCGTTTCTCCACGACCAGACGATAAAGGTATTTCTGGAACCAGGGATCGGTGGCAGCTACATAACCGCCCCAGCCGCGGACCAGGCCGTAGCTGTTCTCGATCACCCACTTGACCGGCTCGCCAGCCGCATCAAGCTTCACCCCGGCTACGGCGATGGCATGGACCGATCGCGTCTCCATGCTGCGGACCAGTTCTTCTTTCGACATGTCGGAACGGATGCCTAGTAAGGAATCCAGGGCGAAGAGTTGCGTGTCGTAGATGCCCTCCGTCATCAGGTAGTCATGCATCGTATCGGCCGATATGTAGAAGCGGCGACCACCCGCAAGCGATGCAACGCCCATCTTCCGAATATCGGACATCGGCACGTTCAGGAAGCGCCAGTTGGCATATTCGTAGCAGTTGCGGCTTTCTGCCACCTCGTACATCCTGTAATAGGGCAGCGTGGGATCGTCCATAAAGATGGCGTAGTCCGTTTCCAGGTCATGCTGGATGTAGGTATCACGGAACGACTGAGGCGTATAGTGTGCTACGGAGAGGACGCGGCCGTTCTTGTCGCGAAGCGTCCAGTCGAATTCCTGCGGGGGCTCGCCCAACGTGGCGACCAACAAGCGATAAATGTCTGACAAAGCCTGCTCTTTCACGGCCTGCAACGCGACGGCCGAAGCTTCGCGCAGCTGAAGGCCGTAACGGCGCAGCAGCCGCGTGACAGTTTTCATGAGCGAAACGTTGTCGGTACTGCTGAAGCGTTCAGGCATCACCTCCTGCGGCACCATACCGTATTTGGCGATGATGTGCGCCGCATTGGCAAAGTGGCCGCCGTCACCGATCGGCTTGTTGAAAAGCCAGGTATTGTAACGACTCTCCAGCGGCTCGTTGCGATGCGCGATGACGTTCTCCAGACAACGGTTCGCTTTTTCCAGGACATCGTAAAACTGGCCGTAAGTCTGGGAGAACTGAAACGGTCCCAGATCGTATCGGGTGATCATCTCGGCACGCAGGATATTGAGCGTCGAGAAAAGCCAGCATCGACCCGACTCGTCCTGGTCGGTAATGCCCCGCGAAGGAACGAAGTAGGTACAAGAGGTATCCATCGCAGCAGCAACGGAACGGTTGAGCGAAGCCCTGTACAGGTCTTGCTTCAGGAAGCGGTCACCGACGCAGTCCTGGACGTCCTTCGCCTGTGCGGCCAGGCGGTCCAGCAGCGCCGGCGTCACGGACGGGTCCCGTTCAGGACCCAGGAAGGCCTGTTCCAGCACTTTGGGATCCATAGCAGCCCGAAAAGCGTCAAAACGCTTTTCCGACTCCCGATTGTAGTGGCGCACGGCTTCGGCATCGAATCCTGCCTTACGCATCCGGCCATCCAGGTCGCGCCCCGTGGCCACCTCTACGGCCTCAGCGGCACGGACGGCTGCCAATACCGGTTTCAGACGGCGGAAATCGATATATTTCGACTTCGCATCACGGTCGGCCGGGTGCACATAATGCATCAGTTCTTCGGCCAGGGCATTGGCTGGTGCAAAGCCCGAATCTGACTGCGGGTCAGGCAGCAGGAAAGCGGGTATCTCCTCCTTCGCAGCGACCCACACGGGTACCGCATAGCAGGTCGGCGTATAGCCGATGGCCGTCCAGATGACGGAAGATGCCGGATCGTCGCCAGGACCTACGCCTTCAATGCAGACGCTTGATACCGAAGTATAGCGCGGAATGAAATCGAGATCGACCGCCACGCCCGCAGGAGCAGCCGCAAGCATGTCAGCGCCCAGTTCCGCATTATAGAAACTGCGCCCCAAACCGTCGATCAGGAATTCCGGCGTAAACTTGCCGGTATGCTGCGACATCAGGTATTCGGCTGTTTCATAACGGGCCATACCGGAGCCTTCCCCATCCCGGCCGGCAAGAGAGAAGTTGGTGCGGACCAGCCAGCTGCCCGGTTCCACGTCGTAGCGGATCACCTTCGTATCGCCCACCTCGAAATAAGCGGCTCCGCCGAAGGCGTCGGCCACACCGAAATTGGCTTCGATGTTGCGGGGCTTCGGCCATTCCTCCAGCATGCGCTGAAAGTCGTCCAGCGTCCGGCAGGTAGCGAGTGCTTCAGCAATCACCCGCCCGTTCACCACGGCCGAATAAGATCCTTCGGCCAGGTTGTACGAAAGGTTGTTCATGATGGTGAAACCCACTTCATTGGCACCGGCATAGGCACTCCGGCGTTTTTTGTCGGATGCGTTGAACACAGCCGTGTAAGCGTATTTGCCGCCCGTGACATATTGCACGACATTGTGCGGATTGTCGGTGTCGCGCTGTTTCCAGATCAGCGGCCGACCAGAAGCGCTGGCTTCGGCCGATACGATGGCCGTCGTACAGGCTTCCGATCCGGTCGGGAACGCGACCAGGGCGGCCAGCAGCAATAAGAACAGTCTTTTCATAAGTTAATCTTCCTGATGATAGTGAATCAAGCCTTCCATCGGCGTCCGGAGGAGCGTCCCCACCTCCATCCCGTAGCGTCGGACGACGGGCTTGAGGACGTCCTGGAAATACCAGCCGACCGAGCCCACGCAGTTGAACGCGTAGGACCGATAGTCGGGATACAGGGAGATGATCTGCTCGAACAACTGGCAGAAGGAATCTTCGGCCAGGTCGTGAAAATACGGGATGGACAGGTTGTCGTGGATCAGTTTGCCGTACTGCCCGCAGAAACGGTTCGGGAACGGCTTGGTGTAGATGATGTCGATGATCTCGTCGCCGTTGTAGGGAACGGCCGCCTCGATCACGCGGCGCGCCGCGTCGGAAACCCGGCCGCGGACGTAATCGACGAGCATCCGCTTGCCCATGTAGGCACCGCTTCCTTCGTCACCGAGGATGAAACCCAGGGAATCGATGTTGAGCGTAATTCGTTCTCCATCATACAGACAGCTGTTGGTACCCGTACCCAGGATGGCCGCAAAACCGGCCTTCCGGCCGAGCAGGGCCCGGGCGGAAGCCAGCAGGTCCATCGCCACGAAGGTTTCCGCATCCGGCATCACCTGCGCGATCGCCTCACGGACGAAACCGTACTGTAGTTCCGTGACGCCCGCACCGTAGAAATAGACGTGATCCACGGCCCGGGGTTCGAAATCCGCCGGGAGGGCATTGCGGATATCGGCCACCATATAGTCGAGCGTAATGTAATTGGGGTTATACCCCTCGCTCTCGAACTGGGCGGCGACGGTGCCGCGGTCCAAGGCACACCACGTAGTGGTGGTGGCACCGCTGTCTGCAATCAGAATCATAGTTCTCCTTTTTCCTTGAGATAAGCCTCCGCCTTCTTGACGGTACCTGTCTTGACGATGATTTCCTTCACGTACTCATAGTCGGTGATCGACGGGTTGCGTTCCAGGAACATCCGAACGGAACGGTCCACCACTTTGTCGTTGATCAGGCGGACGTTGACCATGCGGTTGCCCTCGATCCGGCCCAGCCGGATCAGGACGGTAGAACTGATCATGTCGCAAATCATCTTCTGGGCGGTGCCGCATTTCATCCGGGTGCTGCCGGTGATATATTCTGTACCCGTGATTACCTCGACGGGATAGTCCGAATACTCGGAAATGGGCGACTGCGGGTTGTTGACGAAACTGCCGGTCGGGATGCCGTTTTCGCGGCAGTGCCGCAGCGTATGGAGCACGTAGGGCGTCGTGCCGCTGGCCGAGATACCGACCACGATGTCCTTCGGGGTGACGTGGTGCTTCTCCACCAGCGTGCGCCACCCTTCCTCGATGTCGTCCTCGGCCTCTTCGAGGGCCAGCACCAGGTTCTCCACGCCGCCGGCCAGCACCGTCTGGATCATTTCCGGATCGATGCCGTAGGTATTGGGGAGTTCCACCACATCGAGGACCGAAAGGCGGCCGCCGGTACCGCAGCCGACGTAAAACATCCGGCCGCCGGCCTTCAGCTGCTTTTCAATCGCCGTTATGAGCCGCTCCAGGTCGGGCAGCACTTTTTCGATGGCATAGGCCACCGTCTTGTCTTCGTTGTTGATGTCCGTGATGATTTCCATCACAGATTTCTTTTCCAAATTGTCGTACTTAGAAGGCTGTTCCGTAAGTCTCATCTTGATATGCTGTTACATTCCAATTTCTGCAATAGTTGACGCCCGCGGCGTCGAGGCGGGCGAAGTGGCGTTCCATCCGCTGCGTGAACCCGTCGAAATCTTTCGTATGGCCGCGGGTCCAGCCGGCCTCGGCGATGGCCAGGGCGCGCGGGAAGGCCATGTATTCCGCCCGCTCGGGATTCTTGATATATTCCGTCCAGACCGTCCCTTCCACGCCGATGATATATTCCTTTTCCTCTTCCGTGAGGACGGCCGGCACCGGCTCATAGTCGTAAACCACCTTGAGCGGGACCAGATGGCCCATCGAGATGGCGTCTTCTGTGGGATCGACCTGATAATAATCCAGATAATAACGCTGATACGGGCACATGACCACATTGTGGTGCTGGCGTGCCGCCGCGATGCCGCCCTGCTCGCCGAGCCACGACATGACGGCCGCGTTCGGTGCCAGGCCGCCCTGCAGGATCTCGTCCCAGCCGATGATGTTGCGACCCTTGCCGTTGAGGAAACGCTCGATGCGGCGGATGAACCAGCTCTGCAGTTCCTCCTCGTTCTTCAGCCCTTCGCGGCGCATCAGCTGCTGGCAGAATTCACTGTGCTCCCAGTTGTACTTCGGGCACTCGTCGCCGCCGATGTGGATCAGCGGCGAAGGGAAAAGTTCCATCACTTCCGTGAGCACGTCTTCCAGGAAGGCGAAGGTTTCCTCGCGGGGACAGTACACGTCGCGGAAAATGCCCCATTTGGTGGCCAGCGAATGCTCCTGCTCCGGGAAACAGCTCAGTTCCGGGAAACAGGTGATGGCGGCGCGGGCGTGGCCCGGCATCTCGATTTCGGGCAGTACGGTGATATACCGCTCCGCGGCATAGCGCACGATTTCGCGGATTTCGTCCTGCGTATAGAAGCCGCCGTGAGGCGTCCCGTCGTTGATCGGGGAATGCAGGTCCCCCACCACCGTATACGGCCGGACAGAGCCTTTTTCGGTCAGTTTCGGGTATTTCTTGATCTCGATGCGCCAGCCCTGGTCTTCGGTCAGGTGCCAGTGGAACATGTTGAATTTGTGCATGGCCAGTTCATCGAGGTATTTCTTGATGAAATCCACACCGAAGAAATGGCTGCAGACATCCAGGTGCATGCCCCGGTATTCGAAACGGGGAGCATCTTCGATCCGACAGCAAGGGATGTCGGCCTTGCCGGAGAATCGACCGGCAAAGACGGCGTCGGGCATCAGCTGGAACAGCGTCTGGAGGGCATAGAACGCTCCGTTGGGTGCGGAGCACCAGATGGTGATGCCCTCGGGCGAGACCTCCATCACATAGCCTTCGCGGGGAATGTTGTTCCGGCCTTTTCTGATCTTCAGATAATTCTTTTCGGGAGCGGTCTCCGCCACGCGCAGGTCGATGCGACCGGTCAGGTAGTTGACCAGCGACACGAAGCTGCTGTCGCCGGCTTCGACCGCCACCGTGGTCGAAGGACGCAGGCGGAAGGTTCCCTTGCGGACCTCGACTTTCTCCGGCTGCGGCAACAGGCCGGCGATGCCGAAGGTCTTTTCGGCGAGCCGCCCGACTTTCTTACCCGTCCGCCGGTCGAAGCCCTGTGCCTTGACGGTCGTACCCGGCGCGATCCGGCCGGCCGGGCCGGTATACAGGCGGGATGACCGGGTCGGGACGGAGCCGTCGGTGGTATAGCGGATTTCCCCGTCGGGATAATCGAACTGGAGATTCAGCCGGTCGTTGTCGTAGCGGTCTTCTTCGAAATCATCGTGCATGAAAAGCACGTTCCCGAAAGCCCGGCTGTAATGGACGCCGGCATCATCCAGCCGCGGCAGGTCGGTCAGGAGCCGGCGGCAGAAATCGGCGTAATTCCGGTCGTATTTGGGCGTCCAGCCCGTCTCGGCCAGCGCCAGGGCACGGGGGAAGAGCATATGCTCGAAATGTTCCGGCGTCTCCACGAATTCAGTCCAGAGACAGCCTTCAATACCCAGAATGCGCGGCCGCACCGACGCGGCGACCGTATCGCTGATCGGATAATAGTTGTATACCTTGGACAGGGGAAGGAAATACGGCTGGGACGGATACCCGTCGCCTTCCTCCTGGTAATAGTCGAGGTAGCACCAGCGGTTCGGCGTGAAGACCGTCCGCATGCCTTTGTCCAGCGCCCGCCTGCCCGGCGCGTGGCCGCGGTATGAGAGCGCGATGGTACCGGGCGTGGCGCCGCGGTCCACCACTTCGTCCCAGGCGATCACCTCTTTGCCGTGGGCCTGGAGGAATTCCGTGATGCGGACGATGAACGCGGCCTGGCTGCCGTCGTCGGGCGGGCATTCGTCGCCGCCAATGTGGTAGTATTTCGACGGGAAGATGTCGAAGAGTTCACCGAAGATATCGGTGAAGAAAGTATAGGTGGTGTCGCTCGGACAGAAGATTTCGTCGTAGATGCCCAGATCGGTCGCGATGGCGATCGTCGAATCGGGGTGGTAGGAGAAGACGGGATAGGCCGATAGGGCGGCCAGGGCGTGACCGGGCAGTTCGACTTCCGGCACGACCGTCACATAGCGGCGGCGGGCGTATTCCACCACGGCGCGCAGGTCTTCCTGCGTATAATAGGGCCCGGCTTTCACCAGGTCGGGATATTTCTTGCTTTCAATCCGCCAGCCCTGATCGTCGGTCAGGTGCCAGTGGAACGTATTGATCTTGTGCAGGGCCAGGATGTCGATGACTTTCTCGATCTCTTCGCGGCTCTGGAAATGGCGCGCCACGTCGGCCATGATGGCCCGGTATTCCATCGCGGGCGCATCGTCGATGCGGCAGCAAGGCACGGTGCAGCCGGCAGCGCCCCGCTGCATCGCCTGCGGCGGAAGCAGCTGGAGCAGGCTCCGCGTGCCGTAAAAAGCCCCGTTGGGGGCGGAAGCCTCGATGGTGACGGCTTCGGGAGAAACGGTCAGCCGGTAGGCCTCGGTCGCGAGGCCGTCCACCTGCCGGATCGTGACATTGCCCGCCTGCGCAACGGGCAGCCGGAGGGTCGCGGCGAAATCGTCGGCGACCTCGCGGAAAAGCGGGTCCGTGGCCTCTACGGCCACGGCGCCGCCTTTTCCGAAAGTAAAACAACCCGAAGCCCCCTCGTAACGAAGGGGCTTGGGGATGATAGAAGATGTCAGCCCGCTTTCTCCAGGCTGAAGGACTTCCCGCACGATGTCGGTGATGCCGTCGAGATAGACGTCGGGCATCCGTTCGGACAGTGGATACGGGGCGCCGATATAGACGTGCATCTGTTTGACCTCGTAGTCGTACTTGCCGCTGGTGTCCTCGAAGGCCGTCTTGCTCGGCAGATAGGAATTCTGGCCGTTGGTATAGGCGATGAACAGCAGCGGGGTCTCCGGGAAACGCTCGCGGAGAGCCACCTGGTACTCCATGAAGGGCTCGCCCTGCGTGAAGAAGAGTACGACGCCGCCCAGGTTGACCGCCTCCACATAGAACGGAAGCGTGTTCTCCACCAGGCCGGCCTCGATGTCCTCGATGGTGTATTTGGCCCAGTAGTTCACGTCGTCCACCCAGGAGGCGGAGACCGTGTTCTTCCACTGCGTGACTTCGGCCACGTGCTTGCGGATCAGGTCAACCGTGATGGTGTCGGCCCGGTAAGGCAGGTCGATCCGACTGGTTTTCAGGGTAAAGTTCCCGTCAAAAGGAATCTTCCGGAAGGAGATGTCCTTCAAGTCAGTAGCCAGCTGCCAGCCGTTGCGTTCAGCAGCCTCGACATCTTTCTTGATGCCATAGGCCGGGTCGGCGTTGCCGCTGGCGGAGGTGAAGTGCACCACTTCCCCGCCCCAGGCCTTCGAGAGCGAATCGCAGGAGAAACCCGGGAAATCGGTCGAGACCTTGTAACTGCCGGGGCCGAGGCTCACCGGATGGCACGAATAGTTGACCAACGACACGATGGGCTTGCGGCTCTTTGGATCCACCAGCCGCAGCACGTAGGCGTCCTTGTTGCAGAAGCCGTCCTTGTCGCAGCGGTTGTAGTTGATGTCGCTCGTGCCCTGGCCGAATTCCATCTCGAAGGGACGGAACGCCGCATCGTCGGCAATCGCTGCCACTGCGTTCTCCACCACCACGCGGCGCACTTTCTGCGCGTACGCGTAGTTGGGCTGGCCTTCCTTGGCGCACCAGCCGCCGGTCCGAGGCGCGGAGTGCGTGTGGATGCAGTGCATCAGAATGTGGTCCATCGGCAGGCCGGACTGTTCGGAAATGGCACTGCGGATCTCATCGGCCGTTTCGATGCCGACCTCCATCAGGTCGTTGGAGATGATGCAGATCTTTTCGCCGTTCTTCTGAAGCACCAGGCAATGGCTCATCAGGCCGCGGTGGACGCCGTCCGACAGCCCGTTCCTGGCCGCGAAACCGGCCAGGACGGTGCTGTCGGTGGTCGATATCTCCGCAACCCGGTAGTTGCAGAGATACCTTTCACCTTCCGGCGTGCAGGAAAGGAGCGCCGCCAGCAGCAGGCAGGCTGCCCAGAACATTGCGCCAATCCTTCCCATCGCTAGTAGTAGACTTCGGTTACGTCGTAGTACATACGCCACCAGCCGTCGTCGTCATCGCTAAAGGTCAGGATGCCGCGCGAAGCGGTTTCCATCCACACGTACCAGGTGATGGAGGTGCCGCCGTCGGGCGTCATGTCCATCAGGTACGGACCGGTGCCGATGTTCTCGGCTACCTTGTTGTACTTCGGGTTCGGGTCGATCCAGAAGGTGACCGCTTCCCCGTCGTAGAGGATGGAGCTCGGGAGCTTGATGTACTGTTCGCCGTCGTACGGGCATTCCTCCGTCTCGTTGAGCAGATAGACCACGCCTTCGGCGGAAATCGTGAAGTCAAGGTCGATGCCCGAGTTGATGGCGTTTTTGATGCGGAACTTGGCGGGATCGTACTTGTTGACCAGCAACAGCGAATGGAGCACCTTCTCGGAGGTTACGCTCGCATTCATCTTGCCCTGATAAAATTCCACCTTGCCCAGCTTCATATAGTCGGCGTCGGGGTTCGGACGCGGGTTCAGGTTCACCACGTCGTAGTACATACGCCACCAGCCGTCGTCGCCGTCACCGAAGGTCAGGATGCCGCGGGTAGCGGTTTCCATCCACACATACCAGGTGATGGACGTACCGCCGTCGGCTGTCAGGTCCATGGTATACTCGCCGGTACCCAGGTTCTCGGCGGCCTTGTTGTACTTCGGGTTCGGGTCGATCCAGAAGGTGACCAGCTCGCCCTCGTACTCGATGGTGCTCGGAATCTTGATGTACTGTTCGCCGTCGTACGGGCACTCGACCGTCTCGTTGAGCAGGTAAACCACACCGTCGGATCCCAGTGTGAAGTCGAGGTCGATGCCCGAGTTCATCGCATTGCGGATGCGGTATTTCTCCTTGTCATACTTGGAGACCTGGAGCGTCGAATACTGCTCGTCGAACAGGGTGACGGAGCTGTTCATCTTGCCCTGATAGAATTCTACCGTGGCATAGTCCACAAACTCGGAATCGTCGCCGCCCGGCATCGTCAGGACGCCTGAAAAGACGTTCCAGCCAGCCGGCGAGACCTTCGCCTCATCGAACGAAACGGTAAAATTGTAGGATTCTCCCGCTTCGGCCTGGTCGGCGTCATAGCCGACCCGGACCGTCGCTGTCGACTCGCCCGGAGCAAAATGGACTTGGGCGGGCGTATCCAGCGTGAAGAGGCCGTCGCCGCTCAGGGTCAAGGTGACCGTCAGATCGGTAGTAATCACACCCCGGATGAGCTGGAACTCGATCACGGGTTCGTCGGTGAAGAGCCAGGCGCCGCTGTTGGTACTGAAGGTCAGGCACTCGTTGGTCGGTTGATACAGATAAGTATCCTGCTCGCAGGAAACCAGCGCGGAAAGAGCGACCAGACAGGCGGCAAAAAAGCTTATGATCTTTTTCATGATACGTTCACTTTATCGATTAATAACCGGGGTTCTGCTGGCTGCGGATCTGCGGATTGGAGTCGATCTCGGCCTGCGGGATCGGCCATACGAAGAAGGGATCGGACGCATCGCGGGAGAGCAGTTCCGTGTAGGTGCTGCCCGCGTCGATCACCAGGTTCTTGTCCTGCGCCTCGCTGCGCGCGAAGCCCTGGTTCCAACGCTTGAGGTCCTTGAAGCGGAAACCTTCGCCGTAGAGTTCCCGTGCACGTTCCAGTTTGATCTGGGCCATCAGCTCGTCGCCGGTGTAGTGGCGGTCAGCGTAGCCCGGGATGCGGCTGGCGCGAAGCAGGTTCAGATAGGTGCAGGCCTGGTCGGCCTGGCCGGCCATGGCGTAGCCCTCGGCCGCGATCAGGTACTGCTCCGCGATGCGGAACGGCTTGATCTTCTGGATGTAGGTCGAAGCGCCCGTCGAGGCCATCAGTGCCGGGTTGCCGGGGAACTTGAAGCAGAGATAGACGGTGCCCGAGAAGTTGCCCAGGTTGACCTGGGTCCGGCGGAACCAGGTCGTGAAGCGCAGGTCGTTCTTGTCATAGGACTCGACGATCCATTTCTCCGGAATGTAGTTCGGCGCATAGAGACCGCCCGTGTACTGGATGTACCCGTAGTCGTTGGTACTGGGCGTCGAATCGAAGCTGGCCCAGAACTGGGTGATGCATTCCTTGCCGCTGTCGTTGGTCCACAGGGCGGTGAAATCGTCCTGCGTGTTGAGCAGCGGATAGCGGCCGCCGTTGATCAGCTCGGCGGCCAGGCCGGCGGCCTTGGCGTATTCGCCCTTGGTCAGGGCGACGCGGGCCTGCAGGGCCTTCACGGCATCGGCCGTAAGGTAGATCGAACCTTCGGCGCCGGTCACGGAGCCCAGGAGCTGGGCGGCCTTGTCGAGGTTCTTCTCGATGTAGGCATAGGTGTCGGCCAAGGAGCTACGGCCCACATACGTGGACTGGTCGCTCGGCGTGGCGAACGTCGCGTCGGAGAGCATCACGCCGTAGTCGGACGAAGCGTTGGACGAGTAGTTCTTGCAGAAGAGTTCCGTGAGGATGAACATCGCATACGCCTTGGCAAAGGCGCTTTCGCCCAGGATCACGTCGTACTGCGCTTTCTCGGCCGCAGTGGCTTCCGCCTGCAGGGCGGGAATGCCGCCTTCCAGGAAGTTGGCCAGCATCACCAGGTAGTAGGCGCTCGACCAGAGGGATTCGACGTTGCCGAACGTGGAACGCATCTCCCACTTGTAGTACTCACCGTTGCGGTTGCCGTAGGTGATCGAGCCGTGGAACGAATCGGCCATCAGTTCCATCAGGTAGACGGGCGCGCCCGAATTCAGGCTGTTGCGCATCGTGATATAGATGTCGCGGCGGAGTTTCTGCGCGTCGTCCATCGAACGGAGCGCTTCTTCCGTCGAGATCGAGCTCGTGGGCTTCAGGTCAAGGTTGCAGGCCGTCACAAGCAGCAGCGTGAGGGTGCAAAGGCTGAATAATATCTTTTTCATAGCGTATCCTCCTTGATTAGAATGTCAATTCGACACCGAAGACGTACTGCTTCGTGTTCGGATAGTTACCCATGGCCGTAATGGCGTCGATTTCCGGGTCCCAGCCTGTGTACTTGGTAAAGGTCAGCAGGTTGCGGCCGGATACATAGATCTTCGCTCCGCCGAGGAAGCCGGTGCTCTGCATCAGTTTCTTCGGGAACTCGTAGGAGAGCTGGACGTTCTTCAGGCGGACGAACGAGGCATTGTCGATGAAACGGCTGTCGTGGCGCACCGCCTCGCCGGCCTTCGGAATGTCGGTGATCTGGCCGGGCGTCGTCCAGATGTTCATCATCCGTTTGGTCATGTTCGACTCGTCGGCGAAGGCGGGATTCTCCACGAAGTAGCGGTCGTAGTTCTCCATATACTTGCCGATCACGCCCGAGAAGGTGGCGTTGAAGGAAAGGCCCTTCCAGCTGGCATCGACCGAGGCGCCGCCCGACCAGGGGGCGAAACGGTTCTTGCCGAGGAACACGGCGTTGCTTTCCGTGTAGGTGCTGGTGAGCGAGCCGTCGGCGTTGCGCCAGAGCGACTTGCCGTTGGCCGGGTCGACACCGGCGAAGTCGACCAGGAAGAACTCGCCGTAGGCGTGGCCCACCTGGAACTTCAGGCCGGAGCTGCCGTCCACGAATTCGTCGCGGCCGTCATAGAGCTCGGTGATGACGTTCTTGTTGTAGTTCATGTTGAAGCCCAGGCCGAAATACCAGTCCTTGGTATTGACCACGTCGAGCTTCAGTTCCACGTCGACACCGCGGTTGCGCATCGAACCCACGTTGCCCCAACCGCCGGAGAAGCCGGAGATATAGGAATACGGGATGTACATCAGCATGTCGCGGGTGTTCTTGTTGTAGAACTCGACGTTGAAGCTCAAGCGGTTGAACAGGCGGCCGTTGAGGCCGACGTTGAGCGCCTCGAGGGTTTCCCAGGTCAGGTTCGGGTTGCTCAGCGAGGAGATGTACCAGGAGGTCTGGCCGTCGTAGAGCCGGCCCGTGGAGGTCAGACCGTACGCACGGTAGTTGCTGATGCCCGAGTTACCCATCGTACCGTAGGAGGCCTTCAGCTGCAGGGCGTCGATCCAGTCCACATCCTGCATGAATTTCTCCTTGCCGATGTTCCACATCGCGCCGACCGACCAGAAGCTGGCGTAGCGGCGGTTCGCGCCGAAGAGCGAGGAACCGTCGATACGGTAGGTCAGGTCGAGGAAATACTTGTCGGCGTAGTCGTAGGAGAACCGGGAGAAGAAGGAGTTGTAGGCGGTCTCCGAGAAGGTGTACGAAGGCAGGTTGGCCTGCGTACCGTGGTTGACGTTGGTCAGGCGCTCGTCGGTCTGGCCGTTGGTCCAGGTGGAGAAATAGGTGTCCTGCGAGTAGATCGACTCGTGGCCGGCCAGAAGGATGAAGTGATGGTCCTTCGCGATGGCGAACTTGTATTCGGCCGTGTTGGTGGAGGTCAGGCGGAAGAAGCGCTCGAACGATTCTTCCGTGACGGTCGCCAGGTTGATCTTGTTGGGAAGCACCTTGCCGGTGTAGCGGTAATCCATTCCTTCGATGGCCTGGACGGTGCGGATGGTGAATCCCTTGAACGGGGTGATTTCCTGATAGAGGTTGCCGTTCAGGCGGGCCGTCTGCCGTTTGGTGGGCTGGGCCTCCATCCGGCGGAAGTAGTTCCACATACCGAGGTCGGTGATGTAGTCGGGCTCGTCGCCGTAACCCATGAAATTGCCGTTGGCGTCGGTGATGATCTCATACGGCGTGGCGTACGGAAGACCCCAGGCCACGATGTTCATCGGGTTGTAGTAACCCGTGCTCGAGGTCGAATAGCCCGCCGTATGGTGCGACTGCCAGGTGAGGTTCAGGTTGATGCCGATCTTGAGCCAATCGGCGATCTTGCTGTTGACGTTCGAACGGACCGAGTAGCGCTCCATATCGGAGTACGGCTCGATACCCTGGCGGTCGAAGGCGCCCAGCGAGATGTAGTAGTCGCTGCGCTGGCTGCGGCCCGAGACGCTCAGGTCGGCTTTCCAGGTAGGGGCGTTCTCGTTGAGGATCCACTCACGCCAGTCCGTATGGATGTTGTTCTTGAGGCGGAAGTCCTTCAACTCCTGGAACTGGGCGTTCTGCTTGAGGCTCGGATCGGCCAGTTCGCGGAAAGCGAACCACTCCTCGGCGTTCATCAGCGGCATCGGGAACTGCGCCAGGTTGGAAATACCGTAGGATCCGCTGACCGTCACGGTCGGCTTCTCGCCGGTACCCTTCTTCGTGGTGATGTACACCACGCCGTTGGCGGCGCGGGAACCGTAGATAGCGGTGGAGGACGCGTCCTTCATCACCGTCACGTTCTCGATGTCGTTGGGGTTCAAGGCCGTGAAGATGGCCACGTCGACCGGCGTACCGTCGAGGATGAACAGCGGCGTATTCGAGGCGTTGATCGAGTTGACACCGCGGAGGCGCATCGACACGGTCGCGCTCGGCTCACCGGAACTGGTGTAGACCTGCAGACCGGCGACCTTGCCCTGCAGGGCGTCGCCGGCGCTGGCCGCCGGAATCTTGGTGAAAGCGTCGGACTTGACCAGCGTGGAGGCACCGACCACCGAACTGATCTTCTTGGCGGTACCGTAACCGACCACGATGGTTTCCTCCAGGAATTCGGCATCGTTGGCCATGATGATGTTGATCAGGCTGCGGCCGGCCACGTCGACGGTCTGCGTCACCATTCCGATGCAGGTGAACGTGAGGCGGTCGCCGGCTTTGGCGGCAATCTCATAGTTGCCGCCGACGTCGGTCGTCGTGTACTGTCCCGACACCTCGTTGTGAACGGTCACCCCGATCAGGGGTTCGTTCTGGGTGTCGACGACCGTACCGGAGACCCGGTTCCGGAAGTCCTGTCCTCCCGGAACGGCAAGCGCCGGCAGCGTGATCAGCAACGCTGACAACAGCAGCAAGCACTTGTAACAAAGGGTGTTTTTCATCGGCATTATTTGTTTGGTTGATTCTTTCAGCGCAAAAAGGCCGGTTGAACCGGCCTTTACAGTAAACTACATCGTGCGCCCCGGATAGGTTTCCAAGGCTTTCTCGAGACAGACCAGCGCGTGTCGGAGGTCTTCTTCCTTGAGCACGTAGGCCAGGCGGATCTGGTTGCGGCCCAGACCGGGCGTGGCGTAGAAGCCGGCCATCGGGGCGACCATCACGGTCTCACCGTTGTAGCTGAACTCTTCGAGCAGCCATTTGGCGAATTTCTCGGAGTCGTCGACCGGCAGCTGGGCGGCGGCGTAGAAAGCGCCCATCGGGCGGGGGGCGACGACGCCCTTCATCTTCTGCAGGCCGTCGATCAGCACGTCGCGGCGGTGGATGTACTCGTCACGGACGGCCTTGAAATAGGAGGCCGGGGCGTCGAGTGCGCCTTCGGCGGCAATCTGGCCGTAGGAAGGCGAGCAGAGGCGGGCCTGGGCGTAGCGCATTACGGCGGCCATCACCTCCTTGTTGCGGGAGACGAGATAGCCGATGCGCGCGCCGCAGAGGCTGTAGCGCTTCGACACGGAGTCGAGCAGGATGACGTTCTGCTCGAGGCCGGGGATGTGCATGCAGGAGAAGTGCGGGGCGTCGGTGTAGCAGAACTCGCGGTACACCTCGTCGGCGAAGATGAACAGGCCGTACTTCTTGGCGATCTCGCCCAGTTCGAGCAACGCTTCCTTCGTGTAGAGGCAGCCGGTGGGGTTGCCCGGGTTGCAGATCACCACGCCTTTGGTCTTGGCGGTGATGTGCTTCTCCACTTCCTTCATCGGCGGCAGCGCGAAGCCGTCTTCGATGTGGGTGGTGATGGGCACGAGCTTCACGTCGTTCTGCAGCGCGAAGGAGTTGTAGTTGGTATAGAAGGGTTCGAAGACGATCACCTCGTCGTCGGGGTTGCAGGTCACCGAAAGGGCGATCTGGAGCGCCTCGCTGCCACCGTTGGTAATGTTGATGTCGGCGGCTTCCACGTTGATGCCGATGCCCTGGTAGTAGCGGGCGACGCCTTCGCGGAGCGAGTCGTTGCCGCCGCTCTTGGCATAGGCCACGACCTTGAGCTGGTTGTTCTTCACGGCATCGAGGGCCTCCCGGGGCGATTCAATGTCGGGCTGACCGATATTGAGGTGATAGACTTTGATTCCGCGTTTCTTGGCTGCGTCCGCGTAGGGGACCAGTTTGCGGATCGGCGAGGCAGGCATGGCCTGCGCCTTTTTGGAGAGTGTAAGCATTATTGGGTGAATTAAACAGAGATTACAGTTTTGCGCCGTATTTGGCGAGTTCTTCCATAAAGCCCTCGATCTTCGGCTGCACCTGGCTGGTCGGGCACGCATAGTTGTTGACCAGGATCGCGAAGCGGATGAGGCCGCGTTTCGAATCCACATAGCCGGCGTAGCAGCGCACGCTGGAAAGCGAGCCGCTCTTGGCGAAGATCGTCTTCTTCAGGTCGGGGTCGGCCTTGGCCAGGACCGTCCGCAGCGTACCGGGACGGCCGGGGCCCGGGAAGGTTTCGATATATTCCCGGAAGTTGGGGCTGGCGGCCATCATCGCATAGAAGCGGGTGAAGAAGCGCGGGGATACGTAGTTCTGCCGGGAGAGACCGCTGCCGTCTTCCTGGGTGTAGCCATAGGTCGACACGCCGCGTTCGTGGAGATAATCCTCGATGACCCGGCTGGCGCGGGAATAGGAGATGCCCAGGCAGGGCTCGCCGGTCTTCCGCTCGACGAGGGCTTTGCCCACCATTTTGAAGATGGTCTCGGCGAAGAAGTTGTTGCTGATGGTATTGGTCACCTTCACGATCTTGCGGAGTTCGGGCGAGAAGGTTTCGGCGATATAATGCAGCGAGGCCTGCGGGGGGACGGCGTAATCGTAGGCGATGGAGCGGACGTCGGAGACGCCCTTGCAGCCGATGCCGCGCTCGCGCAGGAAATCGGAGAAGGCGGCGGCGCAGGTGGCCGGGCCGTATTTGTTGGACTGGGCCAGGGTGCGCGGCTTGGCGTCGATGCCGAAGGTGCCGACGAACTTACCGATCGGGGTGAGGCTCGAGGCGTAGTATTCGGTGTTGTCGCCGTCGCCCTTTTCACCGGTGGTCACTTCGTTGATGAAGGTCATATACGGGGAATACGGGCCGACGGGCGTGATGCGGACGGGATCGCCGACGGCTTCGCCCGCTTCGATGTCGAAGTAGGACAGGTTCTCGCAGAACGACAGGCCGGAGGTGCCGCTGCCGTAGTCGTAGCCGATGTTGCCGTACGACCAGCTGGAGGGGATGTTCTCCTCTTCATAGATGCGGTCGTCGCCGACGATGCGGCCGTTGATGCGGCGGATGCCGGCTTTCTTGACGGCATCGGCCCAGATGCCGAAGATGGAATCGATCGGGAAGGCGATCGTGTCGCGCGAGCCCAGGGTGGGATCGGCGCCGCCGACGATATAGAGGTTGCCGTGGAGGACGCCGTTTTCGATGCGGCCGTCATAGGCGACGCGCGTAGAGAAGCGGTAGCCGGGTCCGAGCACTTCGTAGCCCAGGCCGGTGGTGATGGTCTTCATCGTGGATGCCGTCAGGAGGGGCATGTCGGGATTCCAGGCGGCGATTTCCCGCCCCTGGCTGTCGACGGCGAGGATGCCGACCACGGCGTTGATCAGCAGGGAGTCGGTTTTCATCCGCTGGTCAATGTAGTTCTGGACGCGGTTTTGGGCCAGGCTCATCAACGGAATGAGCGTCAGGGCGATCAAAAGAGTCTTTTTCATATCCGCTTGCAATATGTCTTACAAATTTAGTAAATTTGCCACCTAAAAACAAAAATATGCACCGCAGGTTTTCCATCATCGCCGCCGGACTCGCGACTTTTGTCGCGCTCCTCTCCGCCATCGGCTGCCACAAGCAGGAACTGCCCGCCGACAACCCCGTTGTCGTGACCAAGGCGCTCTACGACACCGCCTCCAATTTCTACGTGGAATTCAACGAATATCCCGCCGAAATGCGCAATCTCCCGATCGGCATCTTCGACTCGGGCACCGGCGGCCTCACCGTCCTGGAGAAACTGCTGAGCCTCGACGCCTTCGACAACATCACCGGCCAGGACGGCCGTGACAGCATCCTCGACTTTGCGGGCGAGCACTTCGTGTATCTCGCCGACCAGGCCAACATGCCCTACGGCAACTACGAAGCCGAAGGCAACAGCGAATACCTGCAGGAACTCGTCCTCAAGGACGCCCTCTTCCTGATGGACGACGACTATTTCGCCAACCCCATCGAAGAGACGCCCACGGGCCGCAAACCCCGCGTCAAGATCATCGTGGTGGCCTGCAACACCGCCACGGCCTACGGCCTCGACCTCATCGAGAAAATGCTGGACCAGACGGGCACCGGCGTGAAGGTGATCGGCGTGATCAACGCCGGCGTCTCCGCCACGCTCGACGAGCTGAATGTCAAGCCCGGCGACGCACCCTTCGCCATCGGCGTGCTGGCCACGCCCGGCACCATCGCCTCGGGCGCCTATGAGCGCACCCTCCGCGAAGAAATCGCCCGCCGGGGCATCACCACCCCGATCGACATCGTCAACCAGAGCGGCTACGGTTTCGCCGAAGCCGTGGATTCCGACCCCGACTACGTCAATCCCCTGCTCTTCGCGCCCCGCAGCACGTACCGCGGCCCGGCCCTCGGAGAAGCCGATGGCAGCATCAAGCAGGAGCTGCTCAAAGCCTACAATTTCGACTTTTCCGACAACAAGATGCTCGCGCGCCGCAGCCCCGACGGCGGGTATGCGTCGCTTCAGCTCAACAGCGCGGAGAACTACGCCCGCTTCAACATCGTCTCGCTCCTCGAGCGGCATCGCCAAAGCGGCAGCGGCACGCCCATCCGCGCCATCATCCTGGGCTGCACCCACTATCCCTTCCACCTGGAAACCCTCAACGAAACGCTCGCCGAACTCAAGGACTACCGCGAGGACGGCCGCTATCCCTACCGCGATCTGATCGCCGACGAAATCACCTTCATCGACCCGGCCGTCTACACCGCCATCGAGTGCTACAACACCCTCCGGCAGGACGGCAACCTGGCCTACCGCATCTCCCCTACCAAGGTCGAGGCCTACATCTCCGTGCCGAGCAACCTCCTCGAGGACACCTGCCTGACCTCGGAAGGCATGCTCACCCACGACTACAAGTACGGCCGCAAACCCGGTACGGAAGACCAGACCACCAAACAGGTGCCCTTCTCGCTCAAGAACATCGACAGCAACAATCTCCAGCGGATCGAGGAGCGGCTCCCCTATTCGTACGGACTGATCGCCCCTTCGCTCAAATAAGCCTTGATGTACAAAGAAACCATTACGCCCGAAGAAATAGAACCGCTCGAACTGGCCGCCTTCCCCGGCCCGATCACCGTCATCTCCCAGCCCGGCCCTGAACTGGACCATGCCATCGCGCACCTGGGCAGCCAGCGGCTGATCGGCTTCGACACCGAGACCAAACCCATCTTCCAGGCCCACCAGCCCCGCAACCACACCGCGCTGCTGCAACTGTCCAGCGAGACGGAAGCCTTCCTGTTCCGGCTCCACCCGCTCGGGCTGCCGCAGGAAATCGCCGACATCATGGCCTCGCCCTACATCACCAAGATCGGCGCCGCCGTGAGCGAAGATATCCACGGGCTGCAGCATTACTGCCGTTTCGAAGCGCAGCGGTTCCTGGACCTGCAGTCGTTCGGCGAACGCTTCGGCATCAAGGAGAAGAGCGTGCGCAAGATGGCGGCCATCATCCTGGGCCGGAAAGTGTCGAAGGCCCAGCAGTGCTCCAACTGGGAGGCGGATCCCCTCTCGGAAGCCCAGCAGCTCTACGCCGCCACCGACGCCTGGATCTGCGTAATGATGTACAAGGCCCTGCTGGCCACCCCGCGCCAGCTTTAGACGACCCCGGCCATGACAAAACTCTATCTCAAAAAAGGACGCGAGGAATCGCTCCGCCGATTCCATCCCTGGGTTTTCTCGGGTGCCGTCTTCGGCCTCGAGGGGCCCGACCCGGAAGAAGGCGACGTGGTCGCCGTCTACTCGGCCCGCAAGGAATTCCTGGGCTGGGGCCACTACCAGATCGGCTCGATCGCCGTCCGGATGCTCAGCTTCGCCGACGACCTGCCCGCCGGCGGGCCGGACCTGGCCTTCTGGACCGCGCGGCTGCAGGGATGCCTGCAGGCCCGCCGCGCGTTCGGGCTCGCCGGCTCCGCTACCACGAACTGCTACCGCCTCGTCCACGGCGAAGGCGACTCGCTGCCCGGCCTGATCATCGACTGGTACGACGGCGTCTGTGTGATGCAGGCCCATTCGGCCGGTATGTTCCGGGCCCGGAAAATGATTGCCGAAGCGCTGCAGGCCGTCTACGGAGACCAGCTGCAGGCCGTTTACGATAAAAGCGAAGGCACCGCGCCGTTCAAGGCCGGGCTCGACCTGGGCGACGGCTATCTCTATCCCGCTTCCGCTCCGCAGGGGCTGTGTCCCCGCACCGTTCTGGAAAACGGACACCGTTTCCTCGTCGACTGGGAAAACGGGCAGAAAACCGGCTTTTTCCTCGACCAGCGCGAGAACCGCGCGCTCGTGGAGCGTTACGCCCGCGGCCGTCGGGTCCTGAACCTGTTCTGCTACACCGGCGGTTTCAGCGTCTACGCCCTCGCCGGCGGCGCCGTCTCCGTCGATTCGGTCGACAGCTCGGGCCGGGCCGTCGAACTGGTGGAAAAGAACATCACCCTCAACTTCGGCGCGGACGCGCCGCACCGCGCCATCTGCGCCGATGCCATCGATTTCGTGAAAGCCGCGCCGAAAGACGCCTACGACCTGATGATCGTCGATCCGCCGGCCTTCGCCAAGCACCGCGGCGCCCTGAACAACGCGCTGCGCGCCTATCAGCGCCTCAACGCCGCGGCCATCTCGGCCGTCGCGCCGGGCGGGTTCGTTTTCACCTTCAGCTGCTCGCAGGTCGTCGACCGCGAGACCTTCGCGCTGGCCGTCTTCAGCGCCGCCGCCGATGCCGGCCGCCGCGTCCGCATCATCGACCGCCTCAACCAGCCCGCCGACCACGCCGTCAACATCTTCCATCCCGAGGGGGCCTACCTCAAAGGCCTGGTCCTCTATGTTGAATAACCCTTTCTGCTACACCCCTTCCCCGTCGATCGTCGCCGCCGCACGCGCGCTGATTGACCGCATCGACACAGACCCCGGTTTGCGGGAAATCTTTGCCGAAGGCAAGATGCTCGGCATCCTCGAGGTGGCCGACGACTCCTGCGTCATGCCCGGCTGCGACCGGGCATCCCGGTTCCTCTACGCCTTCTCCGGCCTGGCCGGAGGAAGCGCCTTCGTCGAGGGGTTCGTGCCGCCGATTTTCGCCTGGAAGCCGGAGGACATCGTCAGTTCCTCAGCTGAGGAGTCGCGGCGGTTGCAGGACTGGCTGTTCGAGCAGTATGTCGTGCTGAACGGCCGGGGCGAGCGACGCTCGATCCGGCAGATTTTCGCCGACCGGGGGCTTGTCCCGCCGGGCGGCACGGGCGACTGCGCGGCGCCGAAGCTGCTGCAATACGCCTTGCAGCACGGCCTCCGGCCGCTCGCCATCGGCGAATTCTGGTACGGCGCCTCCCCGGCCCGCGAAGTGCGGCGCAGCGGGGCCTTCTACCCCGCCTGCACCGGCAAGTGCGGGCCGCTGCTCGGCTATATGCTGCAGGGCGTCGACGTCGAGCCGAATCCGCTGGAAAGCGACGCGCACTGGCTGCTGGCCGATCCGGTCGTGCGTTATGAAGATGCCGACCTCATCGTGGCCGAGAAGCCGGCCGGCATGCTGGCCGTGCCCGGCCGCCCGGTGCCCGGCGTCACACCGCGTCGCTCGCTCCAGGACTGGCTGGCCGATTATTGCGGCCAACCGGTTTTCGCCTGCCACCGGCTCGATATGGATACCTCCGGCCTGATGGTCTTTGCCAAGACCCCGGAGGCACAGGCCGCCTTGCAGCGGCAGTTCGAGAACCGCGAGGTCTCGAAGGCCTATCTGGCCTCGGTCATGGCGGGAGAAACCTCGCTGACGGCCGGCGACCGGGGCAAGATTTCTTTGCCGCTCGCCCCCGACTGGTACGACCGGCCGCGGCAGATGGTCGATCGCGAAGGGGGCAAACCCGCCGTCACCGACTACGAGGTGCTGGACGTCCATCCCGACGGAAGCGCCTTCGTCCGGCTCATCCCCTACACCGGCCGCACCCACCAGCTCCGCGTCCACTGCGCCCACCCCGCCGGCCTCGGCCGCCCCATCCTCGGCGACCGCCTCTACGGCGGCGACGACGCACCCCGCCTGATGCTCCACGCCGCCTACCTGAGTTTCCGGCACCCGGCCGACGGCCGAAGAATGACGTTCGAATCCGATTTTCAATAAAAATCCGAAGACTATGAGAAAAGCCCTGCCAATCCTGGCCGCCCTGATCCTCCTGGCCATTCCCTTTGCCTGCAACCACCAGCAAAGCGCCCCCGCCGGCGGCGTAGAAGTGGAACTCCGGAATCCCATCCTGCCCGGCTTCCATCCGGATCCGTCGGTCGTGGCGGTGGGAGAAGACTATTATCTGATCAACTCTTCTTTCCACTATTTCCCCGGCGTCCCCGTGTATCACAGCCGCGACCTACAGAACTGGGAGCAGATCGGCAACGTACTGGACCGCCCTTCCCAACTTCCTCTGGAAAAATCAAACGCCTCGCTGGGCATCTATGCACCCACGATCCGTTACCACGACGGCACCTTCTATATGATCACCACCCACGTGGGCGGCGGCGGCAACTTCATGGTGACTGCCACGAATCCCGCCGGCCCCTGGAGCGAGCCGATCTGGCTGCAGCAGGGCGGCATCGACCCGTCGCTCTATTTCGAGGACGGCAAATGCTATATGGTCTCCAATCCGGACGCCACGATCACCCTGTGCGAGATCGATCCGGCTACCGGCGCCACCCTGAGCCCGGGCAAGGCGCTCTGGCGCGGCACGGGCGGCCGCTACCCGGAAGGGCCCCACATCTACAAACACGACGGCTGGTACTACCTGCTCATCTCTGAAGGCGGCACCGAACTGGCCCACAAACTGACCGTGGCCCGCAGCCGCCACATCTACGGCCCCTACGAAGCCAATCCCGCCAATCCCATCTTTACGCACTGCTCGCTTGCAGCCCAGGACAGCAACATCCAGGGCACGGGCCACGCAGACTTCTTCCAGGCCGCCGATGGTTCCTGGTGGACGGTCTTCCTGGCCTACCGGCGATACGGCGGCGACTTCCATCACCTGGGTCGCGAAACGTTCCTGGCGCCCGTGACCTGGGAAAACGGCTGGCCGGTCATCAACGGCAACCAGCCGGTGGCCGAACGGATGACCGTCCGTCTGCCCGACGTCCCCGCCCAGCCGCAACCCGCGCCCGTCCACGAAGACTTCTCCGTCATCGGTCCGGCGTGGATGCACATCCAGCATCCGATCGCCGAGAATTACGCCGTCCGCGACGGCATCCTTACCCTCACAGGCAACGGTGACGGCTTCGACTGGGGCAGCTGGCATCCCACCGCCCTGCTACGGCGTCAGGAGAGTGCCGAATGCCGTTTCGGCACCAGTGTCTCTCTGCAGGGCGACGGCGAAGCCGGCCTGGCCGTCTACCAGTCCCACAACGGCCACATCGAATTCTTCGTCCGGCGGGAGAAAGGCCGTTCGCAGGCCGTCGTCCGCGTACGCCTGCACAGCATCCTGCATGAGCAGGCCGCCGTGTCGCTCCCGAAGGCCGAAGCCCGGCTGGAAGTCCAGGCCCACGGCGAACACTATGACTTCCTGCTCAACGGCCGCGAAATCGCCCGCGTGGACACCAAACTCGTCAGCACCGAGATGGCCGGCGGCTTCACCGGCGTGACCGTCGGCCCCTACTGCCGTCTCGGAAAAGCCGCGTTCCAGGGATTCGATTACGAAGAGTAGTAAAAAAACTTTGGTTTTCCAAAAAGAATCTCTACCTTTGTAGTCCTTTGGTGCCTGGGCCGGGAGGTTAGGCACTGGTCTGCAAAACCAGGTAGAGCGGTTCAATTCCGCTAGGCACCTCCAAATAAAAAAGAAGCCTCGTGAGGCTTCTTTTTTATTTGGAGGTGCCTGAAGGCACTGTTTTCAGAATGCGTAGTAGAAGCCCAGGGACGCTGAATTGGTGATACTCAGGTCGGCATCGAAATAGCCTTGGCCGTTGACGGAGCGGTAGCCCAGGAAGGCTACGCGGGACACCAGGCCGAAGCGCGGGGAAAGGGAGATATGGATACCCGGGCAGATACCGGCCCGCCAGGAACGGTAGGAGTCATCCAGATAATAGGAATAGGAATACAACGCATCCGCAAAAAGGCCGACATACTGCCCCAACGGAAGATAGGCCCGGGCGTAAGGCGCCACGGAAAGCCGGCTCGTCCCTTCTTCCTGCCAGTGATAGCCGACAGATGTCCCGACGGACAGCCAGTTGTTGACGCGGTAGCCGATTTCCGGCATCACGCTGAGCTGCGCGTTGTGGCTCCCCCGGCCAAAAAGCCCCAGGTGGAAGCCCATTCCGCCTCCGACATACACTTGCGCCGAGAGAGTAGTCGCCATCCAGAGCGCTACCAAAAGCAATACAGTTTTTTTCATAGGTCTGCGGGAGTTGTCTCCTACAAATGTAATGCTTTTTGTTTAATGCAGGCCTAGTCTTTTTTCAGCGTGATGGCGGGGTTGGTTTGGGCGGATTTGAGGGTTTGCCAGAGGACGGAGAGGAAGGCGATGGCGACGGCGAGGATGACGGCGAGGACGAAGATCCAGGCGTAGTTCTCGAGGCGGACGGTGAATTGCTGAAGGTATTGGCCGGCGGCCCAGACGGCGAGGGGGATGCCGATGGCGCAGGCGAC
>JAEEGI010001760.1_pt1 | contig 53490 bp, 44 predicted proteins | sample 8958751 | NCBI WGS metagenome assembly JAEEGI01 (sample SAMN16246545, study PRJNA631951) | gut metagenome | biome: gut microbiome; feature: rumen; material: KS-attached | host: Bos | place: Iran: Karaj | collected 2018-10
GATTATAATACTCCGGATATATTAAACCGATTGCATAAGGGCATAAACGCACAGTTACAGCCCGAAAAACAGAAAAAGCGCCTTAGAGTTATTCTCTAAGACGCCCTTGTCTTTATGTTTTATGATTCTACACTCACATATGTGGGTTGTCAAGCACATTTCTAAATTTATTTATGAAAATTATTTAACCCCGTATTTTTCCCCATATTGCTCGATCCATTCATCTCTTGGAATCGCCCTGCAACTGTTCTTACCGTAAAAACCTGCTGTCATTACATTATCTATATTCTCGGAATCAGAAACAATCGGCATCTGCATAAGCGGTCCCTGTTCATTATTGATCTCAGGTACAACCACATCATCGACGCCCTCTTCTTCCATCAGAAGTCTTTGCAGCGCTATCTGCTCCTTGTAATCATCCGCATGACCTCTAAGATAATACTCAAGGCAAATATAATCCGTGTATTCTTTAACTCCGTGTCTTCCGACAAATGCAACAGCAAAACATATCAAAAGAGCTGCGATACAGGAAATCTTTAATTTTCCGGCACTTATCTTAATTTCTTTTACGAAGAAAAGATATCCGCAAATGTAGATAATTCCTGCTATCATACACAGGCAGAAGGTCCAGAAATTAAAGTTATAATATCCCGATGAAACAACTCCGCCCGCATAGAGCCTTGGCGCGTACATTGAGGCATTTACAAGGAACATGACAACCACGAACAAAAGAGGGTGCGCAAATACTGCTTTAAACTCTTTTCCCCCAGCTGCTGCGTTAAATGCAATCACAGTAACAATACAGATTACAATGAACAAAATGACCACAAATGTCTTTTGCCCAATGAACATATCAATAGCATCCGTAACAGAGTAGATAATGCTCTTAAATATTGTTGCTATGGCGCCACCTGACGGCTCTGCGCCCTGACTTATATCCGACGCGCTCCTTACGGCATTTCCGGGAGCAATAATACTGATGACAAGTCCTATAACATCGAGTACAAGCGGAATGAGTAAAAGAAGGTTCTTCTTATCTTTCCCACTGTCCTTATTAAATACAAAGCCTGAAAGCCACAACAATCCCACTGCCATAGGAAGTAAAAGCGCCGCAGGATATGTTGCTCCGCCGATCAGCGCACTTATTACACTAAGCCATATAAGGTCGCTTTTTTTGTGCCACATAAGGAACCTGTCGCCGTGTACCGTCCCCCACAGTGCCATGCACATGGGCATAACGTAGTGCACGCAGCCTACCCACCAGAACATTCCAGACTTCTGTGAAGGCACAAGCTGGAAGCTGAATATCAGGAACAGCAAGCCTACAACGGTCCAATAATAATTTCCAAGTTTCCATCTTACTTTCAAAAAGTGATGAGCAAATCCCAAATATGCTGCAATCTGCATAATCACAAAAATGTACGGCACCAGAACATATGCCGAGTCAGAAAACACCTCGGGATGCAGACAGAATACAAAACAATCAAACCAAGTTCCCTGCCAGGTCTTCCAGGTTCCGATTGTCGTCTCTCCCGCTTCCGCCAATGCCTTAAGGAATCCTGCGCCACTGACAATTGCCTGATGCGCCCACGCCCCGTAGTTGTAATCATCGCCGCTCGCGCAGTCGTATCTCGCAACGATAAATACCGGAATCAGGGACACTCCCAATATAACAGCCAAAATTATAACAATTATCTTCTTTTGTTTATCCGTCAATCCAATCATCCGTCCATCCACATTGCTTATAAATTAGTCAATTTATTTTCCGATTCCGTAAATAGTAGGTCTAATCTTAAGTCCGTCTATCTCTTCCTGTCCAAGTTCATCAAGCACTGAATCTTTAAAATAAACATCCACGCTTCCGCTTTTCACGCATGTAAATCCTTCGAGGTCGATACTGGGCTCAATCTCGAAATGCCTGTCATTTCTGTTGTACATATAGATTACATCCATATCCTGCACAGTAAGCCCGCTGTCAGTACCATCTATAAAGAACGGTCTCTCGGTTGAGATGAAACCTGCTCCTTCGCTCCAATAGTATATATCCTTTTTTCCATGGGCTTTCAGATACATATCAACAGTCCAGTCAGCCTCAGGATTACATATTCCAAAGCAGCACAGGACATTGTAGCCTCTGTCGGAAAGGCTCTCTATCTCCTCAAGAGATTTGGTCACACTCTCTCCTCTGAATCTGTAATAGTCACCCTCAACGACCATACTGTGAGTATTAAATAAAAGCATCATTACAGAAATTGCTATATAAACCTTCTTACGTCCGCCTGCCAGCAATTTGCTGTTGTACACAAATATAACAAAGAACATAGCAAATCCGATGACTACAGGTAAAAGATATCTCTCCTCAATTCCTTCCTTAGAATAAAGAACGAACTGTGGCAACATAAATACTATTGTAATCGCAAGCTCAGCCCAATAGCGCTTAAACTCGTTATAATATGTCAAAAGAACTCCGATAAGCAGAATTCCGAAAACCTTATACCACTTACAATCATGGTTCATAGAATAAATAAAAGCTCTGAAATATGAACCTATTGAAGAACTACTGTCAAAACCTACGGGAGAATAGCTGTTAAATCCAAGTCGGATCACAGTGCTCAGAATAATTCCGACGCAAAGCAACATTACGGCAACAACATACCACAACTTTTTGCCGCAGTACTTATCAAGCAGCTTTTTCAAATCCTTATCGAAAGTATGTGTTGTTTCTGCTCCGCTATTTCTGATACGTCTGATATTCTCATAAACAGGCCAGAGAGCAAGGAAAGGCATTACAAGGAAAAATGACTCATGGAAGAATCCCATAAGTACGGCAAATATTGTACTCACGATACCATATGCGATTTTTTCCTCATTCTTTTCCCACTTTAACAGGCACAAAAATGCAATATCAAAGCAAAGTAAAGCCTGCATCTGCTCAGGACCAAGCTTCCACCATACCGGAGCCTGAAATCCCACAAGACATACAAGTGAAAAGAAAAATGCAACAACACTGTTCTTCAGCGCTTCCTTGGTTGAACAAGGAGCTTTTGAATCAGTAATTATAAGCTCTTTTCCACAATAATAAAGCAGGATCATGGCAATAGCAGTCTCAACTGCCTTGATAACGCTAAGCGCAACAACATCCGCTCCTATAATATATGTCATAATAATTCTTGTCGGATAATACAGGAGATTGTTTCTGGATATGAAAGACACTCTGTCTACATCCTTTATCACATCCATCAAAGACATATTCTTGTAATTGAACAAATATGAATACTCCAGGAACTCGTGGTCATCCACAAAATGCCAACCGCTAAAAAGTGTGCCGATCCCGCACGTCACACCAAATACAACGAGTAATGACAAGGCACACACACAAATCAATTCAATCCACTTATAACTTTTCTTTTTATCCATTTTCACTCCCGGTGGAAACAAGTATGTAATTTCCACTTTCTCTTCTTAATATAATCGATACTTGCAACAACATAAAATTGCAAATCAAACGTGTTTATAATATCAAAAAAGTTCAGTTGAAATCAAGTGAGTAACTGTGCTTGCACAGTTTTAAGGAAAATCTTATCCTTAAAAGATCCTCTTTTTTCTGCCTTCTCTTTTCTTACAGATTCCAATTGCTCAATAGAATGCCCTCTTGCTTCGGCAACGGCGTAGATTACTTCCATTAAGTCCGCAAGTTCTTCAATATTCTTATCTTGGTGATACTCAGCAAGTTCTTCGTCAAGCTTGGCATCAAGCATTGCCAGGTAATCTTTGTCCGACAATACCTCTGTCTCACAGGTTTTGCCATCCTTTTCAATAATCTCGGGAATCCTGTCCCTTACAAGTTTATTATATGTTATTACTTCCATCGTAAATCCACTCCTTAAATCCCAGCGTCTGCGCCGACTCGTATACAGGCTTTATTACATGCTCAAGCCGCTCAATAAAAGAATTCTTGTTAAGTCCATCTGCGTATAATTGATTCCTTATTTCCTGATTATTAAGATGATACGGTGCTATCTTGTTAAACTCACGCGTCACAGTTTCATTCTTTGATTTTAAATCATAAGCCCGATATTCGATGTCACCTAGTAATTTAAAATACATATTCCAGGAAGGAAGCGAATTGCTCTTACTGCTGTTGATCGATCTGGTTGTAGGATGGAGATTCCATAATTCATCATGCGCAACATACTGCCACGGAACAAAGTGATCGACTGATATTACCTCGTGCGCCAAAGATACATCGCCATAAATATCTTTTATTGAAGAATCTATCTGCACTATAAGCTTCCAATACTTCCTCACGCGCTCTATATCCCTTGAAGTAGGCGTTTCAATCTTATCCGCAATTCCGGGAACGCTCGGATTCTTGTTCTGCAAATATTGTATCAGCTTAAACTGTGCCCAGCCGCGAAGTATCTCTTTATGCTTAAAAAGATATTCCGACCACAAACTGTTTATCTCAATTTTGGTATCAAGCCCCGCTATCCGCACAAAATAATACATCAATCTGCGCTGACGGTTGATCTCGGCAGTCAAATTCTGCTTAGAACCGTTCCACATATTTTTTTCTATTTTTATCTCATCATAAAAAGGAACCTGTAAACGATAAGGAACATTCAAAGTCAGATCCGCTTTGTATCTCGCAATGCTCTTATCCTCGGTAGTCTGCAAAAAAGCTATTATCTTCTCTCTTTTCTCCGAAGACATAAAACCATATTCATTATGAATATACTTAACCACTTCCTCGAGATTATCAGTTATCCCAAGCGGCCCCAGACGCAGGTGATATTCAGTCACCATATACCAGGCATCCGCAATCATCTCGTTAATAAGCTCATCAAAAGAAAACCTGTTATTCTTCTTATCCAGTTTCCGCAGTATCGCCTGAAACCAAAAGAACTTGTAACAGTTTGTGGTATTGTCAAAAAGTCTGCTTAGGTAGCCGATATTTAATTCTTCAGAATGTGGTAACTGCATAGGATTGACCTCATGAAAACAACTATCGGAACAAGTGTAGCTATTATTTCACAACTCCGTATACTTCTTACTACTTCCAAAGCTCTTCTCCACAGGATATTTTTCCCTGTTCTTTGCTATCTTGTCCATCACGGCATCTTCTATGTTTATTCCCATCTTATCTGCCATAAGGATGCAGTAATTCACAATGTCGGCAAGCTCTTCTTCCGCAGCTTGCTTATCATAATCAGGACTCCACTGGAAACATTCAAGAAGTTCTGCTGCCTCTATCGAAATACTCTTTGCAAGATTTTCAGGAGTATGGAACTGATCCCAGTTTCCGCCGTTTACCGCATCCGAAGCGCCCATTACATCTTTTGCCGCAAGTCCTTCAATCTTCTTGAAAAGATTTCTGAGTGTCGATCTTAATGATGTCTGCGGGATTATAAGTCCCATCTTCTTTTCACGAAAAGGATATTCATGAGTCTTTTCATCCTGATAATCTCTGAGATATTTCATCAGATAAACTGCAACTATTGTCTTACCTGTGCCGGGGAGGCCTTCCACAACGACCGGCTTATTCTTATCGGTTCGAATCTCAGTAATAATCTCATCTGCCAGCTTCTTTTGATCTTTATTCAATTCTTTAAACGGAGAATATTTGTAGAACTCGCTGTTTTTGATCCATTCAAGGGAATGGTCGGCGAGGTGATGGCTTATCAGCTCATTCCATAGCTGTTCGAAGGTATCGTCGTAATCAGATTTTCTGAAATAATTCTTGTTGGCGATACCATCGTTTTTGTTGGTTATGATAAACTTGCCATCTGCGGAAACAAACTGGATCAGCTTGGATTCATAGTCAAATGTCGCAGACTGATTGAATCTTTCTGAATATATAAAATGAACTTGCTTGAATTCTCTTTTCTCATGATTGTTATAATGCTGCTTCATCCTTTCGGAAACATTGGTAGATTCACCAATATATATCCTTTTCCCATTCTCAAGGATATAGAGCATAGGCCAGTTATTGAGAAAATCATCATTTCCGTAATTATCGCTTGGAAATTTGTGATTTGTTATTACATAAAGAATTTCTTGCGTCTGATCTGAAGTAATCATGTAGTTGCTCCGCTTTTTTGATATTTGTTTGAAGCTGTAGTGCACTGAAATCTAAAATATAAAATTACTAAATCACTGAAAAACAAGCTGTAACTGAATTCAATTATATCATAGAAAAAGTATTACTCTAGTGGGAAAGCTTTGGGCGGCAATTGGGGATTTCCAGATAAATATGTTACTCCACCATTCTTTTATCTGTGTTTTTCTGCTATTTTTGCCGGAATCCTTCGAGAAAACACAGATAAACATTGGCTCCTACTCCATATTTATCTGTGTGCCACTACTTTTTTCTCTGAAATGCATCATAAAATCACAGATAAGCATCCACTCCCTCTCAATATTTATCTGTGTGCCACTGCTTTTTTCTCTGAAATGCATCATAAAATCACAGATAAGCATCGACTCCCTCTCAATATTTATCTGTGTGCCACTACTTTTTTCTCCGAAATCCGTGTGGCGGACCACTGACATACCGCCACCTCCCACGTCACCTCAGCTCCGTCCCCTTAGTACAAACTTCTCCCCTTCATAAACGCGAATGGGATTCCCACGCACTATCTTCGCGTGTTTACTCCAGGCGTCAGTTTTCTGCAGGTCCTTGTTTGTTTCGTTCATTTCTTTTAGGACTGCGGACAGTTTCTTAAGGGCGTCCTGCTTGTTGGCGAACTGGGAACGTTCTCTTGTGGACGATACCGTGATGCCGGTGGGGGTATGGATGACTCTGACTCCGGTCTCGACTTTGTTGACGTTCTGGCCGCCGGGACCACCGCTGTGAAACTTCTCAATACGCACAGTATCAGAAGTGAGCTTTTCGCTTATCTCTTCAGGCTCAGGGATAATGCTCACATCGACAAACCAGTTCTTTCTCTTGTGCCCCGGTCTGTACTTGCTCTTGCAGATCCACTGCATTGTTCCTTCAAGCCTTGAAAGGTCCTGAACTGACGAAAAGACAATTGATGAAAAAGCTCCTTCAGCCTCTCCTTTCACAGCAGTTATCATCTCAATATCCGAAAACTCTTTTTTCAGAGCTCTGTATATTCCTCCTACAGCGACCCTGCACTCGACAGGGCCCTTTCCGGAGCTTATCTGTAATATCATTTATGAATTTCCTCCCTTGTAGTTGTAGATTGGCTTAAGTATCTTATCTACAGACACCGTTTCTTCAATAGCTTCCTTAATATAATCAATACCTCTGTAAGCAAACGGTGCCTCATCCAGAGTATCTTTTCCGATGCATGTGGAATAGATTCCCTTCATCGATGCCTTAAACTCAGATACGGTGTGCGAACCGGCCACATCTCCCCTTGATAATATCCTTCCCGAGCCGTGCGGCGCAGAATTGTTCCAAAGAGAGTTTCCTTTGCCTTTTCCAAGGATCACTCCCTCTTTCATATTTACAGGTATAATGACATCCTCATTTTCCGCAGCCGAGATCGCACCTTTTCTGAGAACCGGCTTATCCCCGTTAAGATCGACATAGTTGTGAATGCAGGAAATCTCTTCTTTCCCCTTCCACTTCATACCTTTCATGATCACTGATGCAATTGTCTTTCGGTTCATAGCAGCATACTCCTGCACTACTGCAAGATCGTTGAGGTAGTCCTCCTTAAGCGTCCCTGTAAGATACGTCATCTCATAAGGAACATTCTCTTCTCCCCGGTCCTTGAGAAGCTTCTGCCCTGCTGCCATGTAGTATTCAGCCACTTCTCTGCCAAGATTCCTGCTGCCGCTGTGGATGATCAGATACACTTCCTTATTTTCATCAATATCAAGCTCAATAAAGTGATTGCCGCCTCCAAGCGTGCCGATACTCAAAAGAGCCTTATCACTTCTGATGTGCTTGCGGCAGCGAAGCCTCTCCAAGTCAAAATCCGCACCGTTAGAAACTCTCTTCCTTATGCATGATCCAACCGGCACATTATCTCTGATCACCGCATCAAGCTTCTGAAAATCATTTCTGATTTTTCCCAGCTTTACTGCGAGCATTCCGCATCCGATATCAATGCCCACGAGTGAGGGAAGTACCCAATCTGTGATTGTCATGGTAAGACCGACAGGTCCCACTTTCCCCGGGTGAACATCGGGCATAACTCTTATTACTGAACCTTCCGCCACTCTGTTATCACAAATCATCTGTATCTGTGAAATGGCATACTTATCTACCTCTGAGCCAAAAAGCTCCTGTTTGCACATGATCTGTGCTTCTGCATATTTTCCTTTTACGAGTATCAAAATAAAACCTCCGAAATATCAGAGGCTACACTTGTCCCGCTCTGTTACATATCTTTGAATGATCCGATCGAACGATCAGAAAAAAAGATGGCGGACAATCATGCCTCTGTCAATTACGTTAATAGTTCCAAAAATAGTCATGTATCTCATGATCGTCCTCCTTTCTGCTCATAGTGAGCAATTGAAAATTCTTAATAACAACAAAAGCAAGTATAACACATACACTTGAAAAAATAAAACTTTTTAAAATAGTCCAATAACCCCGTCCCTTAGGTCCATTTTATTTTTGCAAAAAATAGCGTATAATTGTACTGTAAATAGTTATTTTTTGACAGCAATACCGTCTATGAGGGCAAAACATGTATTGGCAAAAGATAAACTACTACGGCTTTGAGAAAAATCGCTACAATGATTGCAAAGAACTTATACACAATACAAATTACAAGTACATGCGGATCATTAACAGCTGGATTCTTTTTTTATCCATTGTTTATATGATCTTATGTCTTTTGAACAAGTTCGGATTATCAAGAAAGAACTACACCATATACTACTCGTTTATGATCTTTTCCCTGATCTTCGAAGTAGTTATTTTTGCATTAAAAAAAATATGCATCAAGTATACGACTATCTTTGTTCATATAAGCTTTTTCCAGCTGATATCTTTTGGAATATGTTCTTCGATCTCACAACCGTATCTTGCTGCAACCATATATCTTGTCCTGGTTGTTATTGTTTCTGTTGCCTACATTGACACAATGATCAGATTCACCGTCCTTCTCATCTTCTACAACAGTATTTTTCTGTACACATCATTTAATTATAAGCCAAACAACCTTGCCAATATCGATATGTACAATATAATGATATTCCTTTCGCTCTCGCTTATCATGCACTACAATTTCCAGCACAGTAAGATAAATCAGTTCTATACACTTCAAAAGAATATTCAGATTCAACATGATCTTGAGATACGTTCAAGCTTTGACACTCTTACAGATTTGCTCACCAAAGACCGCTTTTTTGCAATCGCGGATCAGATAATAAAAGACTCGGTAAAACTCGATGAATATATCGTCGTATGTCTGCTCGACCTTGATAATTTCAAAGAAATAAACAATAAACTGGGCCACCAGATCGGAGACAAGGCAATCCAGATGGCTTCCCGCATAATAATTGAAGAACTTAACATAGACATGCTTGAGAAATGGTCATTTACCGAGAGAGCCGTCCACAATGTATCCACCTTTGCCGGACGACTCGGCGGAGATGAATGCATAATGTTTATAAGAGGTCAGAAAAATGTTGAAAGCATAACTGCTATTTTAGAGAACATTCTGGCCAAATTAAATGCAGTAAATATCGGCGAACTTCACGGAATCAATGCTTCTTTGGGACTTGCAAGCGTATCTTCCGAAGATCCTGACATTGACTCTGTTTATAAGCGCGCCGGCGAAGCTCTTTATCGTTCCAAACAACATGGAAAAAACTGCATCTCGGTTATTTAGGATGTCATTTTTCCTATAAGGGAGTACAGATATGATAATTGTAGTAAAAGCCCTTATTTTATGCGCAATCATAATAGCGGTATATACAACGCTGGAGTGCATATCTTTTTTCAGCCTTCAAAAAGATATCATCACTGAGTTTGAAGGAAAGAAAAAAGTGATACTCTTAGCTTCATACTGCCTATATATAGCTATATGTCTGCTTTTTTGCGTAGCGATCGTAATAAGCGGTGACAGCTTCCTATTTGGCCTTATTATATTTGTTTTTTCCCTGCTGATCTTTCTTTTTACCAACTGGATGTTTGTTGTCATCGGCAGTGTAAAGAGTAAGACAAAAGATATAGCTGAGAGCCTCATCGGAATGATAGAAGCCAGAGATACCAATCTCGATGGCCACTCCCTTCATGTTATGGAAATCGCGATGCTCATATATGACTATCTTCCATACAAGTATAAAAAGACCATTCGATGTGAAAATTTAAGATATGCAGCTCTCTTTCTCGATGTCGGAAAACTGGGAATTCCGAGCAAAGTCATCAACAAGCCGGGAAAACTTGAAACTGAAGAATGGGACATTATAAAAAAGCATGCAGATATTGGTGTTCAGGTACTTAAGCAGATCCACTCTTTTGATGACATATCCGACTGGATCTTGTACCATCACGAAAGAATAGACGGAAACGGATATCACGGCCTTAATGGCAATGAGATTCCACTTGCATCAAGAATAATAGCCATTGCCGACACTTACTCCGCAATAGTTATGGTCAGATCTTACAAACCGTCAAGATCCTACGATGATGCAATCGGTTCACTGAAAATTGCCGCAGGTTCACAGCTTGATAAGGAACTGGTCGGTATCTTCTGTTCCATTCCTCGCGAGAAAGTTGAAGAATGTACAAGAAGAGTAAAAGAAAAAATGTCTCTTTTCCTTGCAAATGATTTTAGAGAAGAAAATATGTAATAAGGAGCTTACTTACTATGAAATCAGGTAAAAAACTTTTCTTTCCGATAATACTGGCTGCCATGTTAACATCTTCAGCCTGCGCCCGGAATAATGCAAGCAATTCAATTGCCGACTCTCTTGATACAAACAACGAAAAGCCTGTCGTATGGTTTAACAGACAGCCTTCAAACAGTGAGACCGGCGAACTTGATATTGACGCCGTAACCTTCAACAAGAACTCTTATTACGTCGGCGTTGATATGCAACAGGGCGCTGATCTGCAAGGCGAAATGATAATAGGCTATATCACAAACAGCGATGCTTCCATCGACAGAAACGGCGACGGGATCATCGGATATGTGCTTGCAATCGGTGATATGGGACACAACATCTCAGTTGCAAGAACCAGGATTGCAAGAAAAGTTTGCGGAACAGCCGTAATGAAAAATGATGTTATAAATGCAGCTCCTGTATCATTGAATCTTGACGGAAGTTCCGATATTGTGCAGGACGGAAGCGCAATAATAGCCGGAAAAGAATATAAGATAAGAGAACTTGCATCACAGGAAATGAAATCTTCCGACGGAATCACATGGTATGCAGATGCAGCAGGTACTGCCATTAACAATTGGGCCAATTCCTTCGGTGATGATATAGATGTGATAATTTCCAATAACGACGGAATGGGACTTAGTATGTTTGAAAACTGGGCACACAATAACAGTGTCCCTGTATTTGGATATGATGCGAACAGCGACTGTGTCGCAGCCATCAAAGACGGATTCAAAGGAAGTATCAGCCAAAGAGCCAATATACAGACATACCTGACACTCCGCATTTTAAGAAACGGCATAGACGGTGTTGATGTAAATACAGGAATCGGTGTTATGGACGATGCCGGCAACGTTCTCTCCAATACAGACTACTATTATTCCGAGAGAGAACGCGCATTTACAGCATTAAATCTGGCTGTAACGGAGGAAAACTACACTTCGTTCCTTAATCCGAATGTTACTTACGAAGCAGTATCCCACCAGCTTAATCCAACCACACATCCAATGAAAAAAGTATGGATAAATATATACAGTACCGAAGATGATTTCCTTACCAAAACGTACGTGCCACTCCTTGAGCAATACGCACGTATTCTTAATCTGGATATCACCTTCGCTATCGGAAACGGATATGACGAATCCAGCGTCACCGGTCAGCTCACCAATCCCGATGCATACGACGGATATGCGATTAATATGATAAAGACCGATGACGCGAAACTGTTTACTGATATATTATCCAGATAGAACGATCAATTATTTTTTGTCAAAAACTCCAGTGCTTTTGCTCTTCCATGATCGTAAACGCGCTGAAGCTGCGCGGGATCTTTTTCGACAGCGCTTATGTCAAGAGGTGCATCGGGACGAATAACTTTTACTTCTCCTGCAAGTTCTTTGTCCCGTATGTACCTCTTTTCTTCGTTATACATGATGTATCGCTCTTCCATTGCCTTTATCATGTTTGGATATTTGCGAAGCATAAAGCGGACAAGCGGCATATATGCCTGAGGCTTCTTTATATAGTCAACGGGCTGCGTCTCGATAACCAGATTGTCATCATACCCCTGCTCTTCCATAAACTTAAGCGGAATTGAATCTGATATCCCGCCGTCAAGGTACTTGCCGCCATCTATCTCTACAGGTCTTGATACAAGCGGCATTGAAGCCGAAGCCTGAATCCAGACAATATCATCTTTTTCTCCTGTAAGACACTTATGATATACGGGCTTACCGGTCATAATGTCCGTTGCAACGCAGTAAAACTCCATCGGCGTATTCTTAAATGTCTCAATATCCCATTTATCAAGCTTGTAAGGAAGCTCATCATAGCAAAATTTGACGTTATAAATGTCTCCCGTGGTCAAAAGAGATGAAATGCTGTGATATCTTTTGTCCGCGCAATACTTCTTGTTGTATCTGAGTGCCCTTCCATGCTGCTTTGACTTGATATTGCAGCCAAATGTAGCTCCCGCAGAAACTCCCACAGCTCCGTCAAACTCAACTCCTTCTTCCAGAAAAACATCAAGCACGCCGCAAGTGAACATGCCTCTCATTGCTCCACCTTCCAAAACAAGCCCTTTTTTCATCTGATAATAACCTCTCCGTTGCAGTCTATTACAGGTGCCTCGGTAATGATCTCACCTACGGCATCCGCCACTATTTTGCCAGATCTTGGATTCTTGACCGAATCTATACTTCCTATTATACTTGCCTCAACATCCGAGTATTCAAAAGAAAGATCGCAGCCTTCCATTGTACAGTCTATAAGTTTAAGATCTTTACAATAGCAAAGCGGCTGGGTTCCTATTATCTTACAATTAATAAGCGTAAGCCCTTCAGAATACCATGCAAGATACTCGCCCTTTACAATGCTGTCCCTGACGGTCACGTTCTTGGTGTGCCAGAACGCATCCTTGGTATCGAAGTTACAATTTGATATTTCCATATTCTCAACATATTGAAAAGAATATTTGCCCTTCATCTCAACATTCGTAAGGGTTAAGTTCCTGCTGTCAAGGAACAGATACATCGATTCTACTTTGGAATCCTTCAAAGTAATATTATCGCATTTCCATCCAAACTCTTCAGATACGATATCACTGTTCTCAATAACTATATCCTTACACTCTCTGAGCGCCTTTATTCCGCCAAGCTTGGAACCTGATATCTTTCCGTTTGAATCATACCAAAGAGCAGCTCTTGTAAACTCATCCATCGTCGAGTCTGATATATCAAAGTCATTCACATGCCAAAGCGGATATCTGAGCGAAAAGCTGCAAGCTTCCACCTTTATGTTCCTTGCCTCTTTGAGCGCGGACTCACCGTCTGCGGGTCCTTCAAATCTGCAAGCTTTCACTGTGGCATCAGTAAGATTGTACAGTGCTCTCTCTTCGTCAAACTGCTTGTTTTCCACTATATTTTGCATATTAACTCCTATTTCCAAAACAATTAAATGAATCTCATTATATTGTACACAATTTAAAATTAAATGCAACTTCCCTGAATAATATTCGTAAATTCTTATATTCATTATGTGAACGTCGTTTTGTCTACGCGAAATCGAAAGATAATTTCATAAAATTTTAATAATTTGACAGTGTAAAGTGGCAAATTTTCACTATTATTTCAACGACAAATAGTATATAATGTATTCATTAAGTGAAATCTTGTTGTCAAACCACAATAGGTTGAGGGGTCTATTGTATACAAGAAATTCATTTAGTAATTTTATTTCTTATGAGATGAGGAGGGCAACGAATGAGACGTTCAGCTAAGGCAAAGAACAACATCAGCCAGAGTTGTATCGAGATCATGGCAGATGCGATCAAGGCAAAAGAGCAGAACCTTTCCTACGGAAAATTCAAAGCATTGGATATGATTGGGAACGGAAATGTATCGGATGAAGAATATTCTTCAGAGTACACCGTACACACGACCGAACTCATTCACAGGAAAGAAGCCAATCCTGAAAAAAAGTCATTAGCGTTCGTTAAAATCAGGTGATTAGTACAGTTATCAATAAAAAGCATCAAACTTCTTTTTAATATAAGAAGCTTGGTGCTTTATTTCTTTGCATTATTTCTGTACTTTTATTCTCTCATCTCCCGCAAGATAATATAACAGTGCCTGTCTTGCATGTTCTTTGTCCGTGGCTTCGACGCTCACCGTAAACCTATATGTGTGCTTCTTTGTCTCTTCCGTCTGATTTTTGGCTTCATTATCAGCAATTGATTTGTCCTTGGTATCTTCGCTTGTCATCTCCATAATGTCTTCGATTGCGAATTTTCTGAACATTTCCTGCAGAAGCGGATCTTTCATGTACTTTTCTATAAGCATCAGCGTATTACCGAGATTCAGGTAATCACCGTGAAGAAACGCCTCGATATCAAGCACATCGTTTTTGGTCCTGTCGACATACTCATCCCACATGAGTTCTGCTTTCAGGATTTCTCCGTCACTGTCAATATTTTCCTCCTGCCAGTCAAGGACATACCATTTCCAGATCTGCAGCCTTTTTCTGTTTACTTCCTCATCACTTAGCTCCGCCATTTTCTGGCATGCATGTCTTGTGCCTCGTGATACAAGCGCATCTGTCGTCTTATCCACATCATAGGTCCTGCTGAAGACTTTCTTTTTCTTCTCAGAATTTAATATCGTAAGCCTTAGCGAATTGTCGGATACTCTGGTCATAGTAAGACTGTAGTCCCCGTGCCGCGCTATGACAAGCGGCCTCTCAATAAGTATGGTATCTTTGAACTTTATGAATGACTTAAGAACATCATCATTTTGAATATAACGAAAGGTTCTGCTCATCTTGATCCTTTCTTATAATAAACTTCTGACTATTTGCTCCTATATCATAAATATTCTTTTTTAAACTGCTCTATCCTGCACGGATGGCCGAAGTAATAACCCATCATATCGGAAATCGGGTACTGTTTGGCAATCTTTGCGGTCTCTTCGTCCTCAACTCCGGTGAAACAGGTCCTGATCCCCAGTCTGTGTACAAAAGAAGTAACCGCCTCAACCATGTACTTGGTTGTAATATTGTCTTCCATTCCGCCTGTCATGGAAGGAACAAGGTTCACCAGGTCAATCGGAAGGTGTCTTACAAGATCCATCGCCGCAAAGTCTGAGGCATCAAGTCCTATCTTAAGTCCGCATGATTTAAGGAACTCCACCTGGCTCTTTAAGTGTTCCATTCCGAGTTGTCTGCTGCTCTTTGTAAGTTCAAGGCAAAGCCCCGTCGCAGGATAACCTGTTCTTCTTAGTATTTCCAAAAGAACCGTTCTGAATTCAGATCTTTCAAGCTGCATAAATGCGAGGTTGACACTCAGGTAAAAATCCTTATGGTTTCTCTTTATCTCAATCGCTTCTCCTAGCGCTGTCTCCAATATCCAGTTTCCAAGTGCGTAGAAAACAGGGTCCTGCTCAAGCCATGGAATAAACTCAGACGGTGAGACCGATCCGTACGGCTCCTTCTCCCATCTGACAAACACTTCCATTCCGACCAGCTGATTATCCGTAACCGAAAAGATCGGCTGATACTCAAGATAGAAACCGTCATATCCGTTTATTACACTGTTTCTTATCTCATTTACAAGAGCCATATTGCTCTTGTTGCCTTCCGCCCTGTCGTTCTGGAAGACCATAAGATTTCCGCGCTTCTGCGTCTTGGAATAATCAAGTGCATATTTGGCGCTGGTATAAATGGAATGCTCGTCTATATTAAAGTCCGTCGCGACTATTATGCCTCCGCCAAGCTCGGCAACAACTCTTTTTCCGTCAACTACAATACCCTCTCTGGTAAAGTTTTTAAGCCTTGTAAAAAGCCTTTTTAGCGGTTCGAGATCAATATTCTCGCTTATCAGCCCAAGGATCGTTCCCTCTCCTCTGTATGCCTTTCCTATAGGCGCACCGTCATTTGCAAACTTAGTTGCAAGCGTTCTAAGCACGCTGTTACCCGTCATATAACCGTATCGTCTGTTGACATCACCAAAGTCTATGAAATTGATCATGAGAACCGCGTAGGTCTTCTTATCATTTTTCAGACTCCTCATGTCATTGAGCATTTCATACTGATTGGGCAAAAGAGTTATCGGATCGTTATTGTTTATTATTCCCTTATTTGTTATTGAGCATGCATAAAAAGAGGGCTTACCGACATAGTCTTTTATTACGACTCCCCTGCATGAACATGCCACATATTCACCGTTTTTATTTCTTGCTCTGTATTCGAAATTAGGATCGAGCTTAACACCGACGAAAACCTGCTTGAGATACTCGTTATACTTCTCTCTGTCATCCGGATGGATTTTGCTCTCCCACACTGCCGAAGCATTATAAATGTATTCACTCGTAAGCCCAAAATAATCAACTGCATTCAGTGACCATCTTGAAATATTTTTTGCCATATCATAGACAAATACATAACGGCTTCTCGATGTAACCGCGAAGGTATCGAAAATCCTATTGATAGTATCGTAAACTCCTCCTGGCATCCCGTTTCTTACCTCTTTCCCAAATTCTTGTATATGATAGTGCCCGGCAAGTCAAAATCTTTTGATGATGGTATTTGGCATATCTATTAACATTATAACATTTATATATACAAAAAGAGAAGCAATAGTGATATGATTCCCCTAAAGTAGACAATGGAAATAACCAAAGTCTCCTTTAGGGGGATTTTTTATGGCTAAAAGGAAACATTCCGTAGAATGGATGATTGATAGAGTAAATGAGTACCTTAGCGGAATGGGCTCATATGATTCAATTGCCCATGCTAACGATATAGCTCAAGCCACACTTATAAGATGGGTGGCCTCTTACCGTAATTATGGAGCAGACGCATTTACTAAAGGGGCTGGAAACAAGCGGTATAGCAAAGAATTTAAAACATCTTGTGTAGATACAGTTATAAAAGGTGAGTTAAGTGTAAATGGATGTGTTGCAAAGTTTGGGATATCTAGTGAGAGTGTACTTCGAAGATGGATTTCAGAGTATAATGCCAATAGAGAGCTTAAGGACTATGATCCTAAGCGGGAGGTCTATATGGCAGAGGCTAGAAGAAAAACCACTATCGAGGAACGCAAAGAAATCGTCAAGTACTGCATAGAGCACAATCGCGATTATAAAGGCACTGCTTCTTTGTATGATGTTTCTTATACACAGGTTTATAGCTGGGTAAGAAAGTATGACGCAGATGGAGAAGATGCGCTTGTTGATAGACGCGGTCATCACAAAACAGATGATGAAGTTGATGAATTGGAGCGCTTACGCCGTGAGAACCTAAGACTAAAGCGACAGCTTCAGGAAAGGGACATGACAGTAGAACTGTTAAAAAAAGTGAGAGAATTAGAAGGGATGTGAGGCTCGGTAAGACTCGATTTGAATGTAAATATTTAGCTATACAGGCTTATTCTAATGATAAACATTGGAGTATAAACTGGATGTGTAAGACGCTGGGTGTATCACACGCAGCTTATTACAAATGGTTTCACAGAGAAGTTCCAGAACAAGAATTGGAAGACCATAGAATTGCTGAGCTTATCAGAGAATACGATGATCGCTTTGGTCATATCCTTGGATACAGACGGATGACTCTCTGGATTAACCACTTCAATGGGACTGATTATAAAGTTAAGCGCATACACAGGATCATGAAGGCTATTGGAGTTCATGCGATTATTCGTGCGAAAAGAAAGCAGTATGAACCTTCAACTCCAGAAACTGTTGCAGAGAACACGCTCAAAAGAGACTTTCACGCAAACAAACCTAATGAAAAATGGACAACTGATGTTACTGAGTTTAAGATCCCTGAAGCTAATAAGAAGCTGTATCTGAGTGCCATCCTTGATCTTTATGACAGAACGCCGGTATCTTATGTTATCAGTACAAGAAATGATAATGCACTCGTATTTAAAACGTTTGACAAAGCAATAGCTGAAAATCCTGATGCCGCCCCACTTTTTCACTCGGATCGTGGATTTCAGTACACCAGTAAAGTCTTTAAAATGAAGTTACAAGAACAAGGAATGGAACAGTCAATGTCTCGAGTAGGACACTGCATAGATAATGGACCGACTGAAGGATTCTGGGGCATCATCAAGACTGAAATGTACTGCATGTTTGATATAACTGATGAAACTTCACTAAGGAACGCCATAGAGAAATACATGTACTTTTATACCAACGAAAGGCCACAGGAAAGATTCGGTGGAAAGACGCCTGCCCAGGTACGTAATGAAGCAATGCTTACAGATAAGCCTACTGATTATCCCATTCCTGAGAATAAGCGTATCCAGAAGTATAAAGCTAAATGGGCAGCTTAACAAAAGAATAGAAATGAATCCAGAGGCTACTGGCCTTGAATAAAGTGCGCCAAGCGCACAAATATCCTTGATCTGCTTGACTACAGAATATCTGCCATGGAATGTCTGCCACCCCCGCAGCCGCTTCGCGGTGCGCATAGCGCAGGGGTGACTGGCATTCCATGACAGATAAAGTAGTCATTAAGCAGACCAAGGATTATAGTGACAGTTCAAACTGTCACCATTTCCAAATCTATATGATTTCATCATCTAAAAAGGTGACCACTTCTAATGAAGTGATCACCTTTTCTCTTGACTTATTTTGTTTATTTGGCCTATCTACTTGACAGACCCCTGTTCATAGCCCGCTAAGACTATCGCTTCTTTTTTAATAAATCTGTTTATTAGGTTACAGATGCCAGATATCGTCATTATACTGCTTGATGGTTCTGTCTGATGAGAAGAATCCCGCATTGGCGATGTTGACAAGTGTCATCTTACGCCAGCTCTTTTCATCCTCATATGCTTTAAGTGCCTCACCCTTTACTTTGCAATAATCCTTGAAATCAGGGAAGGTCATGAACCAGTCTTTGCCAACCAGCTCTTTGTACAATCTGTTCAGATTGATCTTATCGCCGACGGCAAGCATCTCTTTTCCGATAAGGAAATCTACTGCTTCTTTCAGAACAGGATCTTTTTCATAATACTTCTTGGCAACATAATCAGCCTTCGCATAATGCTTTATAACTTCGTCTGAAGAAAGACCGAAAGTGAAAATGTTGTCTTTTCCGACAAGATCGGCGATTTCTACGTTTGCACCGTCCATAGTTCCGAGAGTTACGGCACCGTTTAACATGAACTTCATATTACCTGTTCCCGAAGCTTCCTTTGAAGCAAGTGAAATCTGCTCTGAGATATCGCATGCGGGTATAAGCTTCTCAGCAGCGGTAACATTGTAATTCTCGATCATTACAACCTGAAGATATTTGCTTGCCTTCGGATCGTTTTCAACAATCTTTGACAGGCAAAGAATCGCATGAATGATGTCTTTTGCTATGGTATAAGCAGGTGCAGCCTTTGCTCCGAAGATGCATGTGATCTTGTGTGCCGGAACTTTTCCTTTTCTGATTTCCTGCAAAGTATGGATGATCCACAAAAGATTAAGCTGCTGTCTCTTGTACTCATGAAGTCTCTTGGACTGCACATCAAATATTGAATCGGGATCGATCTTAGTGCCCTGGTGAAGTTCAATCCAATTTGCAAAGCGTTCTTTGTTGGCCTTCTTTATATCTGCAAGTGATACAAGGAATGCTTCATCATCGGAAAGATTTTCCAATGCTTTGAGCTTCTCCGCATCTTTGATCCATTCATCGCCAAGACGCTCCGATATAGCCTTCGCAAGCTTAGGATTACAGGACAACAGCCAACGTCTGAAAGTAATTCCGTTAGTCTTATTGTTGAACTTCTCCGGATATATATCATAGAAAGCCTTAAGCTCACTGTTTTTCAAAATCTCTGTATGAAGCGCAGCCACGCCATTCGTAGAATGTGAGAAGTGGATATCCATATGTGCCATATGAACATTTCCGTCTTTATCGCTTATCCAGACAGTTGGATCTTTATAAGCTTTTTTAACGCGTTTATCAAGGCTGTCAATTATTGGTAGAAGGAAAGGTACAGCCTGTTCAAGGAATTCGCGTGGCCATGTTTCAAGTGCCTCTGCAAGTATCGTGTGATTGGTATATCCGCACACATCGGTAACTATCTTAACTGCTTCATCCTCTTCAATTCCCTTTTCCTCAAGCAAACGTATGAGTTCGGGAATTACCATTGAAGGATGTGTATCATTAATCTGTACTGCAGCATAATCCGCAAGATCATGAAGGTTACTTCCTCGCTCTACACACTCATCCAAAAGGAGTCTGGCAGCATTGCTTACCATAAAGTACTCCTGATAAATACGAAGAATTCTTCCGTAATCATCACTGTCATCGGGATAAAGGAACAATGTCAGATTCTTTTTAAACTTCTGTTTATCAAAGGAGATGCCCTTTTTGATAACACGATCATCCACAGAATCAATATCAAAAAGTCTGAGTCTGCAGCATCCTGTATCAAAACCGGTAACTGCGATCTCATACATCACGCTGGTAACGGTAAAATCTCCGAGCGCGATCTCGTAGCGCTTATCGGTTTTGCGCATCCAGCTTTCTTTGCCCCACTTAAGCCACTCATCAGGCTTTTCATCCTGTTTGTTATCGGCAAACACCTGGCGGAACAATCCGCAGTGATAAGCAAGTCCCACACCGTCCGCGGGAAGTCCCAATGTTGCGCAGCTGTCAATAAAGCATGCTGCAAGTCTTCCGAGGCCGCCGTTACCCAAAGAGGGTTCGTACTCGCATTCCTCAAGCTCCGCAATATCTCTTCCCGCCTCAGCAAGTTCCTGTTTAACCTCGTCATAAAGTCCAAGATTGATCAGGTTATTAGACAAAAGCTTGCCGATCAAAAACTCGGCAGAAATATAGTAAAGTTTCTTTTTTCCGCTATGATACCCTTTATTCTCTGCTGCTTCCTGTGTCATCAAAAGAAGTGCGTTATAAAGCTCAGATACAGAGCATTCACAAAGAGCCTTTCCGGTATAATCTGTCAGTTTTTTAGTATTCAAAGATCCATTCTCCTTTTCTTATTGTGGCAGTCTCGCATAAATTTCCATCTTACCTCTGATTTTTTTTGCAAGCTGCTTGTCAAACACACCGGGCATAGCTCGCCACACCCAGTTATTTCCAAGTGTTGAAGGTATATTCATTCTGGCTTCACTTCCAAGTCCCAAAAGGTCCTGCGAAGTTACGATAGCGGTATCTGCTCTGCTTTCCCAGATAGCACGCATCATGCCCCAGTTATATCCCTCGCGGCCGGACAGTCCAAGGTATTCTTTGGCAACACGCCTGTCCTTTGCAGGCGCTGTCTTCATCCATCCGCATGCCGTGTCATTATCATGTGTTCCTACATATGCTATGCACTTTTCAGGGTAACGGTACGGCCTGTAATCATTTCCGTCTCCGTCCCTTGAGTCAAAAGCAAACTCAAGAACCTTCATTCCGGGATATCCGCACTCTTTTAAAAGTTTCCTTACATCCGGTGTCAAAAATCCCAGATCTTCTGCAATGATATCCCTGTGACCAAGCTTCTTTTCTATATGTTTAAAAAGATCCATCCCCGGTCCTTTTCTCCATCTGCCGTTCCTTGCATTCTCATCTTCGTATGGAATCGCATAGTATCCGGCAAAACCTCTGAAATGATCGATTCTTAAAACATCAAACAGAGAAAGGCTATGTTCAATACGCTTGATCCACCATGAATAGCCGTCTTTTTTCATCGCATCCCAATCAAACAGGGGATTGCCCCATAACTGTCCGTCGGCCGAAAAGCCATCAGGCGGACATCCGGCCACCTCGGTCGGTACCAGATTTTTATCAAGTTGAAATTGGGAAGGTCTTGACCAGACGTCTGAACTGTCAAGTGCTACATAGATTGGCAGGTCACCGATTAAGAAAATACCGTTTTCATTGGCATAAGCTTTAAGCATATCCCATTGTTTTTTGAAAAGATATTGCACTGCCTTCCAAAAATCGACCTGCTGCCTGTATTTGTTGCGCTCTTGTTCCAATGTGTCTTTTTCACGTAACCTTACAGGCTCTTCCCACATCTGCCACGATTTACCGCCGTGAGCATCCTTGAGTGCCATGAACAATGCATAGTCTTCAATCCAAAATCCGTTATTCTCTATAAATTTCTCATATTTTTTCTCGGGATTTTCCAAGAATCGCGTTACTGCCTTTTTCAGCATGGGGAAACGCTTTTTATACATGACCTCATAATTCACGCGGTCAGGAGTTGTTTCCCAATCAATGCTGTCAACTTCATTTCTAAGCAGATATCCGTCTTCGATCAGTTTCTCGGGATCGATCAAATACGGATTCCCCGCAAATGTGGAAAAACTCTGATACGGGCTGTCGCCGTAGCCTGTCGGACATATAGGCAAAAGCTGCCAATATGTCTGTCCGGCATCCCGTAAAAAATCCACAAATTCATATGCTTCCTTCCCCATGCTTCCGATTCCATGTGGTGAGGAAAGGCTGGTTATGGGCATTAACACCCCGCCTGCTCTCATTTATTTATGTCCTCCGATTTATGCAGATCTATGAGAGCGCTGATTTGAACATTATTTCTTCAGAATTTTAACGCTCTCTCCCTTTTGGAATTCAAAAGGAATGATCTCGTGGACAGCCTGACCGCCCGATTCGATCGCATAGATCACTATTTCCGCACCTCTTACGGCAAAGCGCTCCGCATTCTGTCTTACGGTCGCAAGCCTGGGCACAAAGTACTCCGCGGAGCTGATTCCATCAAAGCCCACAACGGAAATGTCTTCGGGTACTTTTTTCCCCATGTCGATAAATGCTCTGATCGCTCCCATGGCTATCAGATCACTCATGGCAAATACCGCTGTCATCTCAGGGTATTTTGCTATGAGTTTCTTTGCTGCCTTATATCCGCTCTCCATAGAGAAACGTGAATATGCATATTGTTTATCCATATCAATTTGACCATTTACACGGATCATTGCCATCCTGCATCCCATAAGACGCGCCTGTACAGGGCTCGACAAGTTGGGATCGCCGCCGATAATGCCGATATGCTCATGTCCACACTGATGAAGGTAATCCATCACGTACATAGCCGCGGCAGAATCATCAATTGATAATGAAGAAAGATTCTTCAAATTGTAAGAAATAGAGTTACTGGTTACCGTCACGCATGGCAGATCCAATGTCTCAATTTCTTCAATACTGTACTGATCAAAGTTTGATCCAAGGAAGATCAATCCCTGAGGCTTTTTGTCCTCAATAAGTTTGGATGCTTCCACAATTTCACTGGCGTCCTGATCAATGTAAGTCACATAGCTTATATAGCCGCGCTCCTCAATTACAGGATTCATTTTTTCCAAAATGCTACTGAAAAGAAGGTTCTGCGCGCCCTTTACAATAATAGCTATCCCCTGCTGTGCCTGCATCTTAAGATGGCGGGCATTGGCATTGGGCTGATAATTATGGGCATTAACAACTTCCATAATCCTGTCCCTTGCCTTCTTGCTCACATTGGGATTGTTATTAAGTACTCTGGAAACGGTACCTACACCGTATCCTGATTCTTTTGCTATGTCTTTGATGGTCATATCTTTATTCCTTTTTGGTGATCTTATCCTTTCACCGCTCCTGCAACTACACCTTCAATAATGTACTTCTGACATATCAGGTACAGGATGATGATCGGTACTATATCTATCACGATACTCGCCATCATGGCTCCCATATTAACCGTTCCGAAACTTCCGCGGAAATACTGAATCGCCATAGGAATTGTGCGATACTTCTTGATATCCAGAACAAGTGTAGGTAAAAGATAATCGTTCCAAACCCACATGGTATCAAGAATTGCCGTTGAAATTATCGTAGGCTTAAGGATCGGTATGATAATGTGGAAATATATCTGCAACGGATTGCATCCGTCTATCATTGCCGCCTCTTCAATCTCGAGCGGAATGGAACGCACAAAACCTGAGAACATGAATACCGCAAGTCCTGCGCCGAATCCAAGATAGATAACACAGATATTGTAAGGTGTGTTCAGATGAAGTCTGTCAGCGGTGTTTGCCAGGGTGAACATTACCATCTGGAAAGGAACAACCATACTGAAAATGCAAAGATAATAGAATATTTTTGCAAACAGATTATCTACTCTGACCACGTACCATGCTGCCATTGAGCAGCAGAGCATTATAAGGCATACTGAGCTAACCGTGATAATCAGAGAATACCAAAAGGAACGTAAAAAGTCCATTCCGTTAATACTCTCTATATAGTTCGCTATTCCTGAAAAAGACTCACTACTTGGAAGTTCAAAAACTCCGGATGTAGTGATAAATCTGTTTTCCTTAAGTGAATTGATCAAAATATTAAAAATAGGATATATCCACACAAGAGAAACAAGCGATAATAAAACCGTCAACACGATACTCTTAGGAGAGTGTTTTGCATTTTTATCTTTCATTATGCCTGCACCTCCTTTGAACGTGTAAATTTAAGCTGGATCAGTGATATTGCAACAACGATCAGGAAGAACACAACTGCCTTAGCCTGACCTATCCCCTTCCACTGAGGTCCGCTTCTTGCATAGAAAGTATCATAGATATTAAGTGCCAACAGCTGTGAATTCTTAGCCGGTTCACCTGCTGTAAGCGAAATATTCTGATCAAACATCTTAAATCCGTTTGTAAGTGTCAAAAATGTACATATTGTGATTGAAGGCATGATCATAGGGATCTTAATCTTTATAAGAGTCTGAAAATCCGTAGCACCGTCAATCTTTGCTGCCTCGATATAATCAGGCGAAACATTGTTAAGTCCGGCAATGTAGATGATCATCATATAACCAATCTGCTGCCAGCAAAGGAGTATGATCATACCCCAGAAACCATTCTTCTCAGAGAGCTGTAAAAGCGGCTGTCCCATGGCTGACAAAGCTCCGTTTAATATTGTCTGCCAGATATATCCGAGTACGATACCTCCGATCAGGTTTGGCATAAAGAACACTGTTCTGAAAATATTTGTTCCTTTAAGTCCTCTGGTCAATAAAAGTGCAACCATAAATGCAAGAAGATTGATCAAAAGTGAAGAAACAATCGTGAACAGCACCGAAAAACCAAAAGCATGTGTAAATGTATTATCTATAAAAATATTTTTGTAGTTGGCCAGTCCAACAATTTTAACGTTACCGACAGTCGTAAACTTACAAAAAGAAAGGTATATTCCCCATATAAAGGGCCATACAAATCCGATAAGAAATGCTGCAAATGTCGGCAAAACAAATATCGGCCAGTATTTCTTGGTCATTTTACCTATCATATATAAATCTCCTTGTGATCTTGCATAACGGCTTGCAATCAACATCAAACCGCCATGTAAGGATCAAACTGCATTTCCGGGCTACAACAGGCAGTCCGGAAATACAGTTTCTTTTATATCTTACTGAGCAGAAAGAGCATACTCTGTCTTCCAGCCATCAACAAATGCGCTGACTACACCGTCCCAATTACCTGTTCCTGCTGCATATGCAGTAAGTGCAGAACCTACGCCGTTCTTCCAGTTCTCTGAAGGCATTGTAGGGAAGTTCCATGAAACAGGAGTCTTGCCTGCAGCAGTCATCTCGTTATCCTGCTTAACAAATATGTTCTTGGACTCAACAGCCTTCTTGAAAGGAATTACAAATCCCATGTCCTCGCCCATGCACTTTGTTCCTTCATCACTTGTAACACACCAGTTGATGAATTCAAGAGTTGCATCGATATCTTCCTGAGCTGCCTCTTTGTTTACGCACCAGAAATTCTCTGTACCTGTGCAAAGTCCCTGCTTAGCATCATCAACACCAAAGTAGATAGGAATCATTGCAAGATCTTCATCTGCGAATTTCTCTGACAAAGAGCTGTACTCCCAAGAACCGTTCTGATAAAATACTGCTTCACCGTTTACGAACTCTGCTCTTGCGTCATCACCTGTCTTTGCTGCAAGATCCTTAGGATCGCAAGTTGAATCTGTGATGTAAAGATCGAATACAGCTTTATACTTATCAAGGAACTCTCCCTTGATAGCGTCTGTTGAACCGATACCATCTTTCTGATATTCATAGTAGATAGGAAGATTTGCAAGGTGTGTCTTGAATCTCCAGTCTGATGAACCATCCATACCTGTAGATGCGAAAGCCCCCTTTACACCGAGCTCATCTTTTCTTGCCTGAATATCATCTGCTGCTGCCTTGAGTGTATCAAAGCTGTTGATATCCTCTACCTTATATCCTGCTTTCTCAAGAAGCTTCTTATTTGTGATGATTCCATATGACTCAATTACATATGCAATACCGTAAGTTGCATCTCCGTCTTTAAGTGCGAAAGCATCGCTTGTAAGTTCACTTGCAATGGGAGCTGAAGAAAGGTCGTAACAATATTCCTTCCAGTTTGCAAGACCTACAGGACCGTTAACCTGGAACAATGTAGGTGCATCAGACTTAGCCATCTCACTCATAAGTGTTGTCTCATATTCACCTGAAGCTGCTGTTACAACCGTTACCGGTACTCCTGTCTTCTCGGTATATGTCTTTGCAAGTTGCTGCCACTGAGGATCCTGCTCAGGCTTGAAATTGAGGTAGTAAACCTTGCCTGCAGCTCCGTTTGCTTCTGCAGCTGTGCCTGTGCTGCCGGTTGTGCCCGTTCCTTCTCCGGTTCCAGTGTTTCCACATCCGGCAAGTACCCCAAGTGAAAGCACTACACTCAGCCCCATTGTGATAAACTTCTTCATGTTCATGTTTCTTTCCCTCCTTAATTCTTAGGACCAGTTTTTTACTTACCCACGATTTTTGTCACTTCCTTGTGGTATCGTTTCCAATTCTTTATAGTGCAAATTTACAACACTTTATAACCTTTTGCAAGTATAGATTGTGCAAAAGTATTATTTCCTCTCTTTTTTACAAGTTTGTTACATTATTTTTGGTGATTATGTGAAAAAATAATTCGAAATAAAATTGGAACCGCACGTTTTGTTCCAATTTTCAGTTTTTCACTTTATCGCATTACTTTGTTTTCAATAAAAAATGGCCCGGCAGGGATTTGTCAACAAGAACAAAGAGTCGCTCGCGACTCTTTGCGCGCAAGCTTTAGCTTGCATAATTCATCTGTGCATCGGTCGCATCCATAGCGGAGCGTTTTTTATTTGATAGGAATTTCCTAGCAAATAAAAAAGCACTGAATACTCAGTGCTTAAGTACAAAAAAGCGTATAAGATCAAGACCGCTCACGGTATCATCTCTTTTGTTTGCGAGACACATGCGTTCAGGGTGCCACTGTACTCCAAATATAGGTAAAAACTTATGCTGTACAGCTTCTACTATACCCTCCTCAGAATATTGAACCGGGATTAGATCATCACCAAGTTTCTTAATAGCCTGATGATGCGCGCTGTTTACATATATCTTGTCGCTTTTATATATGTCGTATACGAATCCATCGTGATCGAGTTTCGTGATGTGAACTCTGTCCTCGTCTTTACAACGCTTATGGGATTCACTGCAAGAAATATCCTGATACAAGCTTCCGTGAAAAAATACATTGATAAGCTGATGTCCTCTGCAGATTCCAAGAACGGGAATCTTCATGTTTACAGCTTCCGAAAGAACCTTCATCTCGTAATCATCCAGTCTTGGATCCAGTTCTCCGCATGCTACATTTTTCTCGTGAAAATATGACGGCTGTATATCCAGTCCTCCAGGAATAATAAGCCCGTCGATCTCCTTCATTTTTTCCTTCAGATCATAATCGTCCTCGTATGGATCAAGTTCCACAACATTTGCATTAACTGCCTCAACTACTGCTCTGTAATTGCAGAAATTCGTTACTCTTTTATTTCCGATAATACCTATGTTTTTCATCTTGCCTAGTGCTTAATAATAGAATCAAGAAAATCTCTACCACGTGATGTATTGGGATTTTCAAAAAATTCCTCCGGTGTTCCTTCCTCTAATATTTCTCCGTCGTCCATAAAAATCACTCTGTCTGCGACACGCCTTGCAAAGTTCATTTCATGTGTTACAACCAGCATTGTCATTCCTTCTGCTGCCAGTTCAGTCATTACATCCAAAACCTCACCTATCATCTCAGGATCGAGAGCACTGGTGGGTTCATCAAAAAGCATGATCTCGGGATGCATGGCAAGTGCTCTTGCTATCGCAACTCTCTGCTGCTGACCGCCCGATAGCTGTAACGGCATTTTATCAGCCTGGGAATCAACTCCTACTCTCCTAAGGAGTTCCATTGCTTCTTTCTTTGCCTGCTCTTTGGATATCTTTTTGACATCGCATGGAGCAAGAATCATGTTATCAATAATACTCTTATGTGCGAAAAGGTTAAAGGACTGAAATACCATTCCAACCTCAGCCCTGAATTTGGCAAGGTCTTTTCCTTCTTTGGGTATTTCCTTACCGTTTACGACAATTTTGCCGGAATCGATTGTTTCAAGCCTGTTGATTGTCCTGCAAAGAGTTGATTTTCCGGATCCTGACGGCCCGATTATAACAACCACTTCTCCTTTCTTCACAGAAAGATTAATATCCTTCAGAACATGAACATCACCAAAGAACTTATTAACTTCCTTCAAATCTACTACTATTTCATCTGATCTGTTCGAATTATTACTCATACCGTATCCTCAAAAAACGTTTTAAACTTCTCCAACACTTACTGCTTTTACATTTGTCTTTTGCGCTATAAAATCCGACAACCTGTTAAGCATATAGTTGATGAGAATATATAATATCGCCACTACCAAATAAACCGAAAGCATTGCATCATGATTCGATATAAGCACCTTGGCGTTCTGCATCAAATCAGGATAACTTACCACATAAGCAAAACTTGTATCTTTGACCACGATCACAAGCTCAGCGATAAGCGCCGGTATAACATATCGTATTGCCTGCGGAAAGACTACCTTAAAAAACACGCTGCTGTCTTTCATTCCAAGAGACACCGCTGCCTCGCGCTGTCCTTTTGGAACGGCATTTACGCCTGACCGCAGCACTTCCGCAACCACTCCGGATGCTGAAATTGCCACCGGTATAGATATTTTAAATAAGGGCAATAACTTTATTCCAAACTGAGGGACAACCAGAAAGAAGAAGTAAATAAAAAGAAGTGTAGGAACTCCCCTTGTAAACTCAACCAAAATCGTTCCCAGAATATTTAAAAATCTAAATCTGCTTATTCTTGCAAACATCATTAAAAATCCGATCACAAGCGCCATAGCGATTCCAAGAAGTGCAGCTGTCGCGGTTCCTATCATTCCTTCGCCGATAAATTTCCACGTTGTTATACGTAAGAAAAACGACCAGTACTTCGCATCAAGCTGCCCCGATATCGCAAACTGCCTAACGGCTGCAAAAATTAGCAAGCCCAATAACACTAACGACAAAGCCGTGACTATTCTGATGATCTTCTCAACTTTCGGTCCCGGCTTCTCATAAAGAGCGTCTCTTACCGATACATGTACTGCACTCATCGCCTTATCCTCACTTTCCTGTCTATCCTGTTTCCTATCTGCCCTATTATCACAGCAGTTATGCAATATAAAAAAGCAGATACAAAAAAGGCAAGTACACCTCCGACGGCGTGAGTGTTAATATGCGACACAAGTCCCGTAAGATCCCTTGGTTTTAACGGCACCTGCGAAGCAAGCGCTGTTGTAAGCATTGTCGCAACGCAAAGATTTGTCAGCGGAAGGACACTCGATCTAAGCGCCTGCGGAATCACAATTCTTTTTATGATTTGAAAGAAACTAAGCCCCAGTGCTCTGGCTGCTTCAATCTGACCAATATCTATCGTATTGATACCCGCCATCAGATACTCGGAACAGAACGCTGAAGGAATCAACGTCGTTGCGATGATCACGCATGTATAATAAGAAAAAAGCAGATTGAGGTATGGAAAAGCATATACGAGCAAAATCAGCAACGCCGCACCGGAAATGTTCCTGAAAATCTGTACAAAGATTTCTCCGAAAATGCGCAAAGGCCTTATGGGGCTTATGCGCATTACCGTTACAACAATCCCGATAACAAACGCTGCTGAAAAAGCTATTACCGTAAGCTTCCATGTAGTAAAGAGCGCAAGAACATACTCATTTCCGTATTTCTCAAGAAGATCGGTAAGATTCATTCATTATTCTCCTACAGTCGGTGCTTTTGGTGCTGTTTCAATTCCTGTACGATCACCCAAAGTAATCTTCCAGAGCTTTTCCCATGTACCATCCTCTTCGATCTTGGTAAGGAAATCATTTACGAATTTCACACCGTCAGAATCAAGTGGAAGTCCTATTCCATAAGGATCGATAGGTCCAAATGCTCCGCCTGCAATACTGTATACTCCGGGATTCTTGACCAAAGTATTAAGAAGAAGTGTATAGTCGGTAACGTAAGCATCTACTCTGCCCTGTGCAAGTGCAGTAACAGCTTCCTGATCGGTTTCAAATTCCTGTATCTCTGCTTCGGGAGCAAATTCTGCAAGAATATCAGGACCTGTAGATCCTGCCTGTGTAGCTACAATCTTACCTGCAAGAGAATCAATTCCCGTTATTTCACTATTTCCCGCTGCAACAAGTACTCCCTGCTGGGATGTGTAATAAGGTCCCGCAAAAGATATTACTTCCTTACGTGCATCAGTAATTGAATATGTTGCAAACACCGCGTCAACCTGATCGCTCTGAAGCACAGATTCACGTGTGCTTGAATCAACCTGAGTTATCTCAAATGCATTTGGATCTCCCAAAATGTAATTGGCAAGAAGCTGATAAAGTCCTGCATCAAATCCTCTTAAAGAATTATCTGTTTCATCAAGCTGGCTAAAAAGGAATGATGTTCTTGTTCCACCAACTCTGAGAGTTCCTGCTTCTTTTACTTTCTTTGCCCATTCGTTTGCTGCAATATCGGAATCCTGTGCTTTTACTCCGGATGCAACAAGATTATCAAAAGCTTCTTTATCAATTTCTTTTGCAACAGGCTCTGCTTCCGTAGATGCCTCTGTCGCCTGTTCTTCTACCGAAGTTTCAGCTTGTGATGTTTCTGCAGCCGCATCGGAAGAAGAATCTCCGCATGCAACAAGCCCTGCAGAAAGAATCGCTGCAAAAATCAATGATGACAGTCTCTTGGTTATTTCTAATTTTTTCATAAATACACCTCGCCTCGTTATTTCTTGTAAAGAATAATAATGTACTTTCACCTACTCAGTCAATAGGTTAGTCTATAACAAATACTTATCACTTGCGATATGCTTTTCATAAATTAGAAAGAAAAAAGGAAGCAACTTCCGTTACTTCCTTTCTATGGTGATTACTTAACTACAATATTTACAATTCTTCCCGGAACATAGATTTCTTTTACTATGTTCTTGCCCTCAAGCTTGTCAGCGATGAGTTCTTTACCCTTTGCGATTACTTCGTCCTTAGGGTCTTCCTTGTTGATGTTAAGAGTTGCCTTTACTTTGCCGTTGATCTGAACTGCGATCTCAACAGTGTTAGTAACTGTCTTAGCCTCGTCAAATTCAGGCCAGCTCTGCTGATACAAACGGCCTTCACATCCGATTGCCTGCCAGATTTCCTCAGTGATGTGAGGAGCAACAGGATTAAGGAGAGTGATAAGAGTCTTGTACTCGCCCTTTGTAACGGCATTCTTCTTGTAGAAGTCATTTATAAGTGCCATCATTGCTGCGATAGCTGTATTGTACTTAAGATTCTCAAAGTCAAACGATACCTTCTGGATTGTCTGATGCATCTTTGTCTCAAGGTCTTTTGAATAACCTTCTTCATCAGTCATGATATCCTGAAGCTTCCATACTCTGTCAAGGAATCTGCGGCATCCCTTAACACCGTCTTCTGACCAGCTAGCTGCAAGGTCGAATGCTCCAATGAACATCTCGTATGTACGAAGTGTATCTGCACCGTAATCTCTTACGATATCGTCAGGGTTAACAACGTTTCCTCTTGACTTACTCATCTTCTCGCCGTTCTCACCAAGGATCATTCCGTGAGAAGTTCTCTTCTGATAAGGCTCGGGTGTGTTAACTACGCCCTGATCATAGAGGAACTTGTGCCAGAATCTTGAATAAAGAAGGTGAAGTGTTGTATGCTCCATTCCTCCGTTATACCAGTCTACAGGCATCCAGTATTTAAGAGCTTCTTTGCTTGCAAGCTCGTTGTCGTTTGTAGGATCGCAGTATCTTAAGAAGTACCATGAAGATCCTGCCCACTGAGGCATTGTATCTGTCTCTCTCTTAGCGGGGCCGCCGCAGCAAGGACATGTTGTATTTACCCAGTCTGTCATAGCTGCAAGAGGTGACTCACCGTTATCTGTAGGCTCGTAGCTCTCTACTTCGGGAAGAAGAAGAGGAAGCTCAGATTCAGGTATAGATACATATCCGCACTTCTCACAGTGAACTACGGGGATAGGCTCACCCCAATATCTCTGACGTGAGAATACCCAGTCACGGAGCTTATAATTAATCTTGGCATGTCCGATTTTCTTTTCCTCAAGGAACTCGATCATCTTAGCCTTGGCATCTGCTACAGAAAGGCCATTGAGGAATCCTGAATTAACAAGTACTCCTGTTGCAACGTCAGTAAATGCAGCAGCATTAACGTCAACTTCCTCTCCATCCTTTGCAACAACCTGGATGATAGGAAGATCAAATTTCTTTGCAAATTCCCAGTCTCTGTCATCATGTGCGGGAACGGCCATGATAGCACCTGTTCCGTAGCTCATAAGTACATAATCTGAAACCCAGATAGGAATCTCTTTGCCGTTAACGGGATTAACAGCAACAATACCCTCAACCTGCACGCCTGTCTTATCCTTTGCAAGCTCTGATCGCTCGAAGTCAGACTTCTTGGCAGCTTCCTCACGGTAAGCAAGGATTGCATCAAAGTTTGCGATCTTGTCCTTGTACTTATCAAGATAAGGATGCTCAGGTGAAACTACCATATAAGTAGCTCCAAAGAGCGTATCGCATCTTGTTGTATATACTGTAAGCTTGTCCTCGGTATCTTTGATCGCAAAGTCTACCTCGGCACCTGTTGAACGTCCAATCCAGTTTTTCTGTGAAACCTTAACTCTCTCGATGTAATCAACAGTATCAAGACCGTCGATAAGCTTGTCCGCATACTCAGTTATCTTGAGCATCCACTCGCTCTTTACCTTACGAACAACGGGTGATCCGCAACGCTCGCAGACACCGTTAACAACTTCCTCGTTTGCAAGACCAACCTTACATGAAGTACACCAGTTGATAGGCATCTCCTTCTTGTAAGCAAGTCCTTCTTCGAAAAGCTTTCTGAAGATCCACTGTGTCCAGTGATAATACTTTGGATCCGTTGTATTTATCTCTCTGTCCCAGTCAAAAGAATATCCGAGTGAATGAAGCTGCTCTTTGAATCTCTTCACATTATTCTCAGTAACGATCTTGGGATGAATATGATTCTTAATAGCATAATTCTCTGTAGGAAGTCCGAACGCATCCCAGCCCATAGGATATAGTACGTTATATCCCTGCATTCTGCGCTTTCTTGCTACAATATCAAGCGCTGTATAAGGACGGGGATGTCCTACATGAAGTCCCTGTCCCGAAGGATAAGGAAATTCTACAAGCGCATAGTACTTAGGCTTTGTGAAGTCATTTGTTGCAGCAAAAGCCTTCTCGTCGTCCCAGACCTGCTGCCACTTCTTTTCAACTACATGATGATTGTATACTTCTGACATGAGATATTACTCCTCCAATATAACTATTCAAACCATGCTTTCTATTATAAATAAAAGCATAGACTATCTACAAAATTTTACCACAAGCAAAACGGATGTCAAATGAGGTGGGAAAAATATTGACGTAAAAAGGATATAGCCATCAATCAGGCTATATCCTTCAATCTTTTAGGAAATGTATTTTCCGGCCCATGTCTTAAGCTCGTCCGTGGAAATTCCTATATTTATCTTTTTTCCTCCGTCAAAACGGATGCGAGTGTAGGTGTTCTGAAGGTCTTTTACACTCTTCTCAATATCGGTTCCGCCTGATGTTGCGAAAAGAACTACGTGCTTACCCGCAAAATCATAGGATTCGAGAAAACTGTTTATGATGTGCGGCGCTGTATACCACCAGATGGGAAAACCAATAAAAATAACATCCGCCGTATCTACGTTTGCAGAGTTGTCTGCTATCTCTGGTCGTGAAGCAACGTCCTTCATCTCAATGCTGCTTCGCGATTTTTCATCCTGCCAGTTAAGATCTTCCGCCGTGTATTTTTCCTTTGGAACAATCTCATAAATATCAGCATCCGTAACTGCGGCAAGCTCTTTTGCAACTTTTGCGGTTACGCCTCCGGCAGAAAAATAAGCCACCAATACTTTTTTACTCATTGTCTTCCTCCTTGTTGTCATATCTGTGCAATAACCAGCTTCTGCGGTTCAACATGCCGAGATTCCCCTTTTCTTCCGCGGCATACTATTCCCTCTTCAATTCTTATGATATCCGCATGATTCTTAAGTGCGTCCATTATCTGCCTCACTGCATTCTCATAATCTTTTGCTTCCATAGGGATAACATAGTCATGGTTGAGATGTTCCGTGGAAATAACTGCCGATTTGTACCTTGTGTCATATCTTATTCCGCAAAAGGTGCAAACTTCCGTATTCAGGGTTCCGTTGCTGTCACTGCATTGCATCGCAATATACATCTTTTTCTCCCTCCAAACATTTCAACCGTTAGATAAGGCGCTGCTTACGTTGTCACACAAATACCAATTCGCATATAAGCAATCATTTATTCACAATATTATGATAATATATTTTTTGCAATTCTTAAAGCAAAAAAGCATTTCGCTCGCGAAATGCTAGCGCGCGAGCGGATTGCGTAAGCAATATATTCCTTACCGCGAGCTGCGCATCCCTGCGGAGCTTTTTTATTTGATAGGAATTTCCTATCAAATAAAAAAGCGCCGACATACTATGTCGACGCTAAAAAATCCTATAAATCCTGCTTGACCCATTATCCTCATTTGCCCATTGAAGCAATCAGAGCATCTATCTCTGCCTGGCTGAGCATCTTGCCATTATCCGCAGCCGAAGGCACAGGCGCTGCTCCTCCTGCCGATGCCGGCGTCGAAGGATTGAATCCACCCCCACCTGCCTGTGAGGATTTACCCATTATACTGGCCAATAAAGCCTGCTGTTCCGCACTAAGTCCACTTGTATCCATATAGACCCTTTTCCCTTCGTACTCTGTACTTTTGCACTAAATTAGCACACACTTCCTAGGTTATAGTTATTTTAATCAAACCTGCAAAAAACGTCAAATAACTTTTTTATAAACTTTTTTCAGTATTATTTTTCCCTTATCAGCCCGCTTTCATAGGCTGCAAGAAGCTCTTTAAGATCTTCAATCTGCCCGATCAGCGTTTTTCCTATATCCGTATCTTTTACAAGTATGCGCTTCTTGGTCGTTTCCGTAATACGAATTGTCGGTGTATTCTCCTGTCCCTTTACAAACGGCTTATGCGCCGCAAGAGCAAGGTGATTCGAATTATAGATAAGCGTATATCCGGCAATTCCAGTCTGTTCATGATAGGCTTTGGAAAGTCCTCCGTCAATAATGTAGAGCTTCCCGTTTGCCTTAACAGGGCTCTCGCCCTTCTTGGTCTTAACCGGAACATGTCCGTTTATTATATGCGCCCACTCGGGATCAAGCCCGAATTCCTTCAGGATCTTATCGGCATAAAGCTCCTCCGCAGAATATTTATAGTACGGATTATAGTTCTCCACACATAATTCTTTGTAATCTTTGAGAAAAAGATGTTCAAATGTAGTTATTTTGTCTTTTCCAAAAAGAGGCGACTTCGGCCCGCACCACAGATACCACATAAAATCAATTGCATCCTGTTTTTTCTCCCTGTCATCTCTGATGTCGAGGAAAAAAGCATCGTGAATCCTGGAATTAAGGTAGTCCATAAGTTTCTTGCCGCAAAAACTTCCGTCAGAAGTTGTCATACATGCAAAATTTCCATCCTCCTCCATGGGAATGCATCCGTGATAAAGAAGATTGTTGTTTATCGTCCTGTACAGCGATCCGTGTGAATAAAGAAACTGAACATGCTTTCTAAGGAGCTTTGAATGCATAAAACTGAGCTTTAATGTATGCACAAGTTCCTCTTCTTCATGCGTAAGCTCATAAGGAGCCTTAGGATTGATCGTCGGAAAATTCGTATCGCTTAATCTGTATTTTTTTCCAAGAATGTCTATCTCGCCTTTTTCGTAGTCAATCCGGTCAAGAAGAAGCCTGTCTTCGAGCTTGTACTCAGGATGACGTTTTATCAGCCCGCCTTCAAGCTTTAGCTGGATAATACTTATCGCTTTGCACATCTTTGCCGCAAGATCGGGATTTACGCAGTCGTACTCGGTCTTATCAAGGAGATGCGGCCTGAAATTTTCACACGGATCTTCTCCGTAAACTTCCGCCGCAAACATGGAAAGCGGCCTTAAGTTTATTCCGTAGCCGTCTTCAAGCGCATCAAAAGAATTATAGCTTGTTCCTATTCGCAAAACATTGGCTATACACGCCGTATTTCCACACGCAGCCCCCATCCAGTCGATATCATGATTGCCCCATTGAATGTCAACATCATGAAAATTCATGATTTCTTCCATTACAAGATCCGGCCTTGGTCCACGGTCAAAAATGTCCCCTATAATATGAAGCGAATCAATCGTAAGGTTTTGAATCAGCTCACAAAGCGCGATTATAAATTCATCTGCCGACTCAATCTCGATTATTCCGTTTATAATTTCGTTGTAATAAGCCTTTTTATTGGAATCATTCATATCAAGATGCATCAATTCATCGATTGCATATGCATAATCGGGCGGCATCTTTTTTCTCACCTTTGACCTTGTATACTTGGAACTTACGACCTTGCATATGGCAACCAGCCTGTTTATCGTAATCTTCTGACCGTCATGAAGCTGCTTGATAGTGATATTCTCATCATGTCTCTTTTTTTCAATTGTTTCAGTCGGATAATATATCAGATTGGCAAGCTCAAGCTGATCATCTTCGGACATCATATTCCCGAAAGTCTCTTCTATCTTGGCTCGTATAATACCTGATGAACTTCGTAAAAGATGCGAGAAACTCTCATACTCCCCGTGAATATCAGAAAAAAAATATTCCGTCCCCTTTGGGAGTGCGCAGATTGCCCGCAAATTGATAATCTCAGCGCCGGCTTTCCTTGATGTGGGAAACTCTTTGCTGAGAAGTCTAAGATATTCAATATCTCTCATTCTCTCTCCTTCCGGTTTAATCGCGTTACCTTTAACTAATCTATCACATTGAATAAAAAGAGAACTTGAGCAAAATCAAGAAAAAAAGAGTTTGAATTATGAAGGAGCAAGGGCCGAAAACATTTCTATTATTAATTTCATTTTGAGCTTTTGCATATATCCCTTAAGCAGCAGTTTGCACAGTCGGGTCTTCTGGCGATGCATACCGCTCTGCCGTGAAGGACAAAGCGATGGCAGAGGTCATTGCCTTCTTCGGGTGGAATGATCTTCCAAAGTTCTTTTTCAACCTTGGCAGGTTCTTTTATGTTGTCGACAAGGCCAATGAGATTGGAAAGTCTGATACAATGTGTGTCCGTAACGATAGCGGGCTGTCCAAAAACGTCGCCCATTATGAGATTTGCGCTCTTTCTGCCTACACCGGGGAGTGCAAGAAGTTCTTTCATGTTGCCCGGAACTTTGCCGTCGTACTTTTCATCAATGACTTTCATGCATGCAGATATGTCTCTTGCTTTGGAATTACCAAGTCCACACGGACGGATTATCTTTTCAATCTCCTCTATGGTCGCTCCGGCAAGAGCCTTGACCGTCGGATATTTTTCATATAAAAGAGGCGTTATCATGTCCACTCGTGCATCCGTGCACTGCGCCGCAAGTCGCACACTAACAAGCAGTTGCCATGCTTTGTCATAGGCAAGAGTACATTTTGCCTCGGGATATTCTTTTTTTAACCTCGAGATCACCTCGAGAGCAAGCTTTTTCTTTGTCATAGTCTACTCATTATCATGCTTTTTCCCTGTTTTTTCAATATACTATATACAAAATTTTGTTTTTATCTTTTGACACCGACATAATGTATATTATATACTAAAGTATATGAATAATTTTATCGTTTTGTAATTAATATTTTATATTAAAATTAGTTGTTACACTATATAAGCAGCACATTACGACTATTTAAGAGAGCTTCAGAGCCTTTACATAATACAAAAATTGATTATCATAAATATAGTAGGCTCTTACGCATAAGCCTATTCATTTTTTTCTGTTCGCTTTTACGCAGAGCGTAAAAGCCGAACATACTTGGATTTGTAACTATGAGATTGAATGAACTTCTAAAATACAATGATATTGTCATACAGTGTCATGACAATCCGGATGCCGACGCACTGGCATCGGGATATGGTTTGTGGTGGTATTTTAAAAATAACAACAAAAAAGTAAGGCTGATATACCGCGGCAAAAATATGATCAGGAAAAGTAATCTTACAATCATGCTGGACAAGCTAAATATACCGGTCAGCTATGAACCCGATTTTGCCGATGTTCCGGAACTCCTCGTAACCGTAGATTGTCAATACGGACAGAGGAATGTCACAAAGACACCTGCAAAGCACATAGCCATAATTGACCATCACCAGATAATTGATGACTTTCCCGAACATTCCGAAGTAAAAAACGGTATAGGAAGTGCCTCTACGATTATCTGGGATCTGCTCAAAAAGGAAGGCCTTGACGTAAACGACGAGCCGCTCCTTGCAACAGCTCTTTACTACGGTCTTTATACAGACACAAACAAGTTTTCCGAAATCTCCCACCCGCTTGATAAGGATATGCAGGACGAGCTTGTTATTAACAGAAGCATCATTGTGGAGATGAGTAATTCAAACATTTCCCTTGACGAGCTCAAGGTAACAGGAAATGCGATACTGAACTATGAATATTTCAGCGATCACAAATATCTGATAATAAAATCGGAGCCCTGCGATCCCAACATACTCGGAGTAATGAGTGACTTCTCACTCGAAACCGCAGGTGTGGACGTGTGCCTTAGCTATTATATAAGTCAGAGTGAAGTAAAGTTTTCTGTCAGAAGCTGCATAAAAGAAGTTCATGCAAATGAACTTGCCGCTTTTCTTGCAAAAGGAATAGGCGGTGGCGGCGGTCACATATACAAAGCCGGCGGAACACTTCGTCCTGAGAAGCTTATGCATCTTTTCCCTTTGCAGACCGATGAACAGTATGTGAATTTTTCCACCAATATACTTCACGAGCGTATGGAAAGATACTTTGATACATACGAGATAATCTATGCAAAAGAAATGACGCTTGATGCAAGCGAGATGAAAAAATATTCAAAGACAACTCAAGAGCTTGGTTATGTAAAGCTTGACGATATCTTCCCTGACAATACAGAGATAACGATAAGAACATTGGAAGGCGATATGGATGTCCTCATAGACACCACAACCTATCTGATGATAGGTCTTGCAGGTGAAGTTTATCCCATTACGGAAAACGAACTCAGAAACTCCTACAAGACTCTGGACAAGCCGTTTGACAAGACTTTCGAATATGCTCCGAGCATAAGAAACACTGCGACCGGCAAAAAGAAAAAAGTAATGTCTTTCGCTAAGACCGCGATCAGCGTCGGCGAAACAAAAATATATGCAAAACCTCTCACCAAAAAAGTCAAGCTCTTCACCGCTTGGAATGAAGAGCGCTACTACACCGGTGAGATCGGCGATTATATCGCCTTTAGAGAAGACGACCCGCATGATATCAGTATTATCCAGGCCGATCTCTTCCCCATCCTTTATCACGAAGTATAAAGAAGGGGCTGTAAAAAAATGAGAAATCATTTTTTCACAGCCCCTTTGTTCTCTATTATCCAAGAAGCTCGAGGAGCTCTTCCTTGGTAAGAGTCGGATTACTCATATTACCTGTATTGAGTAGCTTGTCTGCAAGCTCTTTTTTCCTGTTCTGAAGCGTGATTATACGCTCTTCTATAGTATTCTCCATAATAAGACGATATACGGTCACGACATTTTTTTGCCCGATCCTGTGAGCTCTGTCGGTCGCCTGATTCATGGCGGCTATGTTCCACCAGTGGTCGAAATGAATTACGATATCGGCACTGGTAAGATTTAATCCCGTTCCGCCCGCCTTTAAGGATATGCAAAATACCGATGTGTCATCTTCCTGGAAGGCATCGACAAGCTTTATCCTGTCTTCCTTCCTGGTCGCACCCGTAAGAAGATAATGTGATATTCCGGCATCTGTAAGTTCTTTAGTTATCCTGTCGAGCATTGATGTAAACTGTGAGAATAAAAGAATCTTATGCCCGCTTTCCGATGCACTCTTTATCATCTCAATCAGAAGCTCTGTCTTGGCACTTCCTCCCGTATAATTGTCATAAACAAGGCCGGGATCGCAGCACAACTGCCTTAATCTTGTAAGTTCCGAAAGGATTACGATTCTGTCTTTTCCGAAGGACTCCTCATCGGTTCCCTCGACCATAAGCTTAACTCTCTGCAGATGCGCATCATAAAGTTCTCTCTGCGAGCTGTTCATAGGAGCATAGATATTCTCCTCCAGCTTGTCGGGAAGATCTTTTAACACATCGCTTTTAAGCCTTCTTAGCACAAAAGGCGCGATCATCTTTCTGAGCATCTCAGTCGAAACTTCATCCTGTTCAGAAACAACGGGAATTTCAATATTGTTGCGGAACTGCTTGTACCCAAACAGATACCCCGGCATACAGAAATCAAATATGCTCCAAAGTTCACTAAGCCTGTTCTCTATAGGTGTTCCCGTAAGCGCCATCTTAAATGCCGCATTTATGCTCTTTACAGCTTTGGCGACCAGCGTCCCGGGATTTTTTATAAACTGTGCTTCATCAATTACGCAGCACTCAAAATTCAGATACTTATAAAGTTCAATATCTCTTCGCAAAAGATCGTAAGACGTTATGATGACATCGGTGTTCTCGCTGTCGATCTCGGAAGTCACCCTCACTCTGTCAGGCTTTATGCCAACGGCAACTTCACAGTTAAGGGCCGGCGTAAATTTCTTTATTTCATGCTGCCAGTTATAAACAAGTGACGCCGGGCACACTATAAGACTGCATCTGTTCTTTCTGCCCTCTTTTACCGCACATTCTTTGGTACTTAAAAGATATGCAAGAACCTGAATAGTCTTACCAAGTCCCATATCATCGGCAAGTATGCCGCCAAATCCGTTATGCGAAAGAGCTTTTAGCCAGAAAAATCCTGTCTTCTGGTAGTCTCTTAAAATACCGTCAAGACTCTCCGGAATCTCAAACCGCTCATCAGAAGGATCTGCAAATCCCGATACAAAATCTTTAAAACTCTTGCTCATTCCAAGCGAAGGACTAATCTCATCGCTGTATTTCTCTGCAATATCATTTATGAAAAGAGCTCTGTACCTCGGAACCGAAGCATGTCCCTCGACGATCTGCCCCGGCGTGATACCAAGTCCCTCCTTAAGCGCAAAAAGCATCTTGGCATCTTCACTTGCAACGCTTACTACTTCACCGCTCTTTAGCTTATAATACTTTCTCTTTTTGTCATACTGGCTCAGTATCTCATTAAGTTCACCCGGCGAAAGCGTCTCCGGCACCATCGAAAGCTCGAGAAGATCCGAAACAACAGAAACTCCCAGAGTTACCTTCAGGCTCTTTTCGATATTTACAGATTTTATCGCATCAGAAACAAAGACATCTCCTATAGTTGAAAGATATTCCGTCTTTTCCGCAATAAAGACATATAGCTTATCGTCCATATATGAATCCGCGACAAGCACCAGCTCTTTACTCTGCGGATCGAGCCTGTCGAAAAACGGACTTATCAGTTTCGCTGTCTTGTTCTCAAGGTAGAAATTTCTTTTTACCTCGGTCATCTGCTCATCATTAAATCTTTCATTGTCGGAAGAAAAAATATCAAAGCTTTCCTTCATTCCGTTCATGCTCTCATACGTCGCCTTCACCTTGCAGGTAATGGTCATGTCATTGGGCATATCGATATAAATTTCAAATTTAGGAATATCAGGCGAGTATTTTGAAGGTTCAAATCCGTCCGTGCTCACATTAAAGAACTCATCTATCACGCGGAAAAGGCCTTCCGAAAAAAGAGGCAGATCTTTTTCTGCAATAAACAGCTCATTTTCGGTTCTTCTGGCTGCAAGAAACTTTAGCACGGGAATGATCTCCGCGCAGTCGCTTCTTGGAATCACGTGAAGCTTTCTCTTTCGCTCAAAATAAATATTTGAATATCCCTCAAACATAGTAAATGAGCCAGATTCAAAGACAACTCCGAAATTCTTTTTTTCTATATGAAGATCGATATCGGGAAATACGGGAACAATCTCAAGAAGGCGCTCTTCTGTATATTTTGCCCTAAAATCCGAATTGAGAAAATAAGTCTCGCTTACAGCTTTAAAAAACTCATCAATCTCATTTCCGCATAGCTCAATACTTTTGCTGCGTCCCCTTGAATGTGAATAGATCTGATACGGGTCGCCTGCCTTTTTTCCTCTGTAATAGTCAAAAAGGAAATTTATGATTTTCTGAGAATCGGCAGAAAAAGCCGACATATCGTGAGTAAACTCAAGATGCTTGCCATAGCTTAAGAAACTGTGATTTTCTATAGCATCAAGGAGCTCCGAAATATCCTTAAGAACATAGCTGTGTCCGCCCTTTTCGGATCTGATACAAAAAGATACCACAAGCTTTTCTCTATTAAGCACAGCATGCGGCTCCAAAACCGCAAGAGATGTATCTTTGTATAAAAGAGGCACCTCACTCTCGGGTGCATACGCCCTCAAAAGTCTCTTTGTCTCAAATGAAGTATAATGAAACTCTTTTGGTGCATCAGAAACAAACCGCCTCCCTGAGCCGGTTATATATCCGCCGTTTTTAGTTTCGTTCACCCCATTGTTCATGCCTTATTTCAGTGCCGCAATTAAGTCCGCTACGACCTCTTCCATTGTATTGTCTTTCTCATCTATTGTAATATCGGCATACTTCTCATACAAAACACTACGCTCATTGTAAAGCGAAATAAGAGATTGTCCGGGTCTCATAACAACTCCGCGTTGCTTTACATTCTTTAAGCGCTTAGTCAAAACTTCCATCCCGACCTTGAGATATACAACTCTTCCGATATTTTTATAATGCTCCATGGCTTCGGCTCCGTAAATAACGCTTCCGCCTGTAGCAATAACAGTTTTTTCCACTTCAATACCTGAGTTTATCTTGTTCTCAATATCTATAAATCCTTCAACGCCCTCCTGTTCAATTATCTCTGAGAGCCTTCTTCCGTCTTTTTTCTGTATGACTATATCCGCATCAACGAAGTTATAGCCTAATATTTTGGCAACTATCACGCCTACCGTGCTCTTACCCGATGTAGGCATTCCAACCAAAATAATGTTGTCTTTTTTCATAAAATCCTTTCAATTCTCCGCAACTTTTCTGACTTCCTCAAGCGCATTCAAAAAGGCATCAGCAACCTTGGGGTCAAAATGTGTTCCGGAACTTTCTTTAATTATTTCTATCGCTCTGTCAAAAGGAAAAGCTTTTTTATAGCTTCTCTCTGAAATAAGAGCATCAAATACATCTGCCACGGCCATTATTCTTGCCGACAGAGGAATCTCTTCACCCTTAAGTCCCATGGGATATCCGGTTCCGTCCCATCTCTCATGATGGTACATCGCAAGATTCCTGGCCTCCTTAAGATATCCGGCATCCTGCTCCGGAATGTTACTCATAACCTTATCTATGATAAGCGCTCCCTCTTTGGAATGAGTCTTCATAATAGAAAACTCCTCGGGAGTAAGCTTTCCCGGCTTATTAAGGAAATTATCCGAAATACTGATCTTGCCGACATCATGAAGAGGTGCCGAATGATAAACATCAGATACAAACTCAGGTGTAAGGACATCCTTATAAACACCCTCTTTTATCATCTCATTCATAATGATCTTGGTATATTCAGCTGTATTTTTTACATGTTCGCCGGTACTCTGGTCTCTACTCTCAACAAGATCTGCAAGAGCTATAATAATTGAATTCTGAAGTGCCGTTACAGTCTCATTTCTGCTCTTAAGAGCCTGAACTGTAGCCACATGTGCTTCTATCATCATCTGGAACGAGTCATAAAGATTCTCGATCTCATCACCGGTTCCGATCTTAAGTTCTTTAAATGTTTTTGCTGTTTTCTCCAGATTGGCCTCATCCTTGAGCTTATCTTCCTCTTCACCGGAAAAACTCGATGACGTCAATGCCATCGTATTTATCGGAAGTATAAGATGATACTCTGATAAGTATATACCAACAGCAAGTATAAAGATAAATAATCCGCAGAAAAGAGAGATCTGCCTTGTTGCAAATCTAAATACCGCTCTTCCGGTCTCTTTTTCGGAATAAGGTGATATTCCCGACAGGTCGACACCAGAATAATTGCCGATCTCCTGTGCGATATGAACAGTCTCTTCTCCGGTCTGAACTATAGCATCTTTGAATAATACGGTACTGATCAAAAGCGCACAAACAGCAACAAGTCCGGTTGCAAGAGTAAGAAGAATCACAACCTTTGTTCTGAGCGAAATGTAACGGCTCTTTCTGTTTCGCATGATCTCTATAGCATCGCGGGTAAGCGGCGCCTGTTTCCAGTACTTTATATTGATCTTGGCACGAAACTTGGCCGGAATAGCATAAACAATCGCTAGAGCTATTACTATGCTTATGAGCTTATCAGCCACATCGATTATATAATCCGCTAAAAGCGCAGCCTGAAAAGCAGATAATTTGCCCGATTCATAAATTATCTTCAAAAAGCCCAAAGAGGCCGTTTCGCCTCCAAAGCCATAGATGATACCTGTAAGTATCGCACCAAGAACACCTCCGACAAAGCCATATATCAGTGCCGAAAGCATGACCTTAAATAAATCTTTGAACCAGTTCTTTTCATTAAAAACAGTGGTAAGTATTGCGATAAGCACATTTATCATACTGTAGGAAATCGCTACAGAATCGGTAAAAATGCTGTTTAGAAGCGAGCTGAAGAAACCGACAAATATTCCCGGAAGAAAGCCTCCCAGAATGGATACAGTCATGGTACCTACAGAATCCAGATAAAGCGGAATCTCAAAGCGGCCAACAAACTTACTTCCAAATATATTCATCAGTATTCCGCCACAGACCAGTAATACGAGGTAATACCACTTTACTCCAGAAACTTCTTTGCGATCATCAACTATATTTACCATATCATCCTCTGATTTTTTTGCGCGAATGTGAATCCAACGCGCAAGAATTAACAAGATTTCGTTACTATATATAATTTATCACAAAACCGTCAAATCATAAACCCCGGCGTACCTCACACCGACAGGATGATAAAATTATCAATCATCAAGATCATTTTCCATATCATGCGCATCATCTGCATCAAAGCCAATATTCTGCATACTTACAGTCTTACGGCGAAGTCTTGCCGCCTCTGAAGCATGAAGCAGAAAATCTTTTATCTCACGTCCGTGCTTAATATTCTTCATCACGATCGTTTTATCCGTAACGTCAGATGTAAAGCATGTAATTGTAGACAGTCCGAAAATTCTCTGCATGAGTGTCCTTGTTATCTCAACATCGGAAACTTTGTACATGTAGCAGTCGTTCTCTCTTACTGTAAAAAATCCTTTGATTATAGTAAGGTCATTATCTCTAAGTTCATATTTCGTAAAAGTCCAGGGAAGCCCAAAAAACAACAGTCTCTGCGTCTCTTTGTATCTAACTTCCCCTTTGGAGTTCATAGACTCTTTGTACTGTTCCGGATTTAAGATTTTTGCCATATTCTCTCTCCTTGTAAAAAATTATGCACATTCCGCTTTTCGATAAGGATATTTGCTTAATGCCATAGCTATACCAAAGTATATAACATATATAAAGCCCAATCGATACCTGGAACCAAAATTAGTACTGCTTGCAACAACAGCATATAAGATATATCCGAATACACTAAGATCCACAAGACCAAGCTTCTTGAAATTTGTTATCAGGCAATACAGATAAACCAAATATTCACACACCAAAAATACAGTATAAAGATTGGCCGTCAACTTAGATACAAGCGTGCCCTTTCCAAACAGCCCGTCCCAAAAATCTCTCATCGGTCCCAAAAGCATTGTAGCTGTGGTTTTAAAGCATAACTTTATTGTATCAAAAATATGGTCACCTATATAATCTTTCGCTGCCTTTTCATAATACTCGGCAACAACGTATTCTTCCTTATCCGCTAATTCTTCCTCTGTTATATAGCGCTCAAGATACGGTTCTATCTGTTCAATACCTTCTTCAAACGAAGGACTGGGTTTATAAGTACCGGTACGATTTACTTCGACATTTCTGGCCAATACTCTGTACGCATCCAGCTTAAAGCGGTAATTATACTCGAACATGCCTGTAATCGTGTAGTTTCGATAACTCCAACCACCAATAACAGTAAATATGCACAGAGCGTATATTATAACTTCTTTTATCCCTATGATCTTCAATACAGCAAGCACGATAAAAACAGCAAGCACTACCAAGGCAAAGGGAACAAGAATCGGCTTTACCAGCATTCCCGCAGCAAAAAACAAACTAAACAATAAGAAGTTAGTTTTCTTTTTGGTCACAATAAAGTACTTCGCCCATAAATACAGTGCCGCCACCAGACACAAACAATAAATGTTCTCTGTGAGGATTGCCCCGTTATGAATAAATGCTTCCAAATTTAATATTGAAAAAAGCATCACCACTATCGACGCTTTCTTGGATAAACGATATATTTTGCACGTTCTGCACAGAAGAAAAATAATTATCGCTCCAAAAAAATATTGAAGAGCCATAATCATCTTATCATTAAAGCCCAAGCCATAGCAAAAAGCTAAGAAAAAAGGATATCCAGGAGGTGTTGTGCAATGCGCTTCAACTCCATCAAGTGAATAAGAGAATTTTTTCAAAAGATTCTCAGCCAGATATGTATATCTGCCGGAATCATTAAAATATCCGCCCTCATACAGCGATCTAAAAGCATTTAATAAAATGCTGCGCAAGGAAATGGAAATCAAAAAATACATTGCAGAAATAATAAATGCAAATTTATTATTCTTTAAATATATCACTACCTTGTTGCCTATTCTGTTGTCAGTCATCCGGTCTCTCCCATCAATTCTTTTCACCCATTTAATTTACGCCCTTTTTCATATTAGGTCAAATGAATTGATGGCTTACATTTCCTTAAAACGCAACATTTCTCTGCTATTACGCTTTTATACCGTTAATAATATCTTGAACTATGCAGTCCGGAGTAATTCTACTCTCTTCAAGTGCATCTTTTGCGCTCATTCCGTCATAGAACTTCTTGATAAAGCCATAGTTAAGTACTCTGACGTTTTTACCTCCAAGATAGGAAGCGATTTTCTGGCCGAAGCCCCCTTCAAGAATGCCATCCTCAAGAGTAACGATAACATCATGATCTGCGCATAGTCTGTCTAACAGCTCTCTGTCAACGCCCGATGCAAATCTCGGATTGATGAGAGTAGCTTTTTTGCCCATTCTTGCCTCTACAAGCTTAGCTGTTTCAACACCTATATTAAAGAAATCACCAAGAGCAATGATTGCTGCTTTCTCGCCCTCTTCGCACACCTGGTACTTATCTGTCTTATCATAATTACTGTCCACAGGATAGATCATGTTTTTGACGCCATCACAGGGAACAGCGATTATAGTGGGATGATCATTTTGTTCAACGCTGTGTTCAAGCATCGCAAGGAACTCCTCACGACTTGTAGGCGAAAGATATACAACTCCGGGGATATTCGCAAACATACCAATTGCCGAAATACCAATGTGCGTTGCATCGCCCATTCCATATATGGAAGATGAGAAAAGAACCGTCGTAACAGCACTACTGTTAAGGCTCACATCCTGAGTCATCTGATCGTAGACTCTCTGTGCAAATGTTGCATTAGTAACAAAAACAGGCTTTCCGCCGTTCTTTGCGATGCCTGAACACATAGCAACTGCCTGTTCTTCGGCAATTCCCACATAGATGTAGTTCTTGCCCATCTTGCTTCTTACATCCCATTCAAGCCCGACCGCGCCGGGAACTGCTGCCGTAACGCAAACCACCTTGTCATTATTTCCGATTTTATCAAGCATATATTTTCCAAAGATAGCCTGATAAGACTCTCCGTTTCCGTAACTTACTTTCTCACCCGTCTCTCTGTTAAATGGAATCGCATAATGCCACTCTTCCTTGTTCTTCTCAGCAAGAGCATAGCCCTTTCCCTTCTGTGTGTGAACATGGACAACTATCGGATGGTCGATATCTTTAACTTCCGCGAATGCCTTGATAAGCGCCTCTATATCATTTCCCTCTTCAACATACTTATAATCAAGTCCCATTGCCTTGAAGAGATTAATCTCGCATGCTCCGCCACTCTTTCGAAGCTGCTCAAGGTTCTTGTAAAGTCCGCCATGGTTCTCGGCGATAGACTGCTCATTGTCATTTACGATGATGATCAGGTTAGTATCCATCTCGCCTGCATAATCGATACCTTCAAGCGCTTCGCCGCCGCTGAGTGAGCCGTCACCTATTATCGCAACGACATTTCCTTTTTTGCCCGAAACATCTCTTCCCTTGGCAAGTCCCGTTGCAAGACTCACGGAAGTAGATGTATGTCCGATGTAGAACATATCATGCTCCGACTCTTTGGGATTGGTAAATCCGCATATATCACCAAAGTGCGCATCATCCGTATATGCAATGGCTCTTCCTGTAAGCATCTTGTGTGTATATGTCTGATGAGCAACATCAAATACGAACTGATCCTTAGGTGAATCAAAGACATAGTGAAGCGCTATAGTAAGTTCAACCGCTCCGAAGTTAGGTCCGAAGTGGCCGCCAATCTTGGTTGTTCTGTTAAAAAGAGCTTCTCTTACTTCTGCAGCAAGCTCCTTAAGTTCAGCCTGGGACAGCTTTTTTACATCTTCGGGTCCCTTTATATTGCTTAGTAACTTATATTCCATCATTGTAATTCTTCCTTTCCGGTTATGGTCTTTTTATCACAGAACAGTACTTTCTGTAACGCAAAAACGACACCACCATTTTACATTATAGGATAATAAGTTACTCTTCGCTTACTATTTTTTGTCTTTTGCGCTATCATATTTTGTCCTATTTATTTTAGGAATTTCAGAGAAATTTCCTATTCAATAAAAAACACCCCGCGAATGTCTCATCCACGGAGCGTTTTTATTTATGTGCGTGATTTCATGAACAATCTAGTGTGCTGACACGGTGATTTTTGATCAAATTACGCTGAATGATTATTCATATGCTAGGAAATCGAATGAGTCGTAGCGGTGGCTACAACGATTGAGATTGACAACGCATATGGATAATCAGGCAAGTAATTTATCAAATTATCATCGTGCCAGTACACTAGCCTCATCCAAAGTCGGCATAACGAATAGCGCACTTCTTCTTGTAGTGATGATTGATCAGTAATTCTCCAAGTGCCACAACATTAAATTTGCTCATTTTTCTTCTCCAATTCATTCATCACAACATCCATGATCAATTCGCCGTTAGCCCTGAAGCTGATTCCTTCAGCCTTTATATCTGTAAAGATTCCCATTGACATTACCTGCTCTCCGTCATTAATAAACAATTCCATGCTATATCTGTCAAGGATCACACGTAATGTAATCTTTCCATTATTATCAGTAACCTTGCATCTTCTCTGGTGCACGATTGCCCTTCTGTTTCCCGAATGCTTGCGGTCAATCTTCACTATAGATTCAACAGGATCAAATTCTATGGTGGAATATTCTTTACCGTTATCTGCAAAGCGTATCTCAAATTTTCTGTATGAAAGCTCCGAACCTGCCGGCCTTACATTAACAGTCATGTCAACGCATCTGCCTTCTACACCTGAAAATGCGCAGCTATCGGAAACAGTTACATTTTGTCTGCTTATTCTTTTACCATAGTAATTCTCTATTTCGCGAATTGGCTTTTGGATCAGCTTTCCGTTCTTTATCGAAATCTCTCTCGGAAGGCTCATCTGTCCAAACCACGGAAAATCATCACGTCTTATTCCTACAGTGTCCCAGTTCTGAAGCCAGCCTATCATAACCTGTCTTCCGTCTTTGGTCCGAATGGTCTGAGGAGCATAAAAATCTATTCCGTAATCTACCGCCTGACAATTTTCCTCGCAGAAGTTTCCTGCTTCGTCGATACTTCCTATTATGCATAAAGTACCGTTACCATTGTGAAATTCAAGCTCTTCCGGAAGCATGTCCTGCGGACTTGTGAGAAGTACACGCTTTCCGTCAAGCGCAAAGTAATCGGGGCATTCCCACATAACTCCAAATCTTCTGTTGTTCTTTATAAGTATTTTATCATAATTCCAGTTAAAACCGTCATCACTTGAATACTGCAAAAGCTGACCGTCGCCGTCTACCGTCTTGTTTCCTACAACAAGATAATATTTTCCGTTTTCTTTCCAGATCTTCGGATCTCTGAAATCTATTTTCCCTGCTCCCTCCGGAAGCTTATCGCCCGTGATCACCGGATTCATCTCATATTTCTCATAGTCTCTTCCGTCTCCTACAGCAACGCACTGAGTCTGGACATCATAGAAGTTGCCATTCTCATCCTGTTTCCTGAGAACGCCGGTATAAAGTATCAGATGTTTCCCATCCTCTGTTTCAATCGCACTTCCTGAAAAACATCCGTCCTTATCATAATCTGTTTCCGGTGCCATAGCGGCAGGAAGATACTTCCAATCGATAAGATCATCACTCTCTACATGTCCCCAGTGCATAGGTCCCCAAACAGTCTCATAAGGATTATATTGATAAAAAAGATGATATTTACCCTTATATATGCTAAATCCGTTCGGATCGTTCATCCATCCGCATCTTGGAGTAAGATGGAAAAGAGGGCGAAATTCCTCCGCGATTGTCTTTTCCTTTTTGCACTCATATTCTCTTGCTTTTAATAACTTATCGTTCATAGTATTCCTTTCCTACCATATATCTTTAAATTATCTATGCTTGCTCCCTGAAGGCACACTTTCCAATCCGCGCCCACCGCCGAATAAATGCGGTTTGACAATGCTTTTTCTCCGTTGACATAGACTACCGTTATATCTTTTTCCACAACTACATCAACCTGATACTTAACTCCCGCCTGAAGGCTCATCTTTTGTTCATTCGGATAAGCATCATAAGCGATCTTATCTTCGCCATTGTCTATAGTTATTCTGTATTCTTCATTCTTTTCTGCATTGTTAAATACAATCTCCGCCTTGCCTTCACCTTCAGTCTCAAGCTCAAGCGAAAGCCGGCAGCTTTCCGGAACCTTTCCAAGTTCCAACTCATCTTTTACAGATTCCGCTTTATAAATTTCTTTGTCAAAATAATCTCTATATTCTTCAGGCATCGATACGCCAAGGGTTCCATCCTTAAGTTCTTTAAGCTCATATATAAGGATATTTCCCGCCCAGGTGTACGGGAGCCTGTCATTTTCTCTTTTCTTTCTATCCAAAAAACCTATAAGATATCTTTTTCCTTTATATTCACAGGTCTTTGCCGCATAAAAACCGTTTCCGTCAAATGTATCCGTCTCAGGTTTCTCCCACGGTCCGTTGATGCTGTCCGACATTCTGTAATATACAACATTGTTCCAGCTGAATGTCAGATAATAACGATCGCCCATCTTAAACAGATCCGGACACTCCATAAAATATAAGTCTTTGTTTGTATAAAAGTCGCCTTCAAACTTCCAGTTTTTAAGATCATCGGAACGATAGCATATTATCGCGCTCTCATTCCCGTTTTCTTTTCTCGCTCCCACAAGCATCATATAGCCGTCATCTGTTCGCAGCACCTGCGGATCGCGAAAATCTTCCGTACTGTATCCTTCCGGAGCATGGATAATATTTTCAGCATCCTTGGTATAAATCTTATTGTCTTTACTTGTTGCATGCATCAGACACTCTTTATCCAGCCCGTATTCCTCATGATAGTCATTATGTCCTGTATAAAAACAATGATATGTTCCGGCATCATCAATAATAAATGATCCTGTTCCCACAGCAAGATCCGGTGCTTCCATTTCCTCTGAATATGCAAGTACCTGTCCCTTGTCTTCAAAGCTTACAAAATTACGGGTATAGAACTGATGTATCGGATGATACCCCACTCCGTTATTATCCGTTTCATAAAGATAATTGAGGTAAACTCCTTTCTCTGCCGAAAGCGCCATGACATCTCCGACGTAACTGTCTTCAGCCCTTGGGAATAAACATTCATTCATTTTTTTACCGGCACATCCTTGTATCATCATTAGTGATATTAGTAGCAAACTGATTGCAATTCTTTTCATCTTTTTTTAATGGGGAGGATCATCTCCTCCCCATCTCCAACAAACATTAACCTTCCGATTACTTGTAAAACTCGTCAAAATACTTCTGATAAATTGCAAGATATTCATCAATTCCGTATGCATTAACCTGATTAAGATAAGCCTCCCAATCAGCATCGCTAAGGCCATCCATTACAAACTTACTTCTGCTTGAATTTATATAAGTAATAAGATCCTGTTGAATGGATGTAAGCTTTTCTGTATCTTCCGCTGTCATGAAAACATTGGGATATACATACTCATTGTGCATATCATTGGTGTAATACTCCTTGATCCAGTCAAGACGATACTGAGCATCATCAGGACATGTAACATATTTGCCGTAATACTCATCAAGGATTGCAAGAGGTCCGCCTACACACTCTGCTTCACGTACCTCTACAGGAGAAGCATCGCCAAGTGCCGCATGCTTAAGCATCTTTTCACCCTTATCATTGGTTGACAGTTCAAAGATGTCGAACTCATCATCCTCTCCGTATGTTCCCCAGTTATTCTGAGGTGACTGGAACGGATCGTACATCTTATCGAGCCATGCGCATACAAGTGCAGGATTCTCGCACTTTGCAGTTACAACGCATCTTCCGCGATCAAATCCGGAAGTAAAAG
>JAEEGI010001761.1_pt1 | contig 53486 bp, 49 predicted proteins | sample 8958751 | NCBI WGS metagenome assembly JAEEGI01 (sample SAMN16246545, study PRJNA631951) | gut metagenome | biome: gut microbiome; feature: rumen; material: KS-attached | host: Bos | place: Iran: Karaj | collected 2018-10
GAAGGGGGAGGAGGAACTCCGAGGTTGCCAAAGGGCCTCCGCTACCGCTCCGGCTTGCGCTTCGCGCGTCCCAACCGCTTGCAAATGGTCTGCTTAGAAATGTTTTTATTTCTGGGGTTCCCCCAGACCCCCAAAAAAGTTTCAGCAATAAGTTCTCATTGGCAGCGGCTGTGTGGTGCGAAGCATAGGCGAAGCGGTAGCGTAGCCCCTTTTGACAGCCGTCGGAGTTGATAAACCCGCACCTCCCAGCAGGGGTGCTTCCGTTTCTTGGAGAGTGGAGTAGGGGAGAAGGGGGAGCTGGTAGGCCAGGCGGGATTCGGACCCGCGACCCTCAGATTAGGAACCGCTTCAATTGTGGTTACTCTGAGTTCTCGCAGTTCTCGCCGTTCACCGCATGGCCATTGGGTCAAATCGTCTTTTTCCTCCTTTGAACCCGCGACCATCTTATCTGTCAAAATCGTGGGTTTGTCTTAATTGGTGTCTTAAACGCCACCCGGCGCTACAACCAAAATTGTACTTCTGCGTCACTACTTCTTCTCTTTCATCCTTCTCTGGATTCTTCCTTTCTTCTCCATTCGTTCGCTATAATTATTCCTATTACTGCGCCTACTATATTTCCTGTATATACTGCTAGCTGCCACCAATCAATCTCTCCTCTTTTTACCATTACTATCGCCTGTATTATTGTTCCTATTAGATTCATCGTCCCATACATTGTCGCTATTACCGTTGCCGTCAAAAACTTTCCCCTCGGCGCAATCTTGTATGCGCTGATTCCTATCACCGTGGCTCCTAGTATCCCGTTGTATATTTCAAACAATTTCCACCCATACCCTTCCATTCCTATGTACCTTATTGCGAATCCTTGATTGATTAGACACACTATGAATCCTATCGGCAACGGAAGTATTACTGCGCCTATCCAGCGCAATACTTCTATTATCCTCCCTCCTGGCTTTCTCTCTTCTTCCATCTCTCTTCTCCTTGGCTTTCCATTATATCAAATACCGCTAATCAATGTTATTCACTTCGCGCGAAAAAAATTTCAAATTGATGAAAAAATATCTTGACGCGGTGTTAAACACCTGCTATAATTGAAGCCGTTCTTTTAGGACAAGGAGTACGAACAATGCCAAGCAAAAGAGACATCACTAAAGGTTTCATCGGGGTCTTCATCCCCCTTGAGCTTCGCGCCAAGGTAGCGCGTGAAGCCACTAATCGCGGCATGACTATTTCTCAGTTTGTCGCCTTCGTTCTTCAGAGCGAGGTTGATCGTTGCAGAACTTCCCTTACTGAAGATGATATTAACTGGATTAAAGAGGAGCTCGACAAGAATGCGCGCAACCGTGGTTAAAACTCCGCTGGACCTCACCCAGTTGGCTAAGCTTCGCCGCGAAGCACTGAATCGAAAAATTGACCTCGATTCTCTTGCCTCTCTTTTTTTCGCTAACGGTGTTAAACACCTTTCTTCGCGCCGCAAGGTGTTAAACACCTCTCGCCCCACGAACAAGAAATAGGAGCACGCCATGAACAACTACGATGCACATGTCATCGACGAGGCCGTCAAGGCCTTTGCGAAACACGAAACGATCTACACGATTGGATTGAGCTGCATCGACGTCCTTGATTTCCGCGAGCCGGATTCATGCGTCTATGCCCTTCGCGTCGTCTTCGACCATCAGCGCGGGAACCGCGTGTACATTTCTGGCGACCTCGGCGAGGCCGTGGTCTATCCGACATGCCCCGCAACCCTTGAGGACATGGCCTACTGCTTCTCCTCGCGTAAGGATGACGGCTCAATCTCCGTGAACTGGGGCTATTTCCTTGAGAAGTTGCGCGCAACGAGTGACAGGTGGCAATGGACACCCGAAAGATTCTGGGAGGATTTCAAGGAGCATTGCAAGGAGGCCGACATCGACGCCGACGACTTCATCGAGGATTACGAGAACGCCTATCGGGACTCCAACGTGGAAATCGACGCGAGGCTGGGCGTGACGCTCTCAAAGACCGCGCAGTTCGAGCTGCGCGAAATAGCCCCCGACTATTCAGAATGGATTTACGACTGCGGCAAGAGGGTGTCTCCCCGCGTGATACTGTGGCTTGTCGCGCTTCGCCTCGCCTTCGAGGCCGTCGAGAAAGAGCGCGGGGCGCACGTGGAACAACAAGCGGACAACAGCAAGGAGGACTAACCATGAACATAGCACTTGCAATCATCGGCAACATCGCCCTCATCATCGGCATCCCCGCCGCAATCATCTTCGCAATGACTAGGAGGTGGTAGCTATGTCAAACGAACTACAACAAGAGTCCATCTCTCACATCGCCAATGACCTTCGCCGCCTTGCCGACACCTACGAGCGGCAGAATGTCTATGACCTACACCTTCTTGGCACCGACACTCTCCGCGTCTTCGCCGACCGCCTGGATGCCGCCGCCATCGATGACATCGCATTTGCCTTGAATGTCCAGCACGGTCTTGAAAACGGCAACGCCGCCGCGATGCGCGAGGCGCTGAAGAGGGTGCTTGCAGCCTACAAGTCCGGCGCTATCCACACCTGCGCAGAATGCTACCGCGTCGAATGGGACGACGAGCTTGGCGACCTCAAGGCCGCCGTGGAAGCCGTCCTAGCCGCGTCCGTCCGCAACTGCGATTTGCCGCTTTTTTCCGAAGTGTCTACTTCCAATCCAGCCGATGCTGCCTGGCGTGCTTTCCGGGAGTGCCATCCCGGCGCATATCTCGATGTACCAGGATTGCTCTTGTGCATCAACTGGCTTCTCGCCCCTGCAGAGGGAGGTGTCAAGTGAACGACTACATTGATGATTGCGCAAAACGTCGCGCCGACGAGTTCGCGGCGAACAAGGCCGAATGCGGAAACTACGACGAGGACGATGCGACCTGCATCTGGCCGTGGTGCGACTACTGCTCGTTCTACTGCCCGAAAAAGGAAGGTGCGGAATGAAGCTGGACCCTCCATTTTACATCGCGGACATAGAGAGCGTAATGCCCACGGAGGTCTGGGTGAACCCCAGATTTCCTTCGGTGCAAATACAACAGTTGCCGTTTGCAAAAATCACGGACACTGACCAATTCTTGGAACTGTACGGCAAACTCAACACCATGCGCAAGGCCGCAGAGGAAAAGGCGCGCGAACTGGTAGAGTGCAATTCAAAACTGCTCTGCGAGGTGCAGAGGCTGAAAGCGCGGATACACTACCTGACTGGAGGTGCGGAATGAAGCCGCTATTTCTTGATCTGTCCGCGAAGCCCGGTCCAGGCGGTGTAAAGACGGCGGATGACATCATTGCCGAGAACAGCCGTCTCCGCGATCTCCCTTCCTTCATTTCGCCAGAGCAGATTCTTCTCGCCCTCCGCCAACTCCGGCCGAGCCTTTACCGCGAGATCGCCGTCTTTGCCAACGACTACCTCTTCCTTCTTCTCAAGGCCAACTACTGCCAACCTCAAACCACCCCCGTGAAAGGAGAACCATGAACGACAAGACCTACATCACCACCGTGCGCCTCCCGCGCTCCCTTGAGAAACCCCTCAAGGCCCGCGCCGCCTCCGACGGCCGCACCGTCTCCTCGTATGTCTCAATGCTTCTGCGCCGCCACCTGCAGCAGCCTCTTCCGAGGACTCGCCATGCCAGCAAGGATTGAGTATTTGTCCGACAAGGAAGTGGCCGCGATCATGGGCGTCTCGCGCGTGACCGTCTGCCGCCTCTACCTCTACGGCCCCAAGGAGGGCGCGACCTTCAACTTCGACCTTCGCGACTGCGAGCCAATCGTCGTCGGCCGCATACGCCGCTGGCGCAAGGACTACGTTCTCGCCTGCCTTTCGCACCAGCCCCTCCCAACCGAAACCTACCGCAAGCGAATCGCTTCAACCACAACGGCGAACGGACCGACTGACCCGGCCCGTCTTCCATCGGCCCCCACCGAACGCCAAACCGGGGAATAGGAGTACGAACATGAACGAACAGAACCAATCCGCCGACGCGCCCCGCGTCCGCGAAATGCTGACGGTCTCCCGGCAGCAGACACTTCTTGGTTGTCCCAGGAAGCACTACTGGCGCTACGAGCGCAAGCTCGTCGCCGTCTCCGAAACATCGGCCCTCCGCTTCGGCTCGGCCTTCCACGCCGCCCTCGAGGCCCGTTTCAACGGCGCTTCCTACGGCGAGGCCTTCGAAGCCGCCCTCGGCTCCGCGCAGGACATCTCCGAGTTCGACGCCGCGACTCTCTCGGCGCTTCTCGCCGCCTACTACGAGCACTACGGCGACAAGGAGACGATCTTCGCCGACATGAAGCCCGAGGTCTCGTTCCGCTTCCCCATGGAGCGCAGCCTGACCTTCGACGTGGCCGGCAAGGTCGACGGCGTCGGCCACACTCCCGACGGCCGCGTGGCGATCATCGAGCACAAGACCACCGGCGAGGACATCGGCGCCGATTCCGACTACTGGCAGCGTCTTCTTTTCAACGCCCAGCTCTGCCAGTACGTCGACGGCATCCGCCGCATCCAGCCCGACGTGGACCTCGTCATCTACGACGTGATCCGCAAGCCCGCGATCAAGCCTCTCTCCGCCGTCCCCGTCCTCGACGAGGCCGGCCTCAAGCAGGTCGTCGACGCCGATGGAAACCGAGTCTACAAAAAGAACGGCGAACCGAAACAGACCGCCGACAAGGAAAAGGGCGAAACCCTCCTTACTGAGCCCGAGTCCGCCGAGCAGTACCGCTCCCGTCTCTACTTCGACGCCGTCTTCCGTCCCGACTTCTACTTCCAGCGCCGCGAGGTTCCCGTCCTCCAGGACAACATCGCCGCCTTCCTTGAGCAGCGCGTCGTCCTCGGCAAGATGATTCTCGCCTTCCGCCAGAACGAGAAGCGCGTCCCCGACCCCTCCGACGCCTGGCCGCGCAACTGCAACGACTTCGCCTGCCGCAACTGCGAATACGCGTCCTTCTGCCTGCAGAACGGACACCCCGACGAAAACTTCTGCCCTCCCGGATTCGAATTCGTCTCCGATCCCAACACCGAACTGAAAGGAATCTAAACCATGCCCGCACCTCTCCCAATTCCAACCCGTCCCGCCGCGGCTCCCGCCGCGTCCGCGCCGGTCAAGCTCGCCTTCTCCAAGCCCAAGAAATACGGCTACCGCGTCTGCATCTACGGCCCCGGCGGCGTCGGCAAGACCACTCTTGCCTCGACCCTTCCCGGCAACACCGTCTTCGTCGACCTCGACGGATCTCTCGGCGCCCTCGGCCTTGATGTCTCCGTCCTCGATGTCGCCGACTGGGCCGACCTCCGCGCCAAGCTCAATGCCCCCGGCTGGGACGGCGTCGACAACATCGTTATCGACACCGCCACCATTGCCGAGGAGATGGCCGTCGCGCACACCCTCAAGACCGTCCCAAAAGATGATCGCGGCACCCTCGCCAAGAACGTCGAAGACTACGGCTACGGCAAAGGCTATACCCATGTCTTCGACACCTTCCTTGCGCTTCTCGGCGACCTCGACCGCCATTCACGCCAGGGCCGCACAGTCGTCCTTGTCTGTCACGACTGCACCACGACCGTCCCCAACCCCTCCGGCGAAGACTACCTCCGCTACGAGCCGCGCCTGCAGTCCCCCGCAAGCGGCAAGGCCTCCATCCGCCTCCGCGTCCGTGAGTGGAGCGACCACATGCTCTTCCTCTCCTTCGACATCGACGTGAAGAAGCGCGACGGCAAAGTGCAGGGCGGCTCCACGCGCTCCCTCTACCTCTCCGACACGGCCTTCTGCATGGCCAAGTCCCGCACCGCAACCGGCTGCCTCCCCATCGACGAGGCTTTCAACTGGTCAACCATCCTCAAGTAAGAAAGGAACATCAACATGGCAAACATCCAACCTGGCACCTACGCCGCCCATCCCAACTGCTTCGCCGTCTGCGAAAGCCAAAAGGGCAATCTCATGGTCGTCGCCCGCTTCCTCCTCGACGGGACCGACATCACCCTCAACAACTATTCCGTCGTCGCCTATCCCGACGGAACCCTCGCCACCAAGTCCATCGACTCCCTCAAGGAATGGAGCGGCTGGGACGGCGCCGACCCCTACTGGTTCATGGACCACTCCCAGGAACTTCTTTCCATTCCCGTCGAGGTCGTCGTCGAGAACGAAACCTACACCGGCAATGACGGACAGCAGCACACCGGATCGCGCATCAAATGGGTCAACAAGCCCAACGCCTCGCGCAATTCCATGCCTGTCTCCGCCGACCGCGCCAAGATCATGGCCAAGTTCGGCGCACGCTTCCGCGCCAACGCCTCGACCGGAAAGACCTTCGTTCCCGGTCAGGCCTCCAAACCTGCCGCCCCCGCGCCTGCTCCTGCGGCCCCCAAGCGCGCAGCGCCAACGCCTCCGGCTCCCCCCGCCCCTTCGCCCCTGCCGCACCATAACGCCGCCGACTGCTGGCAGCACTATCTCGAAAAGGTCGAGCCCCTTAAACTTGGCGACACCGACCGCAACAACAAGTGGTTCGCCCTCTGCGATTCCGTCAACCCCGCCGGCCAGGACGTGATCGAGGCCAACTGCGAATGGAACAAGGTCTGGGTCGCCATCGACAAGCTCGACCTCTCCGATCCTTCCAAACTCCCGTTCTAACATCCACCCTGCGGACGCGGGCCTTTCCCGCGTCCGCCTTTCTTCTTTATCGCCATGCTTCAAAACATCCCTCTCTCAATCATATCCTCTGACGGCCTCCAAATCCGCGTCGCCATCGACGAGCGCACTGTCACCGAATACGCCGACGCCATCCACAACGGCGACAAGCTCCCGCCCGTCACCGTCTTTCATCCCATTGGCGACGACTGCTATTTCCTTGCCGACGGCTTCCACCGCCTTGAGGCCTGCCGTCGTCTCGGCCGCAAGACCATCAAGGCCGACATTCGCTCCGGCAGCAAGTCCGACGCCCTTAAGTTTGCCCTCTCCGCCAATACCGCGCACGGCCTCCGCCGCACTAACGAAGACAAGCGCAACGCTGTAAAGGTCGCCTGGGAGAATCGTCTCGCCCTCTTTGGCCTTGATAATCCATCTGACGGCCTCCTTGCTCAAATTTGCGGTGTTACTGACAGATTCGTTGCGGACCAGGTGCGAACTATTCGCCCCTGCGACACTTCTACCGTTGTCGGCAAAGACGGCAAAACTTACTCTAAACCTCCTATGCCGACACGTCGTCCGAAACCCTCTTCGCCTCCTCCTCCGCCGCCTCCTCCGGAATCCTCTGAATCTCCCATCATGGAGGAGTGGTCCCTCGACGCCACTACTGTCGAACCTCTCGACGAGCCGCCCTCCGCCGACATTCCTCCTCCTCTTCCGCCTCCGCCTCCCTCCTCGATTCCGAGGCCGACTCGGCGCAAGTTCGAAACCGACCGCCTCGGCGTCGAAATTCCGCCCGAAACCGCCGACACCTGGTCGCGCGCCGGCGAACTCGACAAGCTCCTCGCCGCCCTCTCCTCCGTCCGCGTCGCCCTCCGCAATGCGCAATCGACTTCCGACAAACTTTTCCGCGAGGTCAACTTCGCCTCCGTCCTCCCCGCCCTCGATCGCGCCTACGCCGAACTTGCCGCCACAAAGCCCTTCGCCGTCTGCCCGATCTGCTCCGGCTACGCCTCCGACGGATGCCGCGCCTGCAAAGGCCGCGGATTGCTCGGCAAGGACCGCTACTACCGCGTTGTCCCTCCCGACCTGCAGCGCAAAGCCTAGCGCAATGCAAAAAGAGGTACGAACATGGCACTGCGCGACTACCAGGCCGAGGCGGCCGACCGCCTCATGGAGGACTGGCGCGAACACGCCTCCTCCCTTATCGTCCTGCCGACCGGATGCGGCAAGACCGTCCTTTTTGCCGAAGTCATTCGGCGCATGCAGCCCCGCCGGGCAATGGTCCTCGCCCATCGCGAAGAACTTATCTTCCAGGCGCGTGACAAGATCCACCGCTTCACCGGCCTTGAGGCCGAGGTCGAAATGGGCGACTACCGCGCCACCGGCCTCCTCGGCATGCTTCCCTCCGTCGTCGTCTCGACCGTGCAGACGCAGACCGCAGGCGGCGACGGCCAGGGCCGCATGTCGAAGTTCCTCCCCGACGATTTCGGCCTCCTCGTGATCGACGAGGCGCATCACGCCGTCTCCGCAACCTACCGACGCTGCATCGACTGGTACCGGCAAAACCCCGACCTCAAAATCCTCGGCGTGACGGCAACTCCCGACCGGGCCGACGAAGAAGCCCTCGGGCAGGTCTTCGAGTCCGTGGCCTATGACTACGAGATCCTCGACGCGATCAATGACGGATGGCTCGTCCCCGTCGAGCAGCAGGTTGTCGAGGTCGGCTCCCTGGACTTCTCCTCCTGCCGCACGACCGCCGGCGATCTCAACGGCGCCGACCTCGCCGCCGTCATGGAAGCCGAGCAGAACCTCCACGGCATCGCCTCCCCGACCCTCGACATCGCAGGCGACCGCCGCGCTCTCGTCTTCGCCGCCTCCGTCGAGCAGGCGGAACGCCTCGCCGAAATCTTTAACCGCTCCCGCCCCGGCTCCGCCGCCTTCGTCTGCGGCAAGACGCCGAAGGACGAACGGCGCAAGCTCCTCGGCGATTTCAAGGCCGGGGCCGTCCAGTTCGTCGTCAATGTCGGCGTCCTGACCGAGGGCTTCGACGATGCCGGCGTCGAGTTGGTTGTCATGGCCCGTCCAACTAAATCGCGCGCGCTCTACGCCCAGATGGCCGGGCGCGCAATCCGCCCCGCCGACTCGATAGCCAACTCCCTCGGCTCCCTCGACGTTTCCGGTCGGCGCTCCGCCATCGCCTCCTCCTCCAAGCCGAAATGCCTCATCGTCGACTTTGCGGGCAACGCCGGCCGGCACAAGCTCGTCAACTCCTGCGACATCCTCGGCGGCAAGGTCTCCGACGAAGTCCTCGACATCGCGCGCGCCCATCTTCGCGAATCCGGCAAGCCCCTCGATGTCTCCGAGGCCATCGACGAGGCGCAGAAGGAGCTGCAAAAGCGCAAGATGCGCGAAGCCGCACAGCGCGCCGCAATCGTTGCACGGACGCAATACACGATGCAGCAAATCAACCCCTTCGACGCCTGGGACATCACCCCCGCCGTCGAACGCGGATGGGACCGCGGCAAGCATCTCTCCGAGAAGCAGGCGGCAATCCTCCGCAAGCAGGGAATCGACCCCGACGGCCTTCCTTACTCGCAGGCAAAGCAACTCCTCAACGAGCTTTTCCGCCGCTGGCACAACAACGAGTCCGCCTCGCTCCGCATGTCCCGCCTTCTGCAGCGCAACCATCTTCCCATGCCGCTCCGCAAAGACGAGGCCTCCCGCCTCGTCGGCGTCCTCAAGGAAAGGCAGGGCTGGCAATGAGTCTCGACCGCTTCAAGCGCGTTACGTGCTCCTCGCCCTGCCCTGTCTGCGGCAAGCCCGACTGGTGCCTCGTCTCCCTCGACGGCGCCGTCGCGATCTGCATGAGGTCCGAATCCTCCCGGCCCATGGAGTCGGGCGGCTGGCTCCATCGCCTCCGCGACGATCCTCCCGCGCCTTTGCCTCCGCCTCCTCCGCCTCCGCCGCGTCCTCGTCTCTTCGACGCCTCGGCCTATTTCTCCTCCCTTCGTCTCTCCTGGTCTCATTTCCTCGCCGACGGCCTTTCGCTCTCCCTGGGCGTCTCCATGTCCGCAATCGACCGCCTCCCCGTCGCCTACGACGACATACATGACGCCTTCGCCTTCCCGATGCGTGACGCAAGCGGCGCCATCATCGGCGTCCGCCTCCGCAACAACGATGGCCGCAAGTGGGCCGTCGGCGGCTCCCGGCAAGGCCTCTTCTTCGACCCCGCCCTTGCCCTCGGCGGCAATCGCGAAGTCTTCATCTTCGAGGGGCCGACCGACACCCTCGCCGGGCTTTCGCTCGACCTCCCCTCCGTCGGGCGTCCTTCCTGCAGCGGCTCCGCCGACGATCTCCTCGCCCTGCTCCGCCGTCTCGGCGCGCGTCTCGCCTCGTTCGTCCTCGATAACGATCCTTTGCACAAGCGCACCGACGGCTCGACCTTCCGCCCTGGCGTCGACGGCTTCTCCTCGCTATGCGCGCGTCTCCGCATTCCGTGGCGCATCGTCAAGCCCCCCTGCAAGGATTTCCGCTCCTGGGTTTGCTCCGGCCTCGACCGCCCCGCCTTCGACAACTACCTCCGCTACTCCTCCTTCCACTTCCCAAACCTCAAGCGCAAATGAAAACCAAAACCATCAACACTGTCGATCTTTTCTGCGGCGCCGGCGGCGCCACGACCGGCCTTGAAATGGCCCTCGACCGTCTCGGCCTTCGCCATTCCGGTCTCGCCATCAACCATTGGAAAATCGCCGTCGACACGATGAAGGCTAACCATCCCTCCGTCGACACCCTTCAAATGTCCATCGAGGAGGCCGTTCCCGCCGACCTCGTTCCCGGTGGCCGCGTCGACTTCCTCTGGGCCTCTCCCTCCTGTACGCATCATAGCCGCGCCAAAGGCGGCAAGCCCAGGAGCAATCAGCTTCGCGCACAACCCGAACTAATTCTCACCTGGCTCGACCAGCTCTTTGTCCGCCGTCTTTGCGTCGAGAATGTTCCCGAGTTTGTCGATTGGGGGCCGCTTTCCGCCTCGGGCCATCCGATCGAATCCATGAAAGGCTCTTGTTTTCAGGCATGGCTCTCCGCCCTTGAAGCCCGAAATTACAAGGTTGAGTGGCGCGTTCTTAATTGCGCCGACTATGGCGACGCCACGACCCGTCGCCGCTTCTTCCTCCAAGCCGTTCGCAAAGGTTCCGGTCGCATCACTTGGCCCGAACCTTCCTATGCCGAGAAGCCCGACCTTTTCCTCAAGCCCTGGCGCTCCGTTCGCGACTGTCTCGACCTCGACGATCTCGGCACTTCGATTTTCAATCGCAAGCGCCCTCTTTCCCGAAACACTTTGCGCCGCATTGCCGTCGGCCTCAAGAAATTCTGCGGTCTCGACTTTCTCATGGACATGCTCGGCTCCGATTGCGGAGACCTTTCCCGTGTCCATTCCTTGTCCGACCCGATGCCCACTCAGCATTCCGGCGGCAACCGCTGCGCAATTGTCCGTCCCTTCCTCGTCCGCCTCAAGCGCCATTGCTACGCCGAGGACATCGACAGACCTCTTTCCTCCATCCAGGCCTCAACCGTGCATCACGCCCTTTGTCAGCCGCTCTTACTCGACTTCACCCATAATGGCGACGTCTTCCCTTCTGATAAGCCTCTCGGCGCGCAAACAACGCATGACAGGTTCTCCCTTCTTCAGCCGCTTATCCTCGGTCAACAATCCTGCGCCGTTGCCCGGCCAATTGATTTGCCCTGCCCTACAATCGCCACTGCTGGCGCCATTCGCGTTGCGACGCCTCTTATTCTCGACATGAGCCGTCCCTCCGGAAACGATAGCGGCCATGTCGGCAGCGCCGATGCTCCAATTCGTACCATCACCACCTATGACAACATGCAGCTTGCCCTTCCCATGCTTAATGACGGGCGTTTGATTGACATTCGCCTCCGGATGCTCAAGCCCTCCGAGCTTGCCGCGGCACACAGTTTCCCCGCCTCCTATAAGCTCACTGGCACGCGCTCCGATCAGGTCAAGCAGATCGGTAACTCGGTGCCCTGCCGCACTGCCGCCGCCATCTGCGAAGCCGCTCTCGCCTCCTAATTCTTCTCTGCCATGAAAACCAACTCCGAACACTTTCCCTCCCGCCTTGGCCGTCTTCGCGGTTTCCGCCGCTTCTGCCGCTTCCATCGCTGCTCCACCTGTCCCCTCCGTGGCGATTCCTCCACTTGTGCGCTCCGATGGCTCTACCTTCCCTTTTCCCGATCGGACTACCGCCCGAACTCCCGCCGCCCTCAACAACTCCCTCTCTTCGACGACCTGCCATGAGCACACTTCACTTCCGCCTCGACGACCTCCCCGAACAGCTCCGCCTCCAAGCCCTCGCCAAACTCGGCGATTCCTCCGTGCTTGCGGCCACTCTGACCCCTTCGTCCGCCTTTGCCATACCTCCTCCCGCCTCCGCCCCTGCGGCGCGTCCTGCGCGCGATTCCGCGGCCTCCCCGCCGGATCCGTGGCAAGGCTCCTCCAAGACTGAGCAACGCTTCTACACCTGGCACATCGCTCCTCTCGGCCTCTCCTTCTCCCAGGTCTATGAAACGCTTCGCCTCAAACTCGCCCCCGGCACGTTCTACACGCCTGACTTCGTCTTTCAGGACGGCGGCCGCCTCGTCGCCGTCGAGGTCAAGGGCTCATACCGGCTCGGCTCCGCCGGTCGGGCGTACACGGCCTTCATGACAGCCCGCGACCGTTTCCCGTGGCTCGCCTTCGAATGGTGGGAGGCTCGCGGCGGCGGTTTCGTCCGCAAGCATTAGCGACCTCTTCGGCCTCGGCCCCCGCCGAGGCCTTTTTGGTGCATACTCCTGTACGCGTTTTCTCTGAGCCAAAGGAAGAGGGTGCGAGGGGGAAACCGCCGAAGACGACCGCGTAGCGAAGGCCGACGGCCCCGCCGCGTCGAGGAAACTTTGCCCGCGTAGCTGGCAAAGTTAGCTTGCCTTGCGCAAGCGGTCCTCGTAAGCGGCGTGTGGCCGTCGAGACGAAGCGGAGAGGCGCGAGGCGGTGTCCCCCTTTGCACGTGAGCCACGAAGAAGAAAAGCCACGCAAGCAGGCGGCACGTAGGCGCGGGCCGCAGCGTAGCCGAGCCATCCCGCCCCGCGACGAGGAAACTTCCCGTGAGCGCGTAGACGCGAGGCGTGTCCGCGACGAGGAAACTTTGCACTGGATTCAGAGCGAAGCGCAGCGAGCGTCGCCTCGTAGAGGCGTCTGAATCCATTGCAAAGTTAGGTTGCCTTTGGCAGCCGTTCCTCCAAAGCGGACACCTCATTCGCGTCGAAGCGGCGAGCTGGAAGTTAGGCGGCTCGCCGCCGGTCCTCCAAAGCGGGGCGGGGATGTGTCGAGGCGAAGCGGAGGCTTGCGCCCGTGCCGCGAAACACCCATGGCGGAGGTTAGTGTACGGGTCAATGACGACAGGGGAACTAACCCACGCATCGCGCCAGCCGCCTCGGCCGATACGGCATCGGCCGTTCCGCCTCCGCTTTGCCCGCACATTCGCCTCGGCGCAATGACGCGTTGCCGGCAGCGGAGGAACGGGCGCGGCCTCCCGCGCAGGCGACGAGGAAACATCGCTTTGGAAACGCAGGGAGCAAAGCGACCGTCACCTCGAAGAGGTGTGCGTTTCCCAAGCGATGTTAGGCTGCCCTGCGCAGCCGTTCCTCCAAAGCCGGAGCATGAGGCCTGCGCCCGCCCGCAGCGTAGTCCGGCATTGCGTCGAAGCGCCGCTCCACGTCGCCAGCGCGAAGTCGGTCCACGCAGCGCGCGGCGGCAGGATCCGCGAATCTTGAGAGCCGCAGGCGTCCTTTCGCAGAAAGGCTCAAGTTTCGCGCCCGCCGCCGAAGCGGAGTGGATGCCGGCTTTTCGCTGGCGTTCCCAGACCGCTCCGCCGCGTCGGCGCCAATGGACGGGGAGGTTCCGGAAGCGCAAGCGTCTCCGCCCCGCGGAGTCCGGGGCCTCTCCGTCCGGCGCCGCTCCACGTCGGCGACGCGAAGGCGAGGCGCATGAAAGCCGCGAGGACGATGCCAGTCCCGAAAGCGCAAGCGGTCCTTCGAAGAAGGATTCGGGGCCGGCATGGTCCCGCGGCCATGCGACGACGCCTTTTCGCCGCCGTTCCGCGAAGCGCCGAGGCGTAGTCCGGAGCGTGACGGACGCGCCTGGTCAAGAGGCGAATAGACCGGCCCCGAATGACGCGGATAGACCCCGCTTAGCGAAGAGCATGGATCCAGAGGCTTGCGGCCGCGTCCCGAAGGGCGACGCGTGTAGAGCATTGGCGCGTCCCTTCGCAGAAGGGCGAGGCGCAGCCGAGAGCGCCCATGCTTTACCCGCGTCGAGCTGCCGCAAGCCTCGTCTCGGGAGGCCATGCTTTTCGCGGCGTCGGTCGTTTCCCGTCAGGCGCGGCCTTGGTCGTTTTCCCTCTCGCGGACCGGCCGCGGCCGTCGCGGAGGACGCAGCCAAAGGCGCGCGCTTTGCCCCGCCCTTCGCACGCCCGTAGCGCGCGTACGCGTCGCGTGCGCGTTTTCGCGGGATAATGAGTAGATACGTTTCTTATTAGAAGAAGAAGTAATAAGAAGAAGAAAAGGAAGAAGCTAAGCAGTGAAGAAATGATTGGAAAAGGAAGCAAGGAAGAAAAAGCATTGTAGAAGAAAAGCAGAAAGACGAAGCAGAAGAAGACCCAATGTAGTGGAAGAAGAGGAAGAATCCCCTCGGTAGTAAGCTTAGCTGCTAAGCTGCTAAGCGCGCGCGATCCCCCTCCCCCAAGCTAAGCAGAATCCCCTCCCGCTGAGGGGGTAGGGGGAGGTCTGTCCTCCCCCTCCCTTCCCCGCAGTGTGTCCGAGAGGAGCCTGAGTGTTGGCTTGAGTGTTGGTAGGGAAGGAAGGGGGTGCGGGGGAAGGATGAGTGGTGGGGTAGGCAGAGGAGCATGGGATTAGTGAGGGGTGGAGATGGATGGTTGAGTACTGCAAGGTAGAGGAGTTGGAGAAGTGGAAGGAGGGCTTGAGGAAAAAAGTTTCCCGCACCCCCTCCCCTCTTCGCGGGAAGGGACTCCTAGCTACCCCTCCCCGCCCGAAAACCCCTTTTTTAGGGGCTTGAACCGGAAGAACTGGGAGAACTACAAGGGGTTTTGATATTCGGCTTGACTCCTGTAAAATCTTTAGGCATGAATCGGGTGACGCCACAGTTGAGGGAGCAGCTGCGCGCCTCTGGCAAATGGCCGGCTTTCGTCAAGCTGCGCCAGGAGCTGAGGCGCGGCGGCATGGATGTCCCCGAGGCGATAGACGAGGCGTTGAAGCGCGTCAATGCGCCCCCTCCCCCTCCGAAGGACGAGAACATGGTGGCCCGGTCCGTGTTCGAGGGCAAGGTCGCCAGCAAGGCCGAGGAGTTCAACTGGGTCGTGGCGAACCTCTACGTCGAGGACGTGAAGGCCGTTGACGCCCCTGACGCTCCGGCTTGGACGATTCTTCAGATGTGCCGGAATAGCAACGCCTTCGCCGAGGACCTTATCGGGCGCGGGCTTGTTAAGATGCTTCCGAGCAGGCTGGAGGAGTCGCCCGACGACGAGCGCTTCGACGGTCAGGACCTGTTCGACGCCTGGGCGATGCTGAAGGGGGCTGCCAATGGCTAACGGCGCCTATCCCTACGTCCCGAAGGACTGGAACGGCAACCTCGATTTCAGGATGCGCGTTCTGGAGGCGTGCGGCCGCAGCCGCTCGGCGCGGCAGCAGTTCGCGGACATCTGCGCCGACGACATACTCTTCTACCTGAACACCTTCGGCGTGACGTACGACCCGAGGCGTCGCGGGTCGCGGATACCGTTCCTGACCTATCCCTTCCAGGACGAGGTCGTGCTCGACCTTGTGGACGCCGTGAAGCGGAGCGAGGAGTCGCGCGTGGACGTGGCGATAGCCAAGAGCCGCGACATGGGCGCGAGCTGGATGCTTCTCGCCGTGCAGGAGTGGTTCTTCCACTTCCACCCCGGCAATTCGTTCCTGCTCGTCAGCCGCAACGAGGACTATGTCGACGCGGCGGGCAACCCCAAGAGCCTCTTCTGGAAGATCGACTACCTGCACCGCAACCAGCCGAGGTGGCTCCGTCCGGACGTGAAGCGTACGAGCATGCACATGGAGAACCGCGGCAACGGCAGCGTGATCGACGGCGAGAGCACGACCGGCGAGGTTGCGCGCGGCGACAGGCGCACGGCGATCACCCTGGACGAGTTCGGGGCTTTCGATCTCAACGCCGGGTTCGCGGCGATGGCCTCGACGCTGAGCGCGACCAACTGCCGGTTCATCAACTCGACGCCGAGGGGGAGCGCGAACGCGTTCTACAAGGTCTGCCACGAGATGGCGGCCAAGGTGATAAGGCTGCACTGGTCGCGGCACCCGCTGAAGAACCAGGGCCTCTACACCGCCGAGAGGGCGGACGAGCGGTCGCCGTGGAAGCTGAAGCTCCTCGACGGCTGGACCGGCCTCGTGGAGGTCAGGCAGAAGGCGTCGGCGAAGGTGCGCAAGGTCCGCTATCCCGACGACTACCCGTTCATCCTCGACGGCAAGCTCCGTTCCCCGTGGTACGACAACGAGGCCAAGAGCTGCACGGGGCCTGCGGAGATCGCGCAGGAGCTGGACATAGATTTCATGGGCAGCGACTGCCAGTTCTTCGACGGCGTGACGATCGAGACCTACAAGCGGCTGTACTGCCGCGAGCCGGTCGTGCGCGGCGAGCTCCCGTTCGACCATGACACCTACCGGCCTCTTGACTTCACGGCGACGAAGGACGGGCTTCTCTGGCTCTGGGCCAATCCCGCGAGGGACGGCGGCTGGGAGCGCGGCGAGAAGTTCGTGCTCGGCGCGGACGTGAGCGCCGGGACCGGCGCGAGCAATTCCTGTGTCGTCGGCTACAGGCGCGACACCGGCGAGAAGATCTGCGAGTACGCCAATTCAAAGATCGAACCTCCCGACTTCGCGCGCTTCTGCCTGGCCTTGGCCCGCTGGCTTAACAACGCCCACATGGTCTTCGACCGCTCCGGTCCGACTGGCGAGGTCTTCTACAAGACGATCCGCGACCGCTACGGCAACTTTTACTACCAGGAGAAGAGGAAGGACAACGGCGTCGAGAAGCAGCCCGGCGTGTGGCTCAATCCGCAGGTCAAGGCCGAGGCGCTCGAGAAGTACCGCGACTCCATCGGGCGGGCGGCGATCGTCAACCGCAGCGAGCGGGCGGTCTCCGAGTGCCTGAGCTTCATCCGCACGATGAACGGGGCCGTGGAGCATTCCGCCGCATTGAACACCTTGGACCCCGGCGGCGCTCGCGCTGCCCACGGCGACTTGGTCGTGGCGGACGCGCTCGCCAACATGGGGCTTTCCGCTGATTCAACGAAGGCCGTCTCCGAGGAGCCCGAGGTTCCGGAGGACTCGGTCGCCGGCCGCATGGCCGAATACAGGCGCAAGCTCGCCGAGGAAAGCGGCGACGCGCTTGGGGAGGGATGGGACTGATGAAGAAATTGTCAACTCTGTTGATTCTTTTGTCAACAACCGGCCTGCTGCTCGCGGCGCCATCTATGCCGATTACTCGCGGCCGGCTCACCACCGACCTTGACGCGGCGGGGCATTCGATCACCAATGGCCCGATGGCAACCACGAACTTCGTGTGGGATGTTGTCGGGATTGTGACGAATAACTTGCCGAGCGGCGGAGGCGGCCTCACGACGAACGATGTGCAGGCAATCGTCGCAGATGAGGGCTATATTAAGCCAGACCAGTATGAGATTGTTCACGTCACAGAGATTCAGGCGGACGCCTTTGCATTTGGCGACACTACTATTCGACTCGGAGAGGATTATACAGACCCTGGGGGTGAGGCCGTTTTTTACAAGGAATACCTCGGGGGCAACCGCGAGCTTGCCGTTAAGAGCGACCTTACCGCCATAGACATACGCACCAACCTCCCGCCAATCTCCGCGACTGCGACGGTCGGCGACCTTGTTGACGCCTTGAACGCAATCGCCAACGCCCTGCGGCCTAATGAGGAGGAAGAACCATGAAGCGACTAGTTTATTTGCTTGCCATTTGCCTGTCATTTGCCGCGCTTGCCGACATCCCAATGTGGCAGCGCAACAACGGAGCGTGGGAGGCCGTCGTTCGCGTCAGCAAGGAGGACCCTGTTTGGGAAATTGGCGACTTCCACGCCGTAACGAACGGCTATGTGACCATGACTTTTCCACACACTGAGGCGACTAATGTTTTGTATAGGATTGATTACGATTTTCTGAATGGGCATTCCGGCAACGCCACGGTAAGTCTGCGCAAGTCGTATTCGCATTCTGAGTATGCGGTTAAACATGTTTACCCTATACCCGACCCCCTCGCATGGACGAATGACCCGAATACCGTAACGTGGAAAACAAATGACTGGCGGCGAAAGGAGATTGCCGATGGTGAACATATCCGTTGGGACATTAAAGCCATCGTTCCCGTGCGCACAAATGTAATTGATACCACACCGTCCCCCATTACATCCTCCGGCGACCTTCCATGCCGTTTCGGCGTTCCGCAGACAATCACGGTTAGCCCGCCTTACACGGACCTTCTCGAAATGCTCCCGCTTAACGGGCCGACGACCTACACCCGCATCCGTACAGGTTTTGACGGCTACTTGTTAATCCGCTTCGACGAGCGCGAAATGCGCTTGACGATCAAGAGACTGCTTCCGGAGAAACTGCCTTATGAACATCCGCGCCGCAATATCCGCGTGCTTCGCGATGACGTGCTTAATGGCGTCTAGCCAAACGACCGTCCACGACCTGCGCCTTGACTCGCCTGTAGATACCAACACTATCGCCGTTGCCTACTCGGCGATTTCCAATGCCGTCGCCACCGCCGTCCGCCTAGGCCAGCTCGACCAGGCTTCATTGGCGCGCGCAATCCAGGTTGGACAGGACCTCCACCTTGTCGAAACCTCCACGAATGGCTGGGTCGTTGGCGTGAGCAACATCGTTGAGGTGGACCAGGTGCACATTCCGGGCATTCTTTTCGTCGGCTCGATGATTTACGGCGCTCCCAAAAACGGCGAGCGCATCGACATTACAGGGTGCGATTTTTACTACGACCGTCAAATCCCAGGCGACGAGTCACGCGAGGCGGGATGGGGAAATCTCGTGACGGACCCGTACCTAGATTGGAGGTTGGACTCATTCTTTCAGCAATGGGGCGCAACGAACGCGGCCATGTGGGCGGCGCTCATGAACATCAATAATCTACCCGCCTCGCTTGCCGCCGACCTACAGGCATACAGTTCAGCGACTGGCGGTATTGCTCAATCCATATCGCAACTTGGCGGCATCCGCGACGAGATAAACGCGACTAATGCCGTTATACGTTCCGCGATTGAGCAAGCTCTTTCACAAGCATCCGGTGGCGGTGGATCGTCATGGACTTCCGACAGCACGGACAGCTACGACTTCTCGCTTGTTGACCATGTTGTCATGACGTGCTCCGCCTCGGACTTCTCGTACTACATCACCTTGCCGGCCTGGAATGGGACGCCCGCCCGATGCGTGATTTGGTTCCGCAATGCCGGGGACTGGCAAAACAATACGCCGTCCTTCTATTTTTCAACCGAGGCGACGGTCTGGTATGACGACTATCTTTCGACTTCGTACTTCTGGTCGAATACCGGCATGTATTGCTGGGAGTTGCGCCAGATTGACCGATGGAACTGGTTTATTTCCAATCACCCCGTTGGAGGACAAATGTGATGAAGTCCATCATTCTCCTTCTTTTCGCCCTGCCGCTTTTCGGCGCACCCGTCAATCACAATGCTCCTGTCAATCGCAACTATGGGCGCGTCACGGAATCCAACACGGTTGAGTACGCGCCGATCTCACTTCGCCTCGGCAACATCGTCAATGGGCGCGCGTTTCCGCATCCTGTCACCGTTCTCAATCCGTCGGCGGCTCAGTATTCCGTGCAAGGGTGGCTGCCAGTCGTGACAAACGCGCCGACGCGCGCCGGCTTTGCGGCCGAGGCTTCTGGCTTCTGGTGCGTCTCCAACAACGCCGTCGTCCCGATCTTCACATGGCGCGCGCTTCCTCCGCGCAATTTGCAGCTCTCAAAGATGCGGCTCAAGACGAACCTCCGCAACCTCGGCGCATGGGATGACATCTGGGCGTTCATATCCGCCGATGAGGATGTCAAGCAGGACTGGAATGATTCGGTAGTGCTTGACGAACAGAACCCCGTTGTGCAAGGCGCATTCAACGCGTTGCGGCAAATGCTTTCCGATGAGCAGATCGAGTTCATTTGCACAAACAGCGTCACGGAGATCGAGGTCCGGCAATGACACCCAACGAGGCGAATAAGACGAAACAGCTGAGAAAGGCGCTCGCCACCGAGGCGAGCAAGCTTTCTGCAGCCTTCGCGCTTCTGGGGCAGTCGCGCGACACGCCGCCGGAGATGCGCTTCGCCCGTCTTGAGTTGGATCTTCTGTACGCCCTGATTCAAGTTTTGGATTTCCGTCTCACGGCTCCCGCGTCCGTGAAGTTCACGGACATTATCATCGACCCGGATTCCCCGCCGGAGGTTGTCGAGGAGCAGCCGGAGAGCACGGGCGCTTCCTCGTGGAATGCGCAGGCCGTCCTCGCGATGGATTTGGAATCCTCGCTCGTGGCCGAGTTTCCGTCGGTCATGGAGGCCGCCCGCGTTGTTGGCGTCAGCGGGTCGCTCGTCACGAAGGCCGCGACCATCACGACGCCCGACGACTGGGCGAAAGGCCCCGAACATCTTGCCGCGACCCGGTATCTGCACACGAAGGGCTGGGGCTTCATCTTCAAGAACAAACTGGAGGCAAAATGACTCTCAAGAATCTAACAGACGAGACACGAGTCCTGGGCCAGCGTGCCGCTAAATGTGTCCGCGTCTACAACGAAACCCATGACTGGCAGGAGGTCTTGAAGGCCGACTCCCTCATGGTGTACTCAACCGACTTCCGAAAGTTCGTGGCCGAGAAGTGCGGATTGAAAGAGGATGGTACGCCTCTGTCCGGTGTCATCGGCGACGACGAGCGCAGGGAACTTGCCGAGGCCGACGCGGCCATAGACGAAGAGACCGAGGAGGCGCCGGCTGACGATTTCGAGACCGATGGCGACGAAGACGACATTGAGGAAACTAGCGATGATGTTGAGGAAGATGACGCCTGCTCCGTTTTCGACCTTTGCCATTGGTGCGGTGAGGCTCCCGCCGCGCATGTCTTGACCTTGCAAGTTTCCGACGGCGACGAGCCGCGCGTACTGCGCCTCGATCACCTTTGCGCAGATTGCGCCGCCGCATACTGGGAGGCCGTCAGGGCCGCCCACAAGAAGAGGATGCCATGACTTTCGTGCGGGGAGGCAAAACCGGGTGTTCGTGATTCTCCAAGGGGTTAGGCTTGCCCACACAAACACTATTGTAACCGCCGAACCGCACGGACTTTTTAACTGGAGGTAAACATGAAACTGAAGGAACTGTTTAAACGGCTGCTTGACAAATGGCTCGCCGGATTTATGACGAAACTGGACGAGATCGCTCCCGAGCCCGCGCCTGTGGAGCCCGCGTCTGCGAACGAGGAGCCTGCCGTTGCCGAAACTCCTACGGCGAAGCCTTGGAAGGATTGCAGGCTTGCCAGCTGCTGGGACGGCAACAATGCCTCCAAGCGATTCATGAATATGCTGAGTCCGAAGTTCTCGGATTCCAAGTTCGGCGAATACCTCTCCTGGCAGATCGCGCGGGGCTGCGACCACCTGCACCTCATCCTGATAAACGAAGGTGACGGCGAAGGCGCCGGCTACGACTGCTGCACCGACTCCAAGGCCAATGCGACTGCCCTCTCCCGCATTAAGCAGATTCGCGCCAAAGGCCTCGGCGTCGTCCTTTGGGTCGTGACCGACGACTCTCCCAACTACCGCTCCAAACTCTTCGCCAATCCCTCGAAGTACGCGAAGGGCGCGGCCAACCTCCTTCCCTACGCCTCGGCCATAGTCATCGGGCTTGAAATGAATGAAGGCAAGCCCGCCCCTTCCGCCGACCAGTGGAAGAGCGTCCGATCCGCATTCAGGAGTTTCGCCGACGTACCTTTCGGTGTCCACCACACCTCCGGCAACGAGTTCAAATACGCCTCCCTCGGCGACTTCATCTGCGGGCAGCTCGACCCGTCCGATTCGGTCGCCTCCATCAAGAGGCAGATCGCGGCAATTAAGGCCAAGGGCAAAGAGGCCGTTGGCTTTGAGTACGAGAGGAAGCCCGACCGTACGAAGGCGCAAGCAGCTTTAGACGCGGGCGCACATGCCTGCGGCAACTGGTAAGACAAGGAGGAAAACATCATGAAGAAGTTCTGGAACAAGTACAAGTCCGCTATTATCGCCGCTGTCTCCTATCTCGTCGGCTTCAACATTGGCGAGGTGATTAAGGACAACACTCCCGCCGATGAGCCGATTCCCGTGGTGATTGAACAAACTGAATCTGCGCAGGGGGAGGTGCTGCCCGACACCGCGCAAGCCGACGAGCCTTCGGGGATTCAACCGTCGGTCTCCCCCTCCTCTTTTGACTACTCCGCCCTCGATTGGTGCTGGGGTGGATTCAAGGGTGGGTCCGCCAAGCAGGTCGACGGCGTCGAAATCTCCAATCTCAAGGTCAACTACGACGGCATGTCCTACTCCTGGAAGAGCGGAGGCTGCGAAAAACTTGGCGCATCCTCCAAGACCGACGCCTCTTGCCTTGCCTGTCTTTTCTGCAAGGTTGATGGAAAATGGGTCGGAGGCAAATTCGACTGGATTTCCACGTCTAGGACGAGCAGGGACTTCAAGAACATCCACGATGGCTACAACGGCTGGAATCCCAAGGCGCTTACTTCCGCGAAGGAATACGCCTTTGTGATTGTCAGCAAGGATGGCAAGCGCCGGTCCAACGTCGTGACGTGCGGGAGGTAGTCATGGAAGCTTCCGAGGTCATCGCGCTTTCGCAGAAGATCTACAAGGCCATGCGCCCTTACGTCCAGGCGCAGCTTGCGAAGGACGCCGCAAACCGCTATTCGCTCAAGGAGGAATGGTATCTTCCCATTCTTACGAAGGGCACAATACTCCCCGCCGGCGAGTACGAGGATGAGATCATCCACATCACTTCCGACGGCAAGGCGAACTTGATTTGGTACAGTCCGTTTGAAAGCACTGCCGACGATCCAATATGTGATGGCGCAAGCCGATTCCCCGACGTGTTTCTCGGCATCAGTCTTAGGGAGGGCGCAATCGGCCACGACGTGATCTACCGCAAACTAGAGGCGATAGCCAAGGCGTTTGGCGTTTCCCTTTCATTCGCCCGCAAGTTCGCCGACAACGTTTTCAAATCCATCAACCTCGCCCAAAACCGAGGCAAGATGTTCGTCGAAACTGTCTCCACGATGACTTTCTGGGGCGTTCGGCTTTTTGGAGGGATTTATCACAAGCGCCATCTCGCCGCCGCCCTCCTTGCCGCATCGCTCGCCCTTGCCGGCTGTTCCGGCTGCGTAAGCTCCGGCTTCGACGACGATGACGATTACATTCCCCCTGTCTACGAGAAAGTAGGTGATTAACATGGATCCAGCCCTTGAAGGCCGCGTCTTGACTCTCGAGCGCGAAATCAGCGAACTGCGCAAGATCGTCTATCTTGGCAACGGGCATCCGCCCCTTGTCGAGCGGGTGTCCAATCTCGAAGTCTCCTTCGACTCGATTCAAAAAAGCCTGAGCAAGCTCAACAACGGCGTCATGCGCATCGTGTGGCTTATTCTGTCCTCCGTCGTCGGGCAGGTGCTGCTCGCCGTCTTCAACAAGAAAGGATAGTCATGGACTTTCAGCGTCTTCACGATTCCATCGAGTGGTCAATCCAGAAACTTGAGAAGCCTCGGAAGAACCGGCATGACGCCGTCAAGCTCCTCGCCGGCTTCCACTACGGCGAAAGGGCGGCGTCCCGCCGCCAGCCGACCAACTTCCTCGAACTGGCAACCTCGATCTACACCTACCTCCTCGCGCCCCATGCCCCTTCGAGCGTCGTCCATACTGACATTCCCGGCCTGAAGCCCATGGCCGCCGACATGGAGGCTGCGCTGAACCAAGTCCCCGACGAGATCGACCTCACCGGCACCCTCCGCGCCGTGGTCCGCGAATCCATCTACTCCCTCGGCATCGTCAAGGTCGGCATCGCCTTCAACGGCAAGACCGTGGACGGCGAGCCCGACACCGATCCCTTCGTGGACCTCGTCGACTTCGACGACTACTTCGTGGACATGGCCGCCCGCTCCTGGCGCGAAATCCAGTACGAGGGCAACGAGTACGTCCTCGACATCGACGAGGCGCGCAAGATCTTCCACGACCGGGAACTCTCCCCCGACGACGTTTCCGCCGACTCCCCCTCCGGGCAGACGCAGACGCGCGCCATCTCCGTCGACGACTCCCCCGTGGTCTACAACGACCGCATCCTCCTCCGCGACGTGTATCTCTGCAAGGAGGGCCGCCTCGTCACCTACGCCGTCTCCTCGATGAAGATCCTTCGCGATATCCCGTGGGACGGCCCCGAGGGGACGCCCTACATCAAGCTCTGGTACTCCGACGTTCCCGGCCAGCTCCTCCCGCTTCCCACCGTCGCCTCCTGGCGCGATCTCCACGAACTCGGCAACAACCTCTTCCGCAAGCTCGGCCGCCAAGCCGAGGCCAAGAAGACCGTGGCCGCGTTTCAGGGCGGCAACGACGAGGATGTCGCCCGCCTGCAGGAGGCTGAGGACGGCGAAGGCATCCGCTACAACGGGCAGAAGCCCGAGGAGATCACCGTCGGCGGCATCGACCAGCCCACCCTCGCCTTCTACCTGCAAATCCGCGACATCTTCTCGATCCTCGCCGGCAACCTCGATTCCCTTGGCGGACTCTCCCCGCAGTCCGAAACCGCCACGCAGGACCGCCTGATAAACGAGTCAGCCTCCGCCCGCATCCGCGACATGTCCACGTGCGTCGCGGACTTCGCCCGCAAGATCTTCAAGCGTCTCGCCTGGTATGTCTGGACCGACCCCGTCCGCAAGCGGCGAATCGTCAAGATGGCCGACAAGGACCTCGGCATCGGCATCGTCAAGGAGTGGACGCCCGAAACCCGCGACGGCGACTTCCTCGACTACAACTTCGACATCTCGATCTTCAGCGCCCAGGACGATTCCCCCGCGGCGAAGGTCCAGAAGCTCAAGGGCGTCTTCAACGACTTCCTCTTCCCGCTTCTGCAGCCGTTCATGGAGCAGGGCGCGAGCATCGACTTCCAGCTCCTCTTCGACTTCATTTCGAAGAACCTCAACCTCTCCGAGCTTCCCGAAATGATCACCTTCCCCGAACCTTCGCAGATTCAGCAGGCTCCCCGCGGAAACCCGCAGCCCGAATACATCTCCCACAAGGCGCCGGTCACGCACCATGTCTATGAGCGCGTCGGCCGTCCCGGCGCAACGCGCGCGGGCCGCGACGCCGTCATGTCGCAGCTGCTCCTTGGCGGGGGCGTCCAGAACGCACAGATCGCGCAACTCGGAGGAGGCCGCTGATGTTCTACTGCTACGAACATTCCGGAAAGGTCGTGACCAAGGCCTTTCCCCTCGGCAAGGCCCCGAAGTTCATCCTCGTCGGCAAGGTCCGCTACATGAGGTCTTTCCAGGCGGAGCGCGTCGGCGTCCCGCCCACCGCCGGCTGGCCAATCGAATGCGTCGCCTCCGGCGTCCATCCCGACCAGCGGCAGGAACTCTCGGACTTCCTCGCCAAGCGCGGCGTCCCAACCGAGGTCTCCAAGGACGGCAACCCGATTTACACCTCGCCTCAACACCGGCGCAAAGCCCTCAAGGCGCGCGGAATCCACGACAGGAACTCCTACCTCTGACACCTCTTTCCGGCCTTTTTTCGGGTGAAAATCGGCCATTGAACCACTAGAACCACTAGAACTACTAGGCGTTTTGCCATGAGCGAAGAATCAGATAAAATTAATGCCGAGATTGGCGAAGCCCTCGCCGAATCCGCCAAGGCCCCGCAGCCTGCCGACAAGGATAACGAGAAGAAGGGGGAACCTCCCGCTCCGACTCCCGAAGACAAGCCGCCGGCCGAGGAAAAGCCCGAAACGAAGGACGAACCACCGCCCCCCGACGAAGGCCCGGACGAGGCGCTGGTCGAGAAGGCGATCCGGCTCGGCATGACAACCAAGATGGCCAAGTCCCTTGGCGACGAACTGCCCGCCGCAGTCGAGCTTCTTGAGAAGCGGAGCCCGTCCGGCAATCCCGGCGGAGAGGAGAAGCCCAAGGATCCGCCCGCGGCGCAAGACGCGGACGATTCCGTGGAAATCCCCGACCTGCCAGAGAACGCCGACTACGATCCTGAAATCCTGAAGGTCTTCAAGGCCCAGAAGGAGCAGATCGTGAAGTTGGCCGCCGAGGTCAGGACGCTCCGAAGCGCAGGCGAGTCCGCGAAAGAGGAGACCTGGATCGAACGGCAGTTCGGCGCACTCGGAGAGGATTACCGCGAGTCGCTTGGCATCGGCGGCACCCCCACCGAAGCCCAGGCCAAGACGCGCGAAGCGGTCGAGCGCCGGTTCAAGGTTCTCAAGGCCGGATACAAGGCCGAGGGAATCGACATCGCCGACGAAGACTGCTTCAAGGAGGCCGTCAGCTCCGTCGCCGAGGCAAGGCCCGGTAAGTCGAAGAAGTTGGCCGAACGCGGCCAGATGGCCCTTGCGCGTCCCGGACGCGACACGTCGACGCACTCACGCGGCAGCGAGCCGACCGACGAGGAGAAGCTTGCAGCCGACATTGACGCAAGAATCGCTGCGATGCAGCACGAGTAGAAAGGACTCGAACCATGGCACTAACCGCTGACGAGATCTCCGGGCTTGTAGCAGTCACCCAGGAAGGTCTCATTAAACAGGGCGCCTTTGTCGACGCCCAGACTGACATCACCCAGCATGTCGCCGTAAGCGAACTCATGCCCCGCCACAAGAAGGTCTTCGAAGGTGGCGTCGACTGGCGCTTCGACGTGATGCTCGACCACAACCATTCCGCCAGGGCCGTCGGCCTCTACGAGCGGGATGGCGCATCCATCGCCGACAACCTCGCCAAGGGCGTCGTCGGTCCGCGCTTCCTTGACGCGAACTATGTGTTCGACACCAAGGAACCCGACCTGCAGCGCGGCGGCAAGGCCATCGTGGACTACGTCAAGACCAAGTACATCGGGATGATCATCTCGTTCTACGACTACCTTGAGCGCGTCCTCTGGAGCAAGCCGCAGTCCGCCGCCGACAAGAAGACCCCCTACGGCATTCCGTTCTGGGTCACGAAGTCCACCAGCGTCACCCCCGGCTTCAACGGCGGCAACCCCGTCGGCTTCCCCGACGGCCGTGCGGGCCTCTCCTCGGAGACCTACCCGCGCCTCAAGAACTACACCGGCGTTTACACGAACATCTCCAAGGAGGACCTGCTCCGCACCATGCGGAAGTGCGTCCGCAAGACGAACTTCAAGTCGCCCGTGAACCACGCCACGCCGACCGTCGGCCCGAACGCCAACGGCATCTACACCAACGACAACGTGATCGGCAAGTTCGAGGAAATCCTCGAGGCTCAAAACATGAATTTGGGCGACGACCTCGACAGCAAGGGCGGCAAGGCCCTCTTCAAGGGCCGCCCCGTGACCTACGTCCCGCTGCTCGACGATGACAGCGACGACCCGATCTACATGCTCGACTGGTCGACGCTCTGCTTCGGCATTCTCGCCGGCTGGCAGAAGCGCGTTTCCGCGCCCAAGCCCGTCGCGGGCATGCACAACGTGCGCCAGGTCTTCCTCGACGCCTCCCTTAACACGATCTGCACGGACTTCCGCAAGCAGACCGTCCTGATCAAGGCCTCCTAAGCAATTCTCCCTCCCCGCCCAGCGCGGGGAGGGAAACAGAAAGGACTAAACATCATGGCAGCTTCCGTTTCCGTCATGGCCCCCGCGGCCTCGCCCGATGTCATCAACGGGTTCTATCTCTACGCCGGTACCGACGCCGTCGCCGAAGGCGAGACCTTCGCCTTTGACGCCTCGCATCCCGGCTACATCAAGCGCATGACCGCCTCCACCGACCTCTTCGCCGGTGTCGCGGCCCGCGACTACCCCGCCGACTCCGGCGCCCGCCAGATCGAGCTGAACCGCCCTGGTTCCCGCGGCGTGAAGATCCTCCTTATCGGCTCCGCCAACGCCTCCGTCTCCGCCGGCACCGTCTTCGTTGCCTGCTACAAGGACGCCACTGGCGGCTCCAAGGTCTTCAAGGCTGGCACGTCTCCCCTCAATGCCGCTTCCGGTGCCTGCATCGGCTGCGCCATCGTCCGCGAGAATGCCACGCTTTCCGCCTCCGGCACCGGCTCCGCCAAGGCCGATCTCGCGATCAGCGCCTACGCGAGCGTTTCCGAGTCGTAAACCCTCTGTTCGTACCCCCGCCCCTGTGGCGGCTTGCCGCCCAGGGGCACACTCCTCGTCAACCATGGACCAGTACGCACAAGACTGCTTTGAAGCCCTCGGCCTCAAAGACATCCCCGAGAAGACCGCCAAGCTCTACCACCGCGTCAAGTCCGCCCGCGACACGCTCGCCCCCGGACCTCTCGACGCCGACACCTTCGCGCTCATCTTCGCCCTCACGGTTCCTGAAAAGACACCGCCTCCTCCAACCCCACCCCCTCGCGAGGGCTGACGAATGGCCGGCCGCGTCAACTTCCAGTGCGGCAGCACCCCCCTTTCCGCCGGTGCCGAAAGCGTTGCCGTTTCCGCGTCGCTTCCGTTCTCGCCCACCGGCGTTTCCGTTTCCGTCCGCCGTCCAAATGCGGACGCCGATCTCATCGAGGCCTTCGTCTCCGGAACTCTCGCCGCGACTGGCTTCAACGCCGAGTTCTCCGCGCCAATTCCCCTTGACGGATACCGGCTCGACTGGATCGCCTTCTTCGATGAGGAAATTTCGCCCGTCGGCAACTCCCTCGCCCTTTCCTACACCGACTTGGTTTCCGCCGTCGCCCGCTTCCTTGGATATTCGCCTGCTTCCCTGTCCACTGAGCAGGTAGCCGAGGTTGACGGCTATATCCAAAGCGGGCTTCGGCAATTCTACTACCCTCCCGCGACGGCCAACACCGAGGCGGGCTACCGCTGGTCCTTCCTCGACATCTCCGTGCAGATAGAGACCTCCGCCGAGGTCTCCGCCTACACGGTCCCGAACGTCGTGGGCCGCATCATCGACCCTCCTGCCTTTGTCGGCGAGGCCTATCCCTCCCTTCCCCTGGTCTCCGAGGCCTTCATCGCGCAGCGTCTCGCCAACGACCCCCGCTCGGGACGCCCGCGCATCTGCTGCATGCGCCACGCGCCCACCTTTGGCACCTCCGGGCAGAAGGTCGAAATCCTCCTATGGCCCATTCCCGAAACGGCCTACACCCTCGCCTTCCGCTGCGAACCCGACTGCTCGCAGCTCTCCGACTCCAACCCCCTTCCGCTCGGCGGCCCCAAGTATTCAGAACTCCTGCTTGAGTCCTGCCTCTCCGTCGCGGAGCAACGCGCGAACGACGAGGCCGGTCTGCACACCGAGCGGTTCAATTCGCTTCTCGCCTCCGGCATCGCCGAGGACCGCAAGATGTCCGCCGGCGTCTTCGGTCCCATGTCCCCCTGCCAGGAGTCCGTCTTCGGGCGCCGCCACCATGGCATGCGCATCACCTACAACGGCATCGAACTTTAGAAAGGAGCCCCAATATGGCATACGACAACCCCCGCATCACTGCACTGGTAAAACCGATTCTCGAAGCCGCGATCACCGCTGCGCTTCAGACTGCCGACGCCGCCGCCGGCGAAGCGGCCGACACCGCCGCCAAGGAAGTCTACGCCGGCGCCGGCGACGACCTTCCCGCGAAATCCGACAAGGCCGGACAGCTCTTCGTCAAGACCGGCGCTACCAATCCCGGCCTTTATATCTCCACGGGCACCTCAACGCCCGGCTGGACTCTCGTGGCCCAGAAGAACGCCTAATTTGTCATGCGCCCTGTCGCCAAGCTCCTTCACTTCCCGCTTGGCGGTGTCGCACGCAACCTATCCTACCGTGACACCAACCGACACCGTGAAGACGGGATGTATCCGACGCCGAACGCCTGCAATGTCTGGCCGTCGGGTCCGTTTGAGTCCCGTCTTCGCGGGGGCTCCCGTCCCGGACTTGTGGCGTTCGACGGGAGCCTCGGTGGCGTATGGTGCTGGCCAAACGGCGAGCCGGTCTACTGGCCCGACGGGGAGTCCAAGATCATCTACGGCGACGGCGTTGGCGGCGACTTCCGCACGGTCGACCCGCATCGCCTCTATCAGCCGTCCGCGACGATTGGCGACGCGCCGCAAAACATCACCTGCGCGGCCTTCCACCGGGCGCGCCTGGCCGTCGCGGAAGGAAACGCCATCTATGTATCTCGATCTGGCAATATCCATGATTTTGATTATGGCGCTGATATGGACGACGTCGGGCGGGCCGCCGTCCTCTCGCTCGCGGACGCCGATGTAGTCGGCGAGCCGATCACCGCTCTCGCGGGCGTAAACGACCGGCTCTTCTACGCCGCTACCGCCAATTCCCTTTGGCTCATCAGGGCGGACCTCGTTTCGGGCGAACGTTCCTGCGTCAGCGGCGAAGTCGGTATTGCCGGTCCCAACGCCTGGTGCTGGGACGGCAGCAAGCTTATCTTCCTTTCCCCTCGCGGCCTCTACACCGTGGACTCCGGCGAAGGCAAGCCGCTTTGGCATGAGCAGGGCGTCAAGCCCGTCTCCCCTACGACCGTCCCCGAGGAGCTGCTAGGGCAGACGAACGCGATCCTCGCCTACGATCCGTACTGGCGCGGCACGTTTATCTTTCTTCCGAGCGGCGATCACTGGTTCCTCGATGACGTGGCCGGCGGCCTTTGGCCCTTCCGCTTTGCTGACGGATTCGTGCCAACCTCGGTCCTTCGCGTGAAAAACGAGAATCGCGAGTACTGCGTCTTCGTCGGCGCGAACGGCTCCAAGCGCACGTTCTCCAAGTCCGCGACAAAGGACATGGGAACGGCGTTTGCCTCCTATGTGGACATCGGCCCGTTCTCGCTCAACCAGTCCACCGACTCCGGCGACGCCATGCTCGCGGAGATCACGGCGACGCTCGCGGAGGACTCCGGGCCGACGACGATCACCGTTCGCGCATCTAGGGCCGCCGAGGCCGCGCAGAAGGCCCCTCTCGCTCTCTTCTCCGCTTCGCTGGCCAATGGCTGGCACCACGTCCTCCGCCCGCGCCTGCGCGGCGTCTGGTTCGTTCTGCGCATTTATTCTGAATCCCAATGGGCCTACGAATCCCTTGAGGTCGTTGGCCGTCAACTAGGGAGGCTCCGCTAATGGCAAACATGACTATCGACTCCGCCACCGCCGATACCACCGTCACCGGCGTGGAAATGCTTCCCGCCTCGGACGGCGGCTCCCCAAAGAAAATCTCAATCGACCAAATCAAAGCCTTCATCGTCCAGGCGATCCTTGATGCAACTGACGCCTCCGCCCTTGAGCGGTCAGGTTCTAAGCTCATGGTACGAACCTCCTCCGGTTCGTTGCGCCGGATCGCACTGGACGATGTTCTTGCTGCCGCCGAAGCCGCCATCTTCGGCAACACCGCCGCCACCACGCTCTCCAATGCGGCGATCATCGCCTTCAAGGACGGCTCCGCCTACAAGACAATTACCTACGCCGATTTCGTCCAACTGCTTTCCTCGAGCACTGCAATCAACATTTCCGGCCTCGATGCCGCATCCGCCCTTGCCGACGCGAACCTTGTCCTTCTCGACCAGTCCGGCAATGTCAAGGCAACCCTCTCCACACTCAAGGCCTACGTCCTCGCCGGTCTCGCCTCGTATCTTTCCAGCCTCTCCGCAGGCACGGTCACCGACGGCTCCAACTCAACCCCGACCACGCATCTTCTCGTAGAGACCTCCGGCATTGCCTACAAGATTTCCATAACCGACCTCGTCCCCTTCTTCGGCAATGTCACCGGTCCCGCCGAAACCGTCGCCGATGAAATCGTCCAGTGGAGCAACACCTCTCGCGGAGTCAAAGGCGGCCTAACCTTGACCACGTCTGTCGCCGCCTCCGGCTCGACCTCCAATACTAAGCTCCCGACCGAAACTGCTGTCCGCTCCGCCCTTGAAGCTCTCAAGACTCTTCTGCAGTCCGCGATCTCTGCGCTTTCCTTCTGCAAGAAGCCCGCAAACTACACCGGCTCGAATGTTCCCACCCTCGGCTCCGACGACACCCTCGGCTCCGGCTATCCCGTCCGCACGACACTCCGCGACTCGACTCTTGCCGACAACGCCTCCCTCGCCACCGAGGCCGCGATCCGTTCCGCCATCGAGGCCGCCGTTTCCGCCCTCTCGACGACCCTTTCCAATTCCACAATCCTCCGCGCCCCGAACGGCTTCACCGTCGGCAACGTGCCGACATTCTCTTCCGCCACATCCCTCGGTCTCGGCTACGGCGTCCGCACATCAATACGTGACGCCAATAACGCCTCCAACACAAATCTTGCAACCGAGCTTGCTATCCGCCTCGCAATCGACAACGAACTAGGTAACTTTCTGCTTGGTCCCTCTACTGTCACCCAGGGCATGATTCCCCTCTGGGACGATGCCAGTACTCTCGCTGCGGGACTGGTCCTCCGTGACACCATCCGCGCCGAAGGTACGGCTGATGACGTTTCCGTTGTCACTGAGGCAGCGATCCGTGCAGTCCTCGATGCGAAGGCCGGCGTCGGCCATACTCACTATGTGGCGACAACCGAGGCCGCCGGCTTCATGTCGGCCGCCGACAGGGTGAAACTCAACTCCCTTGAAAACGATGCCGACCTTGACAACTTCTCCTCGGAGATAGCCGATGCCGACAAGATTTCCATGACAGACCAGTCCGTAGGCTCAAAATACCGACTTTCCTTCGGACAAATATGGAGTTGGATTGTTGGCAAGCTTGCCGCCCTGCCGCTTACGACTTTCACCGTCGGCGCGAACGTGACAACCGCGAATGCCACAACCTCCGCTCCCGGTCTTCTTCCGAAGCTCGACGGCTCGTCCTCCAAGTTCCTCGCCGGCGATGGTACGTGGCAGGCCCCTGCCGGAAGCGAGGTCTTTGAAGGCGACGAGGGTTCCGGCGGCTCTTCCGGCCTCGTTCCCGCCCCCTCCGCCGGGCAGGCTGGCTACGTTCTCATGGGCGACGGCTCCTGGGGTGAGCCGCCAATTCAAACTGGTTCTGAACATGTCGGCATCCATGACAAGACCGCGGCCTCTGAAGTGCTTGACGCCGACGAGCTGCTTGTCTACCAGTCCGGCGCCTTCAAGAAGATGACCGCTCTGCAACTCGCGGCCTTTGCCCAGTCTTTGGCCCGCTACGATGTGCTATGGGTTCCCGCCGGCGCCATCACCCCGAATGCCACCTATGGCGCGATCGCCGAGGTTCTTGCCCGCAGCGCAAGCAACATGATCTCCGTTGACTCGATTCGATTCTCGTCCCAGGAGGACACGTTCGCGGACTTCGACGTTGTATTCCCCGACGACTGGGACGGTGGCTCGCTCAAGATTAAAATCCACTGGACGCCGTATACTTCCTCGACGGCCGAGGGGCAGATTGTTCGCTTCGGACTTCGCGCCAAGTTCTTCGACAATGACGCCGCGATCACCGGCTCGCCCGGTAACTATTCATACGTGGACGACCTCGTTCTCGCCTATGACGATGAGCATATCACGAGCGTGCTTACGATCACGCCGAATGGCTCATACGTCCCCGGTCAGCGCGTCCACTTCTGGATGACGCGCGACTTCGACTATACCGACGGCGAGGCGCAGGCGCTCGCCACCGGCGCATCTGTCCTTGGCGTCGCAATCCAGTACCGCCGCGTCGGCGGAACGGAGGCTTGGACTTAATGGCGTATGCTCTTCATAGACGACAGGCCTTCCGCAGCGCAGGCGGCGTTACTGGTTGGGGATTCGACCTGACTAAGTCCACCTTTGTTGCTTCTGCGTCGCTGCTCTCATCTGCGGCCGGCGCTTCCGCTGCAGGCACCGCCATGGCGATACGCAACCTTGCCATCTCCTCCGACGGCTCTAAGCTTGTTGTCCGCCCTCGTGGCGGCGGCGGTTCCGTATACTTACGCGAGTACGACTTCCCCTCGGGCCACTATGGTGAAATCTCCGCAATGGATGAAGCGCCTTACTCCGCCTCCTCTCGAAGTACACTTCTCTATAGCTCTCTCAAACCTTTTGCCTTTTCAAATGATGGATTGCATTATATTCAACAAGGGACGAGTTCTCCAAACGCCTATCAGAATGTTGGTGTCAATGATTTGATTTCATGTCCCGTCGACTCCGAGTTGGATATCACGTCAATTCCCAATAACAGCTTTTCCTCCTTCTCTGTTTTGAGCGAGTTGTCAGAAAACATTCGCGGACTTGCCTTTTCCGAGGACGGGTTGCAACTGATTGTGCTGTTTGGCGGCGCAATCCGTTCCTATTACTTGCAGACCGCTTTCGACGTTAGTTCCGCAAGCTTATCATACACCCAGATTTCTCTCTCGCGCTTCGGCCTTTCGTCAAATGCCTATGACATGAAGTTCTCCCCGGATGGCTATACGCTTGTTTTACTTCGACGCACGTCAGACTCCGACAATGCCAGTTTCCACGTTTTCAAGCTATCCGTGCCGTTTAACATCACAACCCTCTCGCTTGACACCACCTGGCAGATTCCGGACGCCAACAGGGCCAACTACATTTACGGCTTCACCATCGACCGCGACGGCAATAACCTTTACATTGCCCGTGACGTGAGCGTTCTCCAGTATTCCCTTTCAGCATAAGGAGGCACCATGGAAAAGATTCTTCCCCTCCAATACATCACCCGGCACGACCCGCTCCCGATTCAGAATCTTGAATCCGAGCGTTGGTTCGAGATGGAGACCATTACGCTCTCCGTCGGCGAGTTCGCTGGCCGTCCCAATGAGAATACCGTCCTCAAATCCTCCCTTGTCGGCTGGCTGATTGGCGAAGGTTGGCGGATTCATTCCATTGACGGACATTCCGTCGGCCATTGGAAGACCGGTTCCAAGAGTACTACAACCTCCTCGACTACCGCCGACTCAACTGCCAGTTCCTCTTCCACTTCAGACTCTACCTCCCACTCCTCTTCCGACTCTTCCGCAAACTCCTCTTCTGAATCCGAGTCAGGCAAACTCGTTGCAGGCTCCCTCGTCACCGACACTGTCGCTGGCGCAACCGACCATTGGAGCTTCGAGAATGCCGTGAAATCCTCCGGCTCCTCTTCGGGCAAGACAACCGCCGACGGATCAAGTCACTCCGGCTCTTCCGGCTCCGGCTCCTCACACGAGGAGGGTGGCGGACAATCCGACGTCTCCTCCGAAGCCGACGGCTCCCCGTATTGGGCCGCGTGGAACACCATCGTCCTCAAGCGTAAGTCCCTCAAGGGCGACCGTGTTCTCAAGGACATGATCGCCGAGCTTGTCAAGGCCTACAATCGCGGCCAGACAATCAACATCGACCGCTATGAGGAGCTTGTCAACCTCTATGCCCTGCTTCTCTCAAACACCGAGGACGAACTTCGCGCCTTCTCGCTTGACCCCGACGATTTCAAGCCCCTCATTGACGAAGTCCTCGATGCCTGCCGCGACGCGCTTGCCAATTTCCGCAACAAGGTTGAAGACCTTCCCGACGACTGGATGCAGTCTCGCATCGACGAGATCAACCGCAAGTTCGACAAGTTGCTTGAGGAGGCCCGCTCTCGCCTCATCACCCAGGGTCTTTACAACGGCACTGTCTGGCCGACCACCGAAAGCGGGATCGAGCGCGACCGGCAGCTCGCCCTCAACGACCTCAAGGACGACATGGTCACTGTCAAGATCGACGCCTATGGCAAGATCGCCACTCTCACCGGCGACATCGGCAAATCCGTCATCGACGCCGCGACGAAACTCTGCTCGCTGCAGGCCGAAGCCCTCAAGCCGACCGAAATGCGCAACACGGTCTTCAAGTGGATGCTCGACTTCATGGAGCGCCGCGAGGACGAGCAGCCCGGCCTCGACGCCGTCTCCTCCGCCATCGAGAAGTTTGGGCAGATATAGGAGGCTCCCATGGGTATACATGTTTCCTTCAAAGGTTCGAACGGCCGCCGCATAAACATGGACTACGACGGCTCCGACGCCTCCATTGACAAATTGCATGAGTTCGCCGCGGCGCATGCCGTCAAGGCTCCCGAAGACAAGCTCCCGCTCAAGATGCCCGAGGAGGAGAAAAAGAAGTCGCACCCATCTCAAGTTTCCGAGCGCGGCCTTGTCGCCGTCGACCATCTTGACATTCCCGGCTTCCTCGGCGACAAACTCGCTCATAATTCTTCCCTTGAGGTCTCTTCCGACCGTAAATCGATTCGTCTTGTGGGTGACGGAATGCGAGTCGCTAAGGAGCGTCCCCTGCTCTACTCCCGCGAGAACGACAAGCCGGCCTGGAATCCCGTCTCAACCCTCGACCCTCCCGAGAAAGGCGAACATGTCGGCCCCGGCCTCGGCGACCTTTCGCTCGAAGCCAACGATGGCTCCATGGATCCCGACTCCGGCGCGACATCCCGCACCTACCTCTCCCGCATCGCCACCGAATTCAAGACCGCCGAGGCCAATACTCAACTCCTCATCTACGGCTTTTACATCACGCAGTACCGCACCAAGCTTGGGCGCATCATCGCCGAATCCCCCGAGTCACGCGCCGTTATCGCGGCCATCGACCTCTCGAAGCTTGTCCAGCTTGGACTTACTGCCATTAGCGGCGGTCGTGGCAGCGGGCTTTACAGCGTCCGCCCTGAATTCACCGACGATGTTCTCTCCTGTCTCTTCTTCGGTTCCGATGCCGACCTTGCTAAAATCGCTGGCGACGACATTCCCGATACTGTTTCGCGCGTTCCTGTCGACACCGAGAATGGCGTCCTTGTTTTAATCGGCAAGGACTCCGGCGATGATTCCGGCCAGGGCGGCGAGGGCGGTGAAGGCGGCACTGCGGATGGCGGTGAAGGCGGCGAGGGCGGCGAGGGCGGCGAAGGCGGCCCCGCGGAAGGTTCCATGGAGGTTTATTCTTAGGAGGTGTCTCCATGCTCTCTTTGCGCTGCGTACAACCTTATCCTTGTGAGATTACATGGAATGGCGCAAAGTCTTCCATGCCGCCCTCGGAACGCGCCTCGGCCCTTCGCGTTTCCGAACTCGTTCCCTCCCCCTTTTCCTCTTTTTTCCGGCTCGTAATTCCCAACCAGCATTCACCCCTTTATCTTTTCTCCTTTAATCCCGACCACTTTTTTATACCTGTCATGTACGGCGTTGTCAATCCCGACAACCTCGACCCTGTCGCATTCTACCCTGCAGGATACACGGAAACTATCACCCCGACCCTTAACCCCGATCTCCCCGAAAGCCAGCAAGACCTCACTCCTTACGACATCTTTTACGAGTTCTCCGACGCCACCTACGACGAGTCCACTATTCAGCCTTACATTGCAGGAAATCCCCAGGTTTCGTTCCCTGAAAATCCCAAAGTCTCTTTCCCAAACTATCATGTTCTCGAAGGTGATTGGCGGGTTCCCGCCTTTTCAACTCATGGGCGCAAATTATGCTTCGTCGTTGCCGTCATTCCCCCCTGGCCATGGGGCCTCGTTCCTTTTGTGCAAAGCTTTTCAGGCGTAGTCTTCGATTCCGGCGGATTCCATTTCGACAACGCCACGGAAACGTATTTCTCCTGGGTGAACCAAGTCATTTACACCCCGTACTTTCTTCTCGGCTACGAAATTGAATTCACTCCCTCTCCCGACGCCTCCGCGCCGCCGTCTTACACCGTCACATCTAAGGTGTGGAACCAAGACACCTCGCAACCTGAAGATGCTGATGATACGTCATTCTTTTGCAGACTCCCTTTGGACTTCCGCCTGCCGGGCCAGCCCGACAACGTAACGATCTCGGTTGGCGTCTCCAATTTCCGCGACCGGTTTGTAGCTTCTCTTGTCGCCGGCCTCAATCGCATCAAGCCTGAGGTCACCTTCCTCGACCGGCCGCAACAGCCACACCTTTACAACATCGAAAATCCCTGCATCTAGGAGGTTTCCATGGCAATCAAACTAAAACATGCCGGCACAATTTCAGGCGGCTCCGGCCGCGGCAAGAGCGGCCCGCAGATGAGCGACGCCTCCCGCGTCGACACCGGCGGACACATTATAACCGCGCCGGCCGTCGTGGGCAAGACTTCCGCGCATCCCGGCGCCGGAGGCGGTGGCGGCGGCCACGCCCCTCTCGTCTCTGCGCCTCATGGCGCGAGCATGATTTCCGCGCCCCCTGTCTCTGGCGGCTCCGCGCGCGTTGGCGGTGGTCGTGGTGGCGTCCGCGTCGGCGGCAAAGGCAAGGGTCTTCCTGGATCGTCTTCTTCTTCCTCCGCCCTCGGCGGCAGGGGCGGCATCAAGTCCATCCGCTCGACTACCGGCTACGGTCCGCAAGTTCCTCCTCCTGATTTCGAGGTCACCGGCTACGATCCCCGCGTGCGCCCCGACCGGCACTCCGTCTGGAATCCGCAAACCGCGCAATGGGAACGCGGCAAGGTCGCCTATCAGAACTGGCTTGGCGGCATGGGCGACGAGCGGCGCGGCAACCTCGCGGCGGAAGCCGACGAACGCAAATTCACCGAGGCGCAGCGGCGCGAGGCGGAGCAGCTGAACGCCGTCTACGAGCGCGCGCGCAAGAGCGGTCGCTACACTCCCGAGGAGCTCGACCAGATCGGCGCGCAGATCGAGGCCCGCAAGGCCGGCATCCAGCCCCTCTCGCAACTTCCGCAGCCCTCCGCCCAGGACCAGTTCAATGAGTCCATCGTCACCGATCCGCAGACCGGCAACCGCTACCGTCGCGACGCCAAGGGCAACTATGTGCCTATGGAGGGCGGCGGCGTCACTCCCGACATGTGGAACAAGTGGTATGAATACGAATCGAAGGTCAAGGTCACGAATGAGAATGGGGTGGTTCGCGAGCGCACACCCGAGGAAGTTAGCGCTGCAATGAAGGCCCGCGAGGCTGAGTTCATGAGTCGCTTTGGCCCGCAGCAGCCCACCGAAGAATCCGGCGTCACCGATGTCACCAATTCCCCGCGCGGCACCGGCACCATTACTGCCGCCGACGGCCGCACGGTCTCCACGGGCGACCTCCCCGGTCGTGGCTCCATTGTCATAACGCAGAATGGCAAGTCTACCGCAATGTCCATCGAGGAAATTACCCGCAACCCCGCCATGGTTGAAAACCTCAAGGAGCATTGGGCCGCCGGCGCCGGCATGAATCCCAATGCCAAGCCTTCTCCTTCCACCACCGATGCCTCCGCCGCCGGCGAACAAAAGCCCAGGCGCGGGCTTCTTCTCCTCGACCAAGGCCAACTCCCCGACTACGCCAAGAACCGATCTGGCGGCGAAGATTCCGTTCCTGTCGAGGCTCGCCCTGTAACAGAGCCAACTCCCGAAGCTGCCGCTTCAGACTCGCCCGGTTCCCCTAGCGGCGGCGAAGAGTCTGCTCCCCCTCCCAAGAAAGAAAAGAAAGACGACGAATAGGAGGCTCCCATGCTTCTGCGACACTTCCGCTTTCAAGGGCAGGACTACGACGTTCCCGAAGATGAGACCGCCGCAGTCCCCGCCGTCCTTCCCAACGCAACCGAGACGCGCCGCTACCGCGACTCCGACGGTCAGGACTACGACGTTCCCGGCGACGAGGACGAGGCCTTTCACGCCGTGATGCAGGCGACCGGCAAGAAAACGACGCCCATGGCCCATGTCCGCGACACCGACAACGACGGCAAGCAGACCGACCACTATGTTCGCGACTACGGCGCGCTCCTCGCCAATCCCGATTTCGCCGAGAAGTCCGCCTACAAGACCACCGCCAACGGCAAGCCCTGCAAGTTCAACGCCTGGACCAACCGCATAACGCAAACCGGCTTCGACGACGTCCTCTACGACGCAATCAACGGCAATCCCGAGGCCTTGAAGACCTCCTCCGCCGTCGACATCGTCAACAACGCCTATTCCACCCATGAAGGCTGGCTCAACCTCCCCGATCCAGTCAAGGGCGTCTTCAACTACCTCTACGCCACCGAGGGCTCCGAGGAGGCCTACAACTTTCTCAAGGCCTACAAATCCCAAGGCCATACCGGCATCGAGTCCCTTGTTGCAGGCTTCACGAAAGGCGCGACCTTCAACGTTCCCAAGCTCATCACCGGCGACCGCACCCTCGACGAAATCGAGGCCGCGCATCCCGGCGCCGCCCAAGTTGGCGAAGGCGCGGGCTCTCTTATCGGTCTGATTGGCCTGAGCAAAGTCTTTGCTTCCGTCCCCTGGCTCTCAAAGCTTCCCGCGCTCGCCCGCGCAATGACGACCTCCGCCGCCGCATTCGGCACGCAGTCCGCCATAAGTGGGGCGGGCGATGTCCGTGCGGGCGACACTTCTCTCGGTCAATATGCGGGTGACGTTGCAACTTCCGCTGCCGCCGGTGCCGTCGGCGGTGCCGCCGCCGCCCTTACTGGCGCTGCCACCGGTGCATTTCTCAACGCCCACGGTCTCGCCGAAAACGCCCTTGCCCGCTCCGTCGCCAACGGCCTTACCGGCGCGGCCTTCGGCGCTGGCGATTCAGCCACGAAGCAACTCTCCTCCTGGCTTCGCTATCCCGACGACTATAAGCCTGACGGCAATCAGATTCTCATGGACAGCCTCGTCGGCTTTGCCTTTGGCATGCTTTCCGGCATCGGCGGCGAAGACTCTTCACAGTCCGCTGCCAAATCCAAGTCTAAAGCCTGGTCGAAGTGGTTTTCCGAGGACATGTCCTATGCGGACCTGGAAAAGGCATACCGCAACTACGCCAAGAAATACCATCCTGACATTGCCGCCAAGAACGGCATTCCCGCCGCTGAGGCCGCCGCCGCCATGGCCGAAATCAATGCCGCGCATGACGCCCTCAAGGCCTTCATGTTCGAGAACGGCCTCAAGACTGCCGCCAACGCCTACCGCGACGCCTCGACCTCTTCCGGCGAGAAAGCCGATCTCGCCCGCGCGAAATTCTCCGAAGACCTTAAAGCGATCCGCTCACTCCTCCCCGAGGAGACCGCCCTCAATCCCGGAACGCAGAACGCCCTGCAGATTCTTGGCGCGGCCGAGTCCGACTTCGCCTCCCGCCTTCCAACTTCCGCCGCGGGCGTCAGGGCCTGGGCCGCCGCACATCCGACCGAAGCTCAATCTCTTCTGTCTGTTCAAGGCACACCCTCCCGCTCCGTCTGGGAAAAGGCCGGTCTCCCCCGCGTTTCCGCCGACGAGCGCCTGAACTTCCGCAACCAGCTTGAAACTCCCGCCGAAACACCCCCGCCAGTTGCCCCAGAATCGACGCAGAGCGCGCCGAATGCTTCCGGCGATACTTTGCCCGCCTCCGCTGCGGAAACGCTGCAGAATGCGCCTACACGCGTCCCTGACGGCAAGGGCAAGATGGTTGATACCTCCGATATCCGCGAAAGCCGCGTTCCTCGCGCCCAAAATGGCGATGCCGCCCCTTCTCCCCCTCTTTATTCCGTCTCTCCTTCCGGCTCAAAGTCTCCGATCCGCCGATCCTCCAAGCATGGCGTCGGCAAGGAGATGGGGACCAAAACCTATGTCCATCGCGACTATGCGGACCGTGTCGTCCCCTCTGATGTTCTCGCCAACGCCCGCGCAATTGCCGAGAAGAACGGCTTCGACTACAACTGCGTCGTCTACGATTCTTCAACCGGCTCCGTGCGTTTCGACGAGGCCCCCGACTTCGACACCGCCCGCGAACCGCATCCCGGCAAATGGCTCAAGGTCTCCCGCGACGGATCCGTGACTCGCGGCGAGGAGTCGCAGATCTGGCACCACAAGTGGCTTTGGGTCGGCGACGACTACGAGGGTTTCGATGTCGGCGAATCCCGCGACTGGTCCCGTACCTGGCTCGAGGCCAACGAGGGCAAGGGCGCTCCTTCCGGCCACAAGCCCCAGTGGGAGTCAAAGCTTGACTCTCTCGGCCTTCCCCACGATGTCGGTCAAATAGATTCCTCCGGAACCTCCCTCAACCAACTCCCCTCCGGCACGAAGAAAGCCGCAGCCCTCGGCCTCTTCAAGGAGGGCGGCGTCAACCTCGACATCGGCGGCGGCAAGTCCTTCCCCGACGGCAAGGGCCGCATGGTCCACAAGGGCACCGAGTTCCTGAAGGGCCTCGGTGTCGAAAACCATGTAGCCGACCCCTTCTCGCAGCCCGAAGAGGTCAACCGCGAATCCCTTGAGGCGACGAAGGGCGGCAAGGCGGACACCGCGACAATCAACAACGTCCTCAACACCATCAGCAGCGACGAGAACCTTGACGCCGTCGTGCATCAGGCGGCGCGCGCCATCAAGCCCGACGGCACCGCTATTTTCTCCTTCTACGAGGGCGACAAGTCCGGCGTCGGCAAGAAGACGCCCCGAGGCTATCAGCGCAACCTCCCGACGAAAGACTACCTTCCCTTCATCGAAAAACACTTCGGCGAAGTCGAACTCAAGAACGGCGTGATTCTCGCCCGTAAGCCCATCCGCGGCGAAGCGGTGAACGCAATGGTCAACAATCAGGGCGATTCCGTCCGCTACGCCCGCGTTTCACACCCCTCCCAATTCACCAATTCCGACGGGCACCAGGTTCCCTTCACCTCCGTCTTCACCCCCGCCCGCAAGACCATCTCGCAGCAGAACATGGGCTCCTTCCGCTATGGCCACGACCTGCCCTCCTACATCGAGGACCATCCCGCCATCCTCAACGGACTCAACCAGACGTTCTCCCCGTTCTCTTTCTCGCAGGCGACCGGCTTCAATCCTTTCACCACTCCCGCCGGCATCCGCTCGCTCCCCGTCGAGAAGTTGCGCAAACTTTCTTCCAGCGGCGAGGGTCCGCAAACCTGGCTTCCCGCCGCCTGGGAGCTTTCCACGAAGCACAACGACGCCCGCGACGCGAAATACCTTCTCGGCTACCTGAACCGCAACGGACATCTCAAGCCCTTCGTCGACCACCTCTCCTCCCTCTCCGACGGCAAGCCGCTCACCCTCGTCTCGATCGGCGCGTCGAACCGCGAGTCCGAGGCTGCCGCCCCGAACTTCTTCAGCGGCGCCAAGACCGACTCCCCCTTCGGCGACGCCCTCGCACCCGCTTTCGCCGACTACCTCGCCAAGGAACTCTCCTCCCGCGGCATCAAGGCCTCTCACAGGCACTACCTCTCCAACACCCTCAACTACAAGGGCGCGCAGGCCAACGCCGTCTCCGAGACCGTCGCAACCGCCGAGGCCTACGACGCCTCTCCTAACGACGATTCCAAGGTCGTCCTCGTCTCATCTCTCTTCACCGACGGCGAGTCCGTCGTCGACGCCCTCAACGCCCTTCCCGAGTCCGTCGGCAGGCGTCTCGCCGGTTCAGTCGCGCTCGCCCGCCGATTCGTTCCCGCCAACCGCGCCGTGCTGCACCATCCCGACTATGTCTACCACTCCGACGGCTCCTTTGAGTTCGACCCGCATTCCCATAAGAAGGGGCCGCTCTCCAAGATGCTCGCCACTCTCGGCATCCGCGCCACCGACTTCCTCGACATTCCTCATTCCGACGTTCTCATCTCCTACGTCGGCAGCGTCACCGAGGGCGAGGCCAAAGGCATCCTCACGCGTCTGCGCAACGCCGTCGCCCGCGGCTCGTCGCCTCTCGACATCTTCCCCGGCGTCCTCTCGCCCGACCTGAACAGTCCCGACATCACCCAGCTCTCCCTCGCCCTCCGCGACTACTACGCCGGGAAGGAACGCGCCGCCTACAAGAAGCAGCTCTCCGCCCGCGCCCATGAAATCGTCTCCGCCGCCCGTTCCGAAGGCTTCCGCCTCACCCTTGCCGAGGCAACCGAACTCGCCCTCCGCGAAGAGTACGAGCACGAACTCTCCGAGGAGCGGCTAAGCCGCGAAGCCTTCCTCCGCGACCACCCCGTTCTCTCCCGGCATCCCAAGCTGCACACCTTTGAAATCAACAAGGGTTCCCCCGCCGGCAAGAACCACATGATCGCCCCGACCACCCTTGAGAACATGTACGGCGGTCCCGGCGCCTCCAAGCTGCGCGGCTACATCGTCGACCACCTCCTTTCGCCGGTCAACAAGGATGGCACCCCCGGCCGCGCCAATCCCGCCGCTGCCCTCGACCTCGTCCGCAAGCTCCAAAACGGGCCGATCCCAGGCTATGAAATGTCTACCGAGACTGCCCGCAACCTCGCCGACTACCTTCTCGCCAAACACTTCGGCAAAGGCGAAACTCTCACCGAGTCCGAACTCGCCGCAGATCGCACGGTCACGCGCCTCTTCAACGCAATGTCCCCCTGCGTCGACCAGCTCGCCAATTCCCTCGACGCCTCCAAGCCCGTCCGCCTCTACTACTCCTACCACGAGAATGGCTCCAACCGTCTTCCCGTCGCCCTCGCCGACCGTCTTGAGCGCATTCTCTCCTCCGCCGGCTTCGAAGTCGACGTGCGCGGCATAGAGGAGACGACCAACCAAACCCACACCAACGCCTCCAAGGAGGAGCGCCTTGCCACCCGGCTTCAATTCCGCGACCCTTGCTCCGAGGGCGTCTCCGGCGCCTGGTCCTCCCGCCAAATCCAATGCGTCTTCCTCGACGACGTTTTCACTTCCGGCCACTCCCTTGTCCAGCTAATGGATTTCGTCGCGAAGCAGTCCGACGGCAACATTCCCACCGCTGCCCTCTCGCTCTGCGTCAGCCGCGACTCCAACTATTCCCAGGGACAGATCTTCGTCGACGATAATGACTTGATTACCACCCCGAAAGATGGTAAGATTTCCAGCGACAAACTTGAGGAGGCGCTTGGTTATGATCCTAGACGACTTACAAAAGCCGAATTCACAGAAGCCACGAAAAATCTGCGGCCTGACGATTTATCCGGGCTGGGACCCTTCGCTGCACACCCCCGAGGAGAACAAGATTCTCGACGAGCAGTTGGAGGACATAGTCAAGCACGCCCTCTGGCGGAAGGAGCATCCGGTAAAGCTGACTCCCGAGGAGGAGGCTTACCTGAAGACAATCCGCGAGCGACACGGCAAGCCCCAGAAGCCCGCAACCCCGCCGAACTCTCCCAAGTCGCCGACCGACTGAAGAACTTCATACCCGGCGCGACGATCACCATTTCCGACGCCCCCTTCCAGCGTTCCGACTCCGCCTCCGCCATAAACGACGAAACCGGCGCCACCGTCGGCACCTGGAACCGCAAGACCCGCACCCTCACCCTTTTTCCCGGCGCGACCTTTGACACAATCGCGCATGAACTGGGCGGACACGCCCTGTGGCAGCTCGCCGAACAAGAGGCCGACGCCGGCCGCGGCGAACTTCTCGACAAGCTCAAGGCGGCAGCCGACGCCGCTCTGCAATCCTCCCGCGATTCCGTCTTCGCCAACTATCCCGACCTCTCCCCCGAGAACATCGTCGAGGAGGTCTTTGCCCATGAAATGGGCCGCGTCGGCGATCCCGCTCTCGACGACGCCCTCCACTCCTCCGAGGGCAAGGCCTGGTATAAGCGTCTCTGGGACGCCATCAAGGATGTCTTCAGGACCCTCGCCTCGCGCCTCGGCTTCAACCGTGCCGACCTCTCCGAGCTCGACGGCCTCTCCCCCCGCGAAACCGCCAACTGGATCGTCAAGCAAATGGTCTCCGGAAAAACCATCGGCGACCTTCACGATTCCTCTTCCGGCACTGCCTTCTCCCGCGTTCCGCCCGTCTCCCGCGAAACCATTGTCCAGAACTTCCGCGACCGCTTCCCCGACGTGAAGATCGGCTCCCGCGTCGTCACGCAGGACATGGGCACCGACTACGACCCCGATACCAAGTCCATCCGCACCCGCGACTACGACATCGCGGAAATCTCGCGGATGCTCGGCGTCCACCTCTACTACACAACCGCCTCCGGCAATCTTCCCCCCGCCGTCGCCACCGCCCTCAAGGCCTCCTCCAAGACCTTCGAGGACGGCATGGGCAAGGCCGTCGAAAACCTCCTCTTTTCCAAACCTGTTGATCCCGTCGTCTCCTCCTGGCTCAATGGTGCATGGGGCGATGCCAATCCCGAGGCCCGCGCCAACCTTGAGCGGATGCGTCTGGACATCTCTCGCTTTGCCTCGATGACTCCCGAAGAGCGCGTCCGCGCCTTCCACGATGTGAGGCGGCCAAATGCCGCAGTCTCTGCCATTCACTGGGCGCGTCAGGCGCTCTCCCCGCACAACTGGGTCGACAAGAATTACTTCCTCCTGCAGGGCATGCGCGACGCGAAGCTCGACGTCGACCTCCGCGATCCGAATCTCTCGCCCGAAGAACGCGCCCTCCGCATCAAGACGAATCCCTACCTCCTCGCGACTGCCTTCCAGAAGACCTCCGGCCTCCGCATCGCCAACATGGCCCTCGACGGCACGACAGACCTCCTCGGGCAACGCGTGACCGGCCCCTCGCTTCACGCCGCCCTCGCCCCCGTCGCCGGCAAGGACTACAAGACCTTCCTCGACTACGCCGTCGCCCGCGTCGCCCAGACCTACCACAACCGAGGCCTTGAATCCGGCATCGACGCCCAGGACGCCAACGCCGTCGTCTCAAAGCTTGAGACACCCGAGTTCAAGCAAGCCCTCGACGACGTGACCGACTGGTCCCGCAAGGTCATGCACCTTCTCGTCGACACGGGCGTCATATCCCGCCCCGACTTCTCCGCCATCGTCGGCGCGAACGACGTCTACCTCCCCTTCATGCGCCGTTTTCTCGAAGGTGACCTCTACCAGCGCAAAGCCTATAAGAACGGCAAGGCCGTGCATGAGCGCGTAGGCGGAATGCAGAACATCGAGAATCCCATCGAGGCGCTTCTCCTTTCCGCCCAACGGCAGCTCGCCAAGGCGCAGCAGGCGGAAATCGTTCGCGCATGCGTCGCGACGATGGAGATGGCCCCCAAAGGCTCCATCGCCTCCAAGTGGATGGAGGAGATTCCCGCCCCGATTTCCATCCTCGGCTCCTTCGACAAGCAGATCGAGGGCGTCCTCAACGGGCAGCCCATTTCCGCCGACCTGCAGGACATTCTCGCCGACTATGGCCTCCTCCTCTCGCCCGGCGCCACTCCCGCCGAACTTCAAAACTTCGCCAAGACCGCCAAGATCATCACCACCGCCCAGGTTTACGACGGTCGGCATCAGGTCGCCTCCGTGATGATCGACGGCAAGCGCCGCTGGTTCCAGGTCAACGACCCACTCCTCGCCGACCTCCTCAACGGCTACTCTGAAAGCCAGGAGGATCCGCTGCTCCTCGCTGCCGCCCGCAAGTTGACGAACCTCGTCCGCTTCGGCGCCACGATGATGAACCCGAAGTTCGGCCTCATCCGCAACCCGATCCGCGACACCTGCACCGCCTTCCTCTTCTCCGACTACCACAACCATGTTCCAGGCCTCTCGCTGATACACGGCCTTGTCAAGGACCTTGCCGGCGGCAAGTACGCCGACCTCTACTCGCAGATGGGCCTCACCGCCGACACACTCTCCGCCCAGACGATGAACCAGGCTCACGACCTCGCCGGGCAGTCAACCGCCCGCAACTGGTTTGAGCGCGCTTGGCGTCGCGGACTCCTCCGCACGACCGCCTCCCTGCTCTCCATCACTGAGTCTGCCCCGCGCCTCCTTGAGTTCGAAGGCGCGTACAAGCATTGGATGGGCCTCACCAACGATCCCGACGCCGCCGGCCTTATGGCCGCATGCGCCTCGGCCGATCTCACGGTCAACTTCCGCCGTGCAGGCAAGACGGGCGAGCGCGTCTCGCAGTTCGTCCTCTTCGCCAATGCCGGCATCCAGTCCATCGACAAACTTGGCCGCGAAATGGGCGTCCTCTCGTCCATGCCCTGGGAGAAAGACTCCAACCGCTTCAAGCGGTTTGGCCGCACGCTCCTTCGCGCAGGCGGACTCCTGACTCTCACCTCTCTTCTTTCCTACCTCCGCTACCGCGACGACGACGAATGGAAGAACCTCACTCCCTACGAGAAATACTCTTACTTCCATTTCCGCGAGCCTTTCGGCGGAAGCATGATGAGGCTTCCTCTCCCCTTTGAGCCTGGACTTCTTTTCGGCTCTTTGCCCATTGCAATCTGCGAGCAGGTCTCTGGCCGCAATCCCAAGGCGATTGAAGAATGCCTCGGCATCATGGCCAACCAACTTCCCTTCTCCGTTGGCGGCCTTCACGCCACCCTCTCCAACTTCACCGCCCTGGCCCCTCTCGTCGACATCCTCGCCAACTGCGACTACAAGGATTCGCCTATCGTACCCCCGCACACCCGCGACTCAAACGAGCCCGTCAACTGGTATACCACGAAGACCTCCGAGGCCGCGAAGAAGACCGGCGAACTCCTCTGGCCTGTCGTCAAGGACACCGGCCTCAAGGAAGTCGCCGCCCCCGCCTACATCGACCACGTTCTCAACTCCTACAGTGGCGGGCTCTTCAAATCCCTCCTCTCCGCCTTTGACGACGCCACCGACCCCTCCGGCATCGACGCAGGCGGCGACCATTCGACAATCCCCCTCTTCGGCACTCTCTTCACCCCTCCCTCCTCCGACCGCCGCATCGGCGACTTCTACGACCGCATGGACGAACTGCAGCGCAAACTCCGCGCCAAATCCATCTCTCCCGAGGAGCTTGGCGAATATCGCGCCATGCAGGCCATGGACGGCCCTGTTGGCGAAGCCCTCAAAGCTCGCCGCGAGGCCATGGCCGACAAGTCCAAGAACGCGGGCGAACGCCATGCCGAGGCCTTGCAGCATCTACGCGAGGCTCGTGACGCCGTGCAGAAGTTCCTCGATACGACCAACCCTGACGACTACGCCACCGCGGGCGCCGGCGCCGCCGTCTGGAACCTGACCAATCCCTCCTGCACCGACGAGCAGCGGGCCGACAACCTCAAGATTATCGAGGGCATGAGCGAGAAGCAGCTCGTGCAAGCCCTACAGGCTCACGCCCGCAAGCGCGGCATGGCGATCCGCACCCACTACGAGAGCATGCAGCTCACGCCCTACGGCAAGCGCTACTACGCGCTCAAGAAGCTTATGCGCGAAGTCAACCAAGGGCAAGCATCGCAGGAGTAGCCACGGCGATCTGCTCGTCCTCGGCCGCCTCGAATGAATAGCGGTCCGTTATTGCCAGCCCGTTGAAGTGGCCGAGGACGGCGCGGGCCGCGTTTATTCCGAAGACTCTGCGCACCTCCGTCGCGCAATTGTGCCTGAGCTGGTTCGGACTCCAAGCCTTGATTCCCAAGTCTTTGCACCTTCTCGCAATCGCCCTTGCATACGCCTCCGGCTTCCAGCGTTCCCCCGGACTGCGCATCGGCTCCTCCTTCGCCCTGCATATCTGGCTCGGCTGTACTTTGCTTTTCCTCTCCTTTCGCATCCTCTCAAACCGCTCGGCCTGCGCCGCCCTCGGCGAGAATATGTATTCCCCTTCCTCTTCCATGGCCGACAACACCCCTTGCGCCCTCGGCCCTATGACCACCACTCTCGGATGCCTCCTCCATGCATTCTTGTGGTCCCCCGGCCTGTATATCCATATCTCGTCCCGCCTCTCGATGTCACACCACCGCATGACGCATATCTCCCCCGGCCTCATTCCCGTCAGCAACTGCACCCTTACCATGTCCGCCAGGTTTGGCTCCGCCACTGCAATAACCGATTCAACCTCGTCCAGTGGCGCCGCCTTCACCGGCTCCGTCTCCTTTGCCGCGCTTCTTCCTCTTTTCAGTGTCTCCACCTGCGTCAGTTCCGCCTTTGTCTGCGCATAGATCAAGTCCTCGTCCAGCGCCCAGGCTATGACCCTCTTTACCGTCCCTATTCTTCTGTTCACCGTCGACCTGCTCAACCCCTGCTCTATCAGCGCGTCCCTCAAGACGAGCATGTCATGGTGTTCCAGGTTGGCCATGTACTCATCCCCGTACATTTCGCGCCAAAGCCTTATGTCTATCGGGCAATCTATCGCCATGCCATGCCTCTTCTCCCAGCTATTCTTGTAGTAGGTCTTCGCCCATTCCACATACCGGTCACAAACCTCGTTGACCGTTATGCAGTCCCTCGGGTTCCTCTTCCTCGCCTTCGTTTCCCTCGCCGCGGCCTCAATCATCCGCCACGCTGCCGCTTCTGCTATCTGCACCGGCTTCGTCGACGGCATCGACTTCTTCGATCCCGGCATGCATAGCGGATAGTTCTTCCGCTCATGCCCTCCCGGCAGTATTCCTCTGAAATACCAGTGTCCGTGATTGTCCCAGACCGACCCTGGGAGTTTTACGCCTCCGTGTTGAGGCTGCTCGTTTTTGGCTCTCATTGGGCCATCTCCTTCCTTAGAATGTTGGAAAAAGTTGTCTTAAAAGTGTCTTAAAACACTTTTTTTACAATTCTGACCCAATTGTTGAATCTGCCACAGAATCTTCTTCCAAAAGATTCTAAGGTGGTAGGCCAGGCGGGATTCGAACCCGCGACCCTCAGATTAGGAATCTGATGCTCTGTCCAGCTGAGCTACTGGCCTAAATGATAGTAAATATGATAGCAAAAAAGTGCACTATGCGCCATGAATAATCGTCCGGCTTACCGCCCACGGGGTGTTTCATGCGTTTTCCATTTTTATCTGCGACTCTCGCATTGGCTCAGTAATACTGCTCCACGTAGGCGTAGGCCTTGTTGAAAAGATCCTGGTCGCGAAGGCGGTACTTGATCATGACCACGTCCCGCAGCGAGCGCTTGACGGCGTTTCTGCCCGTCGCCGTGTTCTGCCATCCGTCAAAGCGGACGATTCGGACTATGCCGTCGATGTCCTTGACGACACTCTCGACCATGACGGGCGTCGTCTTCGACCGGGTGGAGTTGAAAAGCTGCGTGAGGGCCGCCTTGCCGCGATCCATCTCCTCGTCGGGCACGACCATGCGCGTGATCGCCACAGCCTCTTTCGCCAGTTCAAGCAGGCTCTTGAGGAACTGGACGCTGTTCATGAGCCCCGCTTCGACTTTCGCGCGCAATTCCTCGACGCGCTTGCCGAGCTCGACATAGCGCTCGTCGTTTGAATGCCTGCGGATGAGCTCGATGAGTTCAATCTCGACCTCTTTCGCCTTTTTCTTCACATTCCCGCCCGAGGCGATCAACTTGTCGATGAGCTCCGCCTCAAGCTCGATCGTGTCGAGCGTCTGTGGTTTTCCGGAGAGGGAGACGTTCTCGTGAACCAGCTCCAGCGTCTTCGGCCCCAGGGCGGCCCAGATGAGTTGCCCGCGGTCGTCAACCGGGCGCAGGGTCTCGTAAACGAGCGTCAGCCACTTGAACTCCTCGCGGTACGGCGTCAGGCACGGGTCCGGCGACAACGCCTCCCAGACCTTCTTGAGAATGCGGTACTTCGCCCCGAACTCGTCCTTCTTCTCGTTCGTCGGCAGGCAGTCCTGCGCCGCGCACATCGTGTTGAAACCGCTCTTTGTCCGGTCGACCCCGGGGAAGAAGGCAACGCAGGCGGCAATCAGCTCGCCGATCTTGCCACGAACGGCCTCGATCGACGTAATGATCTTCCTGACTTCCGATTCGTCGAAATTGAGCGCCTTCGCCACGTCGTCGAAGATGCCCACGTAGTCGACAACAAGCCCGTACGCCTTCTCGACGCCGTTGTTGGAGTAGATGCGGTTGGTGCGGCACACGGCCTGCAGGAGCGTGTGGTCCTTCATCGGCTTGTCAAGGTACATGCACTGCAAAATCGGCGCGTCGAAACCCGTTAGGAGCTTCGACGTCACGATCAGCAGGTCCAGCGGCTTGTTGGGGTCGCGGAAGATGTCGAGCGTGCGCGCCTCCTCGTCCGGATCGCGGCGCCAGGGCGTAAACCGGCCTTCCTTGTCATTGTTCGTGTCCATCACGATCGTGGAGGCGTTCTCGCCCAGGAGCTTGTCCAGCTCGCGCTTGTACAGGACGCAGCATTCACGGTCGTAGCAGACAACCTGCCCTTTGAACCCGTTCGGCTTCACCTTGGCCATGAAATGGTCGGCGATGTGCTCGCAGACCGCCTTGATGCGTTCCGGGTCCTTCATGATCGCCTCGACTTTCACATGCTTGGCCAGCTTGCTCTTTTCCTCCTCCGTCAGGTTCTCTTCGGCCGCCAGACGGTCGAACTCCTCGTCGATCACGGACTGCTTGACGTGCAGTTTCACCGGGACGGGTTCGAAATGGAGGGGAAGCGTGGCCTTGTCGCGGACGGAATCCGCAAACGAATAGCGGCTCATGTATCCGCTGCGGTCCTCCACCGCGCCAAAGGTGCGGAAGGTGTTGTGGTCCAGCCGGTTGATCGGCGTCCCGGTCAAACCGAAAAAGAATGCGTTCGGGAGCGCCAGACGCATCTGCGCGCCCAGATTGCCCTCCTGCGTGCGATGCGCCTCGTCCACGAGGAGGATGATGTTCTCCCGCGCGTTAAGCTGCCCAGTCACCTCCTGGAACTTGAAGATGGTGGTGAGAATGATCATGCGCGTGTCGGCCTTGAGCAGCCGCACGAGCTCCGCGCACGAATCAGCCGCCACCAGATTCGGGACGTCGGCCATCGTAAAGGTGGACGACATCTGGCTCGTCAGGTCGATCCGGTCGTTCACGATGATGACGGTCGGCTGGTGGAGCGCCGCCATCATGCGCATCTTTTGCGCGGCGAAAACCATCAGCAGTGACTTCCCCGAGCCCTGGAAATGCCAGACAAGGCCCTTCTTGATCTTGTTCTCGACGGTGCGTTCGATGATCATGGTCGCGCCTTCGTACTGCTGGTATCGGGCGACGACCTTGATCGTGCGGTTCTTCTTGTCGGTCGAGAAGACCGTGAAGTAGCGGAAGACGTCCAGCACGACCTCGGGCTTCAGCATCGAGGCGATCGACTTCGAGACCGCCTCGAAAGTGCCCTCGTCATGCGGGATTCCGGCGTACCAGGGACCCCAAACCGTCGCCGGGGCGCCCACCGCGCCATAGCGGTAGCTCCGTCCGTCGCAGGAGAAGTTGAAGGCGTTTGTGACGAACATCTGCGGTATCGACTTCTCGTAGTCGGAGATGTCCTTGACGCCGTCCATCCAGCTGATGCACGGCCTGAAGGGCGTCTTGATCTCGCCGATCACAAGTGGGATGCCGTTGACGCAGAGGACGATGTCGAGGCGCTTGCCGCCGGTGACCTGGGGATAGGTCCACTGGTTGGTCACCACGAAGTCGTTGTTGCCGATGTCGTCGTAGTCGAAGTACTTCACGCTCACCGCGCGGCCGTCCTTGCCGAAGGGGAAACTGTTCTCCTCGAAGACGAGCTTGCGGAAGCGCTCGTTCTGCGTCACGAGGTCGTGGGGGAGGACCGTGTTGATAAGGGAGCGCAGGCGGTAGACGACCGCATCGGCGTAATCGGGATTCTCCGCGATGCACGGGTTGAGGCGCTTGAGCGCCTCCTTGAACTGGCCTTCGAGCAGAACGCTTCGTTCCGGGCGCCCAAGGGTGGCGGATGGCAGGTATTGCCACCCGTTCGCCTCGCAAACCTCCACGACCATCTTCTCGATGTCGGCTTCACTTGCAGTGCTGCTCATCCGTCGCGCCTCCTGACAAATCAGCCATCATCTTCGCATGTTCTTCTGCGTTGACCTTATTAACGGCCTCGCACAGCGTGAAGACCGTCG
>JAEEGI010001763.1_pt1 | contig 53483 bp, 44 predicted proteins | sample 8958751 | NCBI WGS metagenome assembly JAEEGI01 (sample SAMN16246545, study PRJNA631951) | gut metagenome | biome: gut microbiome; feature: rumen; material: KS-attached | host: Bos | place: Iran: Karaj | collected 2018-10
TGAATATGGTATAAGGTTTGTCCTCATGGAAGAAAGCTACACATCAAAGGCAGACTACCTTGCACAAGACTATATCCCTGTGTATAAAAAAAGCTCAGAAAACTACTTTTTTTCAGGAAAGCGGATAAAGAGAGGTCTGTACAAGCACTACGATGGTACAATAACAAATGCAGACATAAATGGAGCTGCAAACATCTTAAGAAAAGTATTCCCAAAGGTAAGCCAATGGGATAGGGGCATAGTGGACATGCCCTGTTCTGCAGGGTGTATAGAGCACCCTGCGGGTTCATGCCGCTCTGCGGCATAACAGAAACCCTTTCCGATGTGGAGTCGGTTGGGGTAGTTCATAAATATATTCGTGCATATCAGCAATTGCCACAGACACGGGGAAATGTTATGATGTTCGTGTTTGTGGCAGGATTTTTCTTTTTATAATAAGTAGGAGAAGATATGCAGGATATAAACAGGACAGAACCATACAAGCACCTCGGGGAAGAGTGCGGTGTATTTGGTATGTATGACTTTGACGGTGGAGACGTTGCGGGCTCCATCTACTACGGCCTTGTCTCTTTGCAGCACAGAGGCCAGGAGAGCTGCGGTATTGCGGTCAGTGATACCAAAGGACCTAAAGGAAAGGTCAGCAGCTTCAAGGATATGGGTCTTGTAAATGAGGCCTTTACTCCCGATGAGCTTGATAAGCTCAAAGGTGACATCGGCGTTGGACATGTTCGCTATTCAACGGCCGGCAGCAGTACCAGAGAAAATGCCCAGCCTCTGGTTCTTAATTATGTCAAGGGTACGCTTGCCCTTGCTCACAACGGCAATCTTATCAACGCCCCGGAGCTTCGTCATGAGCTGTCTTATACGGGAGCGATTTTCCAGACTACAATTGATTCAGAGGTAATAGCTTACCATATCGCCAGGGAGAGACTGGTTTCCAAGTCGGTTCAGGAGGCGGTTGGAAGGGCTATGCAGAAGATACAGGGAGCTTACAGCCTTGTTATCATGTCGCCCAGAAAGCTCATTGGAGCCAGAGATCCATATGGATTTAAGCCTCTTGTTATCGGCAGGAGAGAGAACTGCTATGTTCTTGCTTCCGAGACCTGCGCACTTGACACCATTGGGGCAACCTTCATAAGAGATGTGGAGCCCGGCGAGATCGTCACCATATCTCCAGAGTATGGTATTCAGTCAGATAAGAGCATGTGCATCCAGAAGGACAAGCAGGCCAGATGCATATTTGAGTTTATTTATTTCGCGAGGCCCGACAGCACCATTGATGGTGTCAGCGTCTACGATGCCCGCATAGCAGCAGGAAGATTCTTGGCAAAAGACTCACCTGTTGAGGCAGACATGGTTGTAGGAGTGCCAGAGTCCGGTAACGTCGCAGCTCTTGGGTATGCCCTGGAGTCAGGAATTCCTTACGGACAGGCCTTTGTGAAGAATTCATATATTGGAAGAACCTTTATTAAGCCCAAGCAAAAGAACCGTGAATCCAGTGTTCAGGTTAAGTTGAATGCTCTTAGGAGTGCGGTTGAGGGAAAGAGGATCATCATGATCGATGATTCGATCGTAAGAGGTACAACCTCAGACAGGATTGTCCGTATGCTCAGGGAAGCAGGAGCAAAAGAGGTCCATATGAGAGTCAGCTCTCCGCCATTCCTCTGGCCGTGTTACTTTGGCACAGATGTACCCGCGAGAGACCAGCTGATTGCTTATAACAGAAATGTAGATGATATATGTAAGATTATAGGCGCAGATTCACTGGCCTATTTGAATATTGAGAGACTCGAAGAAATGGTTGGAAATAAGCTTTCCATCTGTAAGGGATGCTTTACCGGTAATTATCCCATCGCTCCACCGGAGGAAGATATTAGAGGAGATTATGAGCGATAGGTGGATACAAGGACAAGCTATCCTCTGCTCGCAGAAAGGATAGCTTGTCTTTGGAGACACAACGGACATAAGGAAAAAAGATACGCGAAGTATGAGCGGATCGATTTCCGCATGGTCCGTAGGATTGCGAGAGCGCTTTTTGCGGAGCAATCCGTATCGCGGAGTAAAATAAATCAATTCAGTTATAAGTAGATTTTTGTAGTATCATTAAATTAGTTGAAATTTACAGGAGGACACTATGACCACAGACCGTTACACCAGCCCATTATCCGAGCGCTACGCAAGCGCCGACATGCAATATATCTTTTCCCAGGACATGAAGTTCCGCACCTGGAGAAGACTCTGGATCGCCCTGGCTGAAATCGAAAAAGACCTTGGCCTTAACATCACCCAGGAACAGATCGACGAGCTCAAAGAGCACAAGGACGACATCAACTACGAAGTGGCAAGAGCCCGTGAAAAGGAAGTCCGCCACGACGTAATGAGCCACGTATACGCATACGGACAGCAGTGCCCCAAGGCTAAGGGAATCATCCACCTTGGCGCCACAAGCTGCTATGTTGGCGACAACACCGACATCATCATCATGACCGACGCCCTTAAGCTGGTGCGTAAGAAACTCATAAACGTGATCGCAAAGCTCTCCGAGTTTGCAGATAAATACAAGGATCAGCCAACCCTGGGCTTTACACACTTCCAGCCTGCACAGCCTACAACAGTAGGAAAAAGAGCTTGTCTGTGGCTTCAGGACTTCACAATTGATCTGGAGGACCTGGACTATGTTCTGGACAACATGAAGCTCCTTGGCTCAAAGGGAACAACAGGAACCCAGGCATCCTTCTTAGAGCTCTTTGACGGAGACCTCAGCAAAGTAGATAAACTGGATCCCATGCTGGCAGAAAAGATGGGCTTTAAGGGCTGCATGGCAGTATCAGGCCAGACCTATAGCCGCAAGATCGACATGAAGGTCATCAACGTGCTTTCAGGAATCTGCGCTTCAGCAACCAAGATGGCCCAGGACATCAGACTTCTTCAGCACCTCAAGGAGGTTGAGGAGCCCTTCGAGAAGAGTCAGATCGGTTCATCTGCCATGGCTTATAAGAGAAATCCCATGAGAAGTGAGAGAATCTGCTCACTCTCAAGATACGTAATGATAGATGCTTTAAACCCTGCAATCACAGAGGTTTCACAGTGGTTCGAGAGAACACTGGATGACTCTGCAAACAAGAGACTCTCAATCCCTGAGGGCTTCCTTGCAACAGACGGAGTTCTGGACCTTTGCATCAACGTTGTGGACGGCCTTGTGGTTTATCCTAAGGTTATCGAGAAGCACATGCTGGCTGAGCTTCCATTCATGGCAACAGAGAATATCATGATGGATGCTGTCAAGGCAGGCGGCGACAGACAGGAACTTCACGAGAGGATCAGAGAGCTCTCCATGGAAGCTGGCAAGACAGTCAAGGTAGAGGGAAAAGACAATAACCTCCTTGAACTGATCGCAGCAGACCCTGCGTTCCACTTAAGCCTTGATGATCTGAAGGCATCAATGGATCCCAAGAAGTATGTAGGATGCAGTGCCCACCAGGTTGAGAAGTTCCTTACAGAGGTAGTTAATCCTATACTCAAGGCAAACGAAAAAGACCTCGGTGTTTCAGCTGAGATAAACGTGTAAATAGTGAATGAGGAAATTGTATGAAGATAAGTGAGTTATTTAAGAACAAAGACGTGACCCTGTCCTTTGAGGTATTTCCTCCAAAGACGGATGCAGGGTTTGAAGCTGTGGAAAAGGCTGCATCGGAGATAGCAGCTCTTTCACCGGACTTCATGAGCGTCACCTACGGAGCAGGCGGCGGGACCAGTAAGAATACTGCAAGGATCGCAGCTGATCTCCAGGATAAATATGATGTGCCCGTCCTGGCACACCTTACCTGCGTTTCATCCACCAAGGATCTTGTCAGGAGTGTTGTTAGGGAGTACAAAGAGAGAGGCATTGAGAACATCATGGCTCTTCGTGGAGATATTCCCAAGGAGGGCAGGATCTGTTTTGACTACGATCACGCCACAGAGCTCATCTACGATATCAAATCCATAGATGACAGCTTCTGCATCGGCGGCGCCTGCTACCCCGAGGGACATGTGGAGTGCGCAAGGCAGTCGGAGGATATAGTTCACCTCAAGGAAAAGGTTGAGGCAGGATGCGACTTTTTGACCACCCAGATGTTTTTTGACAATTCAACTCTCTACCAGTTCCTGTACAGGATAAGGGAGAAGGGAATAGAAGTTCCGGTGGTTCCGGGCATCATGCCAATCACCAACGCCAGGCAGGTTTCCAGAAGCGTTGCCCTGTCCGGATCGACCATACCTCAGAAGATGAAGATCATGGTAGACAGATTCGCTGACGAGCCCGATAAGATGAAGGAAGCCGGGATCATCTACGCCTGCGATCAGATCATTGATCTCATCAGTAACGGCGTGAGCCATATACACGTATATTCCATGAACAAGCCTGACATTGCGGCTGGTATTATGAAAAATCTATATTCGATCATTAAATAATGGAGAGATGAAATGGAAGTACAAAGCAGCAACATTACAATAACTGAAGAGGAGTTCAAATATTCCCAGGAGGTTATAAAAAAGCTTTCTGATTACTTTGATGCCAAGGTGGTAGGTCAGCAGCAGCTCAAATTCTCGCTGATCGGCTCAATCCTTGCCGACGGACATATCCTTATCGAGTCTGTTCCGGGTCTGGCTAAAACAACAGCAGCCAAGGCAATTTCAGATGCAGTGGACGGCAAGTTCGCCAGAATCCAGTGCACACCTGACCTTCTGCCGGGAGATATCATCGGTACCCAGATTTACAATCAGGCCACAGGCAAGTTTGAGAATATCTTAGGACCGGTCTTTGCAAACTTTGTCCTTTTGGACGAGGTCAACCGTTCCAGTGCCAAGACCCAGTCCGCCATGCTGGAAGCCATGCAGGAGAAGCAGGTGACCATCGGTGGAAAGAGCTATCACATGCCTCAGGATATCTTCATCGTAATAGCAACCCAGAACCCCATCGAGCAGGAGGGAACCTATCCTCTTTCCGAGGCTCAGACTGACAGATTCCTGATAAAAGAGGTTATCACATATCCTTCAGCTGCTGAGGAAGTTGAAATTCTTAGCCGCATGGAGACAGGAGCCATCTCAAGAGTTGATCCGCCTGTACTGACAATCCAGGATGTGGATAAGGTTCAGGCGATCGCAGAGAAGGTATATATGGATGATGCCATCAAGTGGTATATCTCCAGTATCGTGGTTGCCAGCAGAAGAGCCGGACAGATCCAGGGACTTGAGCTTGGCAGATACGTGCGCATCGGCGCCAGCCCAAGAGCTTCCATTGCTTTCCTTAAGATGGCCAAGGCAACAGCCCTCATCCAGGGCAGAACCTATGTGACACCTGAGGATGTAAAGCAGGTTAGCCACCAGGTACTTCGCCACAGGATCGGACTTAACTATTCAGCAGTTGCAGACAATGTGCCTGTAGAGGCAGTTATAGATGCTGTTGTTAACTCAGTAAAGGCGCCCTGATGAAACTTGACTACGAGTATTTATCCAAGATAAGAAGGGCAGTAGCTCTTTATACAAAGAGGAAGACCTCCAATATTCTGGATGGAGATTTCCACTCTGTTCACAGAGGCAGGAGCATGGAGTTTGACGACCTCAAGGAGTACGCCATCGGAGATGATGTTCACGATATCGACTGGAAATCATCTTCCCGAATGGGGTCTATTCTTGTGCGCAGATATATGACCGACAGGCGTCACAACGTTATGTTCATCTGCGACAGGGGCAGCAAGATGCTGGGAGATACCAGCTCCGGCGAAGCCAAAAAGGAGCTGATGGTCATGACCTTCGGAACACTGGCTTACATCGTCGGCAGGAACGGCGCAGATTTTGCCCTTTCCTATCCGGGAGATCACAAGGCCAATGTCAGCTACTTTAAGTCCGGCAGCGACTATCTCGAGAGCCTTATTTACGACTACGAGAACAACGTAACAACCGACGCCAATTATTCACTTGTGGACACCATCACAGAGATACTTAATACGGTACACAAGAGGATGATCATATTTCTTTTAACAGATATGGAAGGTCTGGCGCAGCTGAGCGATGGAATGATCCGCAGCATCACCAAGGGCCACGACTTTCTGATAATAAATGTGGACGACGCCTATCTTACCGGAGATACGGTTTTTGACAGCCAGATGAGCCGCTACGAGAGGTTCTTTTTGTCCCACAGCAGAGCGCTTCACGAGGAGGAAGTCAGGCAGAGAAAAGAGATCCTGGCCTGGACCTCGGAGATATGCAAGCGAAACAGATCCTGCCTTACCACAATCTCAAAGCAGGAGGAGATCATCGACGCTCTGATCTCACTGATGGAAAGGTACAGAAATGGTTACTACGGTTAAGCTTCAGCCGCCATTTGAATACAGCTGGTGGGTAACACTCATCACGGCAATCCTGGGTATTATGGCACTGGTGATGCTCTTTGTCGTCATCAGAGGCATCTGGCAGATCAGGAAAAGAGACCTTACGCCAAAGCCAACCTTCAGGAAGATATTTATGACTCCCGAGGTTATGCGAAGATTAAAAGAGCAGTATGCTTTCAGGGTACAGGCGGTTCAAAACAACTATTTACAGAAAAGGATCGACAAGAGAGAAGGCTATCAGCAGCTCTCAGCCATCATCAGAAGCTTTATCCACGAGGCTACAGGCATCAATGTTGAGAACTACACCAAGAAGGAGATCAAGGCCCTTGGCATGAGAAAGCTCGACGTTCTTATGGAAGAATATTACGTTCCGGAGTTTGCAGAGGAAGAGAAGGCTGAGAAAAAAGATCTCTCGGCATCCTGCAACACGGCAATTGGAGTGATAAGATCATGGAGTTAATGTACAAGAATGTGGTCATCATAGGCCTTTTGGTAATGGTGGCTGTGTTTATAGCTCTTTTTATCATGCATAGAAGACAGAAGGCCAGATATGTGAGCGGCATCAGGGCGGCCAATACCGCCAGGATCAGGAATTCCAAGCTGTACAGGAGCCTGAACATCAGATATGTCGTTATGAGTGTGATCATGCTGGTGGGACTGTGTGGAAGTATTGTGGCATCTCTTTTCCTGGCTGCAAGGCCTTATCGTACCGACGATGTGGTGAGCGGCGTAAAGAAGAGGGATATCATTTTGTGCCTCGATGTGTCCTATTCACTGTATGACCTCAACTGCGAGCTGACTGACTATCTCAAAAATGTGGTGGCAGGCCTTGAGGGTGACAGGTTTGGCATCAATATCTTTAACACCTCTTCGGTGACCTATGTTCCACTGACGGATGACTATGACTACGTGCTGGACAGACTGGATGCCCTTCACGATTATTTTGTCATGCAAAAAGAGTATTTTGAGAATTACTACACGGTTTACGAGACCTACGACCAGATCCCTGACGATCAGTATGAAAGATTCAAGGAGCTGGAGGATAAGCTGGATTATTTTGAGGCCGGCACTTTGTATGACAATTACTACAGAGGATCATCCCTTATCGGAGAGGGCCTGGGGACGGCGCTGTACTCTTTTCCCTATCTGAATGATTCGGAGAGGACAAGGGTCATCATCATGTGCACAGACAATGAGCTTAATGCCTTTGGACGGGAGGTTTTAAGTCTCGGGGAGGCTTCTAATTACTGCAAGAAAAACAATGTGACTGTGTTCGGAATTTTCCCTTCAGAGGATAAGTTCTACCAGCCTGAGGAGTACAATTATGCGTCCTGCTTAAACGGCTTTAAGAGCGCTGTTGAGAACACGGGAGGTAAGTTCTACATAAGGACTGCGTCCCAGTCAGTTGCGGAGATTGTACAGGATATCCAGAAGCAGGAGGCGATGCTGGTTAAGATCGTTATGACCAGACAGACAGTGGACCTTCCCAGGATTCCGTTTATTGTGTTGATTATATGCCTTGCCATAGGATGCACGGCAGGATTGGTATTACAGAAATGAGCATACAACCGATTTTTCCAGTTGGGACAATGCTGGCGGTATTTGCGGTGTTGTTCGGAATAACTGCATATTTAGTGGTCAGAAACAGAACCAGGGCTGCGGACAGGGCGCTTACACTGCTAAGGATGACTATGATCTACGTGCTGGCGCTGATAATCGGCCTTAGGCCGGTTTTGGTGGAGACTAAGTACGAGTTTGCCACCAAGAACCTGGACGTACTCTTTATCATGGATAACACCATCAGTATGTGGGCTCAGGATTACAGCGGCAAAAAAGAGAGAATGAGCGGAGCCAACAAGGATGTGAATTACATCATGAATCAGCTTGCAGGCAGCAACTTCGCGCTGGTGACCTTTGATGATTCAGCGCACGTATTATCTCCCTTTACTCAGGATATGCAGTACATAAGGGACCTGATGGACACCTTTGAAAAGCCGGACAGCTACTACGCCAAAGGAAGTGACCTCTCAATCCCCTATCAGGATATTGAGTCGCTGCTTTTGTCTTCCAGCAGGAAAGAGAACCGCAAGACAATTGTCTTTTACATAAGCGACGGTGAGATTACCAACGGAAAAGAACTAAGGGACTACTCGGGACTTGCCCAGTATATAGATTCCGGAGCTGTTCTTGGCTATGGAAGCGCCCAGGGCGGCAAGATGAAGGACGGTTATGGCAGCGGCTACGTTTATGACTATTCAGCGCACAGGGATGCCATCTCGGTTATCGATGAGGATAATCTTAAGAAGATCGCTGAGGATATGGGCCTTGAGTACATGAATATGAACAGCGGAAATTCTGCGCTTCAGGGCGTTGTTGAGATAATCAGAGAGAGCAGTAAGACGGTGATCGAAACCGGAAAAGGAGCAGAGGTTACAACGGATATCTATTATTTCTTTGCATATCCGCTGATTCTCATGATCCTTATCGAGATCGTTATGGTTGCCAGAAGAGGGAGGCTGTGATCATGAAGAAGATTCCTCTTGGTTTGTATATTTTGGCATTTGCGGGGCTTGTGCTCCTGATAGTGTCACTGTTTATGGGCGTAAGGCTCATTAGAAATCATTCATATGTCAGTGCTTATGAGAAGGGTGAGTACAGGACTGAGCAGGAAGAAAAGCTCCTTAAGATGAATTTCCCGGAGAGCTTCGTGCCTTACTACAACCTTGGTAATGCTGCTTATAAGCAGGGAGATTACAATTCTGCAATCGGCTACTACAATCAGGCGCTGACCATGTACCCGACAGGGGATAAGGACTGTCAGATCAGGATCAATCTGGCTCTTTCGCTGTGCAATACGATTGATTTCTACAACCTGGATTCACAGGAAAAGATTGATACAGCTCTTTTCGTACTGTACAAGGCAAGGGATGTGCTGCTTGAGGATGGCTGCGCGTCAGATGACGGACAGGGGCACAATGCTGATGCCCAGCAGCTTAAAGAGGACATCGACAGGATGATCGAAAAACTCAAGAATCCTGATCAGAGCAACACCCCACAGCAGTCACAAAGCGACCAGCAACCGGATAACAGCGATGGATCTTCCGGCGGCAATGGGCCTTCTGACAAGGAGAAGAGGGTTCAGAATGAGCTGGAGGAGAACAAGAAGAATGCCCTTGAGGACAGAAAGGACCAGCAGGGTAGTCTGGAAAAGTGGTCAGACTATGTTGGTGGTCAGGGAGAGGGTGAAGATGATTCCGGTGAAGATGGTGGAGGATCAGAGCTGAATACAAGTCCATGGTAAGAGACCTGGGAACGTTGTCATGCCAGGTTCTGTTTCAGCACTTTTAGATTGTTAACGAAATCAGCAGATGTTTGATGTTGGAGCTCTTTATCCTGATAAAGAGCTTCATCTGCTTTATTGAGGGCATATTCAACAGTGGTGTCCGGTGAAGTGCAGACGTAAATCCCGATGCTGAATGGTGGAGTGTAACTAAGTTTTTTGATATTGTCTACTTCAGTTTTAAGGCTGTCTTTGAATTCAAGGGGGAGAGACTTGTCTTTTCCCGCAACAACAAATTCATCGCCGCCCCATCTGGCTGCGATAGCGTTTCTTGATCTTACTGAGCGCATTATTGCGTTGGAGAAAGAAACCAGGGCTTTGTCGCCCTCGTCATGTCCGAGAATATCATTGATGCTCTTAAAGTAGTCCATATCGATCATGATGATGGTCAGTGGATTTTTCGGTGAGCAGGTGGCTATCTCCTGGGAGAGGAAGTCGCTCATTCGCCGGCGGTTATAGAGCTTGGTAAGGACGTCTGTATAAATCTGGGAATCCTGAAGATTCACAAAAAGTTTGAGAACAATAGGAATAAAGCAGAGCTCGATGGCAGGGAAATTGATGAGGAACCCGATAAGAGATCCGCTTATGGTAAAGAGCAGGATGAAAATGGTCTGGCTGGTGTACTTTCTTTTTTCAATTTTGGTTTGGGCTCTTCTCCTGAAGTATACGGAAATGCAGGTGGCAAGAATAAGGTAAACGTAGTCCAGAAGCAGGAGTAACAGAGCTCCTGGCTGGAAGACGGTTGCCGGATCAGAGGTGTTGTAGACAATTACATGTGCTGGTGTAAAGAGCAGTATAAGGCAGATAGCCAGTGGTATATGTATCAGGATCTTCCAGATCGGAATAATTCCTATTTTGGGGGCGCTTGATCTTATATGGAGGCTGGCAAAAACGTGCCTGAACCAGAAATAGCAGGAAAATGACATGGCAGTGAAGCCGATGGCGATAACCATGCCGGTAAAGAAGCTTGGGAAACGCACGAAGAAGCTCTCACCCCAGAGCTGTCTGAAATCAATGAAAGAGAATACCATAAATGAAATGAGCATGCCTCTGAAGGCAACAATTTCTCTTTTGTTACCGAGGTTGATGTTTGTTTTTGAATAGATTATAACCAGCGAGATAATGGAGACTGCTATTACCAGAAATATAAATGGTTTTATTTGTGCTTCTACCGGGAGCAGCATTATGAAACCTCCGTAGTGGTCGTTTAGGAAAACAGTAACTTTGTAATAATAATTATATGACATTTTTACGTTTATGAATGGGTTTATGATTTTTTAAGAATAAGGAAAATGTGGCAACAGAGCCCTCTTCACAAGTCACCACAACATGATGTATAATAGTGTTATAAATTAGGGATATTTTGTGTGTGAAAAGAAACTAAGGGGGTCATTATGAAAAAAATAAGTTCAGTTCTACTAAGCGTTATGCTGCTGTGCGTGGCTGTGGCTGCGGGAATAGGTCTTTTACCAATGAAGGGCACTGCAGCGGAGTATACGTATACCGGCACGGTTTCAGATAAGACCATGGCTGACAAGTTATATCTTGCTACCAGCGGCGGTGTGGTTGAGATCAAGCTGGACAGCAATACAGAGCTGGTTAATGCCAAGTTCCTGTTGCCGGGCAATTCAGTTACAGCTAACTGCTATATCGGAAATGATGAGTACTGGCATGCTTCCAAGCTCACAGGAACAACATCAGTTGGCAAGGTTTCAATTGACGAGTCCAAGAAGTCAACAGTTAAGGGAACAATTGCCAAGGGAACTACCGAGGAGCTGTTATATCTGGTTGTTGATAACGGTACAATGCAGATCAAGATTGACGAGAGCACAGATGTTGATGGTGTTCAGTGCCTGATCATCGGTAAGACTATCCAGGTAGAGGTTGCCAGAGGTTCAGATGCATATATGCATGCACTTTCAATTTCTGATGTCGGAGGTTCTTCTTCAACTTCAGCCGGTTCTTCAACAGGAGCTGCTGCTTCAGGAACAGGTATCACAGGAACAGTTGAGAAGGGTACAACAACGTCGCTTCTTTACCTCAATACCAGCGGCGGAACAATGCAAATAGTTCTTGATCTGGCAACAGATGCAAGCGCCTGCAGAGTGCTTCTTCCCGGTCAGTCAGTAACAGTTAACTTCTACAGAGGTGCAGATGCATGGAACCATGCTTCAAAGCTTGTTAACAACAATTCAAAGGCTGCTGCAGAGGTTTCGCTTGATGAGAGCTCCAAGTTTACAGTAACAGGAACTGTTACATCCGATACTACAGAGAATACTCTTTACCTTGAGACCAGCGGCGGAGTAATGCAGATCAGGCTTGATGCAGCTACCAACTTCACAAAGTGCCCTGTGCTTCTTCTTGACAAGAGCGTACAGGTTGTATGTGAGAGAGGCAGCGATGAGTATAATCACGCGGTTGAGATAATCGCAAAATAAAAAGGAGAGTTTTAGTAATGGCACAGAATCCACAGATCACAATTACAATGGAAAATGGGGATGTTATAAAGGCTGAGCTTTATCCTGAGATTGCCCCCAACACAGTTAACAATTTCATCTCACTGGTTAATAAGAAATTCTATGACGGACTTATTTTCCACAGAGTAATCAAGGGCTTCATGCTCCAGGGCGGAGATCCAGAGGGCATCGGAATCGGTGGCCCGGGATACGGAATCAAGGGTGAGTTCTCATCCAATGGCTTTAAGAATGATCTTAAGCACACAGAGGGTGTCCTCTCAATGGCAAGATCCATGATGCCTGATTCAGCAGGATCACAGTTCTTTATCATGCACAAGACTTCACCTCATCTTGATGGTGAATATGCTGCATTTGGTAAGGTTATCGAGGGCATGGATGTTGTTAATAAGATTGCCGAGACAGATACTGACTGGAATGACAAGCCTGTGACACCTCAGGTTATGAAGAGCGTTACGGTTGAGACTTTTGGTGTGGAGTATCCGGAGCCTGAGAAGGTTTGAAGATAATAATGATTAGAGATGGCTCAGTCCTTTGATTTGGACTGAGCCATTTTATATTGTTGAAAAAATTAAATCTGATTGTTACTTTTAGTTAACTGCTGTTCCATTTACATACAGTGTATAACCATTGCTGACTATGTTGGAAACGTCTCCGTCAAATGAGGAGATATATGTATCTGCTGTCAGGGTCCAGGTGCTGGTCTTATCAAGTGTTACATTGACAGTACCGACTTCTGTTGAAACTGTATCACCCTTGGCGTTTGTGATCTCTCCGCTGATAGAACCGGTAAAGCTGGATCCGTCAGTGAGGTTAAGTGTAAGAGTAGAATTGCTGCCTACAAGGATTGTTCCCTCAAGAGTCTGGTTTGCTGCATTTACAGTTGCGATATTGTCAGCACCGCTCCATCCGTCATCGCAGACAGAGAGCAGGATGTTTTCAGAATCCTTGTTGGTGATCTTTACATTATTAAGGTTAATTACAGCGTTAGTGTTTGTTACATGGAACACATGGCCATTTTTGCTTGTGAGGCTGCCACCTGTCATGTCAAAAGTGGAAGTTCCGCTATCTGCATCACCTGACATGGACTGATAGATCATGATGGAGTCAAGGAATGTGGCGTTTCCATTCATCTGTGTGTTGTTGGCTGTCATGTCGCAGTTTGAAAGAGTGATGGAGTTCATTCCTTCAATACATACTGCTTCTGAAAGGTTGGAAACAAGAGTTGCATTGGAAACAGTAATGTCAGCGGTTGAGTAGATTGAGGGTGAGCCAAGGCCATTAGTAGTATATGTTCCGCCATCAACAGTAACTGTTCCACCACCGCGGTCTGTACGGATTGCGGCTGAGGACTGACCGCTGGTTTCAACTGTAAGGTTTGATGCTTTTGTGATTCCACCGCCGGTTGTCATGATGCCACCGGAACCATTACCGGTTGTTGTGATAGTAGAGTCTGATATGATGACTGTTGTTCCATCTCCGGCTGCGCCGTTCTGGCCGCCATTTCCGCCATATGAGAATACACCGTTTGCACCGTCTGCATCAGATGTGATTGTTGCGCCTTTAATAGTTGTTGTAGATCCGTCTTTTACAAGAACTGTTGCATTAAGGCCATAGAAGTTACAGTTGTCTCCTCCGTCTGAATCGCCGGTCTTATTTACTGTAGCATTTGTAATAGTTACATCATCGGATGTTGCGATCAAAAGAGCGCTTTCATCAGTGGTAGTGCTTTTGTAAGTCTTACTGTCTTGTGAGTCGCTGCTGGTGATCTCTACGGCTCCTGTGTAATCTATGTCAGCGCTGCTCATTCCACCACCGCCAAATCCACCTCCGGGGGCATCGCCAGGTGCTCCGTCGGGCTTACCGCCACTTGGTGGATTGCCTGGAGCTTCTCCGCTTGGGGCTTCGCCGTCGGGCTTTTCGGGAGCCTCACCGTCTGGCTTTCCTGGAGCTTCGCCATCAGGTTTTTCCAGGGCTTCGCCCTGAGCCTGCTCCGGTGCTGCTGCGGCTTCTTCTGTGGTCACTGTTGTAGTTGCATCGCTCTGTCCACAGGCAGATACTGACAGGCACATAAGCATTATAGATACGAAAGGGATAAGTTTCTTTACTTCAATTTTTTTCATTTTATTTTTGCTCCTTGTTTCAAAAAGGGTTTGTGTTTTTTGTTAAACGAAGGATAGCATATAGAACTTAAAAATAACCTTAAGGAATCTTGAAAAAATGCTAAATCAAGCTTTTTGATTGCGCGTTTTTGATTGCGTTATAATAATTCAGGAGTACAAGTCTGTTATAGAGCAGCTTGTGTTTTATGGATATAGCTGGTATATAAGGAAGTGTAAGCAGTAAGGGGATGGCATCGGTAGCCTAAGAAAGGTGGTGCTAATGGAAAGAAAATCAATTCTGATCAAGGACACAACAAGGCAGGAACGCGAACTGATAGTTAAAAATTCCCTCGATTGTGGTGGCGGCTGTGAAAACTGCTCATCTTGCTGGCTCGGCGGCGGAAGCCCCTGGGATATTTATCAGGACTACATTGACGGCAAGAAAGAAATCCGCGAAATAAACATGGAGTACATGGAGAAGTATCGCCAGGACAGACAGATTCATTGAGAGGAGCTATGCTTATGGGAAACGCACCTGAGATAAAAGACTCTACGGCTGAAGAGCGCAGAGCATATATAAAAGAGAGATTTCCCTGCATTGCAGACTGCGACATGTGCGGCCTGTGCAAGGTGTTCCGTGGAAAAGATGCTGAGACGGCTTACAAAGACTACATCAATGGCGATAGGTCTTTTGTCGAAGTATCGGCTGACTATAGGTGAGTGGAGGAGTATATGGGTATTACATACAGAAAGCTAAATGAGGGTGACCTGGATACTTTCATACAGATGAGAATAAACCAGCTCAGGGAGGAAGGTGCTAAGGAAGATATTGATCTTGTGCCTGCCTTAAAAGATTATTATCATCGTCATATGGCTGATGGGACTTTTGTGTCGTGGCTTGCACTTGATGGTGAGAGAATAATTGGAACCAGCGGGATGTCTTTTGTCGAGAAGCCGCCGTACTTTGGCTGCCCTAGTGGTAAGATGGGACTATTGTCGAGTATGTTCACGGATCCAACATACAGACGTCAGGGAATTGCAAAAGAGCTGCTGGACAGAGTTGTCAATGAAGCAAAAGAATACGGCTGCGGAACAGTTCAGATTACAGCTTCAGATATGGGAGTGAAGCTGTATACTGCATATGGATTCGTTCATAATGGGAACTTCATGCAGTATAAGCTTTGAATTACAGTTTATTTAGGATTACTTTTTGGTTTCTGTGGTAAAATATAGCAAATGTGAGGTAAGACTATGTGCGATGTTAAGAAATACAGTGAAATATATAAGGAAATAGCAAAACTCAATGCAGATGATACTCTTCAACTTGTTCTTGAATGTGAGACAGAAGAGGAGAAAGACTTCTATGAAATGGTAGGAGATTTTCTTCTTCAGAGAAAGCAACGAGAAGTTCTCGAAAGGAACACAATCTAAAATGAAAAAGTATACAATCGTTGCCGGGGTTAATGGTTCTGGAAAGACTACTCTTTATCAAACGGGGCAGATCCAGAAAAGTGATTTTAGAATAAATGTTGATGAAATAGTAGTTGAGTTTGGTGGTGATTGGAGAAATACAGCTGATGTGCTTGCAGCTGGAAAAGTAGCGGTAGAGAGATTGCGTTCGTATTTAGAGGATGGCATAAGCTTAAACCAGGAAACAACTCTATGTGGTAATTCAATTCTTGATAGCATAACCAAAGCGAAAGGTGACGGATATCTGATAGAAGTTCACTATATTGGGGTATCAAGTGTAGAAATTGCTAAGGAGAGAGTGGCTAAAAGAGTTGCAGCTGGTGGTCATGGCGTTAGTGAGGCCGACATAGAGAGGCGTTATAAACAGTCGTTTATTAATCTAAAAAAGATATTGCCAATCTGTAATTTGGTTGCTCTTTACGACAACACAGAAGAATTCAGAAGGTTTGCTATTTATAAGGATGGTGTTCTTGTGAGACAATCCCACAGAGTACCGGATTGGTTTGAAAATATTCAGAAGCATACAAATACTTAATTTGAGATAAACCAAATTCGATGTGAACGATACGGGCATAGTGTTGGTTGAAAGCAAGTACATAATTGCTTTAATACATTGTAATAATGTACATGGAATCAACCTTACAACGTGAAATTTGTAAGCTAAGTTTAAATTGAGTACTATAATTAAATAGTTTGCAATTATTGAGCAGCAGATCAAATTGATATGGTCTGCAGCTTTTATTGTGCATGGGTATCGCAAACCCGCATGAATACTGGGGAAAATTAAAAAAGGCTTGACAAATCGGGGGGGGTGGAGTGCTACACTGAAAAAGTAGTACATAAAGGGGGTAAATACTATGAAAATACTAAGAAAACTAACTGTGCTATGGACAGTGCTTGCGCTTTTGGCGGCACTAATTATTTCACCAAATGTTTCACATGCGGCGGATTCAACTGTTATTATGCCTGAGGCAACAGTGGGGCAGGCGTATAATGCGACAGAAACTGTTACATTGACTGGTGAACTCCAAGGCCATAAAACAGTAGTGAATTGGCCAGATGATGGACTTGACGGAATTTTTGAAAATATTTCAGGTAATACATGGAAGTTTTCTGTAAGTGGAACACCAACTGTTACAGGTACACGTTCAGTTACATATGAAACTACTACTGAAAGAAAGACTTTTACATTAAAGGTTAATACTTCTGGTTCATCAGATACTGTTAATATGCCTAATGCAACAGTGGGCCAGGAGTATAATGAAACAGGCAGAATGACTTTTGATAGTAACTGCACTGCTAGCTGGAATACAGATGATAGACCTGACAGTAGTGGACTTGAATATTATGTAACGGGTAATGGGACAAAAACAGTTGCATTACACGTCTATGGAACGCCTGTAACTACGGGGACATATATTCTCCAGGCAACAGATGGTACCGTAACGAAGACGATAACATTAACAATTCAAGGTGAACCGGATATACTTAATATGCCTGAAGCGACAGTGGGACAGGAGTATAATGGAACAGGCAGAATGACTTTTGATAGTAACTGCGTTGCTAGATGGAATACAGATGATAGACCTGACAGTAGTGGACTTGAATATTATATAACGGGTAATGGGACAAGAACAGTTACATTAAATGTATCTGGAACACCTACTACTTCAGGGACATATGTTCTCGAGGCGACTGCTGGAGATGTGACTAAGACAATAACATTAACAGTCAATCCTGCAATTGAACCTGAAACAGATACTGTTAATATGTCAGATGCGACGGTGGGACATGCATATAATGAGACGAAAACCGTAACATTGTATGGCGAAATCCAACCTGAAAAAACAGTAGTGAATTGGCCAGATGATGGACTTGCCGGAGTTATTGAAAATATTTCAGGTAATACATGGAAGTTTTCTGTAAGTGGAACACCAACTGTTACAGGTACACGTTCAGTTACATATGAAACTACTACTGACAGGAAGATTTTCACATTAACGGTTAATCCTGCAAAAACTGTGACTCTTTCTGGCGGAGCAAATGCAACAGCAAGTGGTGGCTCTACAAGCCAAACTGGACTTGCCGGAGCATTGGAGCCTGTGACTTATACAGCAAATACCGGATATAAGTTTGGAGAGTTTACAGATATTACAAGTAACGGAATCACAGTAACCAGAACCAGTGATACAGTTGTTACTGTTTCTGGAACACCTACAGCTGATGTAAACATCACAGTTCCAGATGCAGTTGCAAAGACACAGATTAGTGCAATCGTGACATTCAAGGTTGTCAACGGATCTTGGAGCGATGAAACTATAGCAGACAAGACAGTTACACTTACTGGATACGAAGGTGATACGCTTAAGCTCGCATCAGAGCAGATCCCTGCAGTTGGAAATAAGCCAAATGATGGCTATCAGGCAGGAAGCTGGGATGTAACACCTAGTACAGAAACAGCAATCACTGGAGCAACAACTTACACATACACATATTCACAGAGAAGTGGAATTAGCCAGACAGTTACTTTCAAAGTGTCAAATGGCGCTTGGAATGATGAAACAACATCAGACAAGACTGTAATCCTTACCGGATACGAAGGTGATACGCTTAAGCTCGTATCAGAGCAAATCCCTGCAGTTGGTAATAAGCCAAATGATGGCTATCAGGCAGGAAGCTGGGATGAAACACCTAGCACAGAGACAGCAATCACAAGGGCAACAACTTACACATATACCTACTCTGCAATTGATGTAACACCAGACACACCCGTGACACCAGACACACCTGTAACACCTGAAACTCCTGCTGTAACAATTACAACAGGTAATTTCACACTTGTCCCAAATGGAACCAGACAGCTTGAAGTAACTGTAGTTCCACAAGGTTCTGCAGTAACATATTCAAGCAGCAACCCTGCAGTGGCGACAATAGACCAGAACGGAAGAGTAACCGCAGTATCTGAGGGAAGAGCAGTTATCACAGCCAAGATAACAGTAGATGGAACTGATTACACATCAACTTGTACTGTTGCTGTGACTGGAAATGCTCAGCCAACAAGATCAGATGAAATACCTGCCCATGTTCACAGCTATGTTTGGGATACAAGAGAAGCAACAGAGAGTGAAGACGGCGAGTACAGATACCAGTGCAGTGTCTGTGGTGACATTCAGACAAGAGTACCGATAACTGCTTACTACACCTTCAACAAGAACACAGCTGAGAAAATCAGAAAAGCAAAACAGGGCGAGACCATCAAGATTGAAACCGCAAGATGGATTTCTTTCCACAAGATGGTAGCAGATGCAATGAAGGACCGCCCCGACGTAACCCTTAACATCAGCTTCCTCGACCAGGGACACAAAGGCGTACCATACACCATGACAATCCCCGCAGGAACAGATATGGAATCGCTCCTCGACGAGCACGGCTTTGCAGGCTTCCTATATCTTGGTGGCAAGTACGGAATGACTGCAAGATAATCCAATAAGGATAATTGGCTTAAAAGACTGTCGCATTAGTGCGGCAGTCTTTTTATAAGGTTTTATTTGAGAATCATATATAGGAAATAATCTGCCTAAAGAAGCTTGAAATGACTTTTCCGATATTCAATAAGTCCTTCATCTTGCATATGCGAAAGCTCTTTTGACATGTTGGTCCTTTCGAGGTTAAGATAATCTGCCAGTTGTTGTCTGTTGAAGGGAATATCAAATTCCCTGGAGCCTTTCTGGAGTGCAGTTGCGTTGAGATATGACAGGAGACGTCCACGGCAGCTTTTGGGAGAAGTGTGGAAGCTGCGGCCGGAGAGGACAAGGTTTTTCTGTGATGATATGATAAGTATGTTTTTTAGGAGCTTTTCCTTCCAGGGAGAGCTCTTTTTATTGTTATCAAGAAGATTTTTTATATTACAAAAGAGTATTGTGCAATCCTCATTTGCTCTGACATCTACCAAAAGAACTTCACCAAGAAGGGCATAGGTTTCAGCGAAGTACTGATATTTTCCTACATGGCTTAAGACGGTGCAGTTTCCCCAGACGTCGTTACTCTCGATGGTGACACTGCCTGAGAGCACCATGCCTATATTTGAAGTCTGCTCACCTGAGCGGAGAATTATTTCATCCTTTCGATATTTCTTTTCCTGGGCATCAAGTGAATCAAGGCATGATGACAGTTCTTCTGCTGTCATTCCCTTGAAAAGTCTGCTTTGTTCTATACCTTCAGTTATCATGATAATTTCTCCAAAATGTGGTTTAAACAACATACTTGTTATGGACAGTATATTATACTGACACCATCAGAACAAGAAAAAAGCTAAAAAAGAGAGGTTTTAAGATGGTCAGAAAGATAATAAAGATTGACGAAGAAAAATGCAATGGCTGTGGTATCTGCGCAAATGCATGCCATGAAGGTGCCATTGATATAGTAAACGGAAAGGCAAAGCTGGTAAGAGAGAATTTCTGCGATGGATTTGGAGACTGCCTGCCCGGATGCCCGATGGGAGCAATCTCTTTTGAAGAGAGAGAGGCACCTGCTTATGACGAAGCAGCGGTAAAGGCGGCTCAGGAGGAGAAAGGAACGGTAAATGGTATGCATCAGTGTGAGAACAAGATGATGAAAGAGATGGAACAACACGCAGCCGGACATGGATGCCCCGGATCAAGGTTTATGACGCTTAAGAGTAACGTAGAGGAGGCCAATGATTCTGGACAGGACATCATTTCAAGAATGAGTTCGCATCCTTCAAGACTCATGCAGTGGCCATGCCAGATAAAGCTTCTTCCGACACAGGCAGATTTCTATAACGGAGCAAAGCTCCTTATTGCGGCCGACTGCACAGCATATGCCTATGCAAACATGCACGAGGAGTTCATGAAGGGCAAGGTTACAATGATCGGATGTCCCAAGCTTGACGAAGGTGATTACACTGAGAAGCTTACGGAGATTATTTCAAACAACGATATCGCCAGTGTGACCATAGTAAGAATGGAGGTTCCATGCTGTGGAGGTCTTCAGAGAGCAGCAGAGAATGCAATAAAGAACAGTGGAAAATTTATTCCATGGCAGGTTGTGACAATCTCCAGGAATGGTGAGGTCCTTGATTAAATTTCTCAGTTAGCAGATGTTTCATGGGTTTTTTATATAAGTGAGTTATACTGAATGTAGTAAGAAAAAAGGAGGCACAATATGACAGCATTGAATGAGAGAAAAGTAGCAGTAGTAGGTTGTGGATTTGTTGGTTCAGCATCAGCGTTTGCGCTTATGGAGAGTGGGCTCTTTTCCGAAATGGTGCTGATAGATGTTAATAAAGAGAAGGCTGAGGGTGAGGCGCTTGATATCAGCCACGGACTTCCTTTTGCAAAACCAATGCAGATTTATGCGGGTGACTATAAGGATGCAGGAGATGCCGCAGTTGTGGTTGTTACGGCAGGGGCAGGACAAAAGCCCGGTGAGACAAGGCTTGATCTGGTAAAAAAGAATGTGGGAATTTTTAAGTCTATTATTCCCGAGATTTCAAAGTACAACAAAGAAGGAATCCTTCTGATAGTAGCTAATCCTGTTGATATACTTACATATGCTGCAGCCAAGCTCAGTGGATTTCCTGAAAACAGAGTGTTTGGATCGGGAACAGTGCTTGATACCGCAAGATTCAAATATCTCCTTGGCGAGCACCTTAGTGTAGACAGCCGTTCAGTACATGCATTTATCATAGGTGAGCATGGGGACAGCGAGATTGCTGCTTGGAGCAGTGCAAATGTTTCAGGAATTCCTATCAATGATTTCTGCGAGATGAGAGGACACTTCGAGCATGAAAAAGCCATGAAAGAGATTGCTGAGAACGTTAAGAATAGTGCTTATGAAATCATCGAGAAGAAAGGCGCTACCTACTACGGCATTGCAATGAGTGTAAGGCGTATCTGTGAGGCAATCATTCGTGATGAGAAGTCTATTCTTCCGATTTCCAGCATACAGCATGGCGAAAACGGCATTGATAGCGTGGCACTCAGTATGCCAGCCATTGTCGGAAGAAATGGAGTAGAAGGTGCTGTGCCGATCAGACTTAGTGAGCAGGAAAAAGATGCATTACTTAAGTCGTCGGAGACGTTGAAAGCTGTGATTGATGAATCTCTTTGAATACCAATGTGAGTTAATAGTGTTAAAGAGCTTCAGTCTGATATGGGCTGAAGCTTTTTCAATGATAAGTAGCCACCCATGGCTCACACTATTCGGTCATGAACCTCATCTCTCCAGGAAATGACCGAAGCTCACAGGAAGTTTTAGGTCTTTGGGAGCAGTTTTAGAGATATATACAGAAAGCCTTTAGCATATCACGTCTTTCTTCGTACTATGTTTGTTGCCAGAAGGCTTTTGGTAAGAGTAGGTTTTTAGAGTTCACTCCATTTTTTCAAAAGCCTGCCACTTAGAATGAAATGAAAAATGGATTTTTGCTCATCATGCTAGGTGCGATCACACCATCGCTAGAGCAGGGGCATTGTTGGAGTGAAGTTTTATGTATGAAATGGCTGTCATTTTGAAAATCATAGTTTTCAGTGCACTCCAGACAGGCCTTGACTAAAAAAATAGTATGAACTCACAAAAAGTGGCTCATACTAAATATCTACCAAGGAACCATTTGGAGAGAACTTCTGCCACACAAAGGAGAAGCAATTCAGATCTGCATATTTCTCATCACACTATATTTCTGGCCAAAGGGCTTTTGGTCCGCATGCCCCTTTGTAACTTCATAGCATAGACCCCTGAATGTCACAGGAACATTTTCTCGATTTGGCAAATCCTCCATGCCCGAAGCCAGCCCGCAAGGTGAGCCAGTCACAAAACTTCGCCTGCCCCGGTTGGTGACCTTTTTGCACAGAGCAAGGCTCGCTGTCAAGGGACAGTACGCTGTGGTTACGAGGATGAGCATCCCGTTTTGTGGGATGCCATCCGTAGTTACACGGGCAGCCCTTGACGGCGGGCCGAGTGGTGCTACAATCCAAACGCCGGAGCAGGAAGTAGGAGCTATCTCATGTCCTCTATAACATGAATTTATAGAAAATTTACTATGTTTTCTGACGAATTTAAGCGATAATATATGTGTGTAATTCCGACTATCGAGAAGCTCACTATGATGGGCTGAATGTAGGATAACTGCTAGCGTGAAAGGAGAATCAGCATGGAAGGCATGAGCACAGAGGATATTCTTAAGGGACAGGATCTCTCAACAGCTAATGTAGATGATCTTTTGGCAGCGATGGAGTCAGGAGAAGCTCCGAAAGCAGCTGCACCAGCAGCTGAGGAACCAAAGCCGAAGCGTACTCGCAAGAAAGCTGCTGAACCGACGCCAATTGAAGACATTCCTAATCTTGAGGATATTCTGGCAGCATCCAGTGCTGATGGAAATGGTACAGCAGAGGCAGCGCCTGCGGCAGATGCTCCGGCTGATGTGGATGCAATAATGGCAGCTATGGCGGGAGCGGAGGCTGCACCTGCGGCAGAAGCTGCTCCTGTGGATATGGATGCGATGATGGCAGCTATGGCTAGTGCTGAGACTGCTACAGATGTTGATGCAATGATGGCAGCTATGGGATCAGCGGAGGCGGCTCCGGCAGAAGCACCGGCAGCGGCAGATGACATTGATCCAGTTATGGCTGCAATGATGGCTGATGCGGCAGCGGCGGAGGCTGCAGCAGCTGCGGAAGTGGCACAGGCAGCAGAAGAAGCGCCGGTAGATATGGATGCAATGATGGCAGCAATGGCCGCAGCAGAGGCGGCTCCGGCAGAGGCAGCTCCAGCGGCAGAAGAGGCTCCAGTAGATATGGATGCAATGATGGCAGCAATGGCCGCAGCAGAGGCGGCACCCGCAGAAGCAGCACCCGCAGAAGAAGCGCCGGTAGATATGGATGCAATGATGGCAGCAATGGCCGCAGCAGAGGCGGCTCCGGCAGAGGCAGCACCCGCAGAAGATGCGCCGGTAGATATGGATGCAATGATGGCAGCAATGGCTGCAGCAGAGGCAGCACCAGCAGAAGCAGCTCCTGCAGCAGAAGAAGCGCCAGTAGATATGGATGCAATGATGGCAGCAATGGCTGCAGCAGAGGCAGCGCCAGCGGCAGAAGCGGCTCCAGTAGATATGGATGCAATGATGGCAGCGATGGCAGCAGCGGAAGCAGCACCCGCAGAAGCAGCACCAGCAGCAGAAGAAGCTCCTGTAGATATGGATGCGATGATGGCAGCGATGGCTGCAGCAGAAGGCGCTCCGGCAGAAGCAGCACCAGCAGCAGAAGAAGCGCCGGTAGATATGGATGCAATGATGGCAGCAATGGCTGCAGCAGAGGCAGCACCAGCAGAGGCAGCGCCGGCGGCAGAAGAAGCGCCAGTAGATATGGATGCGATGATGGCAGCAATGGCGGCAGCTGAGTCAGCACCTGCGGAAGCAGCGCCGGCAGCCGAAGAAGCACCAGTAGATATGGATGCGATGATGGCAGCAATGGCGGCAGCTGAGTCAGCACCTGCGGAAGCAGCGCCGGCAGCCGAAGAAGCATCGGTAGATATGGATGCGATGATGGCAGCGATGGCAGCAGCGGAGGCAGCACCAGCAGAGGCAGCGCCAGCGCCAGCGGCAGAAGAAGCTCCGGTTGATATGGACGCAATGATGGCAGCAATGGCTGCAGCGGAAGCCGCCCCGGCAGAGGCAGCACCGGCAGCCGAAGAAGCGCCAGCAGATATGGACGCAATAATGGCAGCAATGGCAGCAGCGGAAGGTGCACCAGCAGAGGCAGCACCAGCTGCCGAAGAAGCGCCAGCAGATATGGACGCAATGATGGCAGCAATGGCAGCAGAAGCCGCTCCCGTAGAGGAAGCACCCGCAGCAGAGGAAACCCCTGCTGAAAACCTTGACGCCATCCTAAATGCAGAAGTAGATGCCCTCACAGAACCACCTGTAGAGGAAGCACCAGCTCCAGAGCTTGCTCCGACAGATCTTGATCCGGTTGCAGCAGCAATGCTTGCTGCAGAACAGGTTGCAGCAGCGGAAGCTCCGGCAGAGACTCCTATCATTGAAGAAGCCGCAACAGAACTAGGCATAGATACAGAACAGGTTGAAACTACACCGGCTCCTATGGACATGGATGCAGCAGCAGATGCCATGGAAGGTGCAATTGAAGATATAGAGAATTTCCTTGCGGAAGAGGACTACGAGTACACCACCGTAAAGAGTGGCGGAAGAACCCTCATTCTTATGAAGACCAGCGATAACAATTCTATGGCCATCGTATATGAAGGAAATGACTTTGACAGCCTTGAGTCAGGCTATAACAAAGATGGCAAGAAGGGCTACAATCAAATTATGAATGTCTTTATCAAAGAGACAATCAGAAATGGTGGCAGTAGTGAAATCAAGCGCCATAAGGGTACGAAGGTAGTAGCTAAGTAAAAAAAATCGATGAAACTATTTCGCCGACTGCTTAAAACTATATGCTTGGTATTATGTATAATCTCAGCCTGTGCGCTCACTTCGAGCGCACAGGATTCTTCAGAGCGGCAATTTCGCATTCTCTTTATTTCTTCTTACAGTTATTATAATGCCTCGGTTCCTGAGCAGCTCAAGGGCTTTCAGGAAGGAATTGAGGGCATCGATGTAGAAATCACCTACGAATTCATGGATTCTGACCAGTATTACGGCGCAGTTGATATTCAGAACTTTGATAAATATCTTCGGTACAAGGTCTTTTCTGCAAGAAACTTTGATCTTGTGGTGGTGGCCGATGATCCTGCTCTAAGGTATGTCACAAATATCAGATCAGAGCTTTTTCCCAACATTCCCCTGGTGTTTATGGGGGTGAACAATAAGACAGAGGCAGTTACTGCAGCTGCCATGAGAAATACAACAGGAATCTTTGAAAGCCCGGATTTTGAGGGAAACTATGCCCTTATGAAGAGTCTTTTCCCTGAGAGAAAGCATGTTTATGTTGTGGTTGATTCTTCTGTTGCAGGCCAGGGTGACTATGTTGAATTTATGAAATTCAAGGAGAATCATCCGGAGCTTTGGGCAACAATTCTCAATACTTCGTATTATACAGCTGCAGGGTTAGAAAAGTTCCTTTCTTATCTTGGGGATGAGGACGTGATTTTGTTTCTCGATTTCTCCGCTGATGGTAATAAAAAGAGCTATTCACTCCAGTATGCGGCTAATTTTCTTACAAAAAATGCTCCAACTGTGCCAATTATAAGGCTTGCAACCTCAAATATCGGACATGGAGTTCTTGGTGGTATTTCCTATTCATATAGCGAAGCGGGAAGGATAGCCGGAGAGGCGTGCAAGGACATTTTTAGAGGCGAATCGGTAGATGACATGCCTCTTATGACTACGTCTATTACGACCACATATTTTGATCAGGAGGCCATGGACAGGTTTGGGCTTAAGTATAAGGATCTTCCATCGGGCTGCGTCATTATTAACGAGCATAAGAATCTGGCCAGATTTTATCGCGAGAACACGGTTTTGAGCAATCTTGTAATTGTAATAGTTTTCCTTATGATTGCCATTATCATCATTCTCTATATTTCGAATATATTCAGGAAAAAAGCCATCAGAACAGACTTCCTGACTCAGATGCCCAACAGAAAGAAGATAATCGAGGATATAAACCAGGCAATAACATTTTCTGTGCCTTATGGAATCATAATGCTGGATGTGGATCATTTTAAGAGCATTAACGACACCTACGGTCACAATGTGGGCGATGAGATAATTGCAGGTGTAGGAGAAAGATTAAAAAAGCTCACCAATAAAAAGCTGAAATTTGCAAGGCTTGGAGGGGATGAGTTTTGCGGAATGTTCACGGATCCTTCTAAAGAAAATGCAAAAGAAATATGCGAGAGCATAATAAAAGCAGTCAAAAAGCCCTTCAAGACTTCAAAGGGAGATTTAAAGCTCACAGTAAGTATAGGCTGTGCGATGTTCCCCATGGATACAAAGGATAACAATGAAGTAATGGTCTGCGCAGATAAAGCTCTTTATATTACAAAGGAAAAGGGCAGAAACGGATACACGCTATTTTCTCAAAAAAATTAGTCATCATCAACAGATTGATCGGGGGTATCTGACTTGACCGAATAAATAAGACCTGACGAATTTCTGGCATAGTAGCCCGTGTCAAAGAGCTCTTTTTCCAGATTGTCGTATGTAACAGCTACAGGGCGAAGAAGATAGGAAGGAACAACCTTGACCCCGTTGTTGTAGTCTGTGGTGTTATAGGTGCAGGTAAAGTCCCAGTCAGCTTCCTTGATGAGATCTTCTCCGGGAGTAGTTCCTGAAAGAACGGATTTGGCAAGGACTTCGGTAACAACTGCTTCCTGATCAAGGGCCTTGAATACAGTCATGCTCTGGGTGTGATCCAGGATGTTGTAGATATTTGCAATGTCAGCATCCTGACCGGTAAGTACAACATTGTTTTTGCCGGTGTAATCAGTCTCCAGAGCTCTTTTTACGCCCAGAGCAGTTGAGTCGTTGGCGCAAAGAACAGCGTCCAGCCTGGCACCATCAGGATAGTAAGAATTAAGGATTATCTGAATTCGCTGTTGGGCAATATCTGAGGACCACTGGGCTGTTGAGGTCTCATAGAATCCGGTCTGGCCGGAGGCAACTACAAGCTTGCCGGAGTCCACATAGGGCTTAAGCGTATCCATGGCGCCATTATAGAAGAACCTTGCATTATTATCTACAGGGTCCCCGGTTACAAACTCAATGTATTTGGGCTGTTCAGAGGTTTTCAGCCCAAGAGATGACACTATATAGCTGGCCTGTAAATAACCAACTTTGTAATTGTCAAAGGAAACATAATAATCTACAGCGTCAGTATCCATCAAAAGCCTGTCATAGGCTATGACCTTAACGCCATTTTCATGGGCTGTCTCAAGAGTTCCTGACAGGGCTGAACCGTCCACGGCGGCAACCACTAAAAGGTCAGCGCCTTTTTCAATCATTTCCTCAAGTCCTGTTATCTGCTTGTCTATAAGATTGTCGGAATATTTAAGGATTACTTCACAGCCGCTATTTTCAAACTGCTCTTTAAGGAAAGCGCCGTCTCTGTTCCAGCGCTCGAGAATCCTGTCGGGCATGGAAATACCAACAACCGTGCGGCCATCGTAGAGGTGATCGTTGGACTTTTCCTGCACCGTTGCTGTTTCAGTTTCTGTATTCTGTTCCGGTTTTGAGGATCCGCAGGCGCAGAATATCAGAGAAACCATTAATGAAATTATGATAAAATATATCCTTTTCATGGATATTATTATACAGCTAAATCCATAAAGATGATTGAAAAAAACACAGTTTTTATAGATATTTTATGGACAAAGAGCGTTGCAGGTCATATATTATATTTATGCACGGAAAACGATTTCCATATTATTCGAAATTCTAATCCCTTCGGAGGAGAAGATGGTATCAATAAAAGACGTGGCTAAAGAAGCCGGAGTTGCTATATCCACGGTTTCCAAGGTACTTAACAATTATCCAAACGTAAGCGAAAACACAAGAAATAAGGTTTTAGAGGTGGTGGACAGGCTTGGCTTTGTGCCAAACGCGGTGGCAGCGAGCCTTTCATCCAAGAGCTCTGGCAGAGTGGCGCTTCTAATAAAGCTCAATCGCGACACACAGGCTGCGGACGAGATCAGCATGCAGTACATATCAGGAGCGGTACACAGGGCAAAAGAGCTACAGATGGATGTCATCACTGTCTTCACATCGATGATAGAAGACATGTCAGCAACTGAAGTAACAAGCTACTTTGAGTCCCAGGGCATCAAGGGAATCATAGTTTATGGTATTACCACCAAGGACAAGGTAGTACACGGTCTGATCAAGAGCCAGCACTTCAAGATGGTGGTAATCGACGCACCCATGGTTGGACCATCCACCTCCTGTGTCAGCGTCGATAACGCCAAAGCTCAGTACGACGTAGCTAAGAAGACTATAACTGAGAATAAGTGCAAGAAAGTACTCTACATTTCCGGCGATGACGACGGCTATGTAACCGCCCAGCGTCTCGAAGGCATCAAGAAGCTATGCAGTGAAAAGAAACTTAAGCTCACTGTACGCAGCGGCAAATTCTCAGAGCTTAAAGCCCGTGAGATCACCATGAAATTTGCCAAGAATCAGGACTGCGTGGTCTGTGCTTCAGATCTCATGGCCATAGGAGCCATGAAGGCCCTCATAGACATGGACATTTTCCGTCCGGTCTGCGGCTTCGACGGAATAATACTGATGGGATATGTGGGCAAACAGATGAACACCGTCAAGCAGGACTTTGTAAAGATCTCAGAGGAAGCTCTCGACGAACTCAGCCGCCTCATGCAAGGCCAGGAAGGCCGTGAGGTAATAATACCTCACACGCTTGTTAGAATGAGGTATGAAGACATTGTGAGATGATATAGGGATTCAAGGTCGCAAGTTATGTCATGCTTGCATGACATGGCTTGTGACTTTGCAGACCGATCCGCATATCATCGAGCAGGTTTGCGTTGTCAATTCAGATAAACAACGTGTATGAAAAAAGGGGAGAAGCATGCAACTAATCAAAAAATTCATTCCATACTACAAACCCTACATCGGCGTATTCCTATTGGACCTTTTATGCGCATCAATACTGTCCGTCATAGACCTGGCCTTTCCCCAGTTCCTCCGGATCCTCCGCGAGACTCTTTTCCTTGAGTCAAAAGAGATCATCCTCAGCAAACTGGGCACAATCGCTGCACTCCTTATTTCCATGTACATCGTAAGGAGCCTGTGCCGCTACTACGTAGCCTACCAGGGCCACATGATGGGCGCCAAAATGGAATCCTGCATGAGAAGCGAACTCTTTGAGCGGTTCGAGAACTTCTCTTTTTCCTACTACGACACCCATAACACCGGCGAAATGATGAGTAAGCTCGTATCTGACCTCTTTGATATATCCGAGCTTGCACACCACGGCCCCGAAAACATTTTTATTTCCATAATCAAGATCATCGGCTCATTTATACTGCTGATGCGCATCAACGTCCCCATGACCCTGTGTCTGGTGGCAGTTGTAGTTGTCATGGCAATCTTTGCAATATTTCAAAATAAGCGCATGAGAGCAACATTCTCCGACAACCGCAAAAAGATTGCCGGCATCAACTCATCCCTCCAGGACACCCTTGGCGGCATCAGAGTCGTTAAGTCCTTTACTGGAGAGGACATTGAGAAAAAGAAATTTGACGCCACCAACATTGCATTCCTGGATTCCAAAAAAGCCAACTACAGGCAGATGGCCCTGTTCTTTTCCGGAAACAATTTCTTTGAAGGCATGATGTATGTGGCAGTTCTCGTGGCAGGCGGATTCCTTATCGCCAAGGGGCAGCTCACCGGCGAGGATCTGGCCATTTACGCACTGTACATCAGCATCTTTATCAACCCTGTACACGTGCTTGTAGAATTCACCGAGCAGCTTCAGAAGGGCATGGCCGGCTTTGAGAGATTCATGGAAGTAATGGACACCCAGCCCACGATCCTTGATAAGCCCGGGGCAAAAGAGCTGTCGAACGTCACCGGTGTTATCGACTACGAGGGAGTGTCTTTTTCTTATGAAGAGGATGAGCAGGTCCTTAAGAACATTGACCTTCATGTGGATGCAGGAAAGTCAGTTGCAATCGTTGGTCCTTCAGGTGGCGGAAAAACAACCCTGTGCTCACTCCTTCCAAGATTCTATGAGGTAACGGATGGAGCAGTTAAGATAGACGGCGTGGATGTCCGCGATGTTACACAGAAATCACTTCGTTCCTACATAGGAATTGTTCAGCAGGATGTATATCTTTTCAACGGCACGGTTAGAGATAACATAGCTTATGGAAAACCAGACGCCACCATGGATGAGGTCGTAGAAGCTGCCAAAAACGCAGATCTTCTGGATTTCATTGAAACACTTCCAAACGGTTTTGATACGGAAGTTGGTGAGCGTGGTGCAAGACTCTCAGGCGGTCAGAAGCAGAGAATTGCAATTGCTCGAGTGTTCCTTAAGAACCCGCCGATCCTGATCCTGGACGAAGCAACCAGCGCCCTTGACAACGAGAGTGAGAGATATATCCAGGAAAGTCTTGAGAGACTTTCCGTCGGCAGAACCACCATTACCATCGCCCACAGACTTTCCACAATTCTTGGCGCTGACGAGATCATCGTTCTTGATGAAGACGGCATCAAGGAGCGCGGAAAACATAAGGAGCTCATTAAGCAGGGCGGTCTGTATGAGAAGTATTACACAATGCAGCTGGGAGCCGTGTAAATAGAGGGCTTAGAGCTCTTTTGCCAAAATAAAATAATATAATTTTTGAAAAAGGGACTTGCGGAAAACGTTTTCCTGTGTTAAGGTATGTACATCGAATAAAGAAAACGTTTTCCGAGATATGTTAACAACGTAGCAGCAAACCTCGGACCACAATGATATGAGAGGAGAAATTCAATGTCTAAGCACACAAACATGCAGAGGGATGTACTTGTAACCAACCTTGAGGGGCAGCTTCAGGAGATCGCAGATGAGAAGTTCGGCAAGAGCCTCAAGGACCTGACCAACCAGGAAACTTACTACACACTTCTTGAGATGACCACACGCCTCATGGACGTAGCAGAGATTTCAAATGGCGAGAAGAAGGTTTACTACATTTCAATGGAGTTCCTTATCGGTAAGCTTCTTTCCAACAACCTCATCAACCTTCGTGTCTACGACAGGGTAAAAGAGATCCTGGAAGCCAACGGCAAGAACCTGACTGAGATTGAAGAGTGCGAGCCCGAGCCTTCACTTGGAAACGGCGGACTTGGAAGACTTGCAGCATGCTTCCTTGATTCCATCGCAACTCTTGGCCTGGCAGGAGAGGGAATCGGTCTTAACTATCACTTCGGACTTTTCAAGCAGGTGTTCAAGGATCACCTTCAGTGCGCTGAGAAGAACGACTGGATCGAGGATCAGTCCTGGCTTGAGAAGACAGATACTACCTTCGAAGTGTCTTTTGGCGACAAAAAGGTTGTATCCCGTCTCTACAACATGAACGTTGTGGGCTATGACACAGGCGTTAACAAGCTTCGCCTCTTTGATATAGAGTCCATCGACGAGAGCCTGGTTAAGAAGGGCATCGACTTCGACAAGACTCAGATCGACAAGAACCTGACACTGTTCCTTTATCCGGATGACTCTGACGAGGCCGGAAACCTGCTTAGAATCTATCAGGAGTACTTCCTGGTATCCAACGCAGCACAGCTCATCTTAAAGGAGCAGAAGGAGCGTCAGTACGATCTCCACGAGCTTTACAACCACGCAGTTATCCAGATCAACGACACACATCCTACCATGATCATCCCTGAGCTCATCAGGATCCTGGTAGAGGAGAAGGCCTTCAACATCGACGAGGCTATAAGCGTTGTAAGCAAGACCTGCGCATACACCAACCACACAATCCTGGCTGAGGCCCTTGAGACATGGCCTCTTTCATACCTTGAGAAGGTTGTTCCTCAGCTTGTTCCTTACATCAAGGAGCTCGACCAGAGGATCCGCGACAAGTACAAGAGAAAGCCCAGGGTACAGATCATCGACAAGCAGAAGAGGGTTCACATGGCCTTCATCGATATCCACTACGGCTTCTCTATCAACGGTGTTGCAGCTATCCATACTGATATCCTCAAGGACTCCGAGCTCAATGACTTCTACAAGCTCTATCCTGAGAAGTTCAACAACAAGACCAACGGAATCACCTTCAGAAGATGGCTCCTTTCCTGCAACCACCCGCTGGCAGACTTCCTGTCCCAGACCATCGGCGACGGTTTTAAGAAGGATGCCAACAAGCTTGAGAAGCTCCTTGACCACATCGAAGAGCCTGAGGTTCTCGACCAGCTCGAGGCCATCAAGATGACCAAGAAAAAAGAGCTCGCTGCTTACCTCAAGGAGCACGAGAACGTTGAGGTTGATCCTGATTCCATCTTTGATATTCAGGTAAAGAGACTTCACGAGTACAAGAGACAGCAGATGAATGCCCTCTACATCATCCACAAGTACCTGGAGATCAAGGGCGGCAAGAAGCCCACAAGACCTCTTACATTCATCTTTGGCGCTAAGGCAGCACCTGCTTATGTTATAGCAAAAGACATCATCCACCTCATTCTGGTTCTCCAGGAGATCATCAACAACGACCCTGATGTTAACAAGTACATGAAGGTCATCATGGTGGAGAACTACAACGTAAGCTACGCAGAGAGACTTATCCCTGCCTGCGATGTTTCTGAGCAGATTTCCCTTGCATCCAAGGAGGCTTCAGGAACCAGCAACATGAAGTTCATGCTTAACGGTGCAATAACCCTTGGAACAGACGACGGTGCTAACGTTGAGATACATGAACTTGTTGGCGATGACAACATCTACATCTTTGGAATCAGCGCAGATGAAGTTATCCAGCACTACAAGAATGCTGACTATGTTTCAAAGGATTACTACAAGAAGAGCAAGGTTGTAAAGCAGGCCGTTGACTTTATTGTCAGCAAGCAGGCGCTTAAGGTTGGTCACAAGGAGAACCTCAAGAGACTTCACGATGAGCTCCTTAACAAGGACTGGTTCATGACTCTCATTGACCTTGAGAGCTATATTGAGAAAAAAGATCAGATATTTGCTGATTACGAGAACCGCGATAAGTGGAAGAGAATGATGCTCACCAACATCGCTAAGGCCGGATACTTCTCATCTGACAGAACTATAAATGAATATAACAGAGACATCTGGCACTTAAGCTGATATGCAAAGGACCTGCCTTTCGGGGCAGGTCTTTTTCATTTTTCATGCACTTGCATCCGTCCTGATTTCATCATAAAATCATAGTGTAGCTCTTATGATATTTAGTTTCTTTATATGTGCTAAAACGAGCGAGGTGCAAGTATGGGTAAGCGATATAGTGATGCTGGTATATATGGAATCATCCCCACAGGTTTACCGGGGGGCTTCTTTGTCTATGAGGCTAACGGATCAGAAAGCGTTTATTACGTAGGTCCAAACATTCTGGCCATGTATGGCTGTGAGAACATGGGAGAATTTATTGAGCTTACCGGAGGCACCTTCAAGGGAATGGTCCATCCCGATGACTATAACAGGATTCAGAACCAGATCCAGGCACAGACGATCTTTGGTGAAAAGAAGCACGACTATGTCCGTTACAGGATATTAACCAAAGATGGATCAGAGCGCTATGTGGAAGACTTTGGTCATCTTCTTCACAGAGATGACGGGAAAAGCTTTTACTATGTCTACATCGTTGATGTTGATCAGAACGAATACTTTAATAAAAATCGCAATTCTTTTGCAGAAGCTGAGATACTTTCTGCCAACAAAGAAACCGACGAGCTGACAGGACTTCTTAACATGTCCTTCTTCTACCAGAGGGCGCAGATGTTCCTGGGCTCATATGAGAGCTGGAGAGAGGAAATCTCTTTTATCCATTTTGATATTCCAAACTTCAAGCTGTTCAATGAAAGAAATGGCTTCAAGTTGGGCGATGAGCTTCTGTGTGATCTGGCTAAGGCCATAAAAGGGGCTTTCCCCACAGGAAGCATTGTGGCAAGATTCTCCGATGACCACTTCGTTGTGTGCACAACCGGTAATCATGAGAGCGTGATACAGAAGGTGGATAAGGTATACAAGACCATGCTCCTGTCCGAAGATGTTAATAAGAAGGTCAGGATCAAAGCCGGTATCTACTATCTGGACGATCGCCGCGCTGAGATCGGTCTCGCCTGCGACCAGGCCAGACTTGCCTGCAACAGCATAAAGAGCAGACACGACATCAACTACTGCGTTTACGATGAGATGCTAAGGGAGAACCTTAGAAAGCAGCAGTTCGTCATAGACCACATTGATGAAGCGATAGAAAAGGAGTACATAAAGGTCTTTTACCAGCCTGTTATCAGAGTTGCTACGGGAGAGATCTGCGGCTATGAGGCACTTGTAAGGTGGATCGATCCAAAGATCGGAATGTTATCACCTGGAGATTTCATCGATACTCTTGAGCAGTATCATCTGATACATCTGGTGGACAAATATGTGATACACCGGGTATGCGACGACTACGATGCTCTTCGCAAAGAGGGAAAAGACCTTGTTCCGGTATCCATCAATATTTCAAGACTGGACTTTGAGCTGTGTGATATCTTTGGTATTGTTGAGCAGACCAGGGCAGAGCACGACCTGCCAAGGGCTATGCTGGATCTGGAGATCACAGAGAGTGCACTTAATGAGAACGAGAACTATATTCGAGCCGAGTGCGACAAGATGAGGGAGATGGGATATCACGTCTGGATCGATGATTTTGGAAGCGGTTATTCATCTCTGAACACCATTGCTAATTACAACTTTGATGTCCTTAAGCTGGATATGGTATTCCTTAGAAGCTATGACAACAGCCCGAGAACCGGCAAGATCATGACCTATATTATTCAAGGCGCCAAGGCCATGGGAGTAGCACCTCTTTGTGAGGGTGTTGAGACTGAGAAGCATTTCAACTTCCTTAAGGAGATCGGATGCGAAAGAGCACAGGGTTACTACTTTGGAAAGCCTATGCCGATGGAGGAATCAAGAAAATTCACCAGTGAGAAGGGGCTGGTTTGGGAGAAGCAGCAGGAAAGCTGATAATAATTTTGTACATAAAACAAGCCGGGATGCTTTTGATGAGCATTCCGGCTTTTATCCTGCCACTTTTACGCCAATCTTCTCGTTGTATTCGCGCTTCTTTTCGCTGACATAGAGCATAAGATCGCTGTCCACGGATTCAAGAACACAGCCTGCAGCGTTGTATGCACCTACATTGAAGAGTCTTACGACTTTGCATTTTACGCTGATCCTCTTCATTATGCCGTTCTTAAAGAAGCTGAGCTTGATCTCGTCGCCAAGATTCACTGACTGTCCCTTTCCGATAAGAAGTGAGATGCCGCGCATGGAGATGTCGTTGACGATGACATTAATGGTCTTCTTTTTATTAACGACAGCGGTACCCATTACCTGAACCATGTATCTTTCGGCTTTCCTGTGTCTGTCGGTGATCACGATCTCTTTTCCGCGGATCACATGGAAATCGGTGCCGTTAAAGTCGGTTCTTGAGATGGAATCGGACTGGAAGACATGTTTTAATCCTGAGGAGGGCTCTACGTACTCGATGATAGCCTTGTTGCAGTAATCAACCATCTGGCCATCGCACAAAATTGGAGTTACCAGGACGGCGTCACCGTAGGCGGTCAGAACTCTGGACTGAACTGTCATGTTCGTATCGTTATAAACCATGTGTATGGTTATTTCAGTCATCTGGGGTATTTCCACAATTCTCATAATGTATTACATCATAATATAACTGTTATGACTTGTCGTGAACATTTTGTGAAAAAAGTGCGTAAAATCGGTGATTTTGAAACATAAATTCATTCATTGTTTCGCAAAGTGAAATTTTATGACAATTTGAACTTGAATTTGCAGTCGAAAAAGACATAATAAGAGTAATTACGAAAAAATCAAAGAGGCAGGAACGTGATGAATACAGACTATTCAATAAGAATGGCAACCCCAGAGGATGCTACGGAGCTGCTTGGTATCTATGATTATTATGTAAAAGAGACAGCGATTACCTTTGAGTACGAGACGCCTTCCGTTGAGGAGTTTCAGGGAAGAATCAGAAAGACTCTTTTAAAATACCCATATCTTGTACTGGAGGCAGACAGAGAGGATGGCCAGGGAAAAGAGATCCTGGGCTACGCCTACGCAGGAACCTTTAAGGACAGGGCTGCTTATCAGTGGAGCGTAGAGATGAGTATTTATCTGAATAAGGATAAGAGAAGAGCAGGACTGGGAAGAGCTCTTTATCAGGAACTGGAGAAGCGTCTAAAAGATCAGGGGATCCTGAATCTGTACGCCTGCATAGGCTATCCTGACGAGGAGGATGAGCATTTAACTCGTGATAGTGTTCACTTCCATGAGAAGATGGGATACAGCATGATCGGCAAGTTTAATAAGTGCGGATACAAGTTTGGAAAATGGTACAGTATGGTCTGGATGGAAAAGATGATTGGGGAGCACATTCAGTGACAGCTGTATTATTCAAATCAATGAAGAGCATTTTGTGCGTCGCTCTCGCTCTGATGATGACAATAGGTATATCAGTTGACGTATATGCTAAAGAAGATGAGGGAAAAGACCTTCCATCACCTGACAATATCCATGGAATTTATGTTAGTGCTTATGTTGCTGGCACAAAAAACATGATGGATGAGATGATAGAGCACATAGATGATTGCAGTATCAATGCGGTTGTCATAGATGTTAAGAACGACGAGGGCAATATCGTCTTTGATATGGCATCGGATATTGTTGATGAATTGGGCAGCAGACGGATCCTGGTAAAAGATATGCCGGCACTGATTGACTCGCTTCATGAGCATGGTATTTATGTGATTGCAAGATGCGTCGCCTTCAGAGATCCTTTTGTGGCAGAAGTTAAGCCGCAGTGGATGCTAAGGACGGTGGATGGTGAGATTTATGAGGATAATAAAGGCTTTAACTGGATCGACCCAAGGAATAAAGAAGCCTGGGATTACCTAATAGAAGTTGCTCTTGGCTGCAAGGAAGCCGGTTTTGATGAGGTACAGTTTGACTATGTACGATTTCCTACCAGTATCACGGAAGATGACATTGGGATGAATGGCTATGGCAGAAGGAAAGCGGTCACAGACTTTGTCAGATCTGCATATGCATCTCTTCATTCAGAATCAATGCCTTTATCTTTAGACGTATTTGGCACGGTCATTAATTCAAAGGTAGACAGAAATATTGTCGGGCAGGAGTATTCATGGCTTTCAATGAGTTGTGAGTATCTCTCTCCAATGATCTATCCTTCTCACTACTATGAAGGCACCATGGGAAAAGACTATCCTGACCTCTATCCATACGACACCATCAACGCTGCCATGAAGTACTCTGACACAGAGTTAAAGGTAGTAAACCCAAACGGAACCAGGCAGCAGGCCAAGGTAAGGCCGTGGCTTCAGGGATTTACTGCATCATACCTGAAGAAATATCGAAATTACGGAGTTGAGGAAGTAAAGGAACAGATAAAAGCTGTGAACGACAATGGCGTTGATTCGTGGATTGTGTGGAATCCTTCGTGTAAGTATCCGTGGGATGCATTTTAGAGGTCTTGATATTAAGTCCCAAGTGCCTGTAACTATAGATTGAGAGTGTAATACCCCTGCCTGCGTTATGCGGTCAGGGGTATATTATATGTCAGTGGTTTATTCCGTTGTCTTCGAGTAGCTTAATGAGTCGCGCATTCTCAGTAGCAAGTGAATTGTTTTGACTCGTGAGAGTGACGACCTTGGAATTTGCAGTATCAAGCTGTTCGTTTGCAACATCAAGCTGCTCTTGAAGCTCGTCTATCATGTATTTGACTGTGTTTCTATCCATGATCTGAAGCTCTTTTGAGAACATGTTCATCACCCCTTCTATATTTCTACATAAGTCATACAGATGAGAATACAGTGGCTTGAATTCTGGATAGAGCGAAATTAGATTGATTATCAATTCCGGTTCGTCACATCCAAGGAAAGTAAGCCATGCATCTAATTTGCTGTTTATACCTTCATTATGAAGTTTGTCCAGAAAAATATCAACGGGGATAAAGATAAAATTTTGGAGAAGATTGAGCTTTATTCCTGTGTTGGATGACTCATTAATGTAGTGTACATATGTGTCTGGATACTCATGAAATATCTGAGGACTCTTTTCCATGAAAACAATGGTATATACCGGTGCCAGATCTTTATAAGAAAACGTTTCTCGGCGCTCATCACGAACCCTCTTGTACTGGCGCAGCAGTAGATCTGCAGAATAGCAGGAAGCTCTTTCACCAGGGAATGCGTAGCCAATCTTTTGAACTTCAATGTTGGCAATACTGCCATCTTCCAGTTCCACTACGATATCAGTGATAACTAGGGTCATTTCATCTGCAAGTCTTTCACTATCATTCGGAAGTACCATTTTTACAGTGACTTTTCTTTTGAGTAGTTCGCTTAATAGCGAAGACAATCTGTCTGGAGTCTGCTCAGGACTGAGTATCTCCTTAAAGAAACTGTCGTAAAGCATCTTCACTCCCCTGACTCCTGAGCAGATATCTAGGAATAGATTCTGACGATCATTGTTCCAACTGAAGAAAGTGGACTGAAGAGTTGTAGAAGCATTAATATCGGCAAGGATTGCCTGTCTATCCCTTATCATCGGGAAATGCTCCTTTAGTTTTGTTTGTTCAATTGACATAAAATACCTCTTTTTCTTTGTTTAGTAATACGTTGCAAATCCTGCAATGTAGGGAGTAATGGCGAAATGCCATGACGCACCGGTTTGGTGCCATTGTGGTTCATAGAATTTGAACCGCAGAGAGTAATATAACACAGTATGGTTGGATGAGCAATTGTTATTATTTTCGTTTTTTTCTTGAAATCAAAAATGTTTTATTAATCATATTTTTATTAATTGTTTATAGTTAACACTAAATTGCGGGGTGATTAAAAGAAGGACAATGCCACCGCTTTTTATTGCATTAAAGTGCTGAAATTGATATGATACTGCTAAACAGTTTTGCATTGGAGGGAGAAAAATATGAGTACTATACCTTACAAGATATATCTTGAAGAATCCGAGATGCCCAAGCAGTGGTACAACGTCAGGGGAGACATGAAGAAAAAGCCCGCTCCGATCTTAAATCCGGGAACTCTTCAGCCGGTTACACTGGATGAGCTTTCTGGAATCTTCTGCAAGGAGCTTGCTGAGCAGGAGCTGGATGATACTTCAAGATTTATCGATATTCCTGAGGAAATCAGGAACTTCTACAGAATGTATCGTCCGTCACCACTTGTACGTGCATACTGTCTTGAGGAGAAGCTGGGAACACCGGCTCACATTTACTACAAATTTGAGGGTAACAATACATCAGGCAGCCATAAGCTCAATTCTGCTATAGCTCAGGCTTATTATGCAAAGAAGCAGGGCCTTAAGGGTGTTACAACAGAGACTGGTGCAGGCCAGTGGGGAACAGCTCTTTCAATGGCATGCTCATATTTTGATCTGGACTGCCAGGTATATATGGTTAAGGTTTCTTACGAGCAGAAGCCTTTCAGACGTGAAGTTATGAGAACTTACGGCGCTAAGGTTACACCTTCACCTTCCATGGAGACAGAGGTTGGACGCAAGATCAACGCTGAGTTCCCTGGAACAACAGGAAGCCTTGGATGCGCTATTTCAGAGGCTGTAGAGGCAGCAGTTACTCAGGAGGGTTACCGCTACGTTCTTGGATCGGTTCTTTCTCAGGTACTGCTTCATCAGTCAGTAATCGGCCTTGAGACCAAGGCAGCTCTTGATAAATATGGTATCAAGGCAGATATGATCATCGGCTGCGCAGGCGGCGGATCTAACCTTGGCGGACTTATTTCACCATTTGCAGGAGAGATGCTTCGTGGTGAGAACAGCTACGAGATCATCGCTGTTGAGCCTGCTTCCTGCCCGAGCCTTACAAGAGGTAAGTATGCTTACGACTTCTGCGATACAGGTAAGGTTTGTCCTCTTGCCAAGATGTATACTCTTGGAAGCAGCTTTATTCCTTCAGCTAACCATGCCGGTGGACTTCGTTATCACGGCATGAGCAGCATTGTATCTGAGCTTTATGATCAGGGACTTATCAAGGCCAGGAGTGTTGAACAAACATCAGTATTTGAGGCGGCTCAGATGTTTGCAAGAGTTGAGGGTATCCTTCCTGCTCCTGAGAGCAGCCATGCAATCCGCGTTGCCATTGACGAGGCTCTTAAGTGCAAGGAGACCGGCGAGGAGAAGAATATCGTATTCGGTCTTACTGGTACAGGTTACTTTGATATGGTTGCATATCAGAAGTATAATGATCATGAGATGACTGATTATATTCCTACTGATGAGGAACTTCAGAAGTCATTTGCTACGCTTCCTAAGGTGGACTAATATTTCTTTTGAGAGGGGAAAAGACATGTCGAGAATAGCTAATCCTGAGCAGTTTGCAGCTTCAGAAGAAGCAAAGGGTGATCTCAAGTATTCTGAGAGAAAGAGATGGCTCCTTTTCGGACTTCCCTGGACCTTTACCAAGTATGAGATCAGGGAGAATGATTTTACAATTATTACGGGATTTTTCACGATGAGGGAAAATGATTGCTACATGTACAAGATCAGTGATGTAGAGATCACCAGTACGCTCATGCAGAGAATGGCCGGGCTTTCCACCATTGTTCTGTACACATCAGATGTTACAGACAGAACAATCATCATGAAGAACATCAAACATGGCCGCGAGATCAAGGATTTCATCCTTCAGGCCTCTGAGGCTGCCCGCATTAGGCGCCGCACCGTGAGCATGCAGAACATCGGCTTTGGTGCCAGCGATATCCATGATGTGGATGAGATGGACGATATTGGACCGTAAACAAATAAAGGCTGTCGCACTTATGCTGCGGCAGCTTTTTTATATTTACCCCGGCAACTAGAGCAGATGCTTCATGAGAAAAATAGAAGTTATACTTTGGATACTCGATTGACGACGATTCCACCGATAACTCCGATGAGAATACCTGAGATGATTCCGGAGATCCAAAGAATCGGAAGATAGAGTGCGATAGCGCGAGTGTTGAGGACAATCATGGCGACCAGGATCTGACTGATGTTGTGAGCAACGCCGCCTGCAGCGCTGACGGCAATTATGCTGAATTTGTCAGTGCGTTTTAAAAGAGACATGGTTAAAAAGCTAAGAATTCCTCCAGCGAGGGAGAATCCAAAGGAGAGGATGGTCCCGAAGAGAATACCTACAAGAACAATCCTTACAAGATTTATAAAGGCAGCAGCCTTGTAGTCCATACCATACAAAGCAAATAAAACCACGATATTGGTGAGACCAAGCTTGATACCCGGAATAGCAACAAGAACCGGAAGCTGAGACTCCACAAAACTCAGGATCATTGCCAGAGCAGTAAGTACGCCGTATAAAGTTATTTTATTGGTTTTGCTCAAAGCTTCATCCCCCAATTATAGCATCATATTCAGGATGTCCATCGTTTCCGATGATTTCAACAACAACCCTGTTTGGAAGGCAGATTATGGACTGCCCAACGGTATCAATAGTGCCCATGTATTCACACAGATGATCAGGGCAGGAACTGTCTATGACATAGGCCTTTCCGTTTTGGATCACAAGAGTGTTTTTTCCACCGTTATAACCATCGATTACATATTCACCATCTTCTGACAGGAGATACGTCGAATGAATAACTCCGTCAACACTGACCTGGACTGCATTTCCACCCTTATTAGTGAGCGTGATCACAAGCAGGATCAAAAGAAATGCCACCAGAAGTCCACCCACCAGAAGCAGATCATTCTTCTTGAAAATTTTCATCTCGGATTTTCCGCATCCTCTCTATGTTTTGACCATGTTCAATTATATCCGAATCAGAAAAAAATAAAAATCCCTCTTGCATTTTTTTGACAGACATGTATAATCAGAACCTGTCGATATTCAATCGACAAGAGTCACAGGTATTCACCTGATGATTTTCCAAAACCACTTAATAAAAACTATTGAAACAATGTGGCGGGGATAGTCATGTCTTTTTGCGTTCCCTGCTGCGAAAAACAGAAAGGGAAAGGTTATGAATTTTAAGGAAAGAATGTCTAAACAGAACAACTCAGTTAAACAGCTTTTGAAGAAACTGAGAAGACATGACACAGTAGTGGTGGCAATCGCAGTAATGATTGCTCTGGTTTTATGCGGAGGACTGATTTACCTCAGCACCCCTGCCATGGCGGCATCTGCCACAGAAGAGCTGGAGCAGTCGGAGAAAGAGAACAATGAGAAAACAATGGAAAAGCTTGATGAGCTGAATGCGTATCTCACAGGCCTCGATAAATCCATTGAAGAGAGCAAGAAGAGCATCAATTCATTTGATGAGAAGAATAAGGCTGAGAAGCTTGAGAGGGAAAAGACATCTCAGACCAATACAGAGAAGATCACAAACACAGTAAACGACAGAGTTACGGGGCTGGGAAAAGACCTTAACACACTCCACGAGACAATCGTGACAACCCAGACAAATATCGAGACCCTGAAAAAGTCCATGGAGACTGACAACGAGAACTCAAGAAAAGAGCGCAGCCAGAACCTGGTTCAGATAGAGTCGGAGCTTGAGATCATCAAGGATCAGTACAGAGACCTTCAGACTGAAACAAAGAGTCTTATGAATGATCTTGAGACCATGATCCAGACCGGAAACACAGCGATTTCCAAGGAAATGAAGGATCAGAACACAGCGCTTACAAGTGATGTGGACAAGAACAGCGCTGAGATCAACAAGAATATTGATGAGAAGAATGCAGATCTTAAGAGCGACATCGACAAAAAGAACACTGATCTGAGAAAAGACCTCGATGAGAAAAACTCAGATCTCAAGAGCGACATCGACAAAAAGAACACTGATCTGAGAAAAGACCTCGATGAGAAAAACTCAGATCTCAAGAGCGACATCAACGAAAAGAATGCAGATCTTAAGAACGACATCAATGAAAAGAGCTCAGACCTGAAAAAAGACCTTGATGAGAAGAATTCTGAGCTCAACAAAAACATCGATGAGAAGAGCGACAAGCTCTCAGGTGAACTCAGTGACAAGGCAAGTGAGTTATCCGGTCAGATTGACGAGAGATTTGATGAGCTTTCTGATGATATTGATAACAAGCACGATGAGCTTACAAAGGATATCGACGACAAGCACAATGAGCTGACTGAAGATATCAATAACAAGCATGATGAGCTTACAAAGGATATCGACGACAAGCACAACGAGCTGACTGAAGATATCAATAACAAGCATGATGAGCTTACAAAAGATATCGATGACAAGCACAATGAGCTTACCGAAGACATCAATAACAAGCATGATGAGCTTGCAAAGGATATCGATGACAAGCACAATGAGCTTACTGAGGACATCAATAACAAGCATGATGAGCTTACAAAGGATATCGATGACAAGCACAATGAGCTTACTGAGGACATCAATAACAAACATGATGAACTCACAAACAACATCAATGACAAGTATGATGAGCTTTCAAAAGACATGAGCGACAAGCACGACGAGCTCACAAACAATATCAACGACAAGCATGATGAACTTACAAACAATATTAATGATAAGTACGATGTGCTCTCAGAGAACATCAACAATAAGCACGACGAGCTGACAAAGGACATCAGCGACAAACACGATGAACTCACCGGCAGCATCAATGATAAGCATGATGAGCTCAAGAAGGAAATGGACAGTCATCACAAAGGCCTCTCAAAAGAAATGGAAGAGGAGTACAAAGATCTTTTAGAGAAGCTTGCCAAGCTTAGTGCACAGCTTTCAGAAGAGAATGCCAAGGCGCTTGAGAGCCTTACCCAGCAGATAAACAGTCTTAGCGCCGAGATGAGAAGTCTTTTCAAACAGCTTGAAACTGAGATGAACAAGGCAAACGAAAAGATTGTCAACAAGGTAGATGCGTCCAAAAATGAGATCAACAAAAACGTCGACACCAAGGTGGAAGCATCAAAAAATGCCATCAATCAAAATGTTAACAACAAAGTAGAAACATCAAAAAATGATATAAATAAGAATGTAAACAATCAGGTAGAAGCATCTAAAAACGCTATCAATAGCAATGTAAACAACAAAGTAGAGGAGTCAAAAAATGCCATCACCAGCAACGTAAGCAGCAGGCTTGACGCCTCCAAGAACGAGATCAACAACAATATCAACAACAAGTTTGCATCAACAACAAGCGAGATTAACAATAACGTAAACAGCAGGATTGATTCCAGCACAACTTCAACAGGCCAGAAGATCGAAAACCTTGGTCAGAACCTGAACTCTTCACTTGATGAAAAGTTAAACAATCTGGGCAATAGCATGAATTCACAGATCACCAACATCAATCAGAGTCAGGCAAGTAACAATGAAGAACTTAAGCAGATGATCTCAAATTATCATCAGGCTGTGACAGATTCTTTTACATCTGTCGCTAATGGAAAACAGTTGGTAGCTTCTGCATTAGCGACAAAAAACGTACAAGTTGCCACAAATGCTACATTTGAGGAAATCTCCAATGCTATTATGGGCATCCAGACCAGGGTTAAGGAAGAGGACCTTGTAGTGAACTGCACTTATCACCATCACACCAATGGCTCAGATGGTATTGGCGACAGTGATTCTGCTTCGCCCGATGCCTACGGAGATGATTATGAGACCAAAGATGCCGGGGGATGCTTTACAAGGCCTTATTATCATGTTGAGTATACCGGCTATCAGTACAGAGAATATGAGCTTATGCAGAATTGGGACGGAAACGAAGATGATCCTACTTCTACTTATGATTATTGGGGCTGCAGATACTGTTCCTCATGGGAGACCAAGTACGATGACTTCCCTGGAGCTCACGATGCCCCTACCCATAGGTGCGGCGGTATGACAGTGGATAAATGGACCTTTGACCCTTCAGAGGAAGAAGCCAAGAACATTACGGAAGTAATATATGTAAGAAGCTGTGGAATGGTCGCAAACCAGATAATGTCAGCTACTGCTGGATACTGATTTGGAGAAATGGTTCAATTTCAGCTTCCTTGACATTAACAACCCATCTGCATAGAATAGATGTGTCGTAGTAGATATAGCACAGAAGTCGTGCAGAATGGAGTGAAAAATGACAAAGATTGATATAATATCAGGCTTTCTTGGAGCCGGAAAAACTACTCTTATAAAGAAGCTTTTGAAAGAGGCTCTCGCAGGAACCAAGGTTGTTCTTATCGAGAACGAGTTCGGTGAGATCGGAATTGACGGAGGCTTCCTTAAGGAGTCTGGAATTGAGATAACAGAGATGAATTCAGGCTGCATCTGCTGCTCACTGGTGGGAGATTTTGAGACTTCCCTCAAACAGGTTATGGAGCAGTATGCACCTGAGAGAATCCTTATCGAGCCATCAGGTGTTGGTAAGCTTTCAGATGTTATGAGAGCTATCCAGAACATCGCAGATGCAGATGAGAACATGGAGCTCAACAGCGCAGTTACCGTTGTTGACGTATCCAAGGCCAAGGTTTACATCAAGAACTTTGGTGAGTTCTTCATCAATCAGATTGAGAATGCAGGAACAATCATCCTTACCAGAACAGACAAGGCAGATCAGGCCAAGATTGAGACAGCAGTTGAGCTTATCCGTGAGCACAACACTAAGGCTACTATTATAACAACTCCTCTTGATCAGATTACGGGAAAAGAGATCCTGGATACCTTTGAGGGTAACAATGATCTTGAGGCTGAGCTCCTTAAGCTGGTTATGGAGCAGGAGCATGAGCATCATCACCATCACCATGATCACGGCAGCAAGAAGACAGTTGCTGAGGATGGCTCTGTAATCTATACGGCAGCAGATGATGACGATGATGAGTGTTGCTGCCACCATCATCATGACGATGACGACGAGCATGATCATGACCATGAGTGCTGCCATCATCACGATGATGATAATAAGGAAGTTCCGCTCTCGCAAAGCTCGCCGGAACACGCTCACACTAGCCTCGACAATACCTCGGCAAGTGTTCACAGCCATGATGACGACGATGATGATCACGAGCATGAGCATCACCACCACCATGATCACGACGATGATGACGACGAGCATGAACACCATCACCACCATGATGACGACGATGATGATCACGAGCATGAGCATCATCACCACCACCATGACCATGACGATGATGAGGGCGAGCATGAACACCATCACCACCATCATGACGACGATGATGAGGACGAGCACGAACATCACCATCACCACCATCATGATCATGACCACGCAGCTCACGATGTATTCGTTAGCTGGGGAATGGAAACACCTCTTAAATATACTAAGGAAGAAATCGAAGGCATGCTTTCCAAGCTTGAAGACGAAGAGACCTATGGTATCGTCCTTCGTACCAAGGGCGTTGTTCCAACCACCGACGGCGCATGGATTGAATTTGACTACGTTCCCGGCGAAGCAGAGGTCAGAAACGCTTCAGCAGACGTTACCGGCAAGTTCTGCGTAATCGGCTCAAAGCTTAAGGAAGAAAACCTTGAGAAACTGTTTAGAAGACTGGCCTAAAGGTCTTTTACCATGATAAGGAGAACGGAATTTATGAAACCCGTATATATTATTAACGGCTTCCTTGACGCAGGTAAGACTGATTTCTTCAGATATACCATCGCGCAGCCGTATTTCCGCACCAAGGGCACGACTCTTCTGATCGTGTGCGAAGAGGGCGAAAACGACTATGAGGACAAGCTTTTAAAGAATACCAACACCGTCATCGAATTTATTGAAGATGAGGAGGACTTCACTCCCGAGACACTTATTGAGCTGGACAAGAAATATAGCCCTGAGCGCGTGCTCATTGAATACAATGGCATGTGGAACTTCAAGGAGATGAAGCTTCCCATTATCTGGAATCTGGAGCAGCAGATCACGGTTATCGATGCTTCAAGCTTTGAGCTGTACTTTAGCAATATGAAATCTCTTTTGGCAGAGCAGATAAGAAACTCAGATCTGATCCTGTTCAACAGATGCGATGGACTTATTGAGACGCTTCCTTCCTATAAGAGAAATGTCAAAGCCATCAATCAGAAGGCTGACATTATCTTTGAGGATCAGGACGGCGAAGTTGATGTAACTCTTGATGAAGATCTTCCTTTTGATCTCAATGCGGACCCAATTGATCTCAACAATTATGGATATGGCATGTTTTATCTTGATGCCCTTGACCACGTTGAGAGATACGAGGGTAAGACCGTAAGATTCAAAGGAATGGTGCTAATTCCACCGGAGTTCCCGGAGAACAGATTTGTTCCCGGCAGGATGGCTATGACATGCTGTGCTCAGGATATGCAGTTTTTGGGCTTTGCCTGTGAATATGACAAGGTAAAAGAGCTTAAGGAGAAGGAATGGGTTGTTGTAACAGCCAAGGTTGTTAAGCAGTTTGTTCCGGAGTATAAAGGAGAAGGCCCTGTACTTCAGGCGATTTCTGTTGAAAAGACCACAGAGCCTGATAATCCTGTGATTGATTTTTCAAATCCTGAGCAGTGATCGGAGAGTGCGATGTTTAATTATCAGCCAATGCAATGGCTATTTCTATTCTTTTTTTACAGCTTTGTAGGCTGGTGTTTTGAAACAACATATGTAACGATCAGTGAAAAGCATTTCGTCAACAGAGGGTTCATGCGTGGACCCTTTTTGCCGTTGTATGGGTGCGGCGGAATAATGATGCTTCTGGTGTCGAGGCCGTTTTATCAAAATGCTGTTGCGGTGTATATAGCCGGGTGTATCGGTGCCACTACCCTGGAGTATGTGACGGCGGTTTTGATGGAAGCTCTTTTCAAGGTAAGATACTGGGATTATTCCCATAAGAAGTTTCATTTCCAGGGAAGGATATCCCTTGAATCGACACTGGCCTGGGGCGGTTGTACGTTGGTATTTACCCATTTTCTTCAGCTTCCGGTTGAGAAGATGCTTCTGTCGATACCTTACAATGTCCTGACAGTGGTTACTGTTGTGATAACCATTGTTATGACCTGCGATTTTGTACTGGCGTTCAAAACTGCCATTGACCTTAGGGATGTCCTTATTTATATGGAGAAGGCCAAGGCTGAGATGGCAAGGATGCAGAAGAGGCTTGATGTTCTGATAGCATTTAAGGGCGAAGATGTTCGCGAGAGCATCGGCAACAGAGTAGAGGGTATCAGCAGCAGAGCTCAGGGAATCGGCAATACTGTAGGCGCTATTGGCTCGGGGATTTCTGATAGAATAGATGCTCTCAGTAGTACTCTTGAGAACTCCTTTAATACCTTAAGAGATAAGATGTCCAAGAACCCTGCTGCATATGTTGGTAATGTCAAGGATGAAGTTGCAGAACTGTACGTAAAATACAGGGTAATGATGTCAAGATTTACGCCCGGACCTGTGAAGAATTTCTTTATATGGTACAGAGAGAGAACTATTGCAGGAAACCCGCATATGTCTTCGGATTCCTATCAGGAAAGCCTGGAAGAGGTAAAAGACAGAGTGAACCACATCAGGGATTGATAAAACTATTGACAGTTTATGAGATTTAATCTAAAATATTTCTACGTATGTGGCATTAACTGTCCGTGTCCGGCTTAATGCGCACACGAACAATTCTATAAATAATTCAATGATTATTATTGGAGGTAATTATGGCAAATATTAAATCCGCCAAGAAGAGAGTATTAGTTAACGAGAAGAAGGCTATGCAGAACCAGATGATCAAGTCAGCTGTTAAGACAGAGATCAAGAAGGTTAGAACTGCTATCGAGGCTGGTAACAAGGAAGAGGCTGCTAAGGCACTTCTTAGCGCTACATCAGCAATCGACAAGGCTGAGTCAAAGGGTGTTATCAAGAAGAACACAGCTTCAAGAAAGGTTTCTCGTCTTGCTCTTGCTGTAAATAAAATGTGATAGCAAACACCAATAAAGCTTGTTAAAGACCTTAAACACGGCTGCTGTTTAAGGTCTTTTTTATGATAAAATAGTTAAAAAACAAAAAGAGGTTACAGGTTTGGATCAGAGTAAGATTAGAAATTTCTGCATCGTTGCACATATCGACCACGGTAAGTCAACCCTGGCAGACAGAATGATAGAAAAGACCGGTGTCCTGACCCTTCGCGAAATGCAGAATCAGGTACTGGACAATATGGATATTGAGCGTGAGCGCGGTATTACCATTAAATCCCAGGCCGTCAGAATGATCTATAAAGCCAGGGATGGTCAGGAATACACCTTTAACATGATAGATACCCCCGGTCACGTGGACTTTGGATATGAGGTTTCAAGGTCACTGGCTGCCTGCGACGGAGCAATCCTGGTGGTGGATGCTACACAGGGAGTAGAGGCACAGACTCTTGCCAATGTATATATGGCCCTTGACCATGATCTTGATGTCTTTCCTGTTATCAACAAGATCGATCTTCCCAGTGCAATGCCACAGGAATGCAAGGATGAGATAGAGGATGTCATCGGTATTGAGGCTCAGGATGCACCGCTCATCTCAGCCAAGAACGGAATCAACATTGAGGACGTACTTGAGGCTGTTGTTCACAAGATACCGGCGCCTACAGGAGATGAGACAGCGCCTTTAAAGGCTCTTATCTTTGACAGTATTTATGATTCCTACAGAGGAGTTATTGTATTTGTCCGCGTGAGAGATGGTGTGATCAGAAAGGGCATGAAGGTTCGCTTTATGGCAACCGGCGCAGAGGCTGAGGTTGTTGAGGTTGGATACTTTGGCCCTGGAAGATTTATTCCAAGTGATGATCTGATGGCGGGAGATGTTGGATACTTTACAGCATCGATCAAGAATATTCAGGATACCCGCGTCGGTGATACAGTAACTGAGTCGGATAAGCCATGTGCTGAGGCACTGCCCGGTTATAAAAAGGTTATGCCAATGGTATACTGTGGTCTTTATCCTGCTGATTCTGCTCATTACTCAGATCTTCGTGATGCTCTGGAGAAGCTGCAGCTTAATGATGCATCTCTTTTCTATGAGCCGGAGACCTCACAGGCTCTTGGATTTGGATTCAGAGCCGGTTTCCTTGGACTTCTTCACCTTGAGGTTGTGCAGGAGAGACTTGAGAGAGAATATGACCTTAACCTTGTTACGACAGCACCTTCTGTTGTTTACAAGGTTCACAAGAATGACGGAGAGGTATTTGATCTTACCAATCCTACAAATCTGCCTGATCCTACTGAGATCGACTACATGGAGGAGCCCATCGTTAACGGCGAGATCATGGTGACTACAGATTATGTTGGTGCCATCATGCAGCTATGCCAGGAGAGGCGTGGTAAGTATCTCAGTACCGATTATATTGAACAGACAAGAGCTATTCTTAAATATGAGCTGCCTCTTAACGAGATCATTTATGACTTCTTTGATGCGCTTAAGTCCAGGTCACGTGGTTATGCTTCATTTGACTATGAGCTTAAGGGATACGAGAAATCAGACCTTGTTAAGCTGGATATCCTCATCAACAGAGAAGAAGTTGATGCTCTGTCCTTCATCGTTCACAAGGACGGCGCCTACGAGAGAGGTCGCAAAATGTGCGAGAAGCTCAAGGAGGAGATCCCAAGGCATCTGTTTGAGATCCCTATCCAGGCATCTGTTGGCGGCAAGGTCATTGCCCGTGAGACCGTTAAGGCCTACAGGAAGGACGTTCTTGCCAAGTGCTACGGCGGTGATATAACCCGTAAGAAGAAGCTTTTGGAGAAGCAGAAGGAAGGTAAAAAGAAGATGCGTCAGATTGGAAATGTTGAAGTTCCACAGTCCGCATTCCTCAGTGTCCTTAAGCTTGATAATACAGACTGATCTTAATTTTATGAGCGACGGAAAGACTAATTTTTCCGTCGCTTAATGTTTATTCTGCTTGGTTGGAGATGCGAAATGTCTAAGAAGCTTGCTATCTATGTTCATATTCCGTTTTGTGTAAGGAAATGCAATTACTGTGATTTCCTTTCTTTTTATGCAAAGAAAGAGCTGATGGATTCGTATTTCCGGGCGTTGGAAAAAGAGATTGAGCTGAGATCACAGGTTTATGGATGTGGCGGAACAGATAAGGAAGGGGTTGTTGTCAGGAGTATTTTCTTTGGCGGAGGTACACCTTCTTTTGCTGATGTTGATGATGTTTGCGCAATACTCAGACGAATAAAAGAGAAGTTTGTGGTAAGTGAAGATGCAGAAATAAGTATCGAGGTTAATCCGGCTTCTGCAATGAGGGACAAGCTCTTTTTCTATAAAGCCGCAGGCTTCAATCGTATCAGTATTGGCTGTCAGACACTTGATGATGATGAGCTGAAGGTGCTCGGGCGTGCACATACCAGTGACATGTTTTTTGAGACCTATGAAAATGCCAGAAGTGCCGGATTTGAAAATATCAATGTAGACGTTATGAGTGCGCTTCCGGGGCAGAGTCTGGAATCATATATGAGTACCTTAAGGAAAGTGGTGGAGCTTCGCCCTGAGCATATTTCAGCATATAGCCTGATTATTGAAGAGGGAACACCCTTTTACGATATGGACCTTAACCTGCCTGGAGAGGATCTGGACAGAGAGATGTACCATGAGACCAAGAGGTTCCTTGCTGAGAATGGATATCACAGGTATGAGATTTCAAACTATGCGATAAGCAGCAAGAAATGTGATATACAAGAAACTTCTGAAAGACAGAACATTGAAGTAGAAGAGACTGAGCTTGGCACGGATTATGAGTGTCGGCATAACAAGGTATATTGGAGGCGTGGCAACTATCTTGGATTAGGAATCGGAGCAGCATCCATGGTGGATAATGTGCGCTGGAGCAATATCAGAGACATCAGAGAGTACATTGATGTGCTGAATGTGCGTGATAGTGAAGCCGGTAATGCTTCTCGTACAATTCAGAAAACCTTGAACGGTATATCTGCGGATGAGCGTTATGAACTCATATCCAGGATTACTGAGGATAAGCAGGAACTGTCCACTGAATCGCAAATGGAAGAATTCATGTTCCTCGGCCTTCGCCTCGTTCAAGGTGTATCAGTACAGGAATTTAAGTTGACGTTCGGGCGCGAGATCACTGACGTTTACGGCGAGGTCATCGATAAATATCTAGATATTGGCCTCCTGGAGTATTCCGACGACAACCTCCGCCTTACAGACAAAGGACTCGACGTCAGCAACACAGTAATGGCAGAGTTTCTTCTTTGAAGTGGGACATTTGGGACGGTTCTGTTTGTCCTGCTTTATTGAACTTTATAAAAATAATGCGAGGAGGGATTTGGTTGGGTCGCCAACCGGGGCAGGCAAAGTTGGGCTGCTGGCTGTTGAACAAGCCGGCTTCCGGCATGAGTGTGGCATAAGCCTTTGGACATGGAGATTACATGCCCAAAGGGCCATTTGGAGCGAATTGCCATAATCTTCAGAGCGAAAATCTTCTTTCGGCCATGATTTTACATGCCCAGAGGCATGTTTGAGGCTGATCTGCCATAAAATCTGGAGGGGAAATGTTTTTATGTCTGGAAAATTACATGCCAAAGAGCCAGTTATAGGGTGATTTGCCATAATTTCTAGAGAAGAATTGCTTCATGACTAAGAAAATTACATGCCAAAGAGCCAGTCAGAGGCTTATCTGCCATAAATTTTGGAGGAGAATTGCTTTTTGACTCAGTAAATTACATGCCCAGAAGCTGTTTTGCCGCTGTTTGTCATAATACGATGGTTGAAAGTGTGTCTGAGTCAGGACTATGAAAAAGGGGGCAGAGTGATCCTTGAGGTGTTTCATACCATTTTCGTTCTGGCGATTACTTTGGTGGGAAACGTTTTATCGATTCCCACCATTTTCAAAACACCTATGCTCTTGGAGTGCACTTACAGAGCATTGATTGAGAATTGATTCAGAATTAATCATCCGCCATCATACTATTCGCCTATGCAGAAGAATAATGGAGTGAAACTGTGTAAGAAGCTCACAAGAATGCGATTTGCAAATGCACTCTAAGTGGTGCTGTTTTTGAAGAATG